>Ga0111538_10010698_pt1 | contig 12191 bp, 10 predicted proteins | sample SoiMethybrSBSTD1_FD_79669 | JGI IMG/M metagenome (GOLD analysis project Ga0111538, IMG submission 79669) | Bulk soil microbial communities from a Populus tree surrounding site in Tennessee, USA - Soil MetaG P. TD hybrid SBSTD1 (version 2)... | ecosystem: Environmental > Terrestrial > Soil >...
AGTCTGCTTGCGCTCGGCGCCGGCATTTCCTGGGCGATCAGCGTCGTCGTCTTCAAGAAGATACCCGTCGAGAGCCGCAACGACCTCCTGTCCGTGACGGCGTGGCAGATGGTTTACGGCGTAGTGCCGCTCGTCGTGATTGCGTGGTTGACCGATGAGCGGCCGATCGTCTGGAGCGGATATTTCGTAGGCGCGCTGGCGTACAACGCCATCGGCGGAATGGCGATCGCGCCATTGCTCTGGCTGTACATCTTGCAGCGGCTGCCGGCGACGATCAGCGGGCTCAATGCGCTCGCAGTGCCGATCGTCGGCGTCATTGCTGCGTGGATTCAGCTCGGGGAGCGGCCGACTCTCGCCGAAGGCGCCGGCATGCTGCTGATCCTAACGGGTCTTGCGCTGCTCACCGGTGCGCAGCGAAACGTGCAGCCATAAAAAAACGCGGGCACCGAAGAGGTGCCCGCGTCTTTTGATTCTTACGTCGTTCGACGATCAGCGTCGGTTGCCACCGCCGCCGTAGCCGCCGCCACCGCCGTAGCCGCCACCGCCACCACCGTAGCCGCCGCCACCACCGCGTCCGCCGCCGCCACCGTAGCCGCCGCCACCGCCGCCGTAACCACCGCCGGGACGCGGGCCCTTCTTCTGCTGCGGACGTGCCTCGTTGACCGTCATCGGCCGACCGCCGTAGTCCTGACCGTTGAGCTTATCGATCGCGGCTTGTGCTTCCGAGTCGCTGCTCATCTCGACGAAGCCGAAGCCTTTGCTTCGACCTGTGTCGCGATCGGTGATGAGCTTTGCTGATTCGACCGTGCCGCACGCGGAGAACTTTGCAGTGATGTCTTCTTCGGTCGCCGAGAACGGCAAATTGCCGACGTAAAGTTTCCTGCCCACGAGACCTCCCCAGTTTTGTTTGCGCTATACCGTTTAAGGAGGATTCTGGGCGGTAAGCCCTCAGGCTCGATGAACGGTCGCTTTCGCCGGGTAGTATATACCGCAGCGTTTTTTGATTGACACGGCCGAATTAAGGTTTCTCCAGTCACGCGCCTACCATCCGGGGTCCACCGCCGATGCAACCCTCCTACCGCGCCCGTTCAAGGTCCCACCGCTCTTGGTGGGGGACACATCTATATATTGTCGCCATTGCGCTGCTCGTTCAGACCCCGTTGCTGGGGCAGCCGGCCAAGGAGCTCCTGAACAGCGAGCGGATTGCGGCCAACTTCGGCACCTACGGCATCGAGGTGCTCCAGCAAGACGAGCACGTCCGCGTGTCCAACCTGTACAGCTTCCCAAGGGCGGGCGATAGGACCTGCCGGACGTTTGCCGTCGTGCAGTACGCCCCGACCATCGACCCGGCGATCAAGGCCGAGCACGCGGCGATCGTCGCGGGCGGCTCGTTGGGCGACGTGTTCGCGGCCAAAGGCTGGAAGATCCAGAAGCGGCACTTGAGCTACACCGAGCTCCCCGCGACCGCCAAGCTCGCAACGTTGATGCGCATCGCCGTCAACACGCAGCTCGCGGAGGATGTCTATTCATTGGCTGTCAGCAAAGACGGGCGCACGATCGATTACGCCACGATCGTCGAGATTCATCATCCGAGCTATTTGCGCGTCGCCGACCTCGTGAAGATCTATGGCCCGGCCGACGCCGAACAGAGCAAATCGGTCACCGTCAGCGCGGCGCGCGCACTCGCGGCGCAGCGCGCGGGCTAGCGCGTCGCCGCGCTGCCGTCGCGAAGATCGAAGCGCTGGCCGCGGATCGCGCGGCTCGCGGCGCCGAGTAGATACAGATAGGGCGGCGCGACGCTCTCAGGTGTCGGCAGCGACGCCGCGTTCTCGGCCGGGTACGCGCGCTTGCGCATCTTGGTCCGCGTTCCGCCCGGGTTGATGACGTTGACGCGTATGCCCGTGTTCTCGAGCTCGTCCGCCAGTACCTCGGCCATGTTCTCGAGGCCGCCTTTCGCCACCGAGTAGGCGCCCCAGTACGCTCGGCCGCGCTTGCCCACGCTGCTCGAGGCGAAGACCAGCGAGGCATCGGGCGACTTGTGCAACAGCGGCAGCAGGCACCGCGTCAGGATGAACGGCGCCGTGAGGTCGACGAGCAGGACGCGTTGCCACAGGCCGATGTCGTAGTGCTCGATCGGGCTCTTGTCGCCAAGGATCGCGGCGTTGTGCAGCAGACCGTCGAGCCGGCCATAGCGCGACTCGATCTCGTCGGTGAGCTGCTGGTACTGCGGTCCTTGTGCGCGCTCGAGGTCGATTTGCGCGACCGAGGGCTCGGGTCCAAGGGGCTTCAGCTCCTGATAGAGCGCCTCGAGCGCTTTTTCGTTGCGCCCGTGCAGGATGACCGTCGCGGCGTTGCGCACGAGCTCGGTCGCGACGGCGCGCCCGATTCCCGACGTGGCACCCGTCACCATGATCACGCGTCCGTCGAAATCGGCCGGGGCCGGACGGTATCGGTGCCAATCGTCGTTTGCAGTTGCGTTGGTCATGACTCAATGCGGTCCTTCGCCCGCGCTCGTTGGTGCCGGAGCGTCAGCGGTGGTGACCTCGCGGGTGAGCTCTTCGATCGACTTCGGCGGCACGAGGCGTTGCCGCGGCTGCACGCCGAGATCGGTGAAGCGCCGCGCGCTCGGCAATACCATGCGCTCGAGCGAGCCAACGCTCGCGTTGAAGGCGCGCACGCTGTCGCCGAGCGATTTGCCGACGTTGCCAAGGTGGCTAGCGAACGTCGTGAGGCGCTCGTAGAGCTGCATTGCCGAGCTGCGGATCTCTGCGGCGTTCTGCGCGAGCGCCGTCTGTTGCCAACCGTAAGCGACGGCTTTGAGCAGTGCGACGAGGCTCGTCGGCGTCGCCAAAATGATGTTCTGCCGCAAGGCGTCGTCGAGCAGAGTGGGGCGCTCTGCGAGCGCCGCGCTCAAGAACTGATCGCCCGGAATGAACAGGATCACGAACTCGGGGCTGCGCTCGAACTGGCTCCAATAGGCCTTGCCGGCGAGCTCGCGGATGCGGCCGGCAACGATCGTCGCGTGGCGCTCGAGCGCGGCGCGCCGCTCGGCGTCAGTCGCAGCTTCCGTCGCCTCGAGATACGCGTCGAGCGGCGTCTTCACGTCGACGACGAGGTCGCGCGCCTCCGGCAAGTGAACGACCATGTCCGGGCGGACGGCGCCGTTTTCTGTCGGCTGGTGGCTCTGGCTCACGAAGTCGCAGTGCTCGACCATGCCCGCGAGCTCGACGAGGCGGCGCAATGTGATCTCTCCCCATTGGCCGCGCACTTCCGGGCGACGCAGCGCGCTGACGAGATTGCGCGTCTCGGCGCTCAACGCGAGCTGGCTGGCGGCGAGCGCTTCGAGTTGCTTGCTGATGCTGCCGTGCGTCTCGCTCCTCGACTTGTCGAGCTCTTGGAGCTGACGTTCTTGCCGGGCAAGCGCTTCGCGAATCGGCGAGACGAGATTGTCGATTGCTTGCTCACGCGCGTGCAGATCACCCTTCGCCCGCTCGGTGTGGACATTCAACGCCTCGTGCGCGAGCTTGAGGAACGTTTCCGAGTGGCTGTGCAGCTGGCGGTCCGCGAGCTGATTGAAAGCGGCGCCGAGCCGCTCGGCCGCCAGCGTGACCGCACGCTCGCGCTCGACATCGGCTGCGGCGCGGCTACGCAGCTCCGCGTCCTTGAGAGCTACCTCGCGCGTCAGCGCCATCGTGCGCCAGAGCCCAATCAACAATCCCGTCGCGAGCCCGCCGATGGCGGCCAGCGCGACGAAAGTCCAAACATCCGCCGTCATCTGGTCGGGCGCTCCGCGCGAGCGAAGTAGTTCACGTCGACGTTGCCGTCGAGCCAGTACGTGCCGGTGGCGGGATTGTGGTGGAGCCCCGTGAGCTCCGTGATCTCGAGCCCCGACTTGCGGCACCAGGCCGCGAGCTCGGCGGGGCGAATCAACTTCGCGTACTCATGCGTGCCGCGCGGCAGCAAGCCGAGGACGTACTCGGCGCCGACGATCGCGAACGCGAAGCTCTTCAGGTTGCGGTTGATCGTCGAGAAGAACGCGGTTCCGCCGGGCCGTAGCGCGGCGGCGCACGCGGCCACGATCGAGCTCGGTTCCGGTACGTGCTCGAGCATCTCGAGGCAGGTCACCACATCGAACTCGCCGGCGGATTCAGCCGCGATCTGCTCGACGGCGACGCAGCGATAATCGACCGTCAGGTTGCCGGCCGCGGCGTGTTGCCGCGCGGCTTCGATGTTCTCCGGCGCGAGGTCGATGGCGACGACGCGTGCTCCGCGTGCCGCGAGCCCTTCCGCGACCAGACCGCCGCCGCAGCCGACGTCGAGAACTCGTGCGCCGGCGAGCGGAACGCGATCCGCGATGTAGTCGAGGCGCAGCCCGTTGATGTCGTGCAGCGTGCGGAATGCGCCCCGCGGATCCCACCATTCGGCGGCGCGGGACGCGAATTTCGCGAGCTCGCTCGAATCAACATTCGCCATCGTGCGTCCTTACGTGCGCAGCTGCCGCGCCCAGTGCTCGGCCGCGGCGCAGACGTCCGCAACGTCGAGCCGCAGCAGCGCCCGGTCCGCGACGAGCTGCTCGCCGGCGATCCAGACGTCGGTGACGTCGTGCCGGGAAGCAGCGTAAACCAGCTGCGACACGGGATCGAGCAAAGGATGATGCTCGACTCCCGACAAGTCCACGCAGATCACGTCGGCGGCTTTGCCGGCGACGAGTGAGCCGATCTCGTTGCCGAGGCCGAGCGCGCGGGCGCCATTGATCGTGGCCATGCGCAGCGCCTGCGCGGCGGGGACTGCCGCGGCGTTGCCGGCGACCTGTTTCGCGAGCAGCGCCGCCATCTCGAGCTCGGCCCACAGATCGAGCCGGTTGTTGCTCGCCGCGCCGTCGGTTCCGAGCGCGACGTTGACTCCGGCTCGGAGCAGCTCGGCCACGGGGCACAGCCCGCTCGCGAGCTTCAAGTTCGAGCGAGGGCAGTGCACGACGTTGGCCCCGGCCGTCGCGAGCAGCGTGATCTCCTCGGTCGTCAGCGCCGTTGCGTGCACGCCGATTAGGCTCGGAGTCACGAGTCCCAATGCCGCGAGTCGCGCGAGCGGCCGCTGGCCCGTCGCAGCGACGGCCTCGGCCACCTCGGTGGCCGTTTCATGCACGTGTATGTGCACGGGCACGTCGAGCTCGTCGGCGAGTCGGCGCACGTGCGTGAGCGTCGCGTCGCCCACGCTGTACGGCGCGTGAGGAGCGAAAGCCGTCGTAACCAACGGCTCGGCTTTGAAGCGATCGTGAACCTCGAGGCCTTTCCGCAGATACTCGTCGGCGTCTTTGGCGTACCCAGTCGGGAAATCGAGCACGATCATCCCGAGCACGGCGCGCATGCCGAGCTCCGCCGCCACGGCGCCCGTGACGTCGGAGTAGAAGTACATGTCGGAGAAGCACGTGACGCCTCCCGCCATCATCTCGGCGACCGCGAGGCGTGTGCCGTCGGCGACGAGCTGCGGCCCGACCCAGCGTGCCTCCGCGGGCCAGATGTGCTCGCGTAACCAGACCTCGAGCGGCAGGTCGTCGGCGAAGCCGCGAAAGAGCGCCATCGGGGAATGGGTATGGGCGTTGACGAGACCGGGAAGCAGGGCGTGCTTCGGGCGCTCGTGCCGCACGCGCGGTCGGTAGCGCCGATCGGCTTCGCCGACCGGCAGCACCTCGACGATGCGGCCGCCGTCGATCGCGAGCGCGAGACCTTCCTCGGCGATGACCTCGGGCTCGACGCGCAGGGTCCAGCGTGGACAAATCAAGGCGTCGATCGTTTGCATCGGCGGGTGGCAGGTGCTCGCAAAAAAGGCGAGCAAGTATAGCTTCCCGCGACCGTGCCGACGCTACGGGCGGCTGCGTCCCTGTGCTAGACTTCCGCCTTGTTTTTTGGGCACTTGGAAGTGTCGTTGGGGTTGCGCGAGAGCCGCTGAACCGGTCGCGTGCGTTGCCCGGAAAACCTTACACCTCGTCGATGTTCCGTCCCTCCGCGCCGTCGCGGGCGGGTGGAGGGCGGGGCCGTATTTTATTGAGCGCAGCTGATGGCCGTAGGTAAGGAAGTCATCCCAGTCAATCTCGAAGACGAGATGCGTCAGTCGTATCTCGACTACGCGATGAGCGTCATCGTCGGGCGCGCGCTACCCGACGTGCGCGACGGCTTGAAGCCCGTGCACCGGCGCGTGCTGCACGCGATGCGCGAGCTCGGCAACGATTGGAACCGGGCGTACAAGAAGTCGGCGCGCGTCGTCGGCGACGTCATCGGTAAGTATCACCCGCACGGTGACGTGGCCGTCTACGACACGATCGTGCGCCTCGCGCAGCCGTTCTCGATGCGCTACCTGCTCGTCGACGGGCAGGGGAATTTCGGCTCGGTCGACGGCGATGCGCCGGCCGCCATGCGTTACACCGAAGTGCGCATGGCCAAGATCACGCAGGAGCTTCTCGCCGACATCGACAAGGAGACGGTCGACTTCGTCCCGAACTACGACGAGTCGGAGCGCGAGCCGTCGGTTTTGCCGACGCGGATTCCGAATCTGCTCGTCAATGGCTCGTCGGGTATCGCCGTCGGCATGGCGACGAACATCCCGCCGCACAACCTGGGCGAAGTCATCGACGCCTGCCTCGCCTTGCTCGCCGATCCGAAGCTCGAGCTCGCCGATCTCATCAAGCTCGTCCCCGGGCCGGATTTTCCGACGGCGGGGCTGATCTACGGCATCCAGGGCGTCGTCAGCGCGTATGCGTCGGGACGCGGGCGCATCTACGTGCGCGGCCGCACGCACATCGAGCCGCTTAGGGAGGGCAGCGATCGCGAAGCGATCGTCATCACCGAGCTGCCGTACCAGGTCAACAAGGCACGCCTCATCGAGCGCATTGCCGAGCTCGTACGCGAGAAGAAGCTCGAGGGCATCAGCGAGCTGCGTGACGAGTCCGACAAGGACGGCATGCGCGTGTTCATCGAGCTGAAGCGCGGCGAGCTCCCCGACGTCGTCCTGAACAATCTCTACAAGCACACGCCGCTGCAAAGCGTGTTCGGCATCAACATGGTCGGCCTCGTCGACGGACAGCCGAAGCTGTTGTCGCTGAAGGAGCTGATCGAGGCGTTCCTGCGCCATCGGCGCGAGGTCGTGACGCGGCGGACGCTGTTCGATCTGCGCAAGGCGCGCGAGCGCGCGCACATCTTGGAAGGCTTGATGGTCGCGCTCGCGAACATCGACGAGATCATCGAGCTGATCAAGAAGTCGCCGTCGCCGGCCGACGCGCGCGCCGCGCTCTGTGTCCGGCGCTGGCAGCCGGGTGCCGTCATGGGAATGCTCGAGCGTGCCGGCGCTGCCGCGACGCGCCCCGAGGATCTCACTGAAGAATCGGGTCTCGAGAACGGGCAGTACCGGCTTTCGACGGCGCAGGCGCAAGCGATTCTCGACTTGCGCTTGCATCGTTTGACGGGGCTCGAGCAAGACAAGATTTCTAGTGAATACAGCGAGTTGATCGCCAATATTCAGACATTCCTCGAGATCCTCGCGAACCCCGACAAGCTGCAGGAAGTCATTCGCTCCGAGCTCACGGAAGTGCGCTCTGCCTACGCCGACCCGCGGCGGACCGAGATCGTCGAGAACTACGACGACCTCACCGTCGAGGACCTGATCCCCGTGGAGACGGTCGTCGTGACGCTGTCGCACGCGGGTTATGCGAAGTCGCAGCCGGCCGAGGTCTATCAGGCGCAGCGGCGCGGCGGGCGCGGGCGCACGGCGGCACGCGTCAAGGACGAGGATTTCATCGACCAGCTGTTCGTCGCGAGCTCGCACGACACCGTGCTGTGCTTCTCGAGCCGCGGTAAGGCGTATTGGCTCAAGGTGTACCAGGTGCCGCAAGCGGCGCCCGGCGCGCGTGGCCGTCCGATCGTCAATCTGCTGCCGCTCGAGGAAGGGGAGCGCATCAACGCGATCCTGCCGGTCAAGGCGTTCGAGGAAGACAAGTTCGTGTTCCTCGCGACGAAGCACGGCACCGTCAAGAAGACGCCGCTCGCGGCGTTCGCGCGGCAGCGCACGAGCGGCATCATCGCCGTCGAGTTGCGCGACGACGACCGCTTGATCGGCGCCGGCATCACGACCGGCAACCAGGACATCATGCTGTTCGCGAGCTCGGGCAAGGCGATCCGCTTTTCGGAGCAAGACGTTCGCCCCATGGGCCGAACGGCCGCCGGCGTGCGCGGCTTGAAGCTCGCCGGCGAGACCGACGAGGTCATCGCGCTCAGCATCATCGGCGCGGGCCCGATCATGACGGCCACCGAGAACGGCTACGGCAAGCTGACGCCGATCGACGAGCACCCCGTGCAGGGCCGAGGCGGCCAGGGCGTCATCTGCATTCAGACTTCGGAGCGCAACGGCCGGCTCGTCGGCGCGCTCCAAGTTGCGCCCGAGGACGAGGTCATGCTCATCAGCACGACGGGCACGATGATTCGCACGCCGGTGTCGGACATTTCGACAATGAGCCGCAACACGCAGGGCGTGCGGCTGATTCGGTTGGATGAGGCGGAAACGGATCGCCTCGTAGGCATCTCGCGTGTCGAGCCCATGGCGGGCGACGACACCGCGGCCGCCGAGTAGGGTACGGAGACTCCCACAATGAAGCGCGTTTTCAATTTCAGCCCGGGGCCGGCGATGTTGCCGGAGCCGGTGTTGCGCAAGGCGCAAGCAGAGCTGCTCGACTGGCAAGGCAGCGGGATGTCCGTGATGGAAGTCAGCCATCGCGGTACCGATTTCATCGAGTTCGCTGCGCGCTCGGAGCGCGTGTTGCGCGAGCTTCTCGGCGTGCCGGAGAGCTACAAGGTGCTGTTCCTGCAGGGTGGCGCCACGCTGCAGTTCGCCGCCGTGCCGCTGAACCTCGCGCCGGCCGGCTCCGTCGCCGACTATGTCGTCACGGGCAACTGGGGCGAGAAGGCCGTGCAAGAGGCCGAGCGCTACATTCGCGTCAACGTCGCGGCCACGAGCAAGGCGTCGAAGTTCACGATGGTCCCGGATCCGAAGACCTGGCAGGTGTCGAGCTCCGCCGCTTACCTGCACTACACGCCGAACGAAACGGTATTCGGTGTCGAGATCCACAACGTGCCCGAGGTCTCGGACGCGCCGCTCGTCGCCGACATGTCCTCGACGCTGCTGTCGCGCCCGATCGACGTCAGCAAGTTCGGTGTCATTTACGCCGGCGCGCAGAAGAACATCGGCCCTGCCGGCGTTGCGCTCGTCATCGTTCGCGAAGACTTGCTCGGCCGCGCGCGTCGTGAGACGCCGGGAGTCATCGACTACAAGACGATGGCCGAGAACGACTCGATGTGGAACACGCCGTCGACGTTGTCGTGGTACTTCGCCGGCCTCGTGTTCGATTGGCTCAAGGAGCAAGGCGGCCTCGCGGCGATGGGCAAGATCAACGAGCGCAAGGCGGCGAAGCTGTACGCCGCGATCGACGGCTCGGGTTACTACAAGAACCCCGTCGACAAGGCGTATCGCTCGTGGATGAACATCCCGTTCACGCTGCCGAATGCGGAGCTCGACAAGCCGTTCCTGCAAGAGGCGAAGGCCGCGGGTCTCACGAACTTGAAGGGCCACCGCGTCGTCGGCGGTATGCGCGCGAGTCTCTACAACGCGATGCCCGAAGCCGGCGTCGATGCGTTGGTCGCGTTCATGGCCGACTTCGCGAAGCGGCACGGGTGAGCGGCGTGAGCACCTTCAAGATTCGCACGTTGAACAGCATCGCCGTGGCCGGCCTCGATCGGTTGCCGCGCAATCGCTACGAAGTGGCGTCCGAGATTGCGAGGCCCGACGGGCTGCTGCTGCGCTCGTACAAGATGCACGATATGGAGCTGCCCACTTCGCTGTTGGCAGTCGGCCGAGCCGGTGCGGGCACGAACAACATTCCCGTCGCGAAGCTGAGCAAGCTCGGCGTGCCCGTATTCAACGCGCCGGGCGCGAACGCGAACGCCGTGAAGGAGCTCGTCATCGCGGGGCTCCTGATGGCCGCGCGTAACCTGCCGCATGCGCTCGAGTTCGTGCGTGGTCTGAAAGCTTCCGGCGACGAGCTCGACAAGGCCATCGAGTCCGGCAAGAAGAAGTTCGTCGGCTTCGAGCTGCCGAAGCGCACGCTCGGGGTCGTCGGTCTCGGCGCCATCGGTGTCGAGGTCGCGAATGCGGCGTTGAAGCTGGGCATGAACGTGCTCGGTCATGACCCGGCCATCACGGTGCAGCACGCCTGGGAGCTTTCGTCCGGTGTGCAGAAAGCCGTCAACCTCGATGATCTCTTCGCGCGCTGCGACGTCGTCACGGTCCACGTGCCGCTGCTGAAGGCGACGGACAAGCTGGTGAGTGCGGCGCGCCTCGAGATGCTGCGCCGCGGCGCGGTCGTCTTGAACTTCTCCCGCAGCGAGATCGTCGACTCGGCCGCTATCCTCGAGGCGTTGAATGCCGACAAGCTGTCGGCGTACGTCACGGATTTCCCGACGCGCGCGCTGCTCGATCATCCGAAGGTCATCTGCTTGCCGCACCTCGGCGCGTCGACGGTCGAAGCGGAAGAGAACTGCGCCGTCATGGTCGTCGACAACGTGCGCGAGTTCCTCGAGAACGGCAACGTCACGCGCTCGGTCAACTTTCCCGAGACGGTCCTGCAGCGCACGCGCCCGAACCGCGTCGCAATTCCGCACAAGAACGTGCCGAACATGGTCGCGCAGATCCTGACGTGCCTCGCGGCACAGAACATCAACATCGCGGACATGCTGAACCATTCGCGCGACGAGCTTTCGTACACGCTCGTCGATCTCGACACGCAGCCAACCGAAGCGACGCTCGAGCGCATCCGCGCCATCGACGGCATCTTGTCGGTGCGCGTGCTGCCCATTCTCGACGCTTGAACGAGAACGGTGCGCTCATGAAGGCCCAACGCAAGTCGAAGCGCAAGTCGAAGGCGAAACGCGCGCCGCGCGACACGGCGCCGCGCGTCGACGCCGGGAACGACGCGCTCGCGGGCTTGCGAGGCAAGATCGACGTCGTCGACGAGCGGATCCAAGCGTTGATCGCCGAGCGTGCGGGGCTCGCCCGAGAAATCGGCGTCCTGAAAGGGCTGACGCAGACCGTCGAGTACTACCGTCCGGAGCGCGAGGCGCAGGTGCTGCGCAAAGTCGTCGACCGCAACGACGGGCCGCTGCGCGACGAAGAGATGGTGCGGCTGTTTCGCGAGCTGATGTCGGCGTGCCTCGCCCAAGAGGAACCGCTGAAGGTCGCCTACCTCGGCCCCGAAGGCACGTTCACGCAGTCCGCTGTCTTCAAGCACTTCGGCCATTCCGTGCACGCGCTAGCGGTGCCGACGATCGACGAGGTCTTTCAGGAGGTCGAAAGCGGCACGGCGGATTTCGGCGTGGCGCCGATCGAAAACTCGAGCGAAGGCACGGTCAACATCCACACGCTCGACATGTTCCTGTCGTCGCCGCTGAAGATTTGCGGCGAGATCGAGCTGCGCATCCATCAGCATCTGCTGGGGCGCATGCACGACCTGAAGGACATCAAGCGCGTCTGCTCGCACCCGCAGTCGTTGGCACAGTGTCGCGGTTGGCTGTCACAGCACCTGCCCGACATCGAGAAGGTGCCCGTCGTCAGCAACGCCGAAGCGGCGCGGCGCGCGCGCGACGAGGACGGCACCGCCGCTCTGGCCGGCGAGGCGGCCGCCAAGGTCTACGACTTGCGGATCCTGTTCAACACCGTCGAGGACCGCGAGGACAACACGACACGGTTCGTGGTCGTGGGGCGCAAGCTGTTCCCGGCGAGCGGCAAGGACAAGACGTCGGTGCTCGTGTCGGCCGCGGAGACGGAGAATCCTGGCGTGCTGCTGCACTTGCTGGCGCCGCTGTCGAAGCACGGCGTCAACATGACTCGCATCGAGTCGCGGCCGTCGCGCAAGCGCAAGTGGGACTACGTCTTCTTTCTCGATCTCGACGGCCACGCCGACGACGACAGCGTTCGCAAGGCGCTCGACGAGATGAAAGCGCAAGCGTCGCTCTTCAAAGTGCTGGGCTCGTTCCCGAAAGCCGTCCTCTGAAGTAGGCCGTGTCGCGGTATCCCAATCGCTTTCGTGCAGTGCCGACACTTCGCGTCGGAGGGCGCATCACGGTTCCCGGCGACAAGTCGATCTCGCATCGCGC
>Ga0111538_10010699_pt1 | contig 12188 bp, 9 predicted proteins | sample SoiMethybrSBSTD1_FD_79669 | JGI IMG/M metagenome (GOLD analysis project Ga0111538, IMG submission 79669) | Bulk soil microbial communities from a Populus tree surrounding site in Tennessee, USA - Soil MetaG P. TD hybrid SBSTD1 (version 2)... | ecosystem: Environmental > Terrestrial > Soil > Tree...
AAGAGGTGAAAGCCCATGACGACGTCACCGTTTCTTGATCTACCCGTCCTCGGCGCCCAAGCCTCGGCCGAGGTCGCCGCCAAACTCCGCGAGCTCGGCGATACCTCGAGTGCCACCACCATCGAAGCGGCAGCGTCGAATGGCCCCACGAAGTTCGGCGGAGCCAAAACCTGGTGGCCGTTTCAGGACCGAGCCTGGCAGCACACCGCGCACGCATTCGGCTTTCTTCCGGCCAAGGCAGGGTCCTCGGTCATCCAACCGGTCGGCAATCTGGAAGCAGATGCGACCTTGCGAAACTCACGTTTGAAGATTGCTCTCAATCGTCTCCGGGTGGCCGACTATCCGGGGCGCGGGATGCACCGCGTGCTCATCGATTTCTACGCGCGCAACCAGGTGCCTGGTCACGCCGAAGACTTGCACTTCAACGCAGCGTACCGCGTTCGTGAGGGGCAACAGGCGCCCATCGCGGGGTATCCGATCTTCATCGGCCTCAACGTGGGCTCGGAAGGCGTCGCCTTCCGCTGCCACACCGTCAACGTCAAGAACGATGCCGACGAAGCGCTGCTCGATTTCCTCGAAGGGGACGTCTTTCGCTCTGGGCTCAAGCTCGCAACGAGCGCGCAGCCGGCGATTGCTCCTCTCGCGAACCTCGCGTTGGGCATCACCAAGTCCGTTGCGAAGCGCCACCGCAACGTCTCGGTGCAAGACTTTTACCTCGGGCTCGACTTCACCGGCACGACGATGGGCGCGCGTTTGGCGATCGGCGACTACATCGCCGTTCAAATCCCCGAGTCCTTTACGGCGATCTGGCGCTGGGAGGAATGGATCTACGACGGCGCGACGGGCCTCATCGTCTCCAAGAGCGACGCGAGCAAACTCATCCCCTACAACTACGTGGTCTTCGGGGTGAGTCGCTACGAAGATTGAGCCTACGGCGATTGACGTGGGGCCGAACGGGCCCTCGGTCCGCGCCACCGTCATCGTTATGCGACGACGCGTAACAAGCGTCTTTTGCTGTTACGTGCGCTCGATTGCGCCTCGATCACGGGCGTCCGCGGTCGGCCGGATGAGCCGAAAATGGGCCCAACCTGTGCCACTTTCGCATTCCTTGCATAGCCACCTTAACAGCGAAAAGCATAAAGCTTCGATTTTGCTTATCGGCATGACGATTGCGTCTTTTGCCGTCTCCTATGACAAAGGTGCGCCTTACGCTAAGCAGTTTGCTCGTAGCCACGTGGGCATCGCTCGTAGTCGGGTGCGGAGCGCGCACCGACCTCGACGCCGTCGATGACACTTTCGATCCCAGTGGTGGCACGGGTGGGAGCGGCGGTGCCGGCGGGGTGGGCGGTGTCGGCGGCGTGAGTGGCAAAGGCGGCGCGCCGGGCAAAGGGGGCGCCGGTGGTGTCGGCGGCGGTGTTGGTGGTGTCGGCGGCGTTGGCGGCGTGAGCGGTAAAGGCGGCGCCGGCGGCGTTGGCGGAGTTGGTGGTGTCGGCGGCGTGAGCGGCAAAGGCGGCGGCGGAGTTGGTGGCGTCGGAGGCGTTGGCGGTGTCGGCGGCGTGAGCGGCAAAGGGGGCACGGGCGGCGGTCCGATCCCGCCGGTATGCGGCAACGGTCGATGCGAGCTTGGCGAAACGACGATCAGCTGCCCTCGCGACTGCGGCGGATGTGGCGACGGCGTGTGTGCTCCCGGCGAGGATCGCTTCTCGTGTCCCGCCGATTGCTTGAAGGGCTCGTGCGGCAATCTCAAATGCGAGATCGACATCGGCGAGAATCCGTTGACCTGTCCGATCGACTGCTCAACCGCGTGCGGCGACGGCATCTGTCAGCCCGAGCGCGGCGAAACGCCGGCGAGCTGTCCCACGGACTGCCGCACGCGCTGCGGCAACCGAGTCTGCGAACCCCCGGAGAACCCGCTGACGTGTCAGCAAGACTGCGGATTCTGCGGCGACGGCATCTGCGGTGCCGGCGAGAACAGCACGTCTTGCCGGATCGACTGTCCGATCGGGACTTTCTGCGGCAACGGCCTTTGTGAGGCTGGCGAAAACTCGCTGAACTGCTCGCGCGACTGCGGCCCATGCGTCCCTCCGCCCGGCTCGCCGCCCCCACCGTTCCCGTGCATGCCGGGATGCGGCAACAAGATCTGCGAGTTCCCCGAAACGGCTTTGACCTGTCCGCTGGACTGCAGCGTATCGTTTTGCGGCAACTCCATCTGCGAGCCGGGCGAGACTCCTTTCAGCTGTCCGCTCGACTGTCGCAGCATCGTGTGCGGCAATCGCATCTGCGAGCCGGGCGAGAACCCGGCGAACTGCTGGATCGATTGCGGCGCGCCCCCCTATTGCGGCAACGGTGTGTGCGACGCAAGCGAGACGCCCTTCAGCTGTCCGCGAGATTGCGGTCGATCGATCTGTGGCAATCGAATCTGCGAGGACAACGAGCCCATCACCTGCCCCATCGATTGTGGCGGGGGCTTCTGCGGCGACTTCATTTGCCAATCGTTCGAAACGCCGTTCAGCTGTCCGCAGGACTGCCGCTTCCCGTTCTGCGGCAACGGCATCTGCGATCCGGGCGAGCCGATGACCTGTCCCATCGACTGCGGCGTGATCTGCGGCAACGGCCGGTGCGAATCTGGCGAGCAGTTCACGTGCCCCCGTGACTGCGGCTTCTTTTGCGGCAACGGCGTCTGCGATCCGGGCGAAACGGCGCGGACGTGCCCCACCGATTGCCGCTTCCCCGTCTGCGGGAACCGCATCTGCGAACAGGGCGAATCCGGTCCGTTTGGAACCTGTCCTCTCGACTGCGGTCCCATTACCTTCTGCGGCGACGGCTTCTGCGGCCCCGGCGAGTCGATCTTCACCTGTCCGGTCGACTGCCAGGCGCCGCCGAGGTGCGGCGACGGCGCGTGCACGTTCGGCGAAACGCCTGCTTCGTGCCCAATCGACTGCGGCTTCTGCGGCAACGGCGTGTGCAATGCCACCATGGGAGAAACCTGCGCGACTTGCCAAGTCGACTGCGGCTTCTGTGCTCGCTGTGGCGACGGAATCTGCTCGCCGCCTAACGAGAATCCCTTCAACTGCCCGATCGATTGCCGGGTATTCGACGGCGGGGTGCCTCCGCCTCCACCGCCGCCTCCGGTCGACCCCGAGCCCGTGTACACGCCGGACGCCGGCGTGGAGCCGAATCCGTGAAGCGAACGCCGTCGAATCGTTCGGCGCGGCGCTGAGCGCCCCGCGGCCACGCGAGCTCGCGCGCGACGCTCGGGACGTCCGATCTTAGGACGAGCGTTCGTCGCACCGCGCGGAGGGCGCGTTCGCCCTTGCAGCCGGTGCTGAACAATGTTCAGTTCACTCCTTCACGGGCGTGACGCGGCGCTTGACCGATCTGCGGAGATCACTTAAACGGTCGGTCAACAATGAATCGTCGTTCACTTGCTGGGCAGGCGTAACGCTCGAGACACTGAACTCCTTGATTAGGGTGGACATCATGAAGACTCGCTGGGCAACGATGTTCGTGCTGGGCCTATTTTCGATGGGATGCTCGAGTAGCTCGGAGGGGCTCGGACCCAGCCCCGACAGCGGCGTAAAAGGGCACACCCTCTCGCTGACGGCCAATTTCGTGGCGCAATCGGGTGAATTATCGTTCATGACGCCGACCATCGCGATCGCCAAAGTCCCCGCGACGAGCATCGCCGGCAAGCCGTACCTCATCTCCTCGTTTCCGGCCGGGTTTTCGCCGGGCAACGATCCCCCGATTCACTACCTCTGGGGGACGGTCCCCACCGATCTCAAGATCCGCTACACGACGCCCGCGACGTACGCCAACGGCGCCTACGACATGGTGCTGGTCGTCTATGCGAACACGCCGATTACCGATGCCATCCGCGCCGCCCCTCCTCATCAAGCGCCCGCCGCAAAAGGGGGCGATCTGGCGACGTTCACGGCCGATATGACCGTCGTGCGCCCGGGCGATCCGAGCATTCCGCCGGGCCTCGTGCGTCTCAACGTCGAGGATGCCGACATCGAAGTTGGCGTCGAGAACAAGGTGGCCACCGATCCGAACCAGATCGCCGCCGCGCTCGTGAACACCATCATGCTCGTCCCCTGAGCGACCGATGCGCACCCTCGTTTCTGCATTCGGGTCGATCGTCGCTCTTTCGATGGCGGCGTGCTCGAGCGACGCCGGCATCGATCCCGCCACGACCGAAGTGCCCCCCGTGGATCCGACCACCGGGCTTCGCGCGGCCGAGCACGGGCCCGTGCCACCGCTTCCCGAATGGGCGGACAACCCACCCAGTGACGCGAAGAAGGCGCTGGGGCGCGCGATCTATTTCGATCCGCGCCTTTCGGGGAGCGGAACGGCCACGTGCGGCAATTGCCATTTGAGCGTGACCAATTTTCAATCGGGCTCGCCGCTCGATTTGCCGGATCGGTCCTATCCGAACATCGTGCCGCTTTTGCCGCGTCACGCGCCGTCCCTTTTGAATCTCGTCTACGCGCCGATGATGCGTTGGGACGGCTCGCACTTCACCGATCTGTACGATATGTCGGTGTTTCCGTTCGCCGAGGCGAACATGGATTTGTCGCGGCGTTTGCCGGCCAGCGACGTCGAAGGGATCGACGTCGAGGGGGCGCAGATGGTCCTCGCGAACAAGTTCACGAAAGAGATTCCGGGCTACGCCGCCGAGTTTCAAAAGGCGTACGGCGAAGACATCGCGGCGCGAACGCCGGCCGAGATTTGGCGCCTGGCCGGTAAGGCCGTCGCCACGTACCTGCGCATCGCGATTTCTCGCGATGCGGCCTTCGATCGTTGGAACGCGGGGGACGCCTCTGCAATGAACGACTCCGCCGTGCGCGGCTTCGCCCTCTTTCGGGGGCGGGGGCGCTGTTCGCAATGTCACTCGGGGCCGCTCTTCAGCGACTTTCAGTTTCACAACGTGTCGACCTCGCTCCCCAACGCGGCTGGGGTGCGCCCCGACGAAGGGCGCGAGCACGTCACGCATCTCGCCGAGGACGGCGGCAAGTTCCTGACGCCGATGCTGCGCACGGTGGCGCTGACGACCCCGTACCTCCACGATGGATCGGAGAATACGATTTCGTTCGTGGTGCGCAGAACCACGGGCAAGGGCGGTCGCCTCGATCCGAATCACGACAAGATTCTCGACGACACGCCGGATCTCACCGACGCCGAGATCGAGGACGTTCTTTCGTTCCTCAAAGCCTTGAACGGCAAGCAGATCGATCTGGCGGAGCTTGTGCGGCCGCAGACGTTCCCGCAATAGGTCGACGCGCGGCGGCGATTCCGCACCACCCTATTTGAACTCGAGTTCATTGTCAGAACTGGGGGTGGAAAAATATCGCCGTGCCGGATGCTGCGCGTAGGCATAGGCGAGATCTTTTCGATAGCACTGCTCCTTAAAGCGCACTGCACGGATAGGGATGGTGATCGGTCGCATCTTCTGCCACCTTGTCCGTATTCGAACGCTCGTTCGTGTTTATGAACCGTCAATCATTGGCGGATCCCGAAACGCAGCCCCTTTGCCGTCGCGGAGGTTGATCATGTCATCTCGGTTCGCTCTGTCGTCTTGCCTGTTGGCCATCGTCGTGGGGTGCTCGGGCGCCGATCAAGGCGTTGACAAGCCTGCTGGTCGCGGCGGCTCCGGCAACGCGACGGGCGGCGCAAGCGGTGGAGCGGGCGGCTCGGGCGGAGGAACCGGCGGAAGCACGGGTGGAAGCACGACGACGGGCGGAACCACGGGCAGTGGTGGTGCGACAGGCACGGGCGGTGCGACCGGTGGAAGCGGCGGTACCGGAGGAAGCACGGGCGGTACCGGCGGCGCAACCGGTGGAACAGGTGGAACCGGTGGCTCGGGTGGAAGCACGGGTGGAACGGGCGGCGCGACGGGTGGAACGGGTGGAAGCAGTGGCACGGGAGGAAGCACCGGCGGCACCGGCGGCGCGACGGGTGGAACCGGTGGCACGGCCGGCACCGGTGGAACCGGCGGCACCGCGGGCACTGGCGGAACCGGCGGCGCGAAGGACGGCGGCGCGACAGGTGGAACCGCAGGCACGGGCGGTGGTGGAACGGCGGGTTCAGGCGGAACGGGGGGCGGCTCGACGGACGGCGGTCCCCTCGGAACGAGCAAATGCGGCGCTCCGCTGTTCGGGGCCGATCCGACGGAGACCTCGATTAACCAAGACGGCCCGCTGACGGTGGCCGCTTCTTACACGGCGGGATTGCCGACATCGTCCGACTACAAGACGCTGACGGTCTACTACCCGTCGAACGGGACGGGACCTTACGTCATGATCGCGTACGCCATGGGTCTCACCGAGAGCAGCGGTCTCTTCGGGGGATGGGCGAAACGCATGGCGTCGTATGGCTATGTCGTCGGGCTCGTGGACCCCAACGATACGAACAACGCCGGAGAGGATCGCGCCAAGGGGCAATGGTCCGCACTGCAGAACCTCAAAGCCGAGAACACGCGCTCGGGCAGCCCGCTCAATGGCAAGCTCTCGGACTGCATGGTCACCTCCGGACACTCACTCGGCGGCGGCGCGTCGATCAAAGCAGCCAACGATCATCCCACCGACATCAAAGGGGTCATCGGCCTCAATCCCTACGTGTCCAATGGCTTCGCGGCGATCGTGGCGCCGAGTTTGATCATCACCGGGCAAAACGACACCACGGCTCCGCCTGCGCAGCACGGCAAGACCGCGTACAACGGCATCCCCGCGAGCACGATCAAACAATACGTCGAGATCTCGGGCGGAAATCACCAATCTGCGCTCAGCGTCAACGCCACGACGTCGCGCTACGCCGTCGCGTGGATGAAGTACGAAGTCGACGGCGACGCGCGCTTCAAGACTCTTCTCGACAAGCTCGCGAGCGGGCTGTCCGACTTCCAGACGACGGTGAAGTAAGAACCGATCGTCAATTGTAGGTGGCAGAGAACAAGATCGCCCCGCCGGTCGAGGTGTCCTTCTCTTTGCCTTCGGCGTAGTCGCCCGAGGTCTTGGCAAACACGAATCGGCCGAGCACGCCGAGTCCCCAGTAATTGCTGACCCACCATTCGTATCCGACGTGCGGTGCGATCCCGAACCCATTCTGACCGTCGGAGCTCGCGTGCTGATCTTCGTCGGCGCGGGCCCGCGAGCTGGCGAACCCGAGCCCGCCCCCGAAATGAAAACCGGTTTTGGGGTTGGGATAGACATCGATCATCGCGGCGAGCAGCGTGAGCGCCATGTCGTGCGCGGGTCGGTAGATGCGCGTGTCGTTGGTGAGCTTGGCGTCGCCGACCGTGAGAACCGAGTAGGAGCCGGCCAAAATGATCCCCGGGCTGAGCGCGCCGCCAATCGCGACCTCGAGCGAGGCAGCGCCCCCCGCGGCGTCGACTTTGCCTGGGAAGGTCGGTCCTTCGATGGTCGTGGAGGTCGCCAAGTAGCCGCCACCGATGGCCATGCGCAGGAAGAATCCCGTATGCGAGTGGGCATCGAGCGGCGCAGCTGGTGGCGGCGGCGCCGCGTAGGGCGGCGGATAGTAGGTGGGCGGAGGGTAACCCGGTTGTCCGGGCGGGCTATATCCTTGGGGCGTGGGCCCGTAGACGGGGGGCTGCGCACCCGGAGGCGGTGGAGCAGCTGGAGGAGCACCTGCGGGCGGCGGCACCGCGCCCGCAGGTGGCGCAGCGGCGGGTGGCTGCGCGGTGCCCGACGGCGGCGCCGGAGCTGGTGGCGCGGTGGCAGCGGGGGGTGCGCTCGGAGGTGTCGTACCGGGCGGCGCGGGCGGCGCGCCGGCAGGCGCGGATGGCGGCGGTGCGGGGGTCGGAGTCTGTCCCAGAGCGGTGGCCCCTACGGTCGCCATCGTTGCGATCACGGCGGGGCAAAGAAAAGGAGGTACACGCATGGTCCCCGCGATCGACGGTATCCCTTGCGCGCGTCTCAAGCAAATAGATGAGAGATAACAGCGGGCAACATTGCCCGCACGATCGCGCGAACCCTCGCCGCTACTGGAAACTCCAGGCTTGGTTGTTCTGCCCCGAGCAAGTGAGGAGCTGCAGCACGGCACCGTCGGTCGTGCTCGCATTCTTCACGTCGACGCATTTGCCGCTCGGGACGTTGACTATCGTGTAGTAGCCACTGCCCGCGGCGTTCAGCGTGAAGGTCTGCGCTCCGCTGCTGTTGCAGGTGCTGATGACGAGCGCGGTGCCGTCGGCGGTTCCACCCCCCGTCGGCATGATGCACTTGCCGCTGTTCGTGCCGACCAGGTTGTATCCGCCAGTCGCCGAACGAAGCTCGAAAGTTTGTGCGCTCGTGCCGTTGCAAGTGTATTGATCGACCGCAGTCCCGTCGGCCGTCAGGTTGTGATAGACGTCCGCGCACTTGCCGCTGTGCTTGGCGAGGAGCTTGTAGGCAACGCCCGTCGGGGGACCCGCTTCAGTGGGGCCGTCCGCCGCATCTGCGTCGCGGATCGGCGTCGCGTCGCCATCGGAAGACGCCGCGTCGTTCAGATCGGCCACCGTGACGTCTTGTACGTCATCGACGACCGGCGCATCGGTGACGTCGTCGGCGGGCGGCGTCGCATCGATGACGTCATTTCCGTCAGCCGATGCAACGTCGCGAGCGTCGCTGCCCGCGTCGGGCGCACTGACATCCGAGGCGTCACCCATCGAAGCGACGTCACGCGCGACGTCGGCGACGTCGCTTGCGCCGCGTCCCCCCGCCTCATCACCGGCGTCCATGATCGTCGACCCGCCGGCTCCACCGCTGCCGGTCGTCCCAACGTCGCCCCCGACGCCACCCGAGCCGCCCGTCGTCGTCCCATCCGTTCCACCCGCGCCGCCGGAGCCTGATCGGCCGTTGATCGCGGCGTCGGTATCGCGAAGCTGTGGGCTTGGCTCGTAAACCGAGCAGCCAACGAGCCCAATGAACGTAAGCGCGAAGACGCGTCGCGCTAAGAGATTCCCCATGTCAACAAAACCGAATACGGGCGTATCCAATGTGCGCTCAAACGCCCGTGCTCGATTTCCAAGCGGCCGGCATCGCGCAAAGTGCGATAGCGGCGGCGTTTGCCCTACTCGGCGCAGCGGAATCGAATTTTCGTGCCCGGCCCGGCAGGAAAGACGCGCCGGCAAAAAGCGACGCGCGCTAGGAAGCGACTAGCGCCCCTTGAACTCGGGCTTCCTCTTTTCGGCGAAGGCTTGCAGCGCGGTGCGCCGATCTTCGCTGCGCAGACAAGCGTCGTAGTAAACCCGCTCGAGCTCGAGGCCGTGCGCGAGGCTCGCGTCGAACGAGGCATCGATCGCGGCGAGCGCCGCCGCCTGTGCGATGGGCGCACCGTTCGTGATGGGCTCGATGAACGCGAGCGTGTCGTCGAGCACGGCGACACCGGGGGGCGAAACGCGATTCACGAGACCCCAAGCGAGCGCCTCGGCGGCGTCGAGACGACGGCCGAGCAGAATCAATTCCTTGGCGCGGGCCTCGCCGAGCAAACGCGGCAGACGCTGCGTACCGCCTGCGCCGGGAATGATCCCCAGCGTCGTTTCGGGCAGTGCGAGCACCGCATGGGGCGCGGCCACCCGCAGATCGCACACCAGCGCCAGCTCGAGCCCGCCTCCGAGCGCAACGCCGTTCAACGCCGCAATCACCGGCTTGGGGCTGCGATCGAGCACTCCCATCTCGTCGCGATAAAGGCCGAGCTGCAGGCGTACGGCGTTCTCGTCCATCCCCTGACGCTCTTTGAGATCGGCACCGGCGCAGAAGGCCTTCTCGCCGGTCCCCGTGACGACGATGGCGCGTACTCCCTCATCGGCGATCGCCTGGCGCGCGAGCTGGCCGATCGTGAGCAGCGTTTCTCGCGAGAGGGAGTTCAGCCGATCGGCGCGCTCGATGGTGAGAACGGCCGCCGATCCACGGCGCGAAAGGGAGACGGGGGGGGTCGACATCGGAGCCCACCTTTGCTCCGAGATCCTCCGCTCGTCAACTCGAGAGTCACGACTTGGCGAGCGACGCTTCGAGCTTCTTCATCTTGGCCGCGAGCTCGGCTTGCTCGGTCTTAAGCTTGTCGATCTCGTCGCGCAGCTCGGCCTGGATTTCCTTGGCTCGCGCGCTGATCTCGTGGAAGGCCTCGCGAATTCGCCGCCGAACGCGGCCGTCTTGTTCGCGATCGAGTCGCCGGGCGAGCGCCGAGCGGCTCTTCGCGTCCCCCATTTCGACCAACGCGCGCACGACGTCGATGCGCAAGTAAGGGTCGGCGTCTTCGAGCAGCTCTTCGAGCGCTTCGCGGTGCTTGCGATCGGTGGTGAGCCTGGCGAGCGCCACGATGGCGGCGCGACGCCCGCGGTTCTTGGTGCCGTAGCGCGTGCGCGCGAGAACGTGCGAAACGGCGCGTTCGTCGCGCAGCGCTGCGAGCCCGTCGAGCGCCCCCACGCGGATGATGTCCGCCCACGCGGTGCGGTCGAGGATTTCGATCAGCGTCTCGTAGGCGGGCGCCTGGCGCGTCTGGCCGAGCGCGCGCGCCGCATCGGATTCCACGAAGTAGCTCTTGTCCTTGAGCGCGAGGGGTTTCAGCTCTTGGGCGGCCTCGGGGGTGCGGAAGCGCCCCATGGCTTGCACGATGGCGCGCCGCACCTTGGGGTGCTTGGTCTTCAGATTCGATCGCAAGAGCTCGAAGGCCGCGCCGAGGCGCGTCTCACCGAGCGCCAGCGCGGTCTTGGCGCGCACCCCCCAGAATTCCTTGTCGTCGGCCAGCGTCTTGCCGAGCGCGTCGATGGAGGGAGCATCGGCGCGTTTGGCGAGCGCGGGGGCAGCGAGCCACCGCGTGCGCGCCGTGGGACCGCTCTTCAACTGCCGACGCAGCATGTCGGCCGGAACGTCCAAACGAATGTCGGCCAAGAGGGCGAATTCGGGATCGATGGAGACGAAGCTCGGCCGCTCGGGGCAGGGAATGGCGATGGTCTCCGAAACCTTGTCGACCTGCCGCGTATGGCGGACGGGCTTGCCGCGCGTGGGGGTCACCTCGAAGGTGAGCGGAAAGACGAAACACGGGGTCTCTTTGTCGATCTTCTGCGCCTGCTTGACGGTGATGGTGAGCACTTCCCCCTCGTGCTCGACTTTGACCTCGAGCTCGGGGTGTCCGGCGCGGTGGACCCACTGGTCGAAGAATTGCTCGAGGCCGCGCCCCGAGACGTCTTCCATGGCGCGCATGAGATCGCGGGTCTCTACGATGGATCGCGCGTGGCGCGTCAAGTACACGCGCACGCCCGCGAAGAACGCCTCATCGCCGAGGAGCCGCCGCAACATGAAGAGGACGAGCGCCCCCTTCTGGTAAAGATGGCGATCGAAGATCTCGATGGGCGCTTCGTACTCTTGGCAAACGATGGGGCGCCGATAACGGCCGTGCGCTTCGGCGAGGTAGGTGTCGAAGTCGTCCTGCAATCCGTAGTAGAGATCGTCTTGTCCGAGGTGGTGCTCGCGGTCGAGGTGCTCGAACAGCGTGGCGAATCCTTCGTTGAGCCACCCGTGCGACCAATCGCGGCACGTCACGTAGTCGCCGAACCATTGGTGCGCGAGCTCGTGAGCGATGATGTCGTCGGACGTCATGTCGAGCGCGGCGCGCTCGTCGAGCAAGATGTGCTCGTACATGGTGGTGGCGGTGGTGTTCTCCATGCCGCCGAAGATGAAGTCGGAGACGACGACCTGCGCGTACTTGTTCCACGGGTAGGGAACGCCGATGAGCTTGCCGAAATGCTCGATCATTTCCGGCGTGCGACGGAACGTGCGTTTGCCTTCTGCCTCGTGCCCTTTGGGAACCAGGTAGGTGACGGGGATGCCCGCCGCCTTGCCGCCGTCGATCTCCGCGAATTCGCCGGCCACCAGGGTGACGAGGTAGCTCGGGAGCGACTCGGTCATGCTCCAGTGGTAACGCCAGCGTTTGGCGTTGGGCTTGTCGTCGCGTTTGACGAGCGCGCCGTTGGAAAGCGCGTACCACCCGCGCGGTACCTGCACGTCGATCTCGAACGTCATCTTGACGTGCGGCTTGTCGTGGCAGGGAAACCAGTGTCGCGCGTCTTCGTCTTGACCCTGCCTCCACACCTGGCGGGGCCGGTCTTGCACGTGTTCGTCCGGCTCGAGGAAATAGAGCCCGCGGGACGGCGTCGCGCGGTAGGCAAGGCGGATCTTGGCCGTGCGCGCGTCGGG
>Ga0111538_10010700_pt1 | contig 12185 bp, 7 predicted proteins | sample SoiMethybrSBSTD1_FD_79669 | JGI IMG/M metagenome (GOLD analysis project Ga0111538, IMG submission 79669) | Bulk soil microbial communities from a Populus tree surrounding site in Tennessee, USA - Soil MetaG P. TD hybrid SBSTD1 (version 2)... | ecosystem: Environmental > Terrestrial > Soil > Tree...
AATCGTCATCAGCGTTTCCATCACGGTCGCGTTCTTCATCAGAGCACATCGCAACGGATAAGCGCTAATGGATGCGGTCTGCTGCGCCCGTCGCCCTTGCAACCAGGACGACGAGCGCAGACGAGACCGCATGTGTACCGAAGCCGATGCCCTGCCGCAACATATCGACGCTGTCGTTCCTCCTACTCGACAACCGTCAGCCTGTCTGGCGCCCAGCCTCCGTGGAAGCCGAACGGCACGCGCACAGGCAAGCGGATTGTGGCGATCGGCTCTCCGGCGAAATCCTGAGCATCGAGGATGACGACATCGCTGAGATCGCGTTGCGGGTCGTACACGTAGGACAGGATCCAGCCTTCGTCTTCCGCGGTGGCTCCCGGCTTTCGTACAAAGACGGGCTCCGCCGTCATCCGACCGGGACCATAGTCATGGACCTCGGTCGTCTGGCGCTGCATGTCGTGCTTCATTGCCGGGCCAAAGGTCACGTCGTTGCCCCAGTGCGCACTGTAGACATAGCGATAGGCTTGCCCACCATAGCGTCCATTGAGCCGCATGAACTCGACGCCGCGGTCGTCGATAATCGTCTCGGTCAATCTCCCGGACGGGCGATGGAGCGTCCACCGGACCAGGACGGGCGCGCCTTCGTTCGGGCCGTTCTGATCCGTGAAGAACATCCGCGGATGCCTCGCCAGGTCGATGATGGTGAGATCGCCCTCGTCATAGGCGTTGGCGAAGTGAAAGGCGAAGCAGCGCGGCGCTTCGAACCACTGGATGCGTGACACGTCGCCGTTGCGCGGCAGAAGCCCGATGCGTGAGTCGCGGCGATCGTCCCAGAGCCACGGAAAGTCGGTGTGCGACAGCTCCGGCTGAAAGGTCACCGGGAAGTCGGGAACGACAATGAAAGACTGCGTGAACGCCATGTCGTGGATGAGTGGAATGTGCGGCAGGTCGATCCGCGCCTTGGTCGTGGCGCGTCCGTCGCGGTCGACTGAGATGTAGCGAATAGGCTGGAACGGTTCATACGCCAGGGCGTGGTGCTCGCCCGTAATCGGATCGAAATGCGGATGGCCGGTGAACCCGGCTTCGAGCGTGCCATCGAAATCGGTCCGGCGGACGCTTGCCAGCTCGTAGTCGAGTTCGACCGGAATGCTGCCCGCTTCGACGACGGCGCATAACTTGCCGCCGACGTTCATGAGGTTCGTATTGACGTTGCCGTCGCGTGTGCCCTCGCTGGGCCCGGGAATGCGCTTGCGGCTCAAGACTCTCGCCGCGTCCCGATCGAGGACGAAGCGGCTGCGGAACCATTCCGCCTTGCCCGCGCGCAACCGCAAGCCGTGCGCCATGCCGGTGCCGGCGAACCAGTGATGGCGCACGAGGCGCACCCGATCCAGTTCATCGATCGGATTGGGACCGATCCGGAGAAAGCGGCCGGTCAGTTCCTCCGGGACGTGTCCGATAACCTCCAGATCGAACGAGGTGACCTCGCTCCTGAGTGGCGCAAAGTTTCCCGCGACATACGGCGCGCCGGTGCTGTTCGCCGAAGGGATCGCTGTTGATGTCGTACTCATTGATCGTCTCCTTGTGTTAGGGCTGGTGGCCGTCCGGCGGCTTGCGCCAGGTCCTCGAACATCTCCTGGTTGACCGCACGCAGCCGCGGCCCGAGGAACACGTGACCGAGTCGGGGGAGGGGGCCGACCTGGGTTTCATGACTGACGACGACCGTGCTGAGGCCGTCTGGTGCGGGGCGAAGCGTGAACGAGCGCTGAGCATGGACTCCGAGTCCGTCGGCGGTGATGGCGAACACGTGCGGTCGCACGCTGGTCACGACCGTGCTGCGCAGTGTCACCGGGTGCGCCTTCCAGCGGAATGACCCTGGCGCCTCGATGCGAACCCATTGGCAGGCGCGATACCACGACGGCCAGCGCTCGACGTCCGTCAACAGGTCCCACAGGCGCTCGGCCGAGGCACGAATCACGATCTCGTTGTGCACTTCGATGGGCGGTCCCGAGGGCCGGCGATGACGGAGCATCCAACTCAGGATCACGTCGGTGAGCTGGCCGAATGGCGGACGCAGCAACGCACCGCCGTTCCACGTTCCGACTTCGAACACGGCCTTCTGGTGGCTGAACGTGCGAAACCCTTCGATGCCGTGGTAGGCGCCGAAGCCGCTCGGCCCGACGCCACCGAATGGGAGGTCCTCCTGGGGGTAATGAAGGAGCGTGCCGTTGATGGTGACGCCGCCCGACGTCGTTCGCGTCAGCACGCGGGTGCGGTTTGCCGCGGACGATCCGAAGTAGTAGAGCGCGAGCGGTCGCGGTCGCGCGTTCACGAAGGCGATCGCCTCGTCGAGGTCGCGATACGTCACGATCGGCAGGAGGGGTCCGAAGATTTCCTCCTGCATGATCCGCATGTCGTCACGAACGTTGAAGACAAGCGTCGGTGGCAGCGTGTGTGGGCGACGGTTCGCGCGTTCGGGCGACGGTCCGGTTTCCACGACGCGGGCGCCCTTCGCGAGCGCGTCATCGAGGAGTCCGCGCAGACGTTGGTAGTGGCGCACGTTGACGATCGACGTGTAGTCGTCGCTCACTGGCCCATTCGGATAGAGCGCGGCTATCGCATCGCTCCACGCCTGGACGAACGCATCGACGTCCTCTTCGGGCAGCAACATATAGTCCGGTGCGATGCACGTCTGTCCGGCATTGGCGAGCTTGCCGTAGGCGACCGAGGGTGCAACACGTTGGAGCGGCTGCCCGCGATCGACGAGCACCGGTGACTTGCCGCCAAGTTCCAGTGTCAGCGGCACGAGATGCTCACTCGCGGCGCGCATCACCGCGCGACCGACGGAAGTGCTCCCCGTGAAGAAGAGATGATCGAACGGCAAAGCCGCGAACCCGGCACCGACAGACGCGTCCCCGGTAGCGACGGCGACTTCTTCTTCGGAGAAGGCCTCGGCGATCAACGCCACCAGGACTGCGTTCGTCGCCGGCGTGAACTCAGATGGCTTGATCATCACGCGGTTGCCGGCGGCGAGGGCGGTCGCGAGCGGCATCAGCGCGAGTGACAACGGGTAGTTCCACGGAGCCACGACGCCGACGACGCCGAGCGGCTGATACTCGACGTGCGCGCGGCCGAGGCGCATGGGAAGCGCGACGTTCCGCCGCTCGGGCTGCATGAAACGCGGAAGGTTTCTGTGCAGGTAGTCGATGCCCCAGGTGAGTGCGAGCATTTCCATGATCGCGGTCTCATGCCTGGAGCGGTGGCCGAAGTCGGCATCGAGCGCCGCTTCCAGGTCTCCACGGCGCGCGAGCAGCGCAGCGCGGAGCTTCTTCAGGTGTGCCCTTCGTTGCGCGAGCGACGGCGGCCCATTTCGCAGGAAGGCCGCGCGCTGCCTGGCGAGCAGGCCGGATAGCTTCTCCTGGGGCGCGGCGGCGGAGTGCAGTAGCGTCGCCATGTGGCCCTCACACACTCGCCTTCGTCCACTCGGACGTCGGCGGAGCAGGAGCGACGGCCGCGCCAGCACGGCAGAACTCGAGCAGGTCGCTGTTCAGGCAATCCTTGAGAGTCGTCGTGAGTCCGTGGCCAGCGCCTTCATAGATCTTGAGGCTCGCCTGCTTGACGATCTTCGCGGCCTCGAGCGCCGACGCGCCGATCGGCACGATCTGATCGTCGTCTCCGTGAATGATGAGCGTCGGAACGTCAATCTTCTTGAGGTCTTCGGTCAGGTCGGTCTCCGAGAAGACCTTGATGCAGTCGTACACGCCCTTGAGACCGGCCTGCATGCCGAGCAACCAGAACGTGTCACGGACGCCCTGGGAGACCATCGCGCCCGCGCGGTTGGCGCCGAAGAACGGCACGCTGAGATCCTTGAAGAACTGTGAGCGGTCCTTCAGCACGCCGGCGCGAATGTCGTCGAACACTTTCAGCGGCAGGCCATCGGGATTGGCTGGCGTCTGCAGCATCAGCGGCGTGATCGCGCCGATCAGGACGACCTTCGCAACGCGCTTGCTTCCATGCCGGCCGATGTACCGCGCAACCTCGCCTCCGCCGGTGGAGTGCCCGACGTGAATCGCCTCTGTCAGACCGAGTGCGTGGACGAGCGCGGCCAGATCGTCGGCATACGTGTCCATGTCGTTGCCGGTCCATGGCTGGCTCGACCGGCCGTGACCTCGACGATCGTGGGCGATGCAGCGGAAGCCGTGCGAGGCAAGGAACAGCATTTGGTCCTCCCACGCATCGGAACTCAACGGCCATCCATGGCTGAACACGATGGGCTGCCCGGTGCCCCAATCCTTGAAGTAGATCCGAGTCCCGTCCTTCGTCGTGAGCCAGTTCATCGCGCCATCTCCTTTCGACCGAAAGCCTGTCGGGCCCGAAGCCTTCGGATCATCGACGGAAGGCGGCGGCCGACGCCCCCATTGACGGAGCACGGATCGCGCCAGCGATACACTCGGCGACTTACCTGGAGAAGTGAGCGGAGTTGGCGAGCGTCGCCTCCGTGGCGGCGTCGAGATCGACACGGGTACTGTCGAGAACTCGAGGGCCTAAATGATCCTTTAGGCTGCAGGCATTCCGGAAGGTGGCATGATCCGCCACGCCTTGGTCGGGAGCTCGAACGACGATGTCCACAACCTTGCCTCCTACGTCGGCCAGTGGGCGGCACCCGGACGCCGACCTTCCCGGGGACGCGGCCCGAGCTGCTGAGCGGGACCTCCGTCTCGTCCTGGACAATGTCCCCGCGCTGGTGAAAACGATGACTCCAAGCGGAGCGATCGATTTTGCCAATCAGCGGCTCCTCGACTACTTGGGTGTCGGCCTCGACGAACTTCAGGATTGGTTGCAGTTCGTCCATGAGTCCGACCGTCCGATGATGCGCGAACGGTTGAAGCAGTCGTTGGAAACTGGGCAGCCCTACGAGGCGCAATGCCGACTTCGTCGTGCCGACGGCGTGTATCGCTGGTTCCACGGTTCAGCGGTACCGGTACGCGCGCAGGACGGTGCGCTTGTTCGCTGGTATTACCTGATTACCGACATCGAGGACCGGAAGCGAGCCGAGGATCTGCTGCGATCGAGCGAGCGGCAGTTACGCGCCATTGTCGACAACATTCCAGCCTCGATTGCGATCCACACCGCGTCGGGTGAGCTCGAATTCGAAAACCGCGCCGCTCAGGAGTACCACGGGCGCAATTCAGACGATGTACAACAATCGCAGGCCGGCGTGGTCCATCCCGACGACTTGCCGGCGCTCATCACCGCACAGCAGCGCGCGTTGACAACGGGCGAGCCGCTGGGATTCGAGCTGCGCGTGCGGCGCGCCGACGGTGCGTATCGATGGTTTCACATGCGGTCCTGCCGCTCGAGCGATGACCACGACAACATCTCTCGGTGGTACACCGTGGGGACCGACATCCACGACCGAAAGACCGCGGAGGAGGCGTTACGGCGGAGCGAGACCTTTCTGCGCGAGGTGCAGCGACTCAGCCGTACTGGAGGGTGGCGGTACGATTCAGCAACGGGCGTTGTCGAAAGTTCGCCGGAAATTCAGCGTGCCTACGCAGTTGAGCCTGCAGACGACATCGCGCGGCCGCCATTCTGGTTTGGCCGCATTCACCCGGACGACCGTGCACGCGTTCAGGCACACTTCGAGCAATGCCTGCGCGAGAAGACCGAGTATCAAGCCGGCTATCGAATCGTGCTTCCGGATGGCAGCATCCGGTATCAGTACGCAACCGGCCATCCGGTGACGAACGATAGCGGCGAGCTCGTCGAGTTCATCGGCGCATCCATGGACATGACAGAGCATTGGCTCGCGGCGACCGAGCGCGGTCTTGCCGAAGAAGCACTGCGCGAAAGCGAGCTCAAGTCGCGCTTAATCGTGGACAGCATTCCAGGGCTGGTGGCACTCTTGACCGCGGATGGCGAGGTCGAATTCGTCAATCGCCAAATCCTCGAATACACCGGACGGACGCTGGAGGATCTGAAACACTGGGGAACGGGTGACACCGTTCACCACGATGATCTTCCTCGCATCACCGAGGTCTTCACGCAATCGATCGCCTCAGGCAACCCATACGAGATTGAGGAGCGACTCCGGCGGTCCGACGGCGCCTATCGTTGGTTCCAGAACAACGGCTTTCCGCTTCGCGATACCAGCGGTCATATCGTTGGCTGGTGCGTGCTGATGACGGACATCGACGAGAGGAAGCGCGCCGAGGACGCGCTGCACCGCATGCAGACGCGGCTGTCACGCGCGACGCAGATTGCCGCTGTCGGTGAGATGGCGGGGTCCATCGCGCACGAAGTCAATCAGCCCCTGGCGGCGGTCGTAGCCAACGGGCACGCCTGTCTGCGGTGGTTGTCCGCGTCGCCGCCGAACGTGGCCAAGGCGATCGAGGCTGCAGAACGAATCGTCAAGGACGGCAAAGACGCTGGCGAGGTCGTTCGTCGAGTACGCGCGTTGTTCAAACGGACAGTCCTTGAAAAGGTGCTGCTCGACCTTCGTGAAGTCATTGCCGAAGTGGTTCGCCTGCTCGACAGCTATCCGGCGCGTAAGGCCGTGTCGCTCGAGGTGGTGTTGGACCCTGATCTCCCTCCCGTCGTCGCCGATCGCGTTCAGGTGCAACAAGTCGTGCTGAATCTCATGCTCAACGCGCTCGAAGCCCTGGAACCGGTCAGCGGCCGCGTGAAGCAGTTGTCGGTCACATCGACGCGTGCCGAGGCCCAGGCCATGGTTCAGATTTCCGACAATGGGATCGGCCTCGACGATCCGAGTGTGGTATTCGAGCCGTTCGTCACGACCAAGGCGGAGGGCATGGGCCTGGGCCTGGCGATTTGCCGTTCGATCGTCGCCGCTCATGGCGGGACTCTGTCCGCCGAGCGCAACGCAGGCTTTGGAACGACCTTCACGGTCACCTTGCCCATTGACCCTGTTGAATCGCTTCCCATCTGAAGGATCCTCTGTCTGAAGGATCCTTTAGGGTGCACCCGCGTCACAAGGTGGCATGATGGCCCCGTTTCGAGATGCCACTTATGAGCGGGCTTCACGTGGACAACACCCCGGATTTCCTCAACGGGGGCGGCGAGATGAGCGCGCGCATCCGCGCCTATGACTGGTCACGCACCGCGCTCGGTCCATTTGAGAACTGGCCACTGAGTCTCAAGACGGCGTTGAAGATTGCCCTCAACACCCGCTACCCGATTTGGATGGGCTGGGGCTCGGAACTCGTTTTCTTCTATAACGCCGCCTATATACCCCTGATAGGGAAGAGACATGAGTGGGCGCTCGGCGCAGCCGCTCACGACGTCTGGAGAGAAAGCTGGGAAGAGCATCTCGGCCCCCAGGCGGATGCGGTACTCCTTCGCGGCGAGGCATCCTGGAACGACCAACACCAGTTGATCGCGTATCGCAACGGCTATGCGGAGGAGGTCTACTTCACGTATTCGTTCAGCCCACTGCCGGCGGACGAAGGCGGGATCGGCGGGTTGTTTTGCGCGTGCACGGAAGATACGCAGAGAGTATTGGGCGAGCGGCGGCTGGCGGCGCTTCGTCATCTCGCTGCTGTCACCGCTGATGCACGAACCGAAGCACAGGCTGCCGCCGTTGCGGCTCGCACGCTGACTGAACATGATGCCGATGTGTCGTTCGCCTTGATCTATTTGATTTCAGCAGACGGCTCCACGGCACGGCTCGCGCCGGGCAGCAGTGACCTGCATGACGTTCGCTGGGCCCCTCGAGAAATTGTGCTGATCGGCAACGGCGACGAAGGCAACTCTGACTCCTGGCCTCTGCGAACAGCCATGGACGAAGGCATGCAGGTCTTGCATGACATCGTTCCCGAACGCGGTTTGCCTGGGGGCCGATGGCCTGAGGCAACGACGGTGGCGGCGGTGGCTCCGCTGGCGAAGGCAGGGCACGCGGCCCCGCGGGGGTTTCTCGTCGTTGGTGCGAGTCCGCGTTTGCCGTTTGATGAGAACTACCGATCGTTTTTCGAACTGTTGGCGCGCGGGACGGCGGATGCCCTCTCGAACGCTCACGCCTATGAAGAGGAGCGGAAGCGCGCCGAGGCGCTTGCTGAACTGGATCGCGCCAAGACGGCATTTTTCTCGAACGTGAGCCACGAATTCCGTACGCCTCTGACGCTCATGCTCGGGCCTGTGGAGGAGTTACTAGACAAAAGTCACACCGATCTCTCGTCATCCGCAGAAGGCCAACTGGAGATCGTGAAACGCAACGGGCTCCGGCTCTTGCGGTTGGTGAACAGCCTCCTGGATTTCTCCCGCATCGAGGCCGGCCGCGTGCAGGCGCGCTACGAGCCGACCGATCTGTCGGCCTTTACCGCGGAACTGGCGAGTTCCTTTCGGTCGGCCACCGAGCGAGCCGGCCTGACGCTGAACGTCGATTGCCCACCGCTCTCTGAGCCGGTCTACATCGACCGCGATATGTGGGAAAAGGTCGTGCTCAATCTGATCTCCAACGCTTTTAAATTCACGTTTGAAGGTCAGATTGCCGTGATGATACGCCAACGGGAGGGCGTCGCCGAACTTGTCGTGCGGGATACGGGGGTCGGCATTCCGGCCGAGGCACTGCCGAAATTGTTCGAGCGATTTTATCGCGTCGAGAACATGCGCAGCCGCACACATGAAGGCAGCGGGATCGGCCTGGCGCTAGTTCAGGAGCTCGTCAAGCTCCACGGCGGAACGGTGCGCGCTGACAGCACAATGGGAGAAGGGAGCTCGTTCAGCGTCACCATCCCGTTCGGGTACGCCCATCTGCCGGCGGACCAGGTCGGCGGCGCGCGCACCTTGGCCTCCACCGCCTTGGGAGTAAGCCCTTTTGTGGAAGAGGCGCTTCGGTGGTTGCCGGATACATCGCCAGACGAGCATGACGAAGCACAGTTGCAGAATGAGACCGCAAAAAGTCGGCCGCGCATCCTGGTGGTCGATGACAACGCGGACATGCGGCAGTACGTGGCCCGTCTCTTGAGCGAACGCTACGAAGTCGAAGCGGTGGCAGACGGCCAGACCGCGTTAACCGCGGTGCATCAGCAGCGACCGGATTTGGTTCTCAGTGACGTGATGCTGCCCAGGCTCGACGGGTTCGGGCTGTTGCGGGCGTTGCGCCACGATCCATCGTTGAAGACGCTGCCGGTCATTCTGCTCTCCGCCCGAGCCGGAGAAGAATCTCGAGTGGAAGGCCTGGAGCGCGGCGCCGACGACTATTTGATTAAGCCATTCAGCGCCCGCGAGCTGAGCGCGCGAGTGCAAGCGCATCTTGATCTGGCGCATCTTCGGCAAGAAAGCCATGCCCTGAAGGTGCGACACATCAGTGAGGATCGAAAACGAGCGGAAGCGCGCCTCCGGGAAAGCGAGGAACGGTGGCGGGCCGTGTTCGACAATTCCGCTGTCGGTATCGCCCTCACAGACCTGAACGGCCGTTTCCTGGCGACCAATTCCGCCTACCAACGGATGGTCGGCTACAGTGCGGATGAATTCCAGGCGCTCCATTTCATAGACATCACCCACGAGGATGACCGAGACCGCAACCGTGTACTGATCACCGAGCTCATAGCGGGAACGCGGGATCAGTTCCAAATCGAGAAGCGCTACTGGCGCAAAGATGGCACCTTGATCTGGGTGAGGAACAGCGTGTCACTTGCTCCCGGTAGCGAGAACATGCCGGTGGCCATCATGGCGATCGTCGAAGACATCACGGCGAGGAAGCGAACCGAAGAGACACTGCGGAGGACGCAGGCAGAACTGGCCCACGTGACATGGGCAGCACGTCTGGGCGAAATGACGGCTTCTATTGCTCATGAAGTCAATCAGCCACTCGCCGCCGTCGTGACCAACGGACATGCCTGTGTGCGGTGGCTCTCCGCATCGCCGCCGAATCTTTCCAAGGCCGTGGAGGCAGCCGAGCGGATCGTCAAGGATGGGAAGGACGCTGGCGAAGTCGTTCGGCGAGTACGCGCCCTGTTCAAACGGACGGCCGTGGAGAAAGCGCCGCTCGATCTCGGCGCCGTCATCGAGGAGGTGCTTCGCCTGCTCGACGGCTACCCGGCGCGTCGGCACGTGTCCCTCGATCTGGTGTTGACTCCCGACCTCCCGCCCGTGTTCGCCGATCGCGTGCAACTGCAGCAACTGGTGATGAATCTCATGCTCAACGCCCTGGAGGCGTTGGAACCGGTCACCGGCCGCCCGAAGCGCTTGTCTGTCCGCGCGACCTATGCCGAGGCCAACCAGGTCTTGGTCCAGATCTGTGACAACGGGATCGGCCTCGACGATCCCGTTGCGGCGTTCCAACCGTTCGTGACCACAAAGCCGGAGGGTTTGGGCCTGGGCCTGGCCATTTGCCGGTCGATCGTCGCTGCTCATGGCGGCAGTCTGTCGGCCGAACGCAACACGGGCTTTGGCACAACGTTCACTGTCACTTTGCCCCTTCGACCGGAGGTGTCGCCATGACAGTTGACCGTCAGGTCGTCTTCGTGGTGGATGACGATTCGCGTGTGCGCGAGGCGTTGTCGAGCCTCCTGGCGTCGGCCGGGCTCGAAGTGGCCGTGTTCGCTTCGGCAACCGAGTTTCTCAACGCAGACAAGCCGGACGCGCCGGCGTGCCTCGTACTCGACCTCGAGCTCCCGGATATCAACGGTCTCGAACTGCAGAAGGAGCTGGCGGAACGCGAGGCGCCGCCGATCGTGTTCATCACCGGGCACGGCGATATTCCTTCGTCGGTCAAGGCGATGAAGGCAGGCGCCGTGGAGTTCCTCGCGAAGCCCTTCGGCGACGACGAGCTGTTGCGCGCAATCGAGGCGTCAATCGCACTCGATCGGGCTGAACGACAAAAACGATCAGAACGGGCGTCGCTGGACGAGCGCTACGAGCGACTCACACCACGCGAACGCGAGGTCCTCACCTTCGTCGTCGCCGGGTTTGCCAACAAAGTAACGGCCGTTGAGCTCGGGACCAGCGAGATCACCATCGGCGTTCATCGTGGCCAGATCATGCGCAAGATGGGCGCGCGGTCCCTCGCCGAGTTGGTCCGCTTGGCCGACAAGCTTGGGATCGTGCCTCGTGAGAGTGTCTGAATGAACCTATAGTAGCCATCCGCACGCGCGGATGCGTACCATGCCTCCGCATGGAGAAGGCGCGGCCTGATGCCTCAGTCCACTCTCGTCGTCGCGACCGTCGACGACGATCGTCGCGTTCGAGAATCGGTTCAGAGCGTCCTCGAGTCCGCAGGATACGAAGCGGTCACATTCGAGTCCGCGGAAACATTTCTGATGTCCGGTGCGCTGTCGACGGTGTCGTGTGTCATCGCAGACGTGCGCCTGCCCGGTATCGACGGGACCGAACTGCAGCGGCGCATTCGGCGCGAACGGCGTCTGTTGCCGGTGATCCTGATCACCGCGCACGATGACGATGACGTGCGACGACAGGCATTGCGAGATGGCGCGGTCGCCTTCCTGGTGAAACCGTTCGATGGGGGCGACCTGCTGGAAAACATCGCGCGCGCGACGAACGGCACCTGATTGCGTGGAGAAGCGAGCATGGCTGGTCCACTGATTGGCAACAGCGTGACTTTTCGAGAAGTGACTGAAGCCATCGCGATGGTCGCGCCGGTGGACAGCGCCGTGCTGCTCCTTGGCGAGACGGGAACTGGCAAAGAGCTGATTGCGCGAGCGATTCACGACGCCGGCCCACGTCGTCAACAGCGTTTCGTGGCCGTGAACTGCGCTGCAATTCCTGTCGGCCTGCTCGAAAGCGAATTATTCGGTCACGAACGTGGAGCATTCACGGGCGCGGTCTCGCAGAGCGTCGGCCGCTTTCAGGCCGCTGACCATGGCACGTTGTTCCTGGACGAAGTCGGCGACCTGCCGCTGGAACTGCAGCCCAAGCTGCTGCGAGCACTGCAGGAGCAGCAGATTGAGCGGCTCGGCAGCGGTGGGCGGGCGACGGCGGTGGACGTGCGAGTGATCGCCGCGACCAACCAGGATCTCGATGAGATGGTTCAACAGCGCACCTTTCGCGCCGATCTCTTCTATCGATTAAATGTGTTCCCCATTCGTGTACCGGCGCTACGCGAGCGGATCGAGGACATTCCTCTCCTGGTCGCGCATTTCGTGCGCAGATTCGCCGCTCGTCAGGGGAAGTGCATCGAAGAGATCCCCGACGCGGCTATCGACGTGCTCAGG
>Ga0111538_10010702_pt1 | contig 12185 bp, 15 predicted proteins | sample SoiMethybrSBSTD1_FD_79669 | JGI IMG/M metagenome (GOLD analysis project Ga0111538, IMG submission 79669) | Bulk soil microbial communities from a Populus tree surrounding site in Tennessee, USA - Soil MetaG P. TD hybrid SBSTD1 (version 2)... | ecosystem: Environmental > Terrestrial > Soil >...
CCGCGAACGGCTGCGAAATGAGCAACAGGCTGTGGCCGGAGAGATGGCAGACGACGAACGCGAGCAGGATGAGCGCGCTGGTAAGGCGCAGTCTGGCGCGCAGGCTGCGCAGGTCGGGCGTCGGCATGCCCGACCTTTACCACATCACTGCATGAACGAGAAGCCGATCTCCAAAGCGAGCCAGGGTTTGCCGTTGTACTGGTAGCCGGCGCTCTTGTTGACGTGGTCCCACCCGATGACCAACCCGGCCTGGAAATCCTTCTTGAACGTGCCGATCAGGCCGAATCCGGCCGAGAAACCAAACAGGCTCTCGTTCTTCGCCTCACCGGTGGAGGTGGTCTTGGCGACGCTGATGTTTGCCGCTCCCATGAATGCGACCGGCGTGAGGGTATAGCCGATCGCATTCGCCGTCTCGAACCGATAGCCCAGGTATGCGCCGACGGTCGATGAACCGGTGATCTCGCGGTCGCCCTGCATATGCCACTTGAACGGGACGATGAGGGCGCCGTAAGTGCTGCCCGTGCGGGCAAGCCCGCTCTGCGAGACTTCGTCCAGGGTGAGGAGGTATGCCTCGCCGGTATCGATCGAGTTCTTGGCGCAATCCGTGGCGCCGTCCCTGATCTTCACCACGAGGTCGTTGTTCTGCCTGCCAATCACCGACATCCGAGTCAGCGGCGGAATGCAGACCTTGCCGCCGTTGCGCCGCTGCGTGACCTCCACCTTGACCGCAAAGCGGACGCGATCTCCCAGGTAGTTGTCGGCGTCATTGCGAATGATGTCGGTGACGACCTCCTTCTCCGCCGTCGCCTGCCCGAGCGCGTTGCCTGCAGAGAAAAACGACAAAAAGCAGACTGCAAGGCCGGCGGCCTTGTTTCGAACATCCATGGTTGATTCCCCCTTGCGAAAAATTCTAGGGAGGGACTTTTCACTGCACTTATCGACGCGTCTCGACTTGTATTCCGACGGTCCTGCGACTTACCACAACAGCACCATCCGCGCGCGGAACGAGAGCGCTCTCGGCGCGTGCATTTTTTACAAGAGTTCTCGGAAAACCAATGACATCCGAAGGGCCGCCAAGGTATTCTGTGAACTGCAAATTGGGGGGGCTGGCATCCAGCGGATCGGGGACCGCCGCCAGACTATGAAGAGAGTTCTGGTCGTTCATTTTTCGCAGACGGGACAGCTCGCGCGGATCGCGCGGCGCCTCGTTTCGCCACTCGCCGGCGCGTCGGGCGAGGTCGAGGTGGTCGAAGAAATCCTCCGGCCGCGCAACCCCTACCCGTTCCCCTGGCCGCTGCTGCGCTTCTTCGACACGATGCCCGAGAGCGTGCTGCTCGATCCGCCGGAGCTCGAGCCGCTGTCGGTGCGCGCCGGCGAGCGCTTCGATCTCGTGATCCTCGCCTATCAGGTCTGGTTCCTCTCGCCTTGCGGACCGGCCACCGCTTTCCTGAAGAGCGAGGACGGCAAGCGCCTGCTGCGCGGCCGACCCGTGGTGACCGTGATCGGCTGCCGCAACATGTGGCTCAACGCCCAGGAAATCGTGAAGGGGCTGATCCAGGACGCGGGCGGCGAGCTGCGCGACAACGTCGTGTTCACCGACAACGCACCGACGATGGCGACACTCATCACCACGCCGCTCTGGCTGCTCACCGGCAAGCGCGAAGGATTTTTCGGCCTGCCGCCGGCCGGCGTCGCCGAAGGGGACATCGCCGGCGCGGAGCGTTTCGGCCACGCGCTCGTCCAGGCGCTGCGCGCCGACCGCGAGCGCAACCGAGCGCCGATGCTCGCCGGCATGGGCGCGGCGCGAGTCGATCCGCGGCTCATCTTCAGCGAGCGCGCCGGCAAGCGCGCGTTCGGCGCCTGGTCGCGCATCATCCGCCTCGGCGGCAAGCCCGGCTCGCTCGCGCGCCTGCCGCTGGTCGTGCTGTTCTGCCTCTACCTCGTGGCGATGATCCTCGCCGTGGTGCCCGCCAGCCTGCTCCTGCAGCGCCTGCTGCGCCCGCTGCTCGCGCGCCGCCTCGAGTCGCAGAAGACCTACTTCGAAGCGCCGTCGGGACCTTAGGCCAGATACCTCGTGGACGCCTACATCACGCGCACCTCGGTTGCGCTTCCCAACCAGCCGGTCGAGAACGACCAGGTGGAGATGGTTCTCGGCCAGGTTGGCGACCGGCCCTCGCGCGCGCGACGCATCGTGCTGCGCAACAACGGCATCCGCAAGCGCTACTACGTCATCGATCCGCGCACCGGCGTGGTGACGCACTCCAATGCCAGCCTGACCGCCACGGCGATCCGCAGCCTGGTCGACGAGCATTTCGCGCTCGAGGACATCTCGGTGCTCGCCTGCGGCACGTCCAATCCCGACCAGCTGCTGCCGAACCACGCGGTGATGGTGCACGGCGAGCTCGGCGCGCCGATCCGCGAAGTCGTTTCCACCGCCGGCGTCTGCCTCTCCGGGACGACCGCGTTCAAGTACGGCTGGATGGCGGTGAAGGCCGGCTGCGCGCCAAACGCCGTCGTCACCGGCTCGGAAGTCGCCTCGCTCGTCCTGCGCGCCATGAACTACGAGGCCGAGTGCGCGGTGCGCGGCAAGGCGCTCGACGCCAATCCCGAGCTCGCGTTCCACAAGGACTTCCTGCGCTGGATGCTCTCCGACGGCGCCGGCGCCTGGCTGATCGAGCCGCAGCCGCGGCGCGGCCTCAACCTGCGCGTCGACTGGATCGAGCTCTATTCCTATGCCCATGCGCTGCCGGCGTGCATGTACATGGGCGCCGACAAGGATTCCGGCGGCGAGCTGCGCGGCTGGATGGGAGTTCCGGCGCACGAGCGCGAGACGACCTCGGTCTTCGCCCTGAAGCAGGACGTGCGGCTGCTCAACGAGGCCGTGGTCGAGTACACGCTGGAGAAGCCGCTGCAACGCCTGATCGCGCAGCGCAAGCTCGCGCCGCGCGATATCGACTGGTTCCTGCCGCACATGTCCTCGGAGTTCTTCCGGCCGAAGATCGCGGCGGCGCTCGTGCGCGTCGGCCTGCCGATCCCGCAGGACCGCTGGTTCACCAACCTCGCCTGGACCGGCAACACCGGCTCGGCGGCGGTCTACATCATGCTCGACGAGCTGCTGCGCAGCGGCGACATCACGCACGGGCAGCGCCTGCTCTGCTTCGTGCCGGAGAGCGGCCGGTTCTCGAGCGGCTTCATCCATCTCACGGCAGTCAAGCATGCGTGAGCGCGACGTGCCGCAGGAAGGCAACGCCACGCTCGCCGGCCATCGCAAGGCGGTATACGCGGTCGCCGACGACGGCCGGGTCCGGCTGGTCGCTTCGCGCGGCTGGGAAGTCGAAGAAATCGTCACCCGCCAGGCGGTGCAGGATCTGGAACGCCTGGCGCGAGATGCGAGCGCTCGCGCCCTCGCCGGGCTGACCTCGCCGCTCGAAGTCCACATGTACCGGGCGCGCATGGACCTGGCGCTGCTCTCGCAGACCACCGGCCTCTGGCGCTGGCGCATCCGCCGCCACTTCCAGCCGCAGGTGTTCGCCCGGCTTTCGCCCGCGCTGCGGCGGCGTTACGCCGACGCGCTCGGCCTGACTCCCGAGGCGCTCGGACGGATCGACTAGCTGTGCCGCCCTTCGTGCACGCGCACGCCTCGCACTGCGAGTCGGGCGTGATGAGCTCGCTCGTTCGCCACCACGGCCTGCCGATGTCCGAGGCGATGGCGTTCGGCCTCGCCGCGGGGCTGCTCTTCGCCTACCTGCCGTTCATGCGCATCAACGGCCTGCCGCTGGTGGCGTACCGCATCCCGCCGCGCGGCATCATCAAGCGGCTGAACAAGGACCTCGGCTTCGGCATGCGCTTCGAGACGTTCCGCGAACCGGCTGAAGGCACGCGGCGCCTGAACCAGCTGCTCGACGACGGCAAGCTGGTCGGCCTGCAAAGCTCGGTGTTCTGGCTGCCCTACTTCCCGCCCGACCTGCGCTTCCACTTCAATGCCCACAACCTGCTGGTGTACGGGCGCGAGGGCGACGAATACCTGATCAGCGATCCCGTGGTGGAAACGGTGGTGCGCTGCGCGCGCGCGGACCTGGAGAAGGCGCGCTTTGCCAAGGGACTGCTGGCGCCCAGGGGACTGCTCTACTACGCCACCGCCAGGCCGGCCGCGCCCGACTGGGCAAAGCTCGGCAAGCGCGCGCTGAAGCGCGTCACCAACACCATGCTGCGCACGCCGCTGCCGTTCGTCGGAGTGCGCGGCATCAGGCTGCTGGCCAGGCAGGTGGAGCGCCTCGCGGACGACGCGCACGCGCGGATGTACGCAGGCAACATCGTCCGCATGCAGGAAGAAATCGGCACCGGCGGCGCTGGCTTCCGCTTCCTCTACGCGTCGTTCCTGCAGGAGCTCGCCGAGCGCACCGGCTACCGGCCGCTCGAGGGACTCGCGACGCAGCTCGTCGAGGTCGGCGACCGCTGGCGCGAATTCGCGCTCGCCGCCGCGCGGATGATCCGCGGCCGCGACAGGTTCGACGGGGGAATCCTCGCCGGGCACCTTCGCGCGCTGGCCGAAGACGAGAAGAAATTCTTCAGCGAGCTCGACGCCGCGCAACGCGCCTGGCCATGCTGAAGGTCGAGCGCCTCTCCTACCGCTACCCCGGCGGGGACGAGGCGGTGCTGCGCGAGCTTTCGATCGAAGTACCGGCCGGCGGCATCTTCGGCCTGCTCGGGCCGAACGGCGCGGGCAAGACGACGCTGATCTCGATCCTCGCCGGGCAGCTGCGCGCGCCGGCGGAGAAAGTGACGGTCGACGGCGTGCCGCTCGAGGAGCTGCGGCGGCGCGAGCCAGCGTCGCTCGGCCTGGTACCGCAGGAATTCGCCTTCTATCCGATGCTCACCTGCGCCGAAAACCTGCGCTTCTTCGCCGCGGTGCAGGGGCTCGCCGGCGTGCAGGTGCGCGAGCGCGTTGCTGCGGTCGCTTCCTTTGCACGCATCGAATCCGTCATGGCGCGGCGAGCCGGCGAGCTTTCCGGCGGGCTGCGCCGGCGCCTCAATCTCGCCATCGGCCTGCTCACCGAACCGCGCATCCTGCTGCTCGACGAGCCGACGGTCGGCGTCGATCCGCAGTCGCGCGCCTTCCTGCTCGAGTCGATCCGCGGCCTCGCCGCCTCGGGAAGGACCATCGTCTATACCAGCCACTACATGGAGGAGATCGAGGCGATCTGCGATCGCGTCGCGATCATCGACGGCGGCCGCGTGCTGCGCGAAGGCGCTCTCACCGAGCTCCTCCGGGACGAGGCAGCGGTGGTCAAGGTGCGTCAGGGGCGCAGCCTCGAGCAGCTCTTCATGCACCTCACCAACCGCTCATTGCGCGACTGATGCGCGTCCTCGTTGCCTTGTGGACCAAGGAGTGGCTCGCGCTGTCGCGCGACATGCACGGCCTGGCGGTCCTGTTCGTCATGCCGGCGGCGTTCATCGTCATCATGTCGCTCGCGCTCTCCGACGTGTTTCGCGACGGAAGCACGCGGCAAGTGGACTTTGCCGTAATCGGCGCGGACGGAACGCAGCTCGCGAACGATCTCGCCGGCGACGGATTCAAGCTCGCGCCTTCGCCCGCGAGCGAGGAGGCCGCGCGCGCCGCGGTGCGCAAGGGCAGCCCGGCGCTGGTGCTGGTGGTTCCTTCCGGATTCGGCGCCGATCCTGCGGTCAAGCTGAAGGTGCTCGCCGACCCGACCCTGCCGCCGGCGCAGATCGCCACCTTTCTGGCGCGCCTGCAGGGCGCGGCGCTCGGCGTCAAGGCTTCCGCGCCGCCTCTCGACCTCGAGGTGGTGGGCAATCCGCGCGGCGGCAAGCCCTCGTCGGTGCAGCAGAACGTGCCGGCATGGCTGATCTTCGGCATGTTCTGCGTCGTCATGCCGCTCTCGGCGCTGTTCATCGTCGAGCGGCGCGATGGCACGCTGGCGCGGCTCACCAGCCTGCGCGTGCCGTTCCTGATGCTGCTCCTGGGCAAAGTCGGGCCGTTCTTCATCATCAATCTCGCGCAGGCGGCGCTGATGCTGGCTGCCGGCAGGTATCTGGTGCCATGGCTCGGCGGCGAATCCCTCGTCCTGCCGCCGCGCTGGGACCTGCTCGCCATCGTCACCGCGTGCACCAGCCTGGCGGCGATCGGCTGGGGGCTGCTGGTGGCGGTCGTCTCGCGCACCATGGAGCAGGCGACGGTGACCGGCGGCGTCGGCAACATCCTCGCCGCGGCGCTCGGCGGCATCATGGTGCCGCGCTTCGTCATGCCGGAATCGATGCAGACCTGGGCCTCGCTCTCGCCGATGGCCTGGGCGCTCGACGGCTTCCACGCCGTGATCCTGCGGCAGGGATCGGCCGCCGATATCGTCCTGCCCTGCCTCAAGCTCCTCGTCCTTGCCGCCGTATTGCTCGCCGCGGCGTTCTGGCTGCACCGGCGGCGGCGCGCATGAGTACGCGCGAGGCCCTGGTGGCCGAGCTCACGTCGCTCATCCTGGAAGCGACCGACAAGCGGCTGGAGGGCGCGCCGCTCGCCGCGGACGAGCCGATCTTCGGCCCGGACTCGCGCCTCGCGCTCGACTCGCTCGATGCGCTGCAGGTGTCGATGGCGCTGCAGAAGCGCTACCGCGTTCGCCTGGTGGACAGCAAGGAGACGCGGCGGATCCTGTCCTGCGTCGGCAACCTCGCCGATCACCTGCTCGTGCAGAAACAGGTGTGATGCCGGTATTCGTGCGCGCCGCGGCAGTCGCGAGCGGGGGCGCCGCCGAAGTCGTTCCGGACGTCGCGCTTCCCGCCGTCGGCGGCGACTGGATGGAGCGTGCCGAATCCATCGCTCGCGCCGTCGCGGCGAAGCTGCGTGCCAAGGCCGACTTTGATAGCAACATCCCCTGCTTCGTCGGCTCCTCTTCGCATTTCATCGGCGCGCTCGAAATGCAGAAGGATCCCGCACTCGATCCGCCGGCGGGATTTGCCCGCCGCCTCGCCGGCTGCTTCGGTGCAGGCGGACCCGTCGTCTCGGTCGATACCGCCTGCACGTCGGGGATCACTGCACTCGGGCTCGCGGCCGACATGATCGCGGCGGGTCGCTGCGACCATGCGCTCGTCCTCGGCGTGGAATTGAGCAACCGGCTCAGCCGCGAGGGCTTTGCGGCGCTCGGCCTGCTCTCAGCCGGCGCTGCGCGGCCGTGCGACCGGCAGCGCGACGGCCTCGTGCTCGGCGAGGCGTTCGCCGCCCTGCTCGTCTCGCGCTCGGGTCCCTGGCGAATCGCCGCCAACGCATCGGCGATCGATCCCGCCGGCCTCGCGGCACCAGCGCCGAACGAGCAGGTCATGGCGAAAGCGATGCGCACGGCGTTGGCCGACGCGCGCTGGCGCGCCGGGGATGTCGATCTGGTCAAGCTGCAGGCCGGCGGCAGCCCCACGGGTGATCTTGCCGAAGCGCGCGCCCTGCGCGCGGTGCTCGGCCACCTGCCTCGCCACGTGTCGCTCAAGGGCGCGATCGGCCACACGCTCGGCGCGAGCGGTCCCGCGGAACTCGCGCTCCTGATCGCGGCGCTGGCGCGCGGGCGCGTGCCGCCGACCGAAGGATTCGCGCAGTCCGATCCTGAACTCGGCCTCGCGCCCTCGGGCGGCGACGTAGGCGGCGTACGACGGGTCCTGTTCAATCTCGCGGGATTCGGCGGCAGCGTGGCGAGCGTCGCCCTGGAGCGCGCGTGATCCATCTCGCCGCGCCGACCGTGATGCGCGTGCCTGCAGGCGAGCTGTCGGCGCGCTCGCGGGACCGCTTCGCCAGCGACTTGCGCCGCGCCGGCGGCTTTGCCCAGCTCTGCCTGCTCGGCGCGCAGGCCTGCCTGGATGCCGCCCGGCCGGGCGGCTCGCTGGGCGTGCTGTGGAGCTCGAGCCGCGGGCCGGTGAATGCGGTGCGCGCCGTGCTCGCCGAGGCGGCGAGCGGCGAGCCGGTCATGCCGTTCAGCTTCGTCGCCATCCAGCCGCACCTCGCGGCGACAATCCTCGCGCAGCGCGGCGTGGACGTTACGCGCGCCGCGTTCGTGCGCATCGAAGACGAGGCGTGGCCCTGGCTGCTCGCGCAAGCGGCATCCTGGCTCGAGACCTGCGAGCGCGTGCTTCTGGGACGAGTCGAAGAGGGAGAAGTGCACCAAAGCGACTGGTGCCTGCTGCAACGCGAGTCGCCGGGCATCCTTTGCGAGCCGCTGGCGAAACCGGACCACGCGGTGCCGGCGACGGCAGCGGACTGGCTGGCGCGCATCGCGGCGGCGCCCGGGCGGCTGGCACTGCGTGGCGGCGGCGAAGCCTGGCGCTTTACTCCAACCTGACGACTGTTCCCTCCAGCGTCACACCCACCATGATGGTTCCGGCACCGCAGACGTAGTCGCTCGGACTGTCGAGGTTCTCGCCGCGGTAGGTGCTCCTGATGTCGACCACGGCGTTGCCGCCTGCGCGACGCGCGCGTTGCTGCAGGTCGGCCAGCGCGCTCAGAAAGGCGATGTCGCAGGCTTCCTGGTCGGGCTTGCCGACCGCGTTGCTCTTGGTGTTGGCGGAGACCGTCGTCATGCGCTTCGCCACGCGCGGCAGCTTCTGCTTGCCGAAGAACAGGCGGACGTCGTACTCGATCTTCGTCCGGTAGGACTGGCTCTTCTCGAGCGCCGCCTGGATGGGGAAGCGAAGGTGCTCGTCGCGCGCCGCGCCCATGGCGTGCGACGCAGCGCCGATCGCGGCCAGGGTGACGACGACGGCGCCCGCGGCCTTCCTCAAGCCCTACTTCTTGAGCGTCACCACCGTGCCGCGCAGATGCACGCGCGACATCATACGGCCGGCCGTGCAGGTGAACTCGGTCTCGCTCGACTCGCCCGAGCCGCTCGTGATGTTGATGACTGCGTTACCGCCCTCGGTGCGCGCCTTGTTCTGCAGCCTGATGATGGCGCTCGCAAAGGCGGTTTCGCAACGCTCCTGCTGCGACCTCCTCGACGAAGTCTGGCTGGAATCCCCCTCCCAGAGCTTCTTCACCACCGGCGGGGTCTTCTGCTTGCCGAAGTACAGGGCGATGTCGTCCTTGATCTGGTCCCGGCTCGAGGCCTTGCCAGTCTTGATTCCGCTGTCGATCTTGAACTTGACGACCTCGTCTGCCGCCAGCGCGAGCGACGAAGCGCTGCTGATAATCACGAAGCCGATGATGTGTGCGATTTTCATGAAGTCTCCCCGGTTTTTTCTGGCTCGTTGCCAGCCTTGATTTTAGACCAAGCCGGGTCGTGGGCTTCAAGCAGCCGCAGCGCCTGGCGGTCGGCTTGCGAGGCGACACGCAGCGCCATCAGCGGCGCTACGGCTTTGGTGAGACGGGCGACCGCGAACAAGTTCACGCCGATCACGACTGCCTGCAGGAACGCCTGCTTCCAGGTGAGCCATGGCGCGAGCAGCAGCGCAGTCAGGCCGATCGCCGCCAGCACCGACGAGGCGGCGCGGGCACGGTCAGGGTAAGTGAAGTAGAAGCGGTAGCGGCGCACCAGCTCGGCCTCGTCCTCGCTGAAGCAGTACGGCGCCTCGCCGATGGCAACTGGCGCCTTGCCGCCGGCCGCGATGGCGCGCAGCAGCCAGAACTCGAACACCACGAACCCGGCGATGTAGGCCCACGCGACGGCGGCGTTGAGAAACGTCCAGCCCGCGAGCATCAGCACCGCGACGGTGAGCAGGCCGCCGACCACCGGGTATTACTGCGGCTGTTCGCGGTAGAAGCCGAGGGCTTCGAGGACCGGGCGATCGCTGATCGAGAAGAGGATCGCGTCCTCGTTGCCGGCGCAGGCGTAGTCGTGCTGCGCCCAGGACGGCAGCGCGATGATGTCGCCCTTCTCCCAGTCGAACACCTTGCCCTCGATGGTGCTGCGGCCACTGCCCTGCACCACGTGGAAGACCGAGCTGCCGGTGACGCGCTTCGGTTTCAGCTTCTCGCCCTTGCGGATCATCTGCACGCGGCACGACATGGTCGGCAGCACCGGGCCGCCGGTCTGCGCGTGCGTGTACTCGAGGCAGATGCCGTCGTGCGGATCGGCGTCGTGGTTGCGCAGGTCGTGCAGCGCCTCGAGCGTCTGCTCCCACGAGTAGAGCATCAGCGGCGAGAACAGCGGACGCTCCTTGGTCCAGGTCGGCGTCAGCTTGCCGTGGCCGTAGAGGGCTTTCGAGCCGTTGACCGGCTTGTGGTGCGAAGCCTTGAGGTCCTTGCCCATCTCGAAGAACATGGCGTTCAACGACTTGGTGAGCGGCACGTCGAGGCCGTCCATCCACACCACGGTCTGCTTCGTCTCGTTGCCGTGGTCGTGCCACTGCCAGCTCGGGGTCAGGATGAAATCGCCGGGGCGCATGATCACCTTCTCGCCCTCGACCGCCGTGTAGGCGCCGTCGCCTTCGATGATGAAGCGGATTGCCGCCGGCGAATGCCGGTGCGCACGCGCCACTTCGCCGGGCAGCAGCACCTGCACCGCGGCGATCAGCGTGTTGGTCGTCGCCCACTGGCCGTTGAGCCCGGGGTTGAAGAGCTGCATCGCGCGCCGCTCGTCGCCGACCGGGACCGCGGTCGCGGACTGCTTCACCACTTCCTTCAGCAGCGACCATTTCCACTGGTGGGGAATGGCTTCGGGCCGCGGATGCGGCGTCATCTGGCTGGCGATCTCCCACAGCCCCCACATGTGGTTGCGGTGGATCAGCTCATGGAAGGCGTCTTCGGTTTTCGTCGGTGCGTTCATACGACGATTTTACGCGTCTAGAGGCGCGGCGGCGGGGTCTTGTTGATGGTGATGCGGCCGCCGTCGACCGTGACGTAGCCGCCCTGCGACAGATCGCGCAGGATGCGGTTGATCATCTCGCGCGACGCGCCGACGCGATTGGCGATGTCGCGCTGCGTGAGCTTCTCCGGAATCACCAGCTTGCCGTCCTGCTCGACCGCGAGCTCGATCAGCACCCGCGCGACCCGGCCGTAGACGTCGAGCAGCGCGAGGCTGCGCACGTTCTCGTTCAGGCCGCGCGCGACGCGGATCAGGTTGCGGATCACCTCCAGCGCGATTTCCGGATGCTTGAGCAGCACGGCGACGAAATCGTTGCGCGACAGGGTGGCGAACTGCGCCGGCTCGACCGTCATTACCGTCGCCGAGCGGGCGCGGTCGTCGAGCACCATCTCGCCGAAGTACTGGCCCGGCCCCTTGATGTCGAGGATCAGCTCCTTGCCGCTCTCGTCGCCGAGGTAGACCTTCACCTTGCCCGAGATGATCAGGTACAGCGAGTCGGTGAGATCGCCCTCGTTGACGACGATGGCGTTCTTCGGGAACGAGCGCGGCACGGTACGCTCCGCGAGAGCGCGCAGCTGATCGTCCTTCAGCCCCGCGAACAGCGGGATCTTCTTCAGGTCGAGGGAGGCCACTGCGGCCGATTCTAGCGCCATAATCTTTCATGGCGACGCTCGCCCTCGCGGCCCTGCTCGTCGTCCTGGGCGCGGGTCCGCTGCCCGACGCCGAGATACTCGCGATCATCGACAACACGCTGCGCCACGAGGCGCCCGCGCCGCGCGACGCGCCGCCGCTGGTGCGCGAGCTGCTCGCGCAGCCGATGGCGGCGCGCGACGCCGGCGCGATCTTCGATCGCGTCGTGCCGCGACCGGTGCTCGCCGCGGCTGCGCCGCAGCGGCCGCTGCCAGCGCAGCCGTTCGAGCGCCTGCTCGCCGACTACGTCGACGAGCTCACGGTCGCACGCGCCGAGCTGCTCGCCGCGACCGGCAACGCTCCGCTCGACGAGAAAGCGCTCCTCGCCGACGTCGTGGCCAACGGCCATCCGTCGGTAGACCGGCTGCTCGCGGTCGCGGCCGCGACCGATCTCGACGGACTGGCAGTCGCGAACGAGCGCTTCATCTCGGCGACGGTGCGCTTCGCGCTTGCGCTCCGCTCGGCGGACGGTCTGCCGACGGAGACGACCCGGATCGATACTGCGCTCGGAACGATCGTCATCGGCTCGCGGGGGGACGACGTGCACGAGCTTGTGCCGGCGACGAACGGCGCGATCTCGGTCGTCATCGATCTCGGCGGCGACGACACTTATCGCGGCTCCGACGTGGCCGTGCGCGGCTTCTCGGCGATCATCGACTTCGCCGGCGACGACCGCTATGAGCTGAGCGGGCCCGGTCTCGGCGCCGC
>Ga0111538_10010704_pt1 | contig 12184 bp, 11 predicted proteins | sample SoiMethybrSBSTD1_FD_79669 | JGI IMG/M metagenome (GOLD analysis project Ga0111538, IMG submission 79669) | Bulk soil microbial communities from a Populus tree surrounding site in Tennessee, USA - Soil MetaG P. TD hybrid SBSTD1 (version 2)... | ecosystem: Environmental > Terrestrial > Soil >...
AGCTCGATCTGCTCGAGCCCTTCGCGAAACCGCGCCTGGGATTCGTCCGGCGAAATGCCGAAGCGGCGGAACTCGTGCGGCAGGAATGCGCGCGCCACGCCGACGTCGAGGCGACCGCCCGAGATGGCATCGAGCATGGCGATCTCGCCGGCGAGCTTGAGCGGGTGGTTGAACACCGGTAGCACCGCGCCGGTGACCAGGCGCATCTGCCGCGTGCGCTGCGACAGCGCCGACAGGAAGACGATCGGGTTCGGCGTGTAGCCGCCGTAAGGCTCGAAATAATGCTCGACCGTGCGCGCATGGGTGAACCCGAGCGCGTCGGCTTCCTCCGCCAGCGCCAGCGATTCGGCAAAATAATCGGCTGCACTCTTCTGCGCCGGCCCGACGCTGGGAAAGAACTGCACGCCGAACTGCATCAGCGATCCGGGTTGGTAACGGTACGCATGGCGTGCAACTTGCTCCACCTCTCCCCGGCGGGGAGAGGTCGACTTGCGAAGCAAGTCGGGTGAGGGGGGACAAGCCTATCGGGAGTCCCTTGCCCCCTCACCCCAACCCTCTCCCCGCAGGGGAGAGGGAGCGCGCCGAGTTCTCGGCGATGTCGGTGCTTTTCTCGCCGGCTCAATAGCGCGCCTCGAACGTCGTCATCTTGGTCATGTCGGGATAGAGCACGCCGACCGCGCCCTTGAGCGCCGAGCGCGGATTGTACCAGATTGCGCCCTCGCGGGTGATCTCGATCTTGGGCAGATCGCCGCGCTGCACCGCCGGATAGAAGGTGAATTTCTCCGTGCGCGGATCGAACTTGATGATAGCGCCGCCCATGGCGCCGTCGGCGATCCACATATTGTTGTCGCGGTCGGGCCAGATGTCATAGGGCTCCGCGAAGCGGACCGGCATCTTGTACTCGACGGTCTTGCCGCTCGCGGGATCGATCTTGCCGATCTTGCCGTGGCTGAACACGCCGTACCACACGGTGCCGTCGTGATCGACGCTGCCGCGGCGGATCAGGCAGTACTGATCCTCGTAAGCCGTGAGCGCCGGGTACTCGGTGAACACTTCCTCCTTCGGGTCGAACTTGGCCATGCGGCACTGAGTGAACTGCGAGATCCAGATATTGCCCTGGCGGTCCTTGTCGGCGCCGTACGGATAGGAGCCCGGCGTCGGCGGCTCGTAGAGCGAGATTTTTTGCGTCTTGGCGTCGAACTTGGCGAGGCGGTTGCCATTGATCACGGTCAGCCAGACATTGTCCTCGGCGTCGACGATCGGATCGTGCCCACGGCCGCGCAGGAAACCGCGCGAGTCGATCGGATAGCGCTCCATCTTGCCGGTCTTCGGATCGAGGCGGCCGAACTTGAAGCCGACGGTCTCGCCCCACCACACCACGCCCTTGCTGTCGACCGTGATGCCGTGCGGAATGCCGCGCTCGGGCAGCGGGTAGTGCTCGAAGGTCGCGGTGCGCGGATCGAGCTTGACGATCGCGTTCGGTTGCCCGCGATCGGTCATCCACACGTTGCCGTCGTTGTCGAAATACGGGTTTTGTCCGATCGGGCGGCCGTTCTGCCCGACCTTGGGCATGTCGTATTCGATGTACATCGCCTTGGCCAACGCGGCCTCGTCGAGCGGCATGTCGGTGTCGATCGCCAGCGCCCGCTTCTTGCCATTCGGACCGAAATTGGCCGTGAAGTAGTCGAGCAGGAGCCCGCGGTCCTTGAGCGTCAGCTTACCTGGCGGCACCGACGTATCCATGCCGTTCACGCGCTTGCTCATCATGTTGATGGCGGCCTCCCAGGCGTCGCGGTCCCATTGCCGCAGCGAGAAGAAGTTCACGCCGTGGCACGACATGCAGACGCGCTCGGCGACGGCGCGGCCGGGGCCGGGCGGATAGACCTTGTCGTAGTCGGTGTGGAACTCAACGTCCTGGTTCGTGATGGTGGCACGGCCCGGATAGCCCACCACCGTGGAGGGACCATTGACGCCGGGCTTCGGCATCGGATCGCCCTCGCGCAGCGCGACGTCGGCCGTCGTCGTGGCGCCGGCCGTGACGGTGATCTTCTGCGGATCGGAGGCGAAGCCGCGACGCGCCACCGTCAGCTCGTACTCGCCCGGCAGCACATTGATCGCCTGATATTTGCCGCCGCTTGTGTACACCATGAAGGTGACCGGCTTGTCGGCGCTGCGCAGATAGACCTGCGCCGCCGTGAACGGCTTTTTCGCCGTCACGGTGCCGGCCACGGCGCCGGTTCCAGGAATCGTGGAGTCAGCCGCGAAGCCTGGCGCCGTCAGGCTCAGCCACGCCAACACGGACAGCGCGATCACGCGCGCATTCCGTCGCTCCCACATGACATTTCCTCCTCGCTTGCGGTTGTTGTTCACACGGTCGATCTAATCCCGCACCACCACCAGCCGGTCGGTTCCCGACTCGGCGCCCCAGGCTTCGCCCGGCCGTCCCAGCATCTGGCGCACGTTGGCGTTCTTCTTGGTGCTGGGAAAACTCTCGAAATTCTCCGTCACCGGATCGAAGCGCACAATGGCATTGGCGGAGAAATCGGTGAGCCAGACCTTGTCGCGGTCGTCGACATAGACGGAGTAGCAGCCGCGCGTGCTGTTGGGCAGTTGCCACGTCTTCCACGACTGGGCCGCCGGATCGTAACGTGCGACCTCGCCGGAATTCCACAGGCTCAGCCATAGGAGCCCTTTGGAATCCGACCAGATACGGCGCGGGCCGACGCCCTTGCGCGGCGGCTCGACGACACTGGCGGCGCCGCTTACGAGGTCGATCTTGGCGATATGGTCGCCGGCGAGCGAGGCGTACCAGACATCCCCCGCGGGCGTGGTGGTGATGCCGTAGGGGCCGAAGCCGCGCGGCGCCTTCCATGCCTCGACCTTGCCCGACGGGAGCGTGACGCGCCCGTAGAACCCGGCCTGGCCGGTGAACCACACGGTGCCGCGCCGGTCGAAGGTGAGCGTGTTGAGATTGGCGTAGGGCGCTTCGCTCGGCAGCGGGAACAGCTTTACCGCGTGTGTTTGCGCATCGACCCGCGCGATCGCGTTCTGCCCGCCTTCGGTCACCCACGCGGCGCCGTCCGGCCCGACCACGACGCCGTGCGGCATGGCGTTGGGGCCGAGCGGAATTTCGACACTGGTGGCGGCCTTGGGATCGAAGCGGCCGAGAAAGCCTTTGCGCTGGCCGGTGTACCAGACCGTGCCGTCGGTGGCGGGGGCAACGTCATGCGGACCGGAGCCGCGTGGCACCTGATAGTAGGCGACCTCGGCGGCGACGCCCGCATCGATCGCCGCCGCGACGGCGATCCCCGCCAGCACCAGCCTGATCATGCCCGCCCTCCCTCGCAAACTACTCCGTCATTCCGCGGCTTGTTGCTTGTCATCGGTCCACCGCTCGGCGGCGGCATCATCCCCGGCCTTGGCGTCGACCCACTGCGTGCCATCCGCGCGCTCCACCTGCTTCCAGAACGGCGCGCGGGTCTTGAGATAGTCCATGAGGAATTCCGCCGCCGCGAAGGCGTCGTGGCGGTGCGAGGCGGCCGTGACGACGAGCACGATATTGTCGCCGGGCGCGAGCCGGCCGTAGCGATGAATGACGGTCATGCCGAGCAGCGGCCAGCGGCTTTGCGCCTCCTCGACGTGGCGCGCGATCTCGGCCTCGGCCATGCCGGGATAATGTTCCAGCGTCAGCGCAGCGATCGGCTCGCCGTTCTCGCTGCCGCGGCAGACGCCCGTGAAGGTGACGACCGCGCCGACATCGTCGCGCCCGGCTGTTAACGCCGCCACTTCGGCGGCGACATCGAAATCCTCGCGCTGCAGACGGACCGTCATGGGCGAATGCTCGCGGCGTTACGCGCCCTGGCTTACCCGCCGGTCATGGGCGGGAAGAATGCGATTTCCTTGGCGCCGGCGATCGCTGCGTCGGGGCGTACGTGGCTGCGGTCGATCGCCGCCCGGATCACTTTCGGATTCTCGAACGCGTGGGCATATTCCTCGCCGCGCCGCGCCAGCCACGCGACGAGATCGCCGACGGTGGCGATGCCGGCCGGCGGCTCGATCTCTTCCTCGGGTTTGCCGATGCGCTCGCGCACCCAGGCGAAGTAGCGGATCTTCAAAGGTCACTCGTCCATCACGTGCCGCAACCCGGCACGGAAATAGTCCCACCCTGTATACAACGTCACGATGGCCGAGACCCATAGCAAAGTGAGGCCGATGCTGGTCGTCACGGGGAGGATTTCATCGCCCGCCTCGCCGGCGAGCAGGAAACCGACGGCGACCAGCTGTCCGGTCGTCTTCCATTTGGCCAGGCGCGTCACCGGCACGCTGACGCGCAGCTCGGCCAGATATTCGCGCAGGCCGGAGACAAGAATCTCGCGGCACAGGATGACGACGGCCGCCAGCAGCGACCAGCCGCGGATCGTGTCCACGGCGGCCAGCATCAGCAGGCTGGCCGCGACCAGGAGCTTGTCGGCGATGGGATCGAGCATCCGCCCGATCGAGGACTGCTGCCCCCAACTGCGCGCCAGGTAGCCGTCGAGAATGTCCGTGACGGCGGCGGAGATGAACACGGCCAGCGCCACCCAGCGCAGCCACAGGCCGCCGTCGGCAATGCCCGACCAATACATGCAGCCGACCACGACCGGCACCGCCGCGATGCGGCCGTAGGTGAGAAGGTTCGGCAGCGCCAGGGGGCGCGCCGGCAGAATCGGTCGAGTCATCTCCGTCATGGCCGGACAGAACACCCGCAGTCGCCGGGCGTCAACCGCCGCCGCATGTGGCGGCGTCTGGTCAGCCAGCTAAGCCTTTCATGGAAGAAATCTAGCTCACCTTGTCGTGAAAGAAGTCATAAATCCGTCGCGCCGTTTCGGCATTGATCCCGGGCACTTCGGCGAGATCCGCGATGGACGCGCGCTCGATCGCCTTGAGCGTGCCGAAGTGGTGCAGCAGCGCGCGCCGGCGCATGGGTCCGATGCCGGGGATTTCCTTCAAGCCGGCCTCGCGCAGGTCGCGCCGGCGACGCTGGCGATGCGATCCGACGGCAAAGCGATGCGCCTCGTCGCGCAGCCGCTCGACGAAATACAGGACGGGATCGCGCGGCGGCAGCTTGAACGACGCCCGGTCCGGCATATGGAAGGTCTCGTTGCCGGCGTCGCGCTCCGGTCCCTTGGCGACGGCGACGAGGGGAACCTCGAGGCCAAGCGCCGCCAATGTTTCGCGCGCGACCGCGAGCTGGCCCGGCCCGCCGTCGATCACCACCAGGTCAGGCCACAGCGCCTCGTCGTCCTCGCGGTCGCCCGGCGGCAACGACCCCGGCATCACATCCAGCAATGGGCTCTCGGCCACGTGCAGCGCGCCTGGCGGCGTGTCGCTCGGCGCGGTCTCGCCGGCCAGCCGCTTGAAGCGGCGTGTGAGCACCTCGCGCATCATGCCGTAGTCATCGCCGGGCGTGAGCTGCGCCGTGCGGATGTTGAATTTGCGATATTGGTTCTTGCGGAAGCCCTCAGGCCCGGCCACCACCATGGCGCCGACCGCGTTGCTGCCCTGGATGTGGCTGTTGTCGTAGATCTCGATGCGGCGCGGCGGCTGCGGCAGGCCGAACGTCTCGGCCACCGCCGTCAGCAGCCGCTGCTGCGACGAGGTTTCGGCAAGCTTCCGCCCGAGCGCCTCGCGCGCATTGGCGAGCGCGTGATCGACCAGCTCCTTCTTCTCGCCGCGCTGGGGCACCACGACCTCGACGCGATGGCCGCTCTTGGTGGTCAGTGCCTCGGCCAGGAGGGCGCGGTCGGGAATGTCCTCGGAAATGAGAATGGTGCTCGGGCAGGGCTTGTCGTCGTAGAATTGCGCGAGAAACGAGGCGAGCACGTCGGCTGCCGCCAAGGCGCGGTCGGCTTTGGGAAAATACGCGCGGTTGCCCCAGTTCTGTCCGGTGCGGAAGAAGAACACTTGGATGCAGGTGAAGCCGCCCTGCTGGTGGGCGGCGAACACGTCCGCCTCGGTCACGCCGCGCGGGTTGATGCCCTGATGCGCCTGAACCGCCGACAGCGCTGCCAAACGGTCGCGGTAGGCCGCGGCGCGCTCGAAATCGAGCGCCTCGGCGGCCTTCTCCATCTCGCGCGCGAGCTCCTGGCGCACCGCCTGGCTGCGGCCGCTGAGGAAGCTCTTGGCCTCGCGCACCAGAACGGCGTAATCGGCCGGCGCAATCTCGCCGGTGCACGGGGCGGAGCAGCGTTTGATCTGATGCAGCAGGCACGGCCGCGTCCGGCTCTCATACACGGCGTCGGAGCAGGAGCGAATCAGGAAGGCCCGTTGCAGCGCCGTGAGCGTGCGATGTACCGCCTGGGCCGACGCGAACGGACCAAAATAGTCGCCCGGCCGCGTGCGCGCGCCGCGGTGCTTCATGATCTGCGGCGCCGGATGGTCGCCGGTGAGCAGGATGTAGGGAAACGACTTGTCGTCCCGCATCAGCACGTTGAAGCGCGGGCGCAACCGCTTGATCAGATTCGCCTCGAGCAGCAGTGCCTCGGTTTCCGTCGCCGTGCTGACGAACTCCAGCGCCACGGTCGCGGCGATCATGCGCTCGATGCGCGTATCGTGACCGGTCGGGCGGGCATAGGCGGTGACGCGCTTTTTGATGTTCTTCGCCTTGCCGACGTAAAGCACCTCGCCGGCGCGATCGAGCATGCGATAGACGCCGGGTGCCGAGGGCGCATGCCGCGCGTGCGCCAGGATGGCGGCGCGGCCGGCGGCAAGCCCGCTCGGCGCGGCAAACTCCTCGCCGGCCGCCGGCGTCTCATCGACTTGCGGCAGGCTCGCTTCCTCGTCCTCGTCGACGAGGTCGAGGTCCGGCTCAATGTCCTTCTTCAGTGTCGCCATTGTCAGTATTCATGCGGACCAGCCCTCGCCATGAGAGCCGCCAAGTCCTCGTCTGGCATCATTTAGGAAGTTTCAGCCAGGACGACAGTGTTCGTGCCAGACGAAAAGTGTTCGCGCCCGGCGGCAAGATTAACCGAATTTTTCCCATAGCAAACACAATCACCGAATTGCCAACATTCAGCCGCGCCGGAGCCGTTTCGTTTTCTTTTCTCGTGCAGTGTCGCGCGCAGCGCCGTGCGGCCAAGCAACGAGAGAGGCGACCGGGAGTCAAAAAAGCATCCCGGACGGCAGGGGATGAAGCGGCTCATCGGTATCGTGGCGTTCGTGCTGTCGACATGGCCAGCCTTGGCGGCGGACATTCCGCCTTACGGCAAGGCGCCGGCGGCGACCGGCCTCGGCTATAACTGGTCCGGACCGTATTTCGGGATCAATCTCGGCTACCTGTGGGGCACCGTCACGACACTGGGCATGAAGCCGCGCGGCTGGGCCGGCGGCGGGCAGGCCGGGTACAACTGGCAGACGGGGCAGGTCGTGTTCGGCGGTGAGGCCGATCTCCAGGCTTCGGGTGCCGAAGACACATTTGCGCCGTTCAAGTTCTCCAATCCGTGGTTCGGCACGGTGCGCGGCCGCGCCGGATACGCCTTCGAGAACGTCCTTCTTTATGCCACCGCTGGCCTGGCCTATGGCGGTGGCCGGCTCGAAATCCCCGGCTTGACCGAGACCCGGACGCATCTGGGCTGGGCGGGCGGCGGCGGCCTGGAGATCGGCTTGACGCCGAACTGGTCGGCCAAGGCCGAGTACCTGTTCATCGGGTTGAGCGACAAGACCTACGTGGTTTCCGGGATCAACAGCGGCATCGACTCGCACCTGGTGCGGGCGGGCGTGAGCTTCCGGTTCTAGGGAATGGCGGGCAACGGCTTGCGGAGCAGGGCCAAATGGCCCGTGTTTTGCCCCCACGATCGGCGGCTCTCCTGCCCAATTCGTTGACCGCTGTTCACTATTCGGCGGTGTGTTGTTTTGCGGCCACGGCCGGCGACTATCTGGCCCCGGGGAGGGGCCTTAACCGGCTTTAACCTTGAGTGGAGCAGGTCGGACGTTTAGATTTCTGCTGGACCAGGGGTGGAAACTGTGGTGAAGCGAGTTTTGCTGGCGAGCGCAGCGATTGTGCTCGCCGCAGCCGGGCAGCCGGCTGCGGCGGCCGATGTCGGCCGCATGCCGGCCAAGGCGCCGCCGATCGCTGCCCCCATTCCGGTGCAGAACTGGACCGGTCTCTACGTCGGCGGCAATGCCGGCTACTCCTGGGGCCGCACCGACGTCGACTACACCCTGGGTGGCCTGCCGACCGTGAGCACCACCCTCGACCCCAACAGCTTCATTGGCGGCGGCCAGATCGGATACAACTGGCAGCTGGGCTCCATGGTGCTGGGCCTCGAGGGCGACCTCGCTTGGCGGCATGGCACGGATGCGGCCACCTTCACCGTCGGCAATGTGTTCGGCGACTTCGCCGCGTTCAGCGCCACGCAGAACTGGGTCGGCACGGTCCGCCCGCGGGTCGGCTTTGCGGCCCAGAATTGGCTGATCTACGGCACCGGGGGCGTGGCCTTCGGCGAATTCAAGCACGCCTATAGCGAGACGCGACCGGGCGTCGTCACCCGCACGGCGACCGATTCGGACACCAAGGCCGGCTGGACTGCCGGCGGCGGCGTCGAATACGCCTTCACCAATCAATGGTCGCTCGGCGTCGAGTACCTGTACATGGACTTCGGCAATACCGCGCTGGCGCAGCCGGCCACGGGTCCATTGCCGGCTTCCACCGCCACGTTCGACGACAAATCGCACGTCGTGCGCGCGAAGGTGAACTTCAAGTTCGACTGGGCGACGCCAATTACCGGCCGATGACGGCGACGATTCGCCGGACGCAAGGCCCCGGATGCGGGGCTTTTTTGTCTCCAAGCCGCCCCAAGGATTGAGGCAGCTCCAGCGGCGGGCCGGGCTCCGTGATGGTCGCACGCTTTTCCTTTTGCAGTGTCTTTTATGCAACTGGCGGTGCCCAGCCGCCGGTCCGCCGCAATGGCGTATAGAGGCCGGCGGTTTGAAAAGCTTTCCAAAGGTTTGCGACGCCAATGCCGCGGCACGATAAAGTTCGAGCAAGCCTTCGGTGGAGCGGCCGGTGTTTTGAGTCTCACTGTGTCCTTTATGCACTAGACGATGCCCTGACCGAACGCCAATGTGCCGCACAGTCGCAAGGACTTCAGAAACGGAGCTGAGTCATGAAGCGGGCGATTACATGGGGCATCGGGGCGCTGGCTCTGGCTGCAACAACACTTCCCACCTCGGCCGCCGATCTCGGCGCGCGGCCGATCACCAAGGCTCCCATTGCGGCGCCGGTGGCGCTGTACAACTGGTCGGGCTTCTATATCGGTGGCCATGTCGGCGGGCTGTGGGCCGACAAGGATTGGACCGACGTTACCCCGCCGCCGCCGTTCATTCCGCTGGGCAGCCATACTGCGAGCGGAGTCGCGGCGGGCGGCCAGGTCGGATTCAACTGGCAGACCGGGGCGTGGGTGTTCGGCGTCGAGGGCCAGTTCTCGTGGACCAACGCCGATAGCGATCATGGGTGCATCGTTGCGGGGGCCGTCGTCCTCCTCACCTGCAGAACCGAGATGAACTGGGTCGGAACGGCGGCTGGGCGCATTGGCTATGCGTTCAACAACGTGCTGCTGTATGCCAAGGGCGGCGCGGCGTTCGCCGACGAAGACTTCCTCACCATCCCGAGCACCACTGGCGTCGCGCTGGGCGTGCAGAGCGTTGCGCTGCGGGCCAGCGACACCCGCACCGGATGGATGGTCGGCGGCGGCGTCGAATGGGGCTTTACGCCGAACTGGTCGGCCAAGATCGAATACAACTTCATGGAGTTCGGCAAGGACACGTTCGCCTTCGTGGACCCGGTGTTCGGCACGAGTTTGATCCAGATCGATCAGCAGGTCCACCTCGTGAAGGCGGGCATCAACTACCGCTTCACCTGGGGCCCATAACCCCGACTGCAGCAGTTCTGCACGGAAAAGCCCCGGCACGGTCCGGGGCTTTTTCTTTTTTCGGTTGATCGACGAGCCGGGGATTTCTGTACGTTTATGGTGCGGTGTGTTTTTTATGCACTAGCCGGTCAAGAAGCGGAGGACCACACTACATTAGATTCTTGTACTACCGGGGGGCAGTCATGAAGCGGGCAATTACACTGGGCATTGGGACGTTGGCTCTGGCCGCGATGACCCTTCCCGCGGCAGCGGCCGATCTCGGCGCGCGGCCGATCACGAAGGCGCCGGTGGCGCCGCCGCCGGCCGCGTTCAGTTGGAGCGGATGCTACATCGGTGCCAACGCCGGTTGGATTCACGGTCGCGAGACATTCGCTCTCACCCCGAGTGGCAACTATCTCAACCCGGCGGGCGTCGCGGCGCCGCCGAACGCGGTGGGGACGGGTCTCCTGGCGGGCGATCTCGCGGCCGTCCAGCACAACATCAAGGCAGACGATGATGGCTTCACGGGTGGCGGACAGGTCGGCTGCAACTGGCAAGCCGGTATGCTCGTCCTCGGTGCCGAGGCGGATTTCAACGGTACCAGCCTCGATAGCACCTTCACAAGAATCTTCGCGCCAATCACGAGCGCCAATCCTGCATTCACGATCGGGTCCGAAACCGAGAGCGTGACGAAGCGGCTCGAATGGTTTTCGACGGTCCGTGGACGTGTCGGCTTCGCGGTCGATCGTTGGTTGGTGTACGGCACCGGCGGCGTGGTGTTTGCGGACTTCAAGTCGGCCACCAACGTCTCATTCGCTCCCGCGGGCGCCCTTCCCGTGTTCGACACCGCAGTGCACGCCGGGGCCGGCTCGACCACGCGTGCACGCGCTGTATACGGCGGCGGTGTCGAATACGCGTTCACCAACAACTGGACGGCGAAGGTAGAGTACCTGCATATGGATCTCGGGACCTTGACCTACGTCTCGCCGCTGGTTTCGCCGGCCGGCGTGGCTCCTGGTTACTCCTGGACCACTCGCGTGAGTGAGCGCAACGACGTCGTGCGAGTCGGCGTGAACTATAAGTTCGATTGGGCCGTCCCGTTGCTCGGAAGGCCATAGTCACGACAGCCCTGCGCAAAAGCCCCGGGTGATCCGCCCGGGGCTTCATCTTCGATTTGATGCTGCAAGCGACGCTTTCCGCGGTCGCAAACGCACTTCGGCGTCGACGCCTCAGATCACCAGGCAAGAGATCTCAGGACTTCGCGCGACGGTTCGATCTAAACGAACAAGAAGTCACTGTCGTGCAGACTGGCCGCGTCGACGTGCCTGATGATGATGAAGTCGGCGTAATCACGGCTGATCGCTGCATCCGGGCCGGCCTGAAGCAGGTGCGCCTGGACTTCCGCAAAGTTTGCAAACACGTCTTTGTCGAACTGGATGACGGTCGTTCCGGGAGTAAAGTCTGTGATGACGACCTGGCCGAAGCCTTTGTGGAAGACGAACGCAGGGTCGGCAGCCGGCGCTGCCTGGTCAGACGCCTGCCCGATCGCCGCAGGGACAGCTTGTGCAGCCGCAACCGTTCCATCCGGCGTCGCACCATGCTGCGGGGGAACCGGCGGTTCGGGACCGCCCTGTGGAATTGCAGCTTGTCCCGCGCCACCCTGTGGAACAACGGGCTCTGCCTGAGCGGCGGGGTTCACCGGCGCGTCAGCCGCCGCCGCGAACGCTCCGCCCAAGCTCGATCCCGAATCATGTCGCCCAAAATCAAACTTGGCTTCCTCGACGAGGCCCAGGCTCACAAAGTCCGGTACGGTGGGCTCGTTCGCGTTCTGCGCCGGATCAATCTGCGCATCAATGAGCGCGTCGCCCCAACTCGGCCACAGACCGTCTAGGGCAAAAGCGTCGTAATCGGCGGACGGCAATTCAAAAGGAATCTTTACGAAGGACTGCTTAAGCATCTCGGCCGCTTTTCCTCAGATCCGGCAGGTTGCCCAGGCGCCAAATTGGCCCGGCATTCCCGAAGATCTGGTTTCCCACCATCAAGTATGCTTCCTAACAGCTTTGCTTGCAACCGAATCCAGCCCATGCGCGAGGTTGGCCAGGGTCTCGGCTGGTTGGCGATGCCGGCTCGAGTTCGGGAGGCCGGGGGAGTTCCATTGCGAGCGCACTTGAGCGCCCTGCATTCGGCACGAAGCGACCCGGCCGTCTCCGGCTACCGGCACGGCGACCACCTTTGGGTCAAGCCCTGAGGCCTCTCTCGCAGGGTGGACGGCGCCGGCGGCACTTCACGTCCATCCC
>Ga0111538_10010706_pt1 | contig 12184 bp, 8 predicted proteins | sample SoiMethybrSBSTD1_FD_79669 | JGI IMG/M metagenome (GOLD analysis project Ga0111538, IMG submission 79669) | Bulk soil microbial communities from a Populus tree surrounding site in Tennessee, USA - Soil MetaG P. TD hybrid SBSTD1 (version 2)... | ecosystem: Environmental > Terrestrial > Soil > Tree...
CCGACTTCTACATCGACTTCCTCGAGGCGTTCGGCAAGGAGCGCGGCGAGGACGTGTGCGCCTACGCGGTCGCGTACGTGATCGCGGACGAGGAGATGAAGGTCAAGCTGGCCGTCGGCTCGAACGACGAGTGCAAGGCGTACGTGAACGGCAAGGAAGCCCTCAAGTTCACCGAGACGCGGACGCTCGACAAGGACCTGGAGAAGGCCGACGTCGTCCTGAACAAGGGCCAGAACGTGCTGGTGCTGAAGGTCATCAACGAGAAGAACAACTGGCAGGGCTGCGCCCGGTTCCTGAAGGACGGATCGGGCGTGAAGAATATCAAGATTTCGCTGACTCCTCAGTAGGAAGAAGTACAATCAGCGGCGCATGATTGGCCTGGCGTTCACCCTCGCCGTACTCGCGCAGCAGGACCTGCCCGTCGCGCCGGACGGGTTGCAGGTCCGCGAGGTGGTCAAGCTCGGTCCGCCGGACACCGGCGACAAACCGGTCCGCGTCCAGCCCCATCCCAAGTCGGGGCTGTTCTACGTGCTCTACACCAACGGCGACCTCTGGCAGGTCGACGCGGAGAAGAGCGCGAAGAAGAAGCTTCTCGAGCGCAAAGACTACTTCCGCGCCGAGGCGCCGGCCTTCGTCCAGGCGCTCGGGCTCTGCATCGACCCGAACGGCCTGACGTACATCGTCGTCAACGAGCGCCACGACAACGAAAGGCCCAAGCGGGCCCACGTTGCGGTCTATCGCATCGCCGACCTGGAGGGCGAGCGCAAGGTGACGGAGTGGGTCGGCTTCGATCATCCCTGGGGCACCGGCCCTTACAACCACGGCGCGAACCACCTGGCGACCGGTCCCGACGGAATGATCTATCTGAGCGTCGGCTCGCGGACGGACCACGGCGAGGCCGGCAAGGATCCCGAGAAGACGAACATCGACACGCACGGCGAAACGGACGTGACCGCCTGCATGATGCGCCTGGATCCCAAGGCGGATCGGGCGAAGCCGGAGGTCTGGGCGCGCGGATTGCGCAACTCCTTCGGGTTCGACTGGGATGACCAGGGGCGTCTCGTGGCGACGGAGAACGGTCCCGATGCCGACCACCCCGAGGAGCTGAACTGGGTGCGGCAGGGCAAGCACTACGGCTTCCCCTACCGGTTCGGCAATCTGGCCCTGCCGATGTATCCCGACGCCGCGATCGCTCCCAAGGAGCTGACGGCGTTCGAGAAACCGATCCTGAATCTGGGTCCGGCCGCGAAGCCGGGCCCGGCCGTGGAGTACACCTTCGACCCCCACTGCTCGCCGGCGGGAATGACCTTCTACCGGAAGGGCACGCTGCCCGCGAAGTACGAGGGCGGGTTCTTCGTGACGCGGTTCGGCAACTTCCTGGGCAAGGTGCCGGTCGGATTCGACCTGCTGCACGTCCGGCTGGTCGAGAAGGACGGGCAGCTTGCGGCCGATATCACGGCGGTGCTCGAGAAGCTGCGCCGCCCGATCGATGTGTGCCAGTGGAAGGGCAAGCTCTACATCCTGGAGCACACCAGCCACGACGTGGAGCGCCTCAGCCGGCTGCTGGAGCTCTCCGGCGTCTCCAAGTGATGACGTTTCTGCGTCGCAGAAATGTCATCACTTCTTCTTGGATGACGGGGGGGCGGGCGCGTCGAGGACCTTCGCTTTGACCTCGGCGATCTTGCGCACCGAGAGCACGCCGCGCAGCAGCTGTCCGGAGCTCTTCAGGTTGTCCTCGGTGGGCGCGCCTCCGGCGTTTTCCCCCGACGGATGGACGCCGTCGCCGCTGATCAGCGTTCCAGCCCAGTCGTTGGGGCGGCGCTTCACGATCTCCCCGTAGTAGTCGATCATCGGGAGCTTCTTTTCCTTCACGATCTCCGCCAGCGCGGCATTGCAGGCCTTCACCGCGTCGTCCTTGCCCTTGATCGGCGGGATCGTCGACAGGATGGGGATGGTGCCGTTGGCGATCAGGGCATCGACGATCTTCGTCATGTCCGCCTTGATCTGGGCGGGCGCCCGTCCGCCGTTCACGTCGTTCGTCCCCAGCATGACGACCGCCATCTGGGGATTGTATTTCTTGATGATGTCCGCCAGCGACGGCAGTCCACCCTTCCCTCCCGCCAGGTACTCGTCGCTCTTGACGCCGCTGGCCGCCGTGTCCGACCGGTTGCCGGGACGATCCACGCGCGCCAGGTACCAGCCGTCCGTGTCATCGTTGGCGTTGGTATGCATCCACTTGCAGATCGCCTCGTCCTGGGGCGTCTTTCCCGCCCCGGACCGAGCCCATCCCCCGTACTGGTTGGCATACGTGATCGAGTCGCCGAGGTGGAGGACCACGCCTTCCTTGCCTTTGAACTTCGCCGAGACCTTTCTCATGGCGTCGGCGTAGTCGGCGGGCTGGGCCTGGGCCTGAAGCAGCGCGAGGGTCGCGATCAAGATCATCATGCCCTGTTGGTGTCCTCCGACGACCGAAATATAACCTGCCTTCGGCAAGAGCGGGGGGTTCCAGGGCAAGAAACGGATCCTGCTTCCGTCATGGATCCGGCGCAGTTCACATTATAATTGACGCCATGCCCTCCCGGCAGGTATCTCTTGAGGTGCGACCGGGATCCTTGGGAGGATCCGATGCGGCGATTCAAAAACGCTCTGTATCTCATTCCTCTGGCGACGATCGGACTCGTGCTCTGCACCCGATCCTCCGCCGTCCGGCTTGACCGCCCCCTCGCCCGCCCCGAAACGGTCTCGGAGGCCGCGCCGACCAAGGCCGGAACAGGCGCTCGGCCTGGCGCACCCGCGCCTCGCGCCGCGCTGCCCATCACGGCCCTGCCCGCCCAGAAAGGCCGATTCGCCCTTCGCGACGACACCGTCAGCGCTTTCTTCACCGACCAGGGATTGGCCCTGTCTTTGGTCAACGGCGCCAGGAAAGGCGTCGCTGCGGGTCTGTTCTGGAACCTCGTCGGCGCGAGCCGGGTGGAGCCGCGGCCAGAAGGGGAGACCGCGGCCCGCGTCCACGCCTTGATCGGCGACCGCTCGCAGTGGAGCGTCGACCAGCCCGGATACTCCCGGATTGCGTACGATCAGGTCCGCCCCGGCATCGACCTGGTCGTCGAAGCCCGCCCGCAGGGCGTGAAGTACACCCTCACGGCGGCTGCCGGAACGTCGCGATCCATCCCGATCCGCTACGAGGGCGCGCAGGAGATCCGGACGAGCGAGGACGGGGCCGCGCTCGAGATCGTTACCGCCCTGGGATCCCTCCGCGAAGACGGTCTGATCTGCTACCAGGACGGCGACGACGGCCGCAAGCCCGTTTCCGCGCGCTACGTCGTCACGGGTCCGGACGCGTACTCCATCGAGCTCGGCGAAGTCGACCCAACCCGTCCGGTCGTGATCGATCCCGTGATCGGCTGGTCCACCTACCTGGGGGGCGTGGACGGGATCATCGACGAGGAGGCGAGGGGCGTGGCCGTCGACCTGGCCGGCAACGCGTACGTCGCCGGCTCGACCGGCGCGTCGTCCTTCCCGACGACTCCCGGGGCGTTCCAGACCTCCGGACCCAACTGGCCCGACGCATTCGTGGCAAAGTTCAGTTCCACGGGCGCCCTCGTCTGGGCGACCTACCTGGGCGGCGGCGGGGGCGACTTTATTCGAGGAATCGCGGTCGACCTCAGCGGCCAGGTCGTCGTGACCGGAATGACTGGATCCTCGGACTTCCCGGTGGTCAATGCGTGGGATCCCACGTACAGCGACCCTCAGGAGGCTTTCGTCGCCCAGTTCAGCGCCGATGGCTCCAGCCTCCTGTGGTCCACATTCCTGGGAGGTTCGACCGTCGACGCGGGAACGGGCGTCGCCTACGACGGCTCCGGGAACGTGATTGTCTCGGGGTATACCGATTCGGTCGACTTCCCCAGGACGCCCGGCACGCCCGGTTACGGCGGCGGCCAGCTCGACGCCTTCGTGGCCAAGTTCTCCGCAGGCGGCGTCTCCCTCCTCTGGGCGAGGACCTTCGGCGGCAGCGGGTATGATTCGGCGGAAGGCGTCGCGGTGGACCCTTCCGGGAACGCGTTCCTCACGGGGATCACCGATTCCACGGACTTTCCCGTCACGGGACATGCGTATCAGATGACCAATCGCGGGGCGCAAGACGCCTTCATCCTGAAGATCTTCGCGGACGGAACCGTGGCCTGGTGCACGTACTTCGGCGGCAACGGGAGCGACTTCGGTCACGCCATCGCGGTCGACGCCTTCGGCAATCCGTACGTCACCGGCACGACGTCTTCCTCGGACCTTCCGACGCAATTCAACGTCTTCCAGCCGCAGTCGACCGGCGGTCCCGACGCCTTCGTCGCGAAGATGCCCTCTTTCGGCGGCTCACCGTACTGGTCCACGTACCTCGGCGGCTCCTCCTCGGACTTCGGGTACGGGATCGCCGTCGACGCCGACGGAAACGCGATCGTCACCGGGCTTACCTACGGGTTCGGCTTCCCGGCCATCGATTCTCCCCAGACGAGCAGCGCGGGCCTGTACGACGTCTTCGCGACGCGGATCCGGAACGACGGCACAGCGGCCGATTGGTCCCTGATCGTCGGAGGGAGCGCCGAGGATGTCGGTTATGCCGTCGCCCTCGCGCCGGACGGCTTTCCGGTCGTCGCCGGCAACACGAAGTCGCCGAACTTCCCGACGGTGAACGCGTTCTCGGGGAGCCTCGGCGGGATGTCCGACGCGTTCGTGCTCCGGCTGAAGCCGACGTCCGCGCTCCCGTCGGACCTGGCGCAACAGCGGGTGGATGGGACGCCGATCGAGGTCGGCGCCTGGGCTCCTGGCAGCGTGGTGCTGTCGGCCGTCATCGGCGGCCCCCAGGAGGCGACGCTCGAGATCGAGCTCCGGCCGACCAACACGCCATTCACCGGAGTCCCGACGGCCCAGAGCGCTCCGACCGCCGCGGGAGCGGTCGCGTCGGTTCAGATCGCCGACCTCGTCACAGACACCAGCTATCAGTGGAGAGCCCGTCAGGTGAGCGCGTCGGGAGTCTCCGGTTGGGTGTCGTTCGGTAGCAACTTTGAGAATCCGCCCTTCGCATTCGGTGACCCTGACTTCGCGGTCGACGCCGCCTCGCCCACCGTGCAGATCACGAGCCCGAAGCGGGGCTCGAAGACAAACGGCTCGCCCACCATTCGCTTGAAAGGGATCTCAGCGGACAACCTCTTCGTTTCGTCGGTCTTCTGGACGAACGTGACCACGGGTACGGCGGGCGGGACTCAGCCGACCTACGGATCGAAGGGGATCGCCTCGTGGGAGGCGACCGTTCCGATGGCCAAGGGATTGAACGTCATTCAAGTCCGGGCCGTGGACCACGTGGGCAACGAGGCGATCGATACGATCCCCGTGACCAGGCCCTGACGATTCCCGCGTCCAGGCCACAGTCGGCGTCGGGGGTAATTGACACCCCGTTCGCCGTTCCGGTAGCATCTTTGCCATGAAAACGACCCTGATCGCGCTCGTTTCGCTGCTCGTCGTCGCCTCCCTCGACTCGGGCCTGGCGGCCCTCGCTCGGGACAGGCAGGACCAGCCCGGCGCCAAGCCCGCGCCCAAGGAAGGCGGCTGGGTGAAGCGGCACGACGGGTTCGTGGAGGAGGCCAAGAAGGGCGGCTTCGACATCCTCTTCATGGGCGACTCGATCACCGACGGCTGGCGGAACGGCGCCCAGCGGAAGATCTGGGACGCGACCTTCGCCCCGCTCAAGGCGGCGAACTTCGGCATCTCGGGCGACCGGACCCAGCACGTCCTCTGGCGGCTTCGGAACGGCGAGTTCGAGGGGCTCACCCTGCCCAAGGTGGTGGTCCTCATGATCGGCACGAACAACATCGGCCAGACCAAGCCGCCGCCCGAGCCCGCCGCGAGCGCGGTCGCCGGCATCGAGGCGATCGTGAAGGAGATCCACACGAAGTCGCCGGCGACGAAGATCCTGCTCCTCGGCGTCTTCCCGCGGGGCGAGAAGGCCGATCACCCGCTCCGCGCGACGGTGAAGGAGATCAACGAGGCGGCGGCGAAGCTGGACGACGGCGGCAAGACGGTGAAGGTCCTCGACATCGGCGGGAAGTTCCTCCAGCCCGACGGCTCGATCCTGAAGGAGATCATGCCCGACTTCCTGCACCTGTCGGAGAAGGGCTACCAGATCTGGGCGGATGCGATCAAAGACCCGCTGGCGGAGCTGCTGAAGTAACGGCGCCTACTTCCGCTTCTCGGCGGCCTTCTTCATCTCCTTGCGGAGCTCGACCCAATCGGCCTTCGCCTTTTCGAGCTCCTTCCGGAAGTCGGCCGCGTCGGCGTCCGTCACCTCGCTGCGGGCGCAGGTGACCTTGAACTTCTTCGCATCGTTGATCTTCTTCTGGTCCTCGGCCTTCTGCAGGTCCTTCTCGCCGACGACATAGGAGGCCGTGCGGTCTTCGCGGCTCTGGAAGCCCTCGATCGCGGTGATGCGACCGGGCATGCGGACCTCCTGGCGGAGCTCGAATCCCACGAACATGGCCTTGAAGAACTCGTCGCGCTGACGGACGAGGTCGGGATCGGACTTGCCCCGGTCCGGCGCCTCGTCGGCGAGCAGGTTGCCGGTGATCTCCAGGATGAACGTCTCTCCCTCGCGGCGGAACGAGAACTCCTGCTTGGGCTTGGCCTTGTCGCCCTCCCCTTCGTCCATGAACTTCAGCGCGTTGAAGTCGTCGACGTACGCGACCATTCGCAGCCGGACGGCGCCGTTCTTCTGCTCCGCGACGGGCTTCGCCAGGGCGACGATCCCCTTCACCTTCTCCTGGATCTCGTCCGGATCGGCCGCCATCAGCTCCTCCTGGGTGAACTTCGCCGCCTCGCCCGTCGCCGGGATCGTGAACGTGAGGACGATGCGGCCGGAGCCGTCCGGCATGACGGTCAGCTCCTCCCGGGCCTTCAGGCAGCCGGAGAAGCAGGTCAGGAGCAGCAGGAGGGGCGCGAGGAGCAGCCTTTGCATGGCAGACTCTATATACAGTTTATTCAGTTCATTCTGTCCATACTGTTTTTACTGCTTAATAGCCCGGCGGCAGCCGGACGACCCGCAGGCTCTGCCCCCACGGGGCGCCGTTCCACGCCTCCTGCTCGGGGACGACGACGATCGAGGAGCCGTCCGCGAGCGTGCGGAGCTTGATGTCCGACGGGAAGTTGAAGCTCTTCTCGAACGGCACGGGTGCCGGCGTCCCGCCCTTGGGGATGGCGACCAGGTCGCCCTTGAACCGGCTCACGATCACGGTGCCCGCCGGCGTGAAGACGATGCCGTCGCTCTGCCCCAGGTCGAGCGCCAGGGGCTTCCCGTTCCGGTAGACGGCGCCCCCCTCGGGGCCCTGCCCGCCGCAGGTCACCCAGTAGAGGGCCTTCTCCGCCGCGTTCCAGCCCACCCCGTTGGGGCAGCCGGAGACGGGCGTGAACGAGTGGCCCGTCACCTCGCCCTTGGAACCCAGCGTCAGCCGCAGCACCCCGGGCTGCGGGGCGATCTTGGGCTGGAGCCGATCGCCGCCCTTGGCGGTGTCGGCCACGACGATCCCGCCGGCGCCGTCGAACGCGATGCCGTTGGGCAGGAGGATCGGATGGCCCAGCGCGACGGCCACCGGGCTGTCCACGCCGAGGTCGATCTTCCCGAGCGTCGCGCCGGTTTCCGGGTCGAAGACGGCGATTCCGGTCCCGAGCGCCTTGGCGTCGGTGATGAAGCCGCCCTTGTCGTTCACCGAGAGCGCGCCGCCCACCGAGACGAAGAGGGAGCCCGCGGGATACGGCCCGACCGCCTGGGGGGCGACGGTAATGCCGAGGGTGCCGGTCAGCTTTTCGACGAGGCGCGGGTTCACCGGCGCGAGGGTTCCGTCGGGAGCGACCGACAGCTTGCTGATCGAGGCCTCGCCGGCGACGAAGCCGACGTATTGGTCGGGGCCGAATTGCGCCGACGCGACATTGGTGACGAAGAGCCACTTCCCGTCGAGGCTGAACGCCGCGCTCTCGGGATTGTTCAGGCCGCCCACCACCTGGACGACTTCCGCCCGGCCGGCGCCGGCGGTTGCGCACCCCACGCCCATCGAGACGATCGCGGCAAGGATGATCCCACGCATCTTCATCTCCCTCACAGGTACGGCGAAAAGAGCCGGGCCACGCCGTCCCTCAGCCTCACCGGCAGCGAGCGGCCGTCCACGTCCTTCAACGTGACCGGACGCGCGACCTTCCGCTTCTCGTCGATGTGGCGGCCCACGACGCCGGCGAGATCGAGGTCGTAGCACTCCACGTTGAACTCGAAGTTCAGCCGCATGCTCCTCGTGTCCATGTTCGCCGAGCCGAAGAAGACCCAGGCGTCGTCCACCACCATCAGCTTCGAGTGGTCGAACGGCTCCTTCGTCAGCCACACGCGGCACCCGTTGATCAACACCTGCCAGAGCATCGCCGTGGCCGCCCATTGGACCACGCGGCTGTCGTTTTTCGCGGGGATGAGGATGTCGACCTGGACGCCCCGCAGCGCGGCGACGTTGAGCGCGATGATGACGGCCTGGTCGGGGATGAAATAGGGCGTCACCAGGCGGACGGACTTTCGCGCGGCCGAGATCGCGCCGCTGACCACCAGGCGCAGGGCGTCGTAGTTCTCGCCCGGGTCGAACGAGATGCCCCGCGCGTTCACCTTCCCCGCCTCCTGGTCGGTCGCGCTCCACTCGGGCCCCGCCAGGACCTCGCCGGTCACGAAGGCCCAGTCGTCGGCGAAGGTCTCCAGGAGGTGCTCCGCGACCGGCCCCTCCAGGCGGAACTGCGCGTCCTGCTCATGGCGCGGGCCCGGACGGTCGACGAGATGGGACTCGCGGATGTTCATGCCGCCCGTGAAGCCCACGCGGCCGTCGCACACCAGCAGCTTCCGGTGGTTCCGCAGGTTCATGTAGCGGTTCTTGAACGGGAGCAGCAGCGGCGGCAGGAACACGGAGCAGGACACCCCCGCGGCCCCCAGCGCCCGGGAGACGGCCAGGTGGCTGCCCACGTAATCGATCAGCACCAGGACCTTGACGCCGCGCCGGTGGGCGCGGATCAGCGCCTCCACGAACTGCTTCCCCACGGAGTCGTCCTCGATGATGTACATCTCGAGCGCCACCGACTTCGTCGACTCGTCGATGGCCTTGATCATCTCGGGGTACGCCTGCTCGCCGTTGACGAGCATTTCGACCTTGTTCCCTTCCAGCAGCGCGCGGCCCGAGATCGTGTCGCCCACCTTGGCGACCGCCGCCACGTGGGCCGCCCCGGGCGTGAGCGCCTCGCACAGTTCGTCCTGCGTGCAGACCGTGGACGGCTTGCGCCGCTCGATGCTTTTGCGTCGCCGGCGCAGCCTGCCGGCGCGCCGCGCGATCCGGTTGACCCCGAACAGCCAGTACAGGAACGCGCCGCCGAAGGGCACGAGCCAGATCAGGCCCGACCAGGAGACCGCGGCCCGCGGGTCGCGCTTGTGGAGGATCGCGTGAGCCGACGTGAGAAGGGCGACGGCGAATCCGGCGATCGTGAGCGCCAGCCCGAGATGATTCCAGAGCTTGCTCAGAAGCATCAGAGGCTCGGCAGTCGGATCGACGCGGCGGCGGCCTTGAGCAGCGACTCCTGCCCTGCGCCGGCGACCAGCTGCAGGCCCACGGGAAGCCCTTCCACCCGGCCGATCGGCACGCAGAGAACGGGGACGCCCGCGAGATTGAACGGCGACGTGAACCGGGTCATCAGACGGGAAAGCGCGGGACCTTCGCGGTCGCCGATGATCGTGGCCGGCGCCGCGGTGGACGGCACGGCGAGCACCGTCTCCTTCCCCAGGATCCGCTCGAGCCGCGCGGACCATTCCCGCTGGACGTCGCGCGCCCGGGCATAATCCACGCCGCGGTGGGCCAGCCCGTTCTTCAGCCGCTGCCCGGTGATCTCGCCGAACCATTCCAGGTGATCGCGCAGCCGGGTCTCGTGGACCGAGGCCGCGTCGCTCAAGAGGATCACGCCGTTCGCTTCCCAGATCTTCTGGACGTCGCCCAGGTCGACGGGCTCGACCGGCGCGACGGCCGAGACGAGGTCGACGATCCGGGAGTCGCAGTCCTCGAGAAAGTAGCCCTTGGGGACGACGATCCGGGGCTTCGGCGCCGGTTCCGGACGGAAGCCGCACATGCCCTCGAGAAGCAGGAACGCGTCGTCCACGGTCATCGCCATCGGCCCCATGGTGTCGAGGGAGCGGGAGAGCGGCGTGACGCCTTCGGTGCTGACGCGGCCGAGCGTCGGCTTGATCCCGACGCAGCCGCAGAGCGACGACGGGATCCGGATCGAGCCGCCGGTGTCGGTCCCGAGCGCCCCCATGCAGAGCTCCGCCGCGAGGGCCGCGCCCGAGCCGCCCGACGAGCCGCCGACCATCCTCGCGGGGTCGTGGGGGTTCCGCGTGGGGCCGAAGTGGGCGTTGTTGGTGCTCACCCCGAACGCCCATTCGTGAAGCGCCGTCTTTCCCAGCAGCACCGCCCCCGCCGCGCGGAGCCGCGCGATCACCGCCGCGTCCTCGGTCGCCGCCGGGGGATGGAACCCCGGATGGGCCCCCGCCGTCGTCCGGTAGCCCTTCACGTCGAACAGGTCCTTCACGGCGATGGGAATGCCGTGGAGCGGGCCGCGGTCGAGGCCCGACCGGAGCTCGCGCGACGCCTGCGCGGCCGCCTCTCGAGCCTCGTCCCAGAAGACCTCGTAGAAGGCGTTCAGCGTCGGATTCTGGAGCTTGATCCGGTCGAGGTACTTCTCCACGAGCGTCTCCGGCGAGAGCTCGCGCGAGCGGAACTGCCTTCCGGCGTCGACGATGGTGAGCATGGCGTAATTCTTTGGAACCTCGACGAAGATCGATTAAAACTAGCGGGGTCGAACAGCCGATAATATCATCACAGGCGACACGAGCAAAGGATGGAGAGAGGGACAGAATGGCACTCATTCCCGACCGGACGTTGGAGACCGTCACCGCCTCGGACATCCCCGGCGGAGACACCGCGCCCGTAGCGAGCGTCCGCGAGATCCGGCGCAGCCCCACCGCGCTGATGGCGCGCATGAAGGACGCGCGGGTGACCGTCAGCGCCGACTTCGAAGACGGGGAATGCTCCGCCTGCCCGACGCTTCCCTGCCCCCACTTCTCCGCCGCGCTCATGGCGTGGGTGAAGAAGCGCGTCCCCGTGCGCCAGCCCAAGAGGCTCGGGCTCATCGACCGCCTCCTCTCCTCGCCCGGCTGGAAGAACGCCGACCATTTCGCGGCCGACTACTTCAAGGGCGCCTCGGGCGAAGTCGACGTCCAGGCCGACGGCTCGCTCAAGATCCGCCTCTCCGCCGGCCGTCGCACCGCGACGTTCGAGCTTCCGGCGGACGACGCGCCCTCCTTCCTGTGGAACCTTCCCAAGGGCATCGCGAAGTCCGACAAGCTGAAGGGCATCCGCGTCTCGAAGAAGCCGATCGCGCCGGAGCTGCGCGCCGAGTACGACGAGCGGCGCCGGATCGTGCTGCGGCCCGTCTGGGGCGAAGGCGTGACGCCCGGAACCGAGTCGCGCTGGCACTTCGACGGCTCGACCTACCACGCGCTCGACACCGTGCCCCGGGACCTCAAGTCCTACTTCAAGGGCGAGCGGGTCATCGAGGAGGACGATATTCCCCAGTTCATCGAGAGCGAATTCCGCACGCTGATGACCCAGCCGTCGTTCAAGCCCACCAAGGACGTCGAGGAGACGAAGGTCGCGCCCAAGCCGTGCCTCTCCGCGCTCCGCGTCAAGGCCGACGCCGGCGACTGGCTCGAGCTCGATCCGATCTACATGGCGGGCGACGTGAGACTCGCGATGAGCGAGATCCTCGCGGTCCAGGGCAAGCGGAAGTACCTCCGGAAGGGCAACACGCTGATCCCCGCCGAGTCGGTGAAGCCGTACGCCGGCCCGACCCGCATGCGCCGCGTCGAGTTCATCCTCAACAAGCCCGACATGGCGATCGAGGGCGACCTGCCCGACTTCGACCCGCACAAGACCGACCCGCCGCCGAAGGGCTTCAGCGCCACGCTCCGCAGCTACCAGCAGACGGGCTACGACTGGATGCGCTACCTGCGCCGCGCGGGCCTGCACGGCGTGCTGGCGGACGACATGGGCCTCGGCAAGACCCACCAGACGATGGC
>Ga0111538_10010707_pt1 | contig 12184 bp, 3 predicted proteins | sample SoiMethybrSBSTD1_FD_79669 | JGI IMG/M metagenome (GOLD analysis project Ga0111538, IMG submission 79669) | Bulk soil microbial communities from a Populus tree surrounding site in Tennessee, USA - Soil MetaG P. TD hybrid SBSTD1 (version 2)... | ecosystem: Environmental > Terrestrial > Soil > Tree...
ACGAGCGATCCAGATGGATCGCGGCGATTACTTCCGGGCCGACGCCGAGCGAGATCAGCCGACGCGCCAGGCGGTTCGCTCGTTCGTTCAGTTCGCGGTAAGTGAGCGCGCCTTCTGCGCTCGATAGCGCGACGGCGTCCGGCGTGCGCGCGGCTTGCTGTTGGAAGAGATGGTGCGCGCATTGATCCTTCGGGAAATCGCGCTCGGTGGCGTTCCATGCTCCGATCAGCAGTTCTTCGCGAGCGGGCGCCAACGAGAGATTGTCCACCAGTCGAACATCTTCCCTAGCCATTCCTTCAAGCAGCGACTCCAGATGGCCGAGGATCCGCCCCACCGTCACGTAGTCGAATCGGCCGCTGTCATAGAGCATCCTGAGAAGGACCTGAGGTCCGGGCGCGATGTCGAGGGTCAAGGGGTAGTTGGTCTGTTCGAAGATGCCCAGGTCTTTTATCTCAAGCTCGATCCGTTGTTCGCGCAGGCCGTCGGAAAGCGGATAGTTCTGAAACACCAATAAGCTCTCGAACAGAGGCGCTCCACGAGGAACCTCGCTCCATGCCTGCGCCTGAACGAGCGGCGTGTATTCGTACTGTCGGACCGCGCTCTGTCGCTCCTGGATGTCCAGCAGCATCTCGACCGGCGACGCGTTTGAAGGGATTTTTACTCGCACTGGAAGCGTGTTGATGAAAAGTCCCACCATCGCCTCCACGCCTGGCAGATCCGTGGGCCTGCCCGACACGGTCGCGCCGAACAGGACATCCCGCTCGCCCGAATATCGGCTGAGCAGAATCGCCCAGGCCCCCTGCACAATGGTGTTGAGCGTCAAATTATGCTCTCTGGCGAAAGCCCTCAGCGCGGAGCTGAGATCGGGCGAGAGCCGGATTTCACGGTTGGCGTAAGCCTCGCCGGGGCCGGAGACCGTGGAGAACGCAATCCTCGTCGGCGTTGTAAATCCCTTGAGCGCGTCTCGCCAGAATCGCTCGGCTTCAGCAAGATCCTGTCTCTTTTGCCACGCTATATAATCCCGATAAGGACGTGCGGCGGGAAGGCTCAGTTCCGAGCCTTTTGAGAACGCGTCGTAAAAGGCGAAGACTTCCTTGAGCAACAGTGGGACCGACCAGCCGTCCATCATCATGTGATGCCTGCTCCACACGAATTGCCAGTCGCTATCCGAGAGCCTCATCAGCGCCAGCCGCATCAGCGGCGGCTTCGACAGCTCGAATCCGCGCTTGCGGTTCGCGTCGAGCCAGGCGTCGAGCCGCGCCTGCCGCTCGGTGGGGTCGCTGTCACGCCAGTCGAACGTTTCTAGAGGAAGCGATGCGCTTCGATGCGCGACCTGCACCGGCTCTTTGAGTCCCTCCCAGATGAAGCCTGTCCGAAGCGCCGCGTGGCGATCGATCACTCGCCGCCAGGCCTGCTCGAACGCCGCCAGGTTCAGAGCCCCGGAGAAAACGCAGGCGATCTGGTCCAGGTAGATCCCGCTTTGGGGCGCATACAGCGTGTGAAACAACATGCCCTGCTGCATCGGCGAGAGCGGATAAAACGCCTCGATGTTTTTGTTTTTCGTCGCGCTCATCAGGCAGCCTCGCTTATTTTCCCCAGTATTTGATCCAGGTCCTGTTCGCTCCAGCCGAATTCGGCGAAATCGGAGGCCGTAAATCCTCCAGACTCCACATCCAGGCAGTGAGAGATCAGCGCCCGCAGAGATTCCATAAAATACCCGGCCAGCGTCTCGATGGTCGCCTTGCGGTGAACCCCTTCAGCGTACCGCCAGATCAGTTCGAGCCGTCCTCCAGTGACTCCCCCATTGATCTCGACCAGATGACGCCGAGCCGCTTTCGGGCCGCGGACCGGGCCCGCCGATTCGCCAGCGGGCGCAAACGGAGAATCATTGGCCAGAGCTTGATCGAGCTGCCCCAGGTAATTGAAGCTTATTTCAGGCTGTGGCAGGCGGCGGAGACGATTCGGCGCTTCCGCGTCCGGGCACAGGTATCTCAGGACGCCGTAGCCTATTCCCCTCTGCGGGATTTTGCGAAGGAGCTCTTTTGTGGCCTTCAACTGCTCGCCGGAATCCTCCGACGCCACGGCTTCGAGCAGCGCCGGCAGCCGGGTGGTGAAGCAACCGACTGTGCGTGTCAGGTCTACGCCTTCAAAAATCTCTTCTCTACCATGCCCTTCGATCTCGACCAGGTGGACGCGTCGGCCCGTCCATCGGTGTAGCGCCAGCGCCAACGCGGCCAGCAGCGCGTCGTTGATCTGTGTGTTATACGCCTCCGGCGTCTTTTGAATAAGCGCCTGGGTCTCTTCGGGGGCCAGCGCAACCGATATGGCGCGGCTCGCCCCGACGCTGTTATCGGCTCTCGCGACAAAATCGCCGGGCAGCGGCGCCACTTCATGCCAAGGCAGGTCGAGCCAGTAAGCAGCCTCCTCTCGCGCGTCATCCGACCGGGCGTATTCGACAAGTCGCTCAGCCCAGCGCCGAAACGAGGTTGATTTCGTTGGGAGCCGGTATTCGCCGTTCGCACTCAATTGGTCATAGACCGATTTCAAATCTTCGAGCAATATCCGCCAGGAGACGCCGTCAACGACCAGGTGATGAATGACAATGAGTAGCCTGGCGGGCCTGTCGCCGGCCAACTTGAAATGCGCCAGTCTCATCAACGGCCCATGGGCCAGGTCGAGACTGGTTTGAAACTGCGCCGCCGCGCGCTCGATCTCTCGCGAAACCTTCGTGGGCGCGGCCGTCCCCGCATGCGCAGTTTTGCCGGCGTCAAAATCGAGTTCCGAAAGGTCGACGACGGTCAAGGGCGACAATTGTTCGACTACGTCGTTCGTTTGCTCCCATCCGGATTGGCCGGGCGCGAATCTGAGGCGCAGGGCGTCGTGGTGAACCAGCAGGGCTCCGGCCGCTCGGCCCAGAATTCCCGAATCGAGTGGCCGTCGCGTTTCGAGCAGCAGCGCCATATTCCAGTGATGCGGCTCGGCGGGGTCATCATCGAAGAACCAATGCTGGATTGGAGTGAGCGGCGCAGGCCCAGTTATCACGCCTTGTTCGGCCTCGACCTCATTCGCCCTGTTTGCGACCGCCGCAAGCCCGGCTATGGTCTGATGCTGGAAGAACTGTCTGGGCGTCAGGTAAATCCCGGCCTGATTCGCCTTCACAATGATCTGGATGCTGATGATCGAGTCCCCGCCTAGCTTGAAGAAATTATCATTGACTCCGACTCTGTCGAGGCCGAGCGTTTCGGCCCAGATCGCCGCCAGCGTCTTCTCGACCTCCGTCCTTGGCGGGTCGAAGTCTCTGTCAGCGACGCGGTCCGGATCCTCAACCGATGGCAGCGCTTTCCGATCTATCTTGCCATTGGAGTTCAAGGGCAACGCGTCAAGGAGAATGAGGTGTGACGGGATCATGTAATCCGGCAGCTTCCGTCTGAGGAATTGATCGAGATCGTCAGGATCGAGAATCGCCGGGCGTGGCCGGCTTGCCCCGTCAACCATGGGACTGGTTCGCGCAACGCTCCGCGGGTCGTCGCGAAGCGCGTAGATCATATGACGGTCGGTTCCTCTAAATTCCTCTTCCTGCTCGACGATTACGCGGTATCCGCGATCTTCGAGCAACGCGACCACATGCTCGACCCGGCCTTCAGTTTGCCGTCCCGATTGGTCATGCGTCTCCATCACTATCTGATCTATCTTCTCCCAGTCGCCGAAGCGAATTCCGCTGAGGATATCGAACTCGGACTTCTGCGCGTCGATCTTGAGCAGGTCTATACGCTCGATCGCCTCCCGCTCGATGATCTCTGAAATCGTCGCCAGCCGGCACTGCGCGGACTGCCCCGCGAATCGCCCATTGAGCAGCTCATCCGCGTGATCGAGCAAAAGCGCGGCCTCTTCCGCGCCCCTCTCGCCATTGCGCAGAATCGTCTTCAGCGTTTGTTTCTCGCCTTCGGCGTCGGCGTATGCGCTCAGGCCGGACATCACCGAATAGCCCGGGAAGTAAGTGAATTGCGCTGTCCCTCCAGCGTTGGACAGCCCGAGGTTGCGCGTCATGATGTTCGAACCGTAAAGCTCGGCGTTGAGTCGCAGGATATCGTAGATCTGCTTGATCGGCTCGAACGCGTAGATTCTGGCGTCTGGATAACGCTCACTCACGAAAAGCGAAAACAGACCGATGTTGGCGCCCACGTCCAGTACAAGCGCGTTTTCGCCCAGGCTGACGCCATGCTTGAAATAACTCCGCCGCTCGAAAATTTCCTGGAAGCCATAATCCGTTTCGTTCCTGTTGAGATGGGCGATCTCCATTCGGTTCGACAGCCTGTAACGCTCGCGGCCGTCGATCGTTCGGCGATATTCGCGTTTGGGCGTCACATAAGCGACGAGCTTTCGATTTCCGGCCGTGTCCTCGCGCGGCAGCGCGACGGCGGCTTCGACGCCCTGGTGATCATGGAGCGCCGCCTCGATCTCGCCCAGTTCTATACGAAAGCCGCGGATCTTCACCTGATCGTCAATTCGGCCCAGAAACTCCAGGTTTCCGTCGGGGAGACATCGTGCGAGATCACCGGTTCTGTAGAGCCTTGCCCCGGGTTCGGCGCTGAATGGATCGGGAATGAACCGCTCGGCGGTAAGGTCCGGCTTATCGAGATAGCCTCGCGCGACTCCCGCGCCGCCGATGAACACTTCGCCCGCGACTCCCGCAGGTACGTGGCGCAGATAGGAGTTGAGCAAATAGACCTGAACGTTGGCCAGTGGCCGTCCTAGAGGGACATTGAGCGTCTCCGACCGTGACGAGACCGTCTGCGCGTCGCATGCAATCGCCCCAACCGTTGTTTCAGTCGGCCCGTAATGGTTGAAAATCCTGCAGGAAGGGGCGAGAGATTCCACTTTTTCAATCAACTTCCAGCTCGAAGCCTCGCCGCCAAGGACCAGACACTCGCGAGGGACGATCTCTGCGGACCGCGGGGAAGCAAGCAGAGCCTCCAGGTGAGAGGGAACGATCTTGAGGCAATCTATCCGGCGCCGCTTGAAATAATCGGCCAGCGCGCCAGCGTCGGAGAGGCGATCCTGCGCGATGACGTGGAGGAGTCCGCCGATTGAGAGCGCGGGGAATATCGCGGTGTTGCCCAGATCCGCCGCCAGGGTCGAAACGGTCGCAAACGAAGCTCCCGAAGAAAGAGCGAGCCGCGCCAGAATGGCGTTGATATAGTTGGAAAGCTGCCGGTGCTCGACGGCCACGCCTTTCGGTCTGCCAGTGGAGCCTGATGTGTAGATGACGTAAGCCAGCGAATCCGGCCGGGCCTCGTTCGGCGGGTCCTCTTCAGGCTGGCTTTCGATCGCGCCGCGATCGGCGTCAATCAGGATCGCTTTGGCGCCGATCCCTGAAATCAGATCCGCAAGCCTCTGTCGAGTCACGACCGCCTTCACGCCCGCATCCGCGATCATGCCGGCCAACCGCTCTTTGGGGAAACCGGGGTCGAGCGGCACGTAAGCCCCGCCCGCTTTCAAAACACCCAACAGGCTGACGATCATCTCCGCGCAGCGGTCCAGCAGTATGGCCACACGAGTTTCGACCGTCACTCCAAGAGACCGCAATAGATGAGCGAGTTGGTTGGCTTCGGCGTTCAACTCCGCATAGGTAATCGATTCCCCCTCGAATTCAACCGCGGGTCTGCCGGGGTATTTGAGCGCCCGCTCCCTGATGATCTCATGAACACAGGCGCCGGTCTGAAAGTCGACGGCAGTATCGTTGAAGTCTAACAACAGCGACCGCCAATCGGAGTCGCTCAACGCTTCCAGCGCGCCAATCGGACTCGACGGGTCGGCGAGCGCGCTTTCAAACAACGCGGCGAACCTCTCCGACAGCTCTTGAATATCCGCAAGGCTGAAGAGAGCGGCGTCGAAGTGCGTCTCCAATCGCAATCCATCATCCGCGCGAACCGCTGAAAGTCTCAGCTTGAATCTTTCGGCGCAGCAATGCTCCTCGACGATCGAAACCTTTCCAGCCGCCGCAGCAATGGGGCCCGGCTTTTCATCATAGGAGAAACAAAAGGAGAATAACGGCCGATCGCTTTGTTTCAAGTCGCGCCAGGAGAAAAACTCCTGGCGCTCGTAATGCTCCGCGATCTCCTGTTTGAGCGCACGAATCAATTGGCTGAACCTGCAGTCGTCCTCGACGCGCCCGGCCAGCGGTAAATATCTTTCAAAAGGCCCGATCGCGCCGGCAAGCTCGTCGTACTTGCGGCCGTCATAAAGGCGTCCGACCACGACCTCCCGCAGGCCGGTCAGCTTGCCTAGAAGAACCTGCCAGCAAGCCAGCAGAACTGTCTCCGCCGAGGCTTCATGGTCGGATGCGACGCGGCCGAGTCTGGCGGCCAGTTCAGGACGAACGGTGAAGACGAATCTCTGAGGATCGAACGCCGCCCGCGCAGCCGATTGCATCCCGCGCTTTTCAAAAGGCAATGGCCCATCGAAAGCGTCCGGAATCTCTTTTCTGGCCCAATAAAGCCTCCCCGCGCTGGTCTCTTCCTCTTCGAGCAATCGATTCTGCCACTCAGCCAACTCGGCATACTGAATGACTTCGGCCCCGTCCGCTTCCTCGTGGCCATTAGAACAAATCTCCCGCAGGATGGCGCGAACCGAAGCGCCATCAGATGAGATCGAAGGAAGACTCAGGAAAAACATTCTTCTGGCCGGCGAAAGAGTCGCCAGGAGCGGCCTGAACACAGGACCACGCTCCAGATCGAAAGGCGTCTTTGCCATCTCGTCATACAGCGCGGCGGTCACGAGTTCCTGCTGCGCCGGACTGAGCTCCGACAGATCGGCCTCGGCTATGGGCGCCGGCTCGCAATCGCCCACGACTTGAACAGGCATGGACATGCCGGGCAGATGTTTGAAGGTTGTGCGAAGGATCTCGCGCTTCGCGATGACGCCGCGAAGCGCGCGAATGAACGCCGCCGCGTTGAAATCGCCCTCAACCAGCGCGGCGAGTCTGGCGCGATACGCCTGACTCTGATCCATTCGCCACAGGAACCACAATCGCTCCTGCTGCGGCGACATTTGAAAGGCTTGTATTGTTTCGCTCGGCATCTCTTTCGCCAGGTTGGCTAGGCAAAGTTAGCTAGGCTAGGTCGGTTAATACCACAATGAGAAATAGTTCTTTGATAATCTCCCAGTCGTAAATTCAACTGGGAGCGAAATGAGCAACGCAAAAAAGGTTCAGGCGAGCCGCTCAACAATTCACCACTGAGCTGTCAAAGGCTGGTAGTCAGGAAGATACTGACCGTTGGATGTTGTAATATGCGCGATGTCAAAGAATCTATCTTGATATTTCCATTTCGTCTTATGGCTCTCTGGCTTGTATTTCATGATTAGGTGTTCCCTAAACGCCTCCAAATCCTCACATGATAATTCGCTTGTCCTGACTTCATATGATGAGTTGCCTTCTTTGATGCCGTATGCGCCAGTCACCTCGCCATCAGACCCCTTTGGAACAATTTTAAGGTCAATTTTATTCCCATTGTCGATAGCGGCGCGTATCTGTGTACCTTTAAACGGCATGTATACCGCGCACTGAAAATCGTCACACCCTGAATTCTTGATGAATTTTTCTGTTTCAGCGAGGGTTTTCCAGGTCTCGCCTGGCAAGCCAATCAGAATAAACGCTTTTACGATTATGCCATGTTTCTTAGCATATTCGACGGTTTGATAGTTTTGCTGAACAGAACAACGCTTTTGAATATTATCTAGTATTTGTTGGCTTCCGGACTCAGCGCCAAACGCTATTTCATAACATCCTGTGTCCGATAGAAGTTGCGCCATGTTTTCTCCCCACTTGGTGAAGTAACGCGCTTGCGCATTGCATCTATACATCAAGTCTAACTTATGCAACTCTTCGCAAATCGGCCGTATCTTACTCAGTGATATAGCGAAGAGGTCGTCGAAAATATATACGCCGCGATATCCCAGCCGTTTTATATCTAAAAGCTGCATTTTGATGCTTTCCAGACTGCTCCAACGCACATTAGTCAGAGCATCTTCGCAGAAAGTGCAACGTTCAGGGCATCCACGAGCTGTGATCATAGTCGTAGCCTCGCGTTCACCCAGGTAGTAATGATACTGTTTAATGCTCTTGATTGCGGTAGCGCTTGTCCTGTCTGGCCGTGGCTGCGATAGAACCTCATCCCTAGTTAATGTATCGGCCACAACCCTTTCTGTTGCGCGCCCTGTCAGTATTCGCGCCAGCGCGCGCTCTCCGTCCAATGGGACCAGATAATCAAATGAGCTATCTTGTTCCATCTCGTTACAATAATGTTTCACATGTGGGCCGCCTGCAATAAGAGTTTTATTCGGCCAACGCTGCTTGATTACATTGGCGAGAGTTTTGGCTTCATGCCGCTGCGGGGTCATGATGCTGATTCCAATTGCGTCATATGGCTCCATTGCTGATAAATCGCAGATGTCATACTCATCATCGCCAATAACCACCTCTATCTCGGGTAAATACGCATTGAGGTAGCTTTTCAAATATAGATTGGCAAGTGGGCAGTAGACTTTGCTGTCATCCAAGAATGGGCTGCGACAGCTTAACAACAATATACTTTTGGCTGGTATCATATGTGTGAAGGTCGTTCCGACTTCTGATTTTATTGAGTCATGGCGTCTACTGCGTATTTCGCTTGAATGAAGAGAATGGCTAACCGCAGAGGTAACGAAGGAACGCAGCGCTTACAGCATTTTCGATTCCCATGTTCAGTAACGGCTTGCTTACGCGCGGTACAGCGCCGCGACCGTGAGGGAGCGGCTGAACATTCAAGCCAAAAATGCTTTAAGGACTATTAGCTGACCTTTGCGCTCCTTTGCGTCCTTCGCGGTCGAAATATGCTCGCTCAACTGAAAACTGCTGTAACACCACAACGAGAAATAGTTCTTTGATAATCTCCCAGTCGTCAATTCAACTGAGAGGACGGAGTGAGCAAAGGAAAAAAGGTTCAGGCGAAAGCGCCAGTAAAGTTGATAACACCATCTAGGATTGACAACTTTCCTGTTCGGCCATTCCAACCAGGACCTTTCTACGGCCCTGGTAAGGCCTCCGCCCATGTGCGATGACTGTGTTATCGAGCAACAGGATGTCGCCCGCGCGCCAGGGGAATATGATTGCTGATTGCTCGTAGGCCTTTCTGATCTCTTCGAGCGCCTCCATCTCGATTGGCGACCCATCGCCATAACAGGCGTTACGCGGCAGGTTCTCCGGATCGAACTGTGACAGCAGCTTGCCGCGAATGTCGGGATCGAGGCTTGACGCGTGAAAGAGGTGGGCCTGGTTGAACCATACTTTCTCGCCGCTGGCCTGGTGAACTGTGACGGCCTGGCAGACCTGGCGCGTTCTGAGGCGGCCACCTGCTTTCCACTCAAACTCGATTCCCGCATCGATACAGAACCGCTCCACCCGCGCCGGGTTGGACGTTTTGAAGGCTTCCTGCCAGGAGAGGTCTACTCCTTCGCCGTAGTTGCGCACATACATGACCTTCTTGCAGGCAAAGCGATCTCTGACCTCGGCGGAGATGCGCTTAAAGACCTCTCGCCCGTCGGCGATTGGGGTTTCGCCCCCGCTCTCAGCGGGCGTCTCGCAATAGAACCAGATCTTCATCGGCCAGCTTCTCGCGTATGACATCTCGTTGTGCAGAGGGATGTGCTGGTTTGCCGGATATTCGGTCGAAGTGTAGATCTTTCCGCTCACTTGCGTGCGCGGGGTCGATGCGTAAGTGTAATGAAGCAGTTCGCCCGAAATGACGGAGATGAAATCCTGGAACTCAACAGGCGATTCAAGGTGGAAGCCCCTGAAAAGGATTCCTCCTCGCTTGCGCAAATTATCATTGATCAGCGCCTTGTTGAGACCGGCCCAGGCTATCAGGTCTATTCCCCTGACTCGCGGTTGAATGAGCAGCGGCAGTTCCAGGTCCGGGTCCAACGGCTCAATCTCAACAAGACCGCCTTCGGCGATATTCATTGTGGCGCGCCAGGCCGAGCCGAAGACTTTTACGCCGGCGGCCGCGAGAGTCTGTTTTTTCATACGGATTTCTATCCTTTTGCGAGTATCTCCAGAGATGCGGATCTGCGTGTGATTTTACGCAACTTATCAAGGCTGGCCTGATTGAGTTGGGCGATTCCCTTCCGCTTCTCTCGTCTGTCTGCGAGGTTGAGGGCCTCTTTAATGGACTTGAGGTCGGCGCTCGGATCGGCGACTACGATCCGTAGCAGTTCCTGGTAAAGCTGCGATATTTCTTCGATGGTTGAGCGGTCGAACATCTCAGGGCGATAGACCAACGATCCGACGAGGCCGTCGGAAGAGCTGGCCATCAGGAGATGAAGGTCGTATCTGGCGGCGACACGCTCGATGCCAATAGACGAGAGCTTGAGGGATTTCAGTGACCGGGGCGCGGGCGCCTCGCGCAGTAGATCGAACTTGACCTGAAAGAGCGGCGACGCGTGTCCGTCGCGATCCGGCCGAAGCGCTGCGACCAGCCTGTCGAAAGGAAATTCCTGGCGCATGTACGCCTCAAGCGTTACCTCGCGCACGCGCTTTATTATCAAGGTGAAACTCGGATTGCCCGATAGATCGGTTCGGAGCGCGAGTTGATTGACGAAACAGCCGATGAGCCTTTCGACTTCCTTGCGATTGCGGCCCGCGACATTGGAGCCGGCGACGATATCTTCCAATTGTGTGTAGAAGCTGAGCAGGACCTTGTAGGCTGCGAGCAGCGTCATAAAGAGCGTAGCGCCTTGCCGGCGACCGAGAGACTCTATCGCGTCCGACAGAGCCCGTGACAGGGTGAATGTATGTCGCTCTCCCCAATATTCGCTCGCCGCTGCGAGCTCGCGGCCCATTGCAAGTCTGCGTGGAAGATTGATCGCCGGGAGAGCTTCCAGCTGGGATTTCCAATACGAGAGGTGTCTGTCCATCTCATTCTGCCGATTCCTCTCCCAGTAAGCGAAATCAGCGTACTGTATGGGGAGTTCGATCAAAGGCGACGGCGCTCCCTCTCGGAAAGATTCGTAGAGATCTCCCATCTCCTCGAACAACAGATCCATTGACCATGCGTCGGAGATGATGTGATGCATTGTAAGAACGACGATATTCTCCGCGTCGGAAAGTTCGATCAGCGCCGCGCGCATCAGTGGACCGCGAGCGAGATCGAATGGGCGCGATCCTTCTTCAGTAATGAGCCATTCGGTTTCAGCCCGGCGCTCGGCATCCGGAACTTCTCGAAGGTCGATTACCGCAAGAGTGGGTATGAAGTTGGAGGAGATGCGCTGGACGGGCTTCCCTTCAAAGACCTCGAAAGTCGTCCGAAGCGCCTCGTGGCGGCGGATGATTTCAGCCAACGCCCTGGCCAGCGCATTCACATCGAGAGCGCCTGTGAGATGTACGGCCCTCGGCAGGTTATAAGAAGGATTTCCCGGATTGATTTGATCGATGAGCCAGAGTTGTTGCTGGGCGAATGAAAGCGGTAAACGCTCGGTTCGTGGCGCAGGCGGGATCGGATCAATATTCAATCCCAACCCTTCCTTCATCGCGGATTCGATAACCGTCGCAAGAGCGGCGATGGTCGGCGCTTCAAACAGGCTCTTGACGCCTGTGTCGACCGCGAAAACCTCTCTTACTCTTGAGATCATCTGCGTCGCCAGCAGCGAATGCCCTCCCGTCTCGAAGAAGTTTTCATTCCTTCCGATTCGCCCCCTTCCCAGCACCGTCGCCCAAATTCCCGACAACGCCTCTTCCACAGGGCTCATCATCGGCTCCTTCTCGCCGGCGTCTTCCTCTTTCACTTCCGGCAATCTGCGCCGATCCACCTTCCCATTTGCCGTCAGCGGCATCTCATCCAGTTCGACTATCGCCGCCGGCGTCATATACTCCGGCAGTTTCTCTCTCAGCCTCTTACGAAGCTGTTGCCCACCGACTCTCCCGGCGCCTTCTTCGTAGACCACATAGCCCACCAGCCGCCGATCTCCTGCGCCGTTCTCTGTGACCGTCACGACGGCCTGATGGATCTCCGGCTGCTCGTTGAGGGCAGCCTCGATCTCGCCCAACTCGATCCTGTAGCCTCGCAGTTTGATCTGATGGTCTTTGCGCCCGATGAACTCGATCTCCCCGTTCGGGAGATAGCGGCAGAGGTCGCCGGTCTTGTAGAGC
>Ga0111538_10010709_pt1 | contig 12184 bp, 8 predicted proteins | sample SoiMethybrSBSTD1_FD_79669 | JGI IMG/M metagenome (GOLD analysis project Ga0111538, IMG submission 79669) | Bulk soil microbial communities from a Populus tree surrounding site in Tennessee, USA - Soil MetaG P. TD hybrid SBSTD1 (version 2)... | ecosystem: Environmental > Terrestrial > Soil > Tree...
CCTGGCCCGGCTCGCTGTACACGAACACGTGCCCGCCCGACTGCTTCACGATGCCGTACACGGTGGAGAGGCCCAGGCCGGTGCCGCGCCCCAGCTCCTTGGTGGTGAAGAAGGGCTCGAAGATGTTGGTCTGGATGTCCTTGGCGATGCCGGAGCCGGTGTCCGTGACCACCAGGCGCACGTAGCCGCCGGGGGCCACCCCCGGGTGGCCCTCGACGAAGGCGCCGTCCAGCTCGTCGTTGGCGGTCTCGATGCTCAGGCGTCCGCCCTGGGGCATGGCGTCGCGCGCGTTGACGGCCAGGTTCATGATGATCTGCTCGATCTCGCCCGCGTCGGCCTGGATGCGCCCCAGGGCCGGGTCGCAGGCCACGCGCAGCTCCACGTCTTCGCCGATGAGCGTGCGCAGCATCTTCTCCATGTCCCGCACCACCACGTTCAGGTCGAGCACCCGCGGCGAGGCCACCGTCTTGCGGCTGAACTGGAGGAGCTGGCGGGTGACGCCCACCGCCCGCTCGGTGGCGCGCAGGGCCTGCTCGATCTTGGGCCGGCTGGGATGGTCGGGGGGCAGCAGGCGCAGGGCCCGCTCGTTGCAGCCCATCACCACGCCCAGGAGGTTGTTGAAGTCGTGGGCCACGCCCCCGGCCAGGCGGCCCACCGCCTCCATCTTCTGCGACTGCCGGATCTGCTGGTCGAGGTTGCGCCGGTCGGTGGTGTCGAGGCAGATGCCGGTGATGCGCTCCAGCTTCTGCTCGGCGTTGAAGATGGGGAAGCTGCGGGCCCAGATGTAGCGCACCGAGCCGTCGGGCCGCTGGATGCGGAACTCCTCGCTGGCCCGCTCGCCGCGCAGCGTGCGCTCGAAGAAGGCGGCGGCCAGGGCGGCGTCGGCGGGCAGCACCGCCTCCAGCCAGGACCGCGGGCGCTCGTGGAAGCTGTGCACCGAGCGGCCCCACACCGTCTCGTAGGCCGCGCTCACGTAGAGGGGGACGAAGGGCTCCACCTGCGCCACCCAGAACACCTCGGGGATGTTCTCGGCCAGCTGGCGGAAGCGCCGCTCGCTGCGGGCCAGCTCCTCGGCCTGCCGCCTGGCCGCCGCGTACCGCGAGCCGTCCTCGTAGATGCGGCCCACCAGCCCGGCCAGGATGCTGGCCAGCTGCTCCTCCTCCTCCGTGAAGCCGCTGCCGGAGGACGACGAGGCCAGGCAGATCCACCCGTAGACCGTTCCCTTCGAGTGGATGGCCGCGGCCAGCAGCGAGCGGGCCGCCGGCAGTCCGGGCGGGAGGCCGAGCGTTTCGGGGTCGGCGGTGGTGCGGATGGCCCGGCATTCGTCCACCAGCCGGGCCAGGCTGCCCCGTGCCGTCCACGACGCGGGCAGCGCCCGCTCCAGCTCGGGGGCCAGGCCGCTCGAGAACAGCTGCTCGCTGTCGGCGTGGACCGGGCGCACCAGGCCCAGCACCGAATACTGGGCGCCCAGGATGCTGCGGATGCCGGCGCAGAAGGTGTTGAGCAGGCGCGAGGGGCCGTGCTCCGAGGCCAGCTGCACGCTCAGCTCGATGATGGCGTTGAGCCGCGGCACCACCACCTCGGCCTTGTGGGCCAGGGTCATGTTGAGCACGCGCAGATGCTCGGAGTGGAACGCGTCGAGGTGGGTGGGCGGCACCGGCGCCGCCTTCTCCTTGTGCAGCTCCTCGCCCACCACCCGCAGCACGACGTCCGGCTCCACCGGCTTGGTGAGGATGTGCGTCACGCCGCAGGCGTCGGCCAGCCCGCGGGCGTCGCTGGCCATGTAGGTGGCGGTGTAGAAGATCACGCGCACGTCGGCCAGCGCGGCCTCGCTGCGCAGGCGGCGCACGAACTCGAAGCCGTCCATGGTCGGCATCAGCAGGTCGGTGATGACCAGGTCCGGCGGGTGGGCCCGGGCCTTGATGAGCGCCTCCTCGCCGTCCACCGCCTCCACCAGCTGGTGGCCGGAGTAGCCGAGCAGCGAGACGAGGAACGACCGGTTGTCGCTGCGGTCGTCCACGACCAGGATGGTGGCCATCTCAGGCCGGCCTCAGGCAGTCCTGGATCTCGGCCAGGAGGGCGGGGGCGTCGATGGGCCGCACCACGAAGCGGCAGGCGCCGAGCGCCAGCGCCCTGGCCCGCTCCTCCGGCCCGCGCCCCGTGGAGGAGAGGATGAAGATGGGCACCTCGGCCAGCCGGCCCGTCGCGCCCAGGGCGGCCAGCAGGTCGTAGGCCGTGCCGTCGGAGAGGTGCAGGTCGCAGATGGCCAGGTCGAACGGCTCCTCGGCCAGCGCGGCCAGGGCCTCGGCCACGCCGCGGGCCACGCGCACCCGGTAGCCGAAGGGCTCCAGCAGGCTGCACAGCAGGTCCACGTTTTCGGCCACGTTGTCCACGGCCAGGATGGAGGCGGCGCGCGCGGCCGTGAACGACTGCGGGGCCTCGGCGCCGGCCGCGGCTCCGGCCGGCTGCCCGGCCGAGCGCTGCCGCGCGTCGAGGAAGGCCTCGATCTGGCCCACGAACGTCTCCGGCACGATCGGCTTCGAGATGTAGCCCTGGAACCCGGAGGAGAGCAGCTTCTCGCGGTCGCCCACCTGGGCGAAGGCGGTGACCGCCACCAGCGGCAGGGAGGGGCCGCCGCCGCCGCCCCGGAGGCCGTGCGCCACCTCGAAGCCGTCGAGCTTGGGCAGCTGGACGTCGCAGATCACGAGGTCGAAGTTCCCCTGCCGGGCCTTGGCCAGGCCGTCTTCGCCGTCGCGCGCGGTCTCGACGGCGTGGCCGAAGGCGCTGAGCAGGTAGGTCATCAGCTCCAGGTTGGCCGCGTTGTCCTCGATCACCAGCAGGCGGGCGGGCACGCGCTACTCCTGGTCCAGGCGCAGGGTGAACGCGCTGCCGCGGCCGAGGTCGCTCTCGAAGCTGATGCGCCCGCCCAGCATCTGGGCCAGGCGCTGGCTGAGGTGCAGGCCCAGGCCGGTGCCGTCGCGCGGGCGGGTGGACTCGGCGTCCACCTGCGAGAAGGCCTGGAAGAGCTTCTCGCGGTCCTCGGCCTTGATGCCGCGGCCGGTGTCGGCCACGGTGATCTCCACCCAGGAGCCGCCGCCCGCCTTCTGCCAGCGGCGCAGGGTGAGGCGGATGAGCCCCCGCTCGGTGAACTTGATGGCGTTGCCGGCCAGGTTGATGACGATCTGGCTGAGCGAGCGGCGGTCGCTCACCACCTGCACCCGTTCGGCCGGCAGGTCGGCCTCGAAGGACAGGCCCTTCTGGGCCGCCATGGGCTTGAGCGTGGTGGCCACCTCATCGAGCACTTCCTGGCAGTCCACCGGGCCCAGGTGCAGCTCGACCTTGCCCGAGTCGATCTTGGCCATGTCGAGGAGGTCGTTGATGAGGGAGAGGAGGTGCTGCGCGCTGCCCTTGATGGTGGCCAGCTGCTTCTCCTGGTCGCCGGTCAGGGGGCCGGGCAGGCGCATGAGCAGGGTGCCGGTGAAGCCGATGATGGCGTTGAGCGGCGTGCGCAGCTCGTGGCTCATGCTGGCCAGGAAGCGGTCCTTGGCCAGGCTGGCCCGCTCCAGCTCCAGGTTCTTGTCGCGCAGGGCGCGCTCGATGCGCTTGCGGTCGGTGATGTCGCGGATGGAGCTGCTGACCAGCAGGCCCTTCTCCGTCTCCAGCGGGCTCAGGCTGATCTCCACCGGGAACTCGGTCCCGTCCAGGCGGCGGCCGTAGAGCTCGCGGCCCTCGCCCATGGAGCGGACGCGCGGCTCGCGGAAGTAGCCGGCGCGCTGGCGCGGATGGTGGCCGCGGAAGCGCTCCGGGACCAGGATCTCCACCGGCTCGCCCAGGAGCTGGTGGCGCGGATAGCCGAAGAGCTTCTCGGTCTGCGAGTTGACCAGCACGATGTGGCCCTGCCGGTCCACGATGACCATGGCGTCGGGCGCCGACTCCAGCAGGCCGCGGAACTGGTCGTTGGCGCTCTGCCGCTCCGCGAACTCGTGGGTGACGTCGCGGGCCAGCAGCAGGAAGCCCGCCAGCTCGTTGCGGGCGCCGCGGCGCGGGCAGAGCACGGACTGGCTGATGAAGAACTGGCCGTTGCGCCGCTGCCCGGTGACCTCTCCCGCCCACCGGCCGCGCTGGAGCGCGCCGTCGCGCATCTCGCGCGGCTTGCCCGCCTTCAGCGCATCGGGCGCGTAGAGGGCGGTCGTGTTGAGGTGGCCCAGGGCGTCGGAGGCCGGATAGCCGAAGAGCTCCTCCGCCCCCCGGCTCCAGAGCGTGACCCGGCCCTGCGGATCGGACCCCACCAGCGCATAGGCGGTCGACGACTCCATCACGAACTCGAGCGCGTCCTGGGGTTCGGGGAAGGCGGCGGGGTCGAAGCGGACGTCGTTGGTCCGGCTCATGGAGCACTCGACACGACGTCATCCCTTCTCCGCACCTTGGCCTGCGTGTGAGGAGAGTAGACCTAAAGCGTATAAATACAAAACATTAATGCCCCCTTGGCCGGGGGGCCCCGGATCAGTCGAGGGTCTTGCGGAAGCGCAGGGAGGCCAGGGTGAGGAGGAAGATCCCCATGCCCGTGAGCGTGGCCGCTTCGGGCCACAGGACGCCGATGCCCGAGCCGCGCAGGAAGATGCCGCGCAGGACGTTGCCGTAGTAGCGCACCGGGATGGCGTAGGACAGCCACTGGAAGAGGGCCGGCATGTTCTCGATGGGAAAGACCAGGCCGGAGAGGTAGATCATCGGCACCATGAGCAGGAAGGCGCAGAACATCATGGCCTGCTGCTGCGAGCTGACCAGGGTGGACACCAGCAGGCCCAGGCCCAGCGTGTTGAGCAGGTAGAGCAGCGTGAACCACATGAGCAGCAGCAGCGAGCCGCGCAGGGGCACGCCGAACACCAGGCGGGTGAGGCCGACGATGAGCAGCGTGTCCAGGAGGCCGATGACCACGAAGGGCACCAGCTTGCCCAGCAGGAGCTGCCAGGGCTGGAGCGGGGTGACGATGATCTGCTCCAGGGTGCCGATCTCCTTCTCGCGCACGATGGCCATGGAGGGCAGGATCATGGTCACCAGCAGCAGCACCATGGCCAGCACGGCCGGCACGTAGAACCAGCGGCTCTTGAGGTCGGGGTTGTACCAGACCCGCGGCACCAGGGAGACGCGGGCGGCGCGGTGCGGCGCCGGGCGCGCCATTTCCGCGCCGGCCTGGCCCAGGATCCGGGATGCGTAGCCCATGCCCACCACGGCCGAGTTGGAGTCCGAGCCGTCGGCGATCACCTGCACGCGCGGCGCGCGCCCGGCGGCCGCGTCCTGGCCGTAGCCGGCGGCGATGACGATGGCCAGCTGGGCGCGGCCGCTCACCAGCCAGGGCTCGATCCTGCCCGCCGTGTCCTCTCCGCCCACCAGCTGGAAGTAGCGCGAGCCGGTGAAGCGCTCCACCAGCGCCCGGCTGGCCGGCGTGCGGTCCTGGTCCACCAGCAGGGTGGGGATCTCGTTCACGTCCATGTTGGCCGCGTAGCCCAGGGCCAGCAGCTGCACGATGGGCCCCACGATCAGCGAGGGGATCATCTTCCTGTCCTGCCGCAGCTGCAGGAACTCCTTCACGATCACCCGCCACAGCGCCCGCATCACGCCTCCTTCCGCGTGAGCCGGGCGTAGGCCACGCCCAGCACCACGGCCGCGTAGAGGACCAGGAAGCCCAGGTCCTTCAGGTAGGCGGAGAGGCCGGCCCCCTTGAGGATCACGCCGCGCAGGATCACGTTGAAGTAGCGGGCGGGGACGGCGTACGTCACCACCTGCACGGCCAGGGGCATGGAGCGGATGGGGAAGATGAAGCCGGAGAGGAAGATCGCGGGCAGCAGCGAGGCCACCATCCCGATCTGGAAGGCCATGGCCTGGCTCTCGGCCACGGTGGAGACGAAGAGGCCCAGGCCCAGGGCGCCGATCAGGTAGACGAGCGTGGCCAGGAAGAGGTCGAGGTAGGGCCCGCGCACCACCACCCCGAACAGGACCCGCGCCGCCACCAGGATGATGGCGGTGGCCACCAGGGAGATGGCCAGGTAGGGCAGCGTCTTGCCCACGATCAGCTCCGCCGGGTGCAGCGAGGTCACCCGCAGCTGCTCCATCGTTCCGCGCTCCTTCTCGCGTACCAGCGCCAGCGCGGTGGAGAGCACCCCGGTGAGCATGAGGATGAAGCCGATGAGGCCGGGCACCAGGAACTGCGTGGACTTCAGCTCGGGGTTGTACCAGACGCGCGGCTCCTGGGCGATGCCGGCCATGGCCAACCGCCCCGGCGCGGCTTCCTCCACGAGCGCCGCGTTGGTGGCCGCCACCAGCGCCTCCGCGTAGCCCAGCACGGTGGTGGCGGTGTTGGCGTCCGCGCCGTCGAGCAGGAGCTGCACGGAGGCGGTGCCGCCGCCGGCCAGGTCGCGCGCGTAGCCCTCGGGCACCACCAGGACGGCGCGGGCCAGGCGCCGCTCGGTGATGGCGCCCAGGTCGGCCCCGGCCGGCACGTCGGCCACCAGGTCGAAGTAGGTGGAGTTCACGAAGGAGGCCACCAGGTCGCGGCTGCGCGCGCTCTTGTCGAGGTCCTGCACGGCCAGCCTCACGTGGCGCACGTCGAAGTTGATGGCGTACCCGTAGAGCAGCAGCATCATGGTGGGCACGCCCAGCAGCATGATCAGGGTCAGCGGGTCGCGCGAGGCCTGGCGCAGCTCCTTGCGGGCCACGGCCGTGATCTTGCGCGGGCTCACGAGGCCTTCCGCCGCGCCGCTTCTTCGGCCTCGATCTTGTGGATGAACACGTCCTCCAGCGAGGGCACGATGCGCTCCACGTGTACGGGAGCGTGCCCGTCGCGGGCCAGCGCCTCTTCGATGGCGCGGCGGCCGGCGGCTTCTTCGGCCACCACCGCGTGCAGCCGGGTGCCGAAGACCGCCACCTCCAGCACGCCCGGCGCCCCTTCCAGGCTGGCCTGGGCCCGCAGGAAGTCGGGGCAGGTCACCTCCAGCATCACCCGGCCCGCGAACACCTCCTTCAGCTCCGGCACGCTGCCCAGCGCCACCAGCTTGCCCGCGTGCATGAGCGCGATGCGGTCGCAGCGCTCGGCCTCGTCGAGGTAGTGGGTGGTCACGATGAGCGTCACGCCCGAGCCGGCCATGGTGTCGATGAGCTGCCAGAAGCGCCGGCGCGAGAGCGGGTCCACGCCGCCGGTGGGCTCGTCCAGGAAGACCACGCGCGGCTCGTGCAGGACCGCGCAGCCCAGGGCCAGGCGCTGCTTCCATCCGCCGGGGAGCGCGCGCGTGAGCACGTCCTCGCGGCCTTCCAGGCCGGCGGTGGCGACGGCCCAGCTCCGGCGCGCGGCCAGGGCCCGGCCGTGGAGGCCGTAGACGCCGCCGAAGAACTCCAGGTTCTGGCGCACGGTGAGGTCCTCGTAGAGGCTGAAGCGCTGGGTCATGTAGCCGATGCGGCGGCGCAGGGCCTCGGCCTGCCGGCCCACGTCCAGGCCCAGCACCCGGGCCGTTCCCGACGTGGGCGTGAGCAGGCCGCAGAGCATGCGGATGGCCGTCGACTTGCCGGCCCCGTTGCTGCCCAGCAGCCCGAACACCTCACCCTCCTCCACGCCGAAGCTGAGGCCGTCGACGGCCACGAAGGGCCCGAAGCGCTTGACCAGGTTCTCGACTTCGATGACGCGGGCCATGGGCTCCCTCAGCGCCCGACGGCGCGGTCGAGGTTGGCCCGGGCCTGCTGCACCTGGATGGCCGAGCGCGTGCGCTCCAGGCCGGAGCGCAGCAGGCGCGTGCCCGCGTCGAGCAGGTCCGAGCTGGGGATCAGCCCCTCCCGGAAGCGGTCCTGCGACACGCGCAGGTTCTCGCGCGCCGACTCCAGGGCACGGTCCGCCACCTCCAGAGCGGTCCGGCGGGTGGAGAGGTCGAGCACGCGGGTGGTCACGTCCAGGCGCACGCGGCGCTCGGCATCGTCGACCAGGTGGCGCGCGGCCTCGGCCTCGGCCCGGGCCCGGGCCACCGCGGCCGCGTTGCGGCCGCCGTCGAAGGCGGTGAAGGTGACCGCGGCCCCGATGCTCCAGGTGTCCTTCCAGGTGTCCGTGAGGGGGAGGATGTGCGTGTTGGGACGGGCGTAGTCGTAGCCGGCGCCCAGGCTGGCCTGGCGCAGGCGGGCCGCCCGCGCGATCTTCACCCCGGCCTCCGCCGCCTGGGCCCGCGCGCGCAGGCTGGCCATGTCGGTGCGCGCGGCCAGCGCCTGGGCCACCAGCGCCTCCGCCGTCTCCACGGAGGCGGGGGCGGCCAGCGCCTCCGTGGGCTCCACCCGCGACCCGGGCCCCAGGCCCAGGAGGCGCACCAGGTCCTCGTTGGCGGCGGCGGCGTTGTTGGCCGCCTCCAGCCGGAACAGCTCGGCCTGGTCGCGCTCGACCTCCACGCTCAGCACCTCGTTGCGCGCCGCCATCCCCACGTCGAGGCGGTCCTTCACCTGCTTCAGGTCGGCTTCGAAGGAGGCGATCGACTCGGCCAGGACGCGCTCGTTCTCGCGGGCGCTGACCAGCGTCCAGTAGGCGGTGGTCGTCTCCAGCGTGAGGTCGCTGGCGCCGGTGTCCACGTCCCGGGTGGCGGCGGTCAGCCCCTGCCGCGCGGCCTCGATGGTGCCCGCGACGCGGCCGCCCGTGTAGAGCGGCAGCACGAGCCCCACCCGCCCGCGGTAGTTGTTGGGGATGTTGGGGAACACGACCAGGGGCGCGCTGCCCGGCTGGGCCACCGCGAGCTCCGGCACGTTCGAGTTCCGCACGTACGCGGCTTCCAGGTCCACCTGCGGAAGGCGCCCGGCCCGGGCGCCGCGCACGTCGGCCTCGGCCGCGGCCTGCAGCGCGCGCAGCTGCTCCAGGCGCGGCGAGTTGCGCCGGGCCTGCTCCAGCGCCTGGGCCAGGGTGAGCGGCACCGGCGCGGCGGGCGCCGCGTCCTGGGCGGCGGCCGCGCCGGCGCCGGCGGCGGCCACGGCCAGGAAGGAGACGACCAGGGTGCGGGTCATGCGTTCACCTCCGCGGGAGCGGCGGAGGGGTCCACGCCCATCCGCGCGATGAAGACGTCTTCCAGGCTGGGGGTGATGGGGCGCGCCGCCTCCACCGCGACCCCGGCGGCCCGCAGCACTCCGGCCAGGCGCTCCGCGGCCGCGGCCGCTCCCGCCGCGCCCGCGCCGGGCAGAGTCACGTGCAGGCGCTCGCCGAAGGCCTCCACCCCGCCCACGCCCTCCTGCTTCTGCAACAGGTCCACCGCCTGCCGCTTGGGGCGGGCGATGATCTCCAGCACCACCCCGGCGGCGCCGGCCCGCAGGGCGTCGGGCGTGTCCACGGTGAGGATGCGCCCGTGGTCCATGAGGGCCACGCGCTGGCAGCGCTCGGCCTCGTCGAGGTAGGGCGTGGTCAGGAGCAGCGTGAGCCCCTCCCGCTGCAGGCGGGCCAGGATCTTCCAGAAGTCGCGCCGCGACACGGGATCGACGCCCGTGGTCGGCTCGTCGAGGACGAGCAGCTCCGGCGTGTGGATGAGCGTGCAGGCCAGGGCCAGCTTCTGCTTCATGCCGCCGGACAGGCGGTCGGCCAGGCGGCCGCGGAAGGGCGTCATGCGCAGCATCTCCAGCAGCTCGTCGCGGCGCGCCTGCCAGCCCTTCACGCCGTGGATCTCGGCGAAGAAGCTCACGTTTTCGTCCACCGAGAGGTCGCCGTAGAGGGAGAAGCGCTGGGAGAGGTACCCGATCCGGCGCGAGAGGGCCGCGCCCTCCTTCCAGGGGTCGAGGGAGCAGGTGCGCACGCGGCCGCCGTGCGCGGCCAGCAGGCCCAGCACCACGCGCAAGGTGGAGGTCTTGCCGGCGCCGTCGGGCCCGATGAGGCCGAACATCTCGCCCCGCACCACCTCGAAGCTGGCCTCGCGCACGGCGGTCACGTCGCCGTAGCGGCGCACCAGCTTCTCCACCGTGACCAGCGTCTCGGCGCTCACTGGCCGCCCGCCACGGCCTGCAGCGTGGCCTCGGCCGGCATGCCCGGCTTGAAGAGGCCGTCGCCGTTCTCCAGCGCGATCTTGACCTTGTAGACGAGCTTCACCCGCTCGTCCCGCGTCTGCACGTTCTTGGGCGTGAACTCGGCCTGCGAGGCCACGAACGAGACCTTGCCCGTGCGCTTCTGCCCGCCGTCGGTGGCCACCTCCGCCGGCTGTCCGATGCGGATGCGGCCGAGGTCGGTCTCCTGGATGTACACCGTGAGCCAGGCGTCGGCCAGGTCGGTGACCTCGCCCAGCGGCGCGCCCGCCTGCAGCAGCTCGCCTCTCTCCGCGACCTTCTCCGTCACCACGCCGTTCACGGGGCTGGCGATCACGGCGTCCTTGAGCTGCTGCTCGAGCTGCGCGATGCGGGCCTCCGAGGCGGCCACCCGGGCCCGGGCCGCCTCCTTCTCCTCCACGCGGCTGCCCGCGCGCAGGCGGGCCAGGGCCTCCCTGGCCGCGGTGAGCTTCGAGGCGGTCATGTCGCGCCGCGCCTGGGCGTCGTCGCGGGCCTTGGTGGTGCCCGATCCCTTGTCGAGGAGGGCCTGCATGCGCTCGAGGTCGCGGTTGGCGTCGGCCAGGTCGGTGGCCACGCCGGCCCGCTGGGCCTCCGCCTCGGCGATGTCCTCCCGGCGCGCGCCGGCCAGGCGCAGGTGCAGCTCGGCCGCGGCCTGGTCGCGCTCCGCCCGCGCCTGCTGCAGGGCCAGGCGCAGGTCGGTGCCGTCGATGCGGGCCAGCTCCTGGCCGGCCCGCACGCGGTCGCCCTCGGCCATGCCGAGCGACTCGATGCGGCCGGCCACCTTGGTGGACACGCGCACCTGCGTGGCTTCGACGTGGCCGGAGGCCACGATGCGCGACGCGTCGCCGCGCTTGCCGCAGGCTCCCGCCAGCAGCGGGAGGAGGACGGCGGTGGTGCGGAGCATTCGATTCATCGGGTCAACCTCGTGCGCCCTTGCGGACGCGGGTGGGGGAAGCAGGCTGGGCTCGCGGATGCGGGCGCCGATCGCGATCTCCACCTGTCGCTGCGCATCGGGGATTATGCTTGCGCTTCGGGGGGCGGGAGAGCCGGGATGAAGCGAGTGACCCGCAGGGAGTTCGTGGCCGGGGCGGCGGCGATGGGTGCCACCCTGGCCTGGGGCGACACGCGTGCCTGGCGGTCGCGCGAGCGGTGGACCGAGCGCCGCGACCTGTTCGCGGAGGGCGTCGCCTCCGGGGATCCCGACGCGGGCAGCGTGCTCCTCTGGACGCGCTACTCGGCTCCGTCGCCCGCGCCCGAGGTGCGGCTCACGGTCGAGGTGGCGGAGGACCCGGCCTTCACGCGCGTCGTCGCCTCCGAGCCCACGCGTGCGCTGGCCGAGGCCGACCACACCGTGCGCGTGCTGGTGGGCGGCCTGAGCCCGGCCACCACCTACTGGTACCGCTTCGTGGACGGCAAGGGGCAGGGCAGCCGCGTCGGCCGCACGCGCACCGCGCCCGCCGACGACGACCCGCGCCCGGTGCGCTTCGCCTTCGTGAGCTGCCAGAACGTGGTCGAGGGGGCGCAGAACGCCTACCGGCGCATGGCCTTCGAGGACGAGAAGGCGCCCCCGGCCGAGCAGCTCTCCTTCGTGCTGCACCTGGGCGACTTCGTCTACGAGGTGGTGGACTACCCGGAGGACTCGCCCGGCGGCAAGCGCTACGACCGCCGCCTGCGCGACGTGGTGCGCTACCCGGACGGCGAGAAGGTGGTGCGCGCCTTCCACGTGGCCGCCACCCTGCGCGACTACCGCACGCTCTACCAGGCCTACCTGCACGATCCCGACATCCAGGACGCGCGCGCCCGCTGGCCGTTCGTCTGCATGTGGGACAACCACGAGTTCTCGTGGATGGGCTGGCAGTCGTTCCAGCGCTTCGGCAACGACGTGCGCACGGCCCAGACGCGCCGCGTGGCGGCCAGCCAGACCTGGTTCGAGTACCAGCCCGCCCGCGTGCAGAAGCCGGACGGTGCGCTCCTCACGCGCTTCGAGGCGCCGGCGGTGAAGGACGCGCCCATCACGGTGTTCGACGAAAACGGCCTGGGCCAGGAGCCGAACAACCTCCTCGCCATCGGCGCGTTTTCGCCGCGGCGCGCGCTGCGCTTCGGCCGCCACCTCGACCTCGTCCTGACCGACCACTACACGCAC
>Ga0111538_10010710_pt1 | contig 12182 bp, 10 predicted proteins | sample SoiMethybrSBSTD1_FD_79669 | JGI IMG/M metagenome (GOLD analysis project Ga0111538, IMG submission 79669) | Bulk soil microbial communities from a Populus tree surrounding site in Tennessee, USA - Soil MetaG P. TD hybrid SBSTD1 (version 2)... | ecosystem: Environmental > Terrestrial > Soil >...
CGTCGAGGATGCACTGTTCGGCTACTTCGCCGAGCTGACGAACGTGTCGCAAACCCTCGATCGTCGCTCCGACGATCTCAAGAACGGCCGCGTGGTTCCGATGAACGGCGCCGCGCCTCGCACCCGGCTCCACGCACGCATCGACGGCCACCGCACCGATCCGGAATGACCGGATTTGCGCTTCATCCTGAAGCGTCCGACGACCTTGACGAACTCGTCGACTTCATCGCCGCTCACACCGTCGACGCTGCTCATCGCGTCGTCGACGAGATCTTTGAGGCGTTCGGCCGTCTCGCGCAGTTTCCCAACGCCGGCCATCGTTGCCCCGACCTGACCTTCGCTTCTTTCGCGTGCGTGATTACCTGATCGCCTATGCGCCGGAGGAGCGCCCGCTGTGGATCGTGGCGGTGCTGCACGGCCGGCGTCACCCGCGTGTGATCGCCGCCCTGCTCCGCGGTCGCGAAACAGAATAGGCTCGGAATAGTCGACGCCGAACGACGCAAAGACCTTGCTCGACGCACGAAGGCGCGGAATCCAAGGTCGGCTCGGCGTCAGCGGGTGCTCTGTGGATGCGCGTGAATCGGTTTATCGACGGAAGCGTCGCGCATCCCATCCGCCTCCCAAGGCCTGAAACGAGGCAATGGCGGCGCGCGTCGCTTCGATTTGCGCCTGCGCCTTCGCATCGCGAACTTGCAGCAGGTTGTTGTCGGCATCCAGTACCTCGATCAGGCTGACGACGCCTCCTCTGTACGCTGCATCCGAGTTCTCCCGTGCACGCGCGAATGACGATTCACCCTGCGTCAGGATGCCGACCTGGGCCTCGCGTTTGACGAGCGCGGAAAAGGCGTTCTCGACATCCTCGGTTGCCCGCAACACGGCCAGCCGGTAGGCCGCCAGCGCCTCGGCCTCCTGACCCCTCGCGGCGGCGATTTGCGCATCGACGCGGCCGAAGTCGAACAGGCGCCAGCGCAGTCCGAAGATGCCCAGCGCTTGGTTGGCACCGCCGGTGAACAGATTGCCGCTCGAGATCGTGGTGGCGCTGCCCAGCAACGCACCGAGCGAGAACTTGGGGTAGTACTCCGAGATGGCGACGCCGATGCGCGCATTGGCGGCGGCAAGGCGTCGCTCCGCAACGATGAGATCCGGCCGGCGCCGGATCATCTCGGCTGGCGTACCGGTTTCGGCCAGACCGGGTGCGACGGGAACAGGCATCGCCGCACTGAGTTCGGCGCGATAGGTTCCCGGCTGCACGCCGAGCAACACGTCGAGCGCGTTCATCGCCGACTCGAGCCCGGCTTCGAGGACTGGGATTTGCGCCTCGACCTGCGCGAGCGAACCCGCGACCTGATTCACCTGGAGTTCGGCAGCGATCCCCCTTTGGTACTGAAGCGTGACCAGCGCGAGCAGGTCGCGTCGCGTCCGGGCCTGCTGCCTGGCGATCACGATGCGCGCTTGCAGGCCCCGGATCGTGACGTACACATCGGCCGTGTGCGCAGCGACGGCAAGTCGTGTTGCGACCGCGCCTGCTTCCGACGCCGCGTACTCCGCGCGCGCAGCTTCGCGCCCGCGACGCAGACCGCCGAACATGTCGATTTCCCAGCTTGCTCCGAGGTTGGCTTCGTAGGAGCTCGCTGTGCGGTCGAAGTCGGGCGTGGCCGCGAGCACCTGTCCTAACTGGGTCTCGAGTGACTGGTAGGCTTTCGCACCGTGCGCGCTCACATCACCGGATGGAAGCAGCGCCGCGCCGGCCAGGCGCAATGAGGCGCGCGATTGCGCGACACGTGCCGCTGCCTGCGCGAGATCCAGATTCTGTTCGAGCGCGAGAGAGACGAAGTGCGTCAGCGCTGGATCATCGAAGCCGGCCCACCAGGCCTGGAGGTCCGCGTTGTTCTGAACCTGCCGGCGCTCAACATCTTCCTGGGCGAGGAAACGCGTGGACAGCGGAATCTCAAGCGGTTTGTAACGCGGGCCGACCGCGCAGCCCGTCAGAAGGCCGACACTCAGCAGAAGGGCGAGAGAGCGACTCTGGGGGAACATGACGGTCCTTTCCACGACTTGATCCATGAGTGACTATTATCTATATAAGTCACTAGTTGTCAAGCGGACCGAGGGGCGGTATTGTTTCCTCATGAACGCAATCACGTCCGCCCCGCCATCGCGAGGCCCCGCCGATCACACGGTTCGCGATCAGATTGTGGAGGCGGCCAACGAACACTTCAGTCGTTTCGGTTACGAGAAGACCACGGTCTCGGACCTGGCCAAGGCAATCGGCTTTTCCAAGGCTTACATCTACAAGTTCTTCGATTCCAAGCAAGCCATCGGCGAGGCGATCTGCTCCAAGACGCTGAGCGCCATCGTCGGAACGGTCGAAGAGGCGGTGGCCGGCGCGACCACACCAACAGAAAAATTCCGCCGAATGTTCAAGGTTTTGGTCGCGACGGGCGTCACCCTGTTCTTTAACGATCGCAAGCTGTACGACGTCGCTGCCCACGCCGCCGGCGAGGGATGGCCGCCGGCTCGCGCCTACGCGCAACGTATCAAGCAGATCCTGACGGAGATCGTTCGGGAAGGTCGCGAGACCGGCGAGTTCGAGCGCAAGACGCCGCTCGACGAGACAGTGCACGCAATCTATCTCATCGTGCTGCCCTACGTGAATCCGCTGCTACTCCAATACAACCTAGGCGTGGCAGAGGAGGCGCCGGTGCAGCTGTCCAATCTGGTCCTGCGCAGCTTAGCGCCGTAAGAAACTCATCAGGTTGTGACTATTGACAATAATAGTCACTAGTCGTAACGTGGAGACGTTCGCTTTCCGGAGGTCTCCATGTTTCAGCACCGTGCGCTCCCATTCCTCGTCCTCGTCGGTTCGATCCCCTTTGCGGTGGCGGCATGCGACAACGCAACTGCCGCCAGTGACGCGCGAACGCAGACGCCCCTCGTGCGTGTCGCCACGGCGCAGCCCTCGGCTCAGGGGGAGCGATCGTTCAGCGGCGTCGTCGCGGCGCGGGTACAGAGCGATCTGGGATTCCGCGTTGCCGGAAAGATCCTGGAGCGCCTGATTGATACCGGACAGACCGTCAAGCGCGGCCAGCCGCTCATGCGGCTCGATCCCACGGATCTGCGTCTGGCCACGCGCGCGCACGAAGAAGCAGTTGCCGCCGCGACGGCGCGCGCGCGACAGACCGCGGACGACGAGGCGCGATATCGCGACCTCGTCTCGGCCGGCGCGGTCTCCGCATCGGCCTACGACCGAGTCAAGGCCGCCGCCGAGTCGTCGCGTGCGGAGTTAAACGCGGCCAGGGCGCAGGCCGACGTCGCCAGCAACGAAACGGGCTATGCGGTACTGCTCGCTGATGCCGACGGTGTGGTGGTGGAGACACTGGCGGAGCCGGGGCAGGTTGTCAGCGCAGGACAGGTCGTCGTTCGTGTCGCACGTGCTGGGCGGCGGGAGGCCGTGATCCAGCTCCCGGAAACGCTGCGCCCGGCGATCGGATCCACCGCCCGGGCGAGTTTGTATGGCAGCGGGCTGACCGGCCCTGCGAAATTGCGGCAGTTGTCGGATGCCGCAAACCCTCATACCCGAACGTTCGAGGCTCGGTACGTGCTGGAGGGCGATCCGGCGAATGCACCGCTCGGCTCGACCATCTCGATCTACATCGCGAACGGTCTGTCCGCTCCCCAGCTGCAGGTACCGATAGGCGCGATCTTCGACGCCGGTAAGGGACCCGGAGTCTGGCTGATTGAAGGGGAGTCGCCCCACGTCACGTGGCGTGCGGTGAAAATCGCCGGCCTCCGGGACGAAGCCGCGTCGGTCGTCGGCGCCCTCGACGCGGGCAATCGTGTCGTGGCCCTCGGGGCGCATCTGTTACACGAAGGCGAGCGCGTACGACTCACTGGGCGCGAGTCTGCAGCACGCGCGGCTGTCAACGGTGGAGAACAGCGATGAGCGCCTTCAATCTCTCCGCGCTCGCAGTTCGCGAGCGCGCCGTCACGCTGTTCCTGTTGCTGGCGATTTTCATTGCCGGCGTCGTGGCCTTCCTGACGCTGGGTCGTGCAGAAGACCCCGCGTTCACGATCAAGCAGATGACCGTCGTCACGGCCTGGCCGGGGGCCACGGCACAGGAGATGGAAGACCTCGTCGCCGAAAGACTGGAGAAGCGGATGCAGGAACTCCGCTGGTATGACCGGACCGAGACCTTCACACGTCCGGGTCTGGCCTTCACCATGGTGGTGCTGCGCGATAGCACGCCGCCGGCCGACGTCCCCGAGCAGTTTTATCAGGCGCGCAAAAAGCTCGGCGACGAAGCGGCGAATTTGCCGCGCGGCGTCATCGGTCCGATCGTGAACGACGAATATGCCGATGTGACGTTTGCCCTCTACGCGTTGAAGGCGAGGGGGGAGCCTCATCGAACCCTCGTCCGCGATGCGGAGGGGCTGCGCCAGCGGCTGCTGCACGTGCCGGGCGTCAAGAAGGTGAACATCATCGGCGAGCAGGCGGAGCGGATCTTCGTCGAGTTCTCCTCCGACCGTCTCGCGACCTTGGGCGTGTCTCCCCGAGACCTCTTCGCCGTGCTCACGAGCCGGAACGCAATGACACCCGCTGGCTCGATCGAAGCAAAGGGACCCCAAGTCTTCATCCGGTTGGACGGCGCCATCGACGATGTAGAGGAGATCCGAAATAGCCCGGTCGCCGCGCAGGGCCGTACGTTCAAGCTCTCCGACGTCGCCGAAGTAAAGCGCGGCTACGAAGATCCCGCGACGTTCCTGATCCGCAACAACGGCGAACCGACCCTGCTGCTCGGCGTGGTCATGCGCGAGGGCTGGAACGGCCTCGAGTTGGGCAAGGCGCTGGAAGTGGAAGCGGCGGCGATTAACGCCGAGATGCCGCTCGGCGTGAGCCTCTCCAAAGTCACGGACCAGTCCGTCAACATTCGCAGCGCCGTCAACGAGTTCATGCTGAAGTTCTTCGTCGCCCTCGGTGTGGTGATGCTGGTGAGCTTTGTCAGCATGGGATGGCGCGTCGGCATCGTCGTCGCGGCGGCGGTTCCTCTGACACTCGCTGCCGTCTTCATCGTCATGGCCGCCACCGGCAAGGACTTCGACCGGATCACGCTCGGCTCGTTGATCCTGGCGCTCGGACTCCTCGTTGACGATGCAATCATCGCGATCGAGATGATGGTCGTGAAGATGGAGGAAGGCTACGACCGCATCCGTGCAGCGGGCTATGCGTGGAGTCATACCGCCGCGCCAATGCTCGCTGGGACCCTGGTGACCGCGATCGGCTTCATGCCGAACGGCTTCGCCAGGTCGACCGCCGGCGAATACACCAGCAACATGTTCTGGATCGTCGGGATCGCGCTGATCGCATCCTGGATCGTGGCTGTCGTGTTCACGCCGTATCTGGGCGTGAAGCTGCTCCCGGACATCGCGAAGCAGGAGGGTGGGCACGAGGCGATTTACGACACGCCGCGCTACAACCGCTTCCGCTGGTTTCTTGGTCTGGTCATTCGCCGCAAGTGGCTGGTCGCTGGCGGCGTGGTCGCCGCATTCATCGTTGCGGTCTTGGGTCTGGGCGTGGTCAAGCAGCAGTTCTTTCCGACGTCCGATCGACCGGAGGTTCTGGTCGAAGTGCAGATGCCGTCCGGGACGTCCATCGAGCAGACCAGTGCCGCCACGGCCAAGGTCGAAGCGTGGCTCGCCAAGCAGCCGGAAGCCAAGATCGTCACCGCTTATGTTGGCCAGGGGGCGCCGCGCTTCTATCTCGCGATGGCCCCTGAGCTGCCAGATCCCTCGTTCGCGAAGATCGTCGTATTGACGCAGGACGAAGAGGCACGCGAAGCGCTCAAGCTGCGGTTACGAGCGACGGTGGCCGACGGCCTCGCGCCTGAGGCTCGCGTGCGTGTGACGCAGCTGGTGTTCGGCCCGCCGTCGCCCTTTCCGGTGGCCTTCCGGGTGATGGGGCCCGACCCCGACAAACTTCGCGAGATCGCGGCACAGGCACTCGCCGTGATGCATGCGAGCCCGCTGATGAGAACCACCAACACCGACTGGGGCGAGCGCGTGCCGTCGCTGCGTTTCGCGGTCGATCAGGACAGGCTCCAAAACATCGATTTGACGTCCAGCGACATTGCGCAACAGTTGCAGTTCCTGCTGAGCGGCATCCCGATCACCGACGTGCGCGAAGATATCCGTTCGGTGCAGGTCACGGCTCGTTCTGCCGGAGACGCGCGCCTCGATCCGAGCAGGATTGCCGATTTCACCCTGGTTGGCACCGCCGGCGAACGGATCCCGCTCTCCCAGATCGGAACCGCGGAGATCCGGATGGAAGACCCGATCCTGCGTCGCCGCGATCGCACACCGACGATCACCGTGCGTGGCGACATTGCAGAAGGCTTGCAGCCGCCGGACGTGTCCACCGCTATCTGGAAAGAACTGCAGCCGCTCATCGCCCGACTTCCGGCTGGCTACCGCATCGAGGAGGGCGGTTCCATAGAGGAATCTGGCAAAGCCAATCGAGCCCTGGTGCCGCTCTTCCCGATCATGATCGCGCTCACGCTGATCACGATCATCTTTCAGGTCCGGTCGATCTCCCTGATGACCATGGTGTTTGCCACTGCACCGCTGGGCCTCATCGGGGTCATCCCGACCTTGCTTGTGTTCAGACAACCGTTCGGCATCAACGCGCTGGTCGGACTGATTGCCCTATCCGGAATCCTGATGCGCAACACGCTCATCCTGATCGGTCAAATCCGCAGCAACGAGAAGGATGGACTGGCGCCATTCGATGCCGTCGTCGAGGCCACCGTGCAACGCTCACGTCCGGTCATTCTGACGGCGCTCGCCGCCATGCTGGCATTCATTCCCCTCACCGAGTCGGTGTTCTGGGGAACGCTGGCGTACACGTTGATCGGTGGAACCTTCGGTGGAACCGTTCTCACGCTGGTGTTCTTGCCGGCGTTGTACGCCATCTGGTTCAAGATCACGCCGGCGGCAGGCGAGCCGGCGCACCCGTTGTCGGAGGCGCGCCCATGACTCTGTTACTCCTGACCGTCGCGTCCCTGGCTGGCGTCGTCGTCCTGTCGCTGGCGGTCGAGGCGCTGCGCCCGCGGCCCGCGCCGCCGAAGACGCTTTACTGGGACTCGTCGACCTCGATTCGGTATTCGGTTGTGAATGGTCTGCGGATCCGCCATATCAAGACCGGTCGCGGTCCCAACCTGGTGCTGCTCCACACGCTTCGAACCCAGCTCGATATATTTGAAAAGCTCATCCCGCTTCTCGCCGAGCGGTTTACCGTGCATGCTCTCGATTACCCCGGGCACGGCTTTTCCGCCATCCCACACACCAGCTATCGGCCGGAGCTTTTTGTCACCACCGTAGAAGCGTTTCTCGATCATGCGGACATCACCGATGCCACGTTGGTCGGCGTCTCGATCGGAGGCACCATTCCACTTCTAATCGCGGCGAAGCGGAATCCTCGCGTCAAGAAGGTCGTCGCGATCAATCCCTACGATTACGCGAAGGGCATGGGGATGACACGCGGCAACCTTGTCGCCAAACTGGTTTTCACCTTCGCGAAAGTGCCGGTCTTGGGTGAGACGGCGATGCGCCTGCGCAACCCCGTGGTTGAGCGCAAGATCATGGAGGGCGGTGTCCGCGATCCGGCGGCTCTCACGCCGGGGTTCCTGGCTCAAGTCGTGGCATCGGGGGCTCGCGCGGGACACTACCGCGCCTTTCTCAATCTGATTCGACACGCGTACTTGTGGGAGGACGCTCGCCAGGTTTACGGAAAGATCGCCAGTCCGGTGCTCGTCGTGTATGGCGACGATGACTGGTCGCTCCCCGAGGAGCGGCGGCGTACGGTGGCGGCGATTCCTGGTGCCCGCGTCGAGACGGTGGCAGATGGCGGGCACTTCCTGCCGCTCGATCGGCCCGAGCGGCTGGCGGAGCTCATCACGGGGTTCGCTTGATGAGACTCGGAAGGTAAACCTCGTCACAACTGCATAAGTCGTCGTCGCGCGAGCGAGCTCAAGGCGGCGTCTGCGCCCGTATCGATCAAGTTGGACCTGGACTCTCTGAGAGCGAGAGGCGGAAACCGGTGCGATCCGTTGGCGATCGCGGCCTGCAGAGAGGCGCTGCTTAGCTCGCTGCCTCATGTCGGGGTCAGGCCTCGCGCAAGCTCACGTGAGTGTCGCCGCAGCGATCTCGATCACGACGTGCGGTGCGCCCGCGGCGCTCACAGCACCTCGAAAGTGTCCAGCGCCTTCAGATCGCGATCGAAGGTCACCGTGCGTGTCGCACCCTGCAGACGGTTGATGCGCCCGATAAGGGCGTCGGCGTAATCGGCCCTGGTGGCGTTGAAGTCGGCCAGCGCCAGGCGCGATTCGTGGGCGTGTTCGATTTCGAATTGTGCCGTGGCGAGGATTCGCTCGAGGACGTCACCGATCTCCGCCCTCGTGTATCCGTACGCCGATTCGAGCACCCACGTCAGCTCGCAGAGGACCACGGTGTTGATGAACAGCCGCTCCTCGCGGGATGCGGCCTGCTCGATGAATTTTCTGGCTGTCCCGAACTGCACGGGATCGTCTTTGGTGAGATAGCGGACGAGCAGGTTGGTGTCGAGGCCGATCATCGGTGCCGCGAGGCCCGGCGGACGGCCGCGCTTCGGACGGCCGCATCCATGTCCGGGACGGATACCGCGCGCCGGCCAGGCCGATGCAGCAGACCTGCGAGCTCGTGCACATGGCGGGTGACGGGTCTCAGGACGACCGTGCCGTCGCGGTCGATGACGAAATCGACGCGCGCCCCGGTGTCCAGGCCCAGGTGCTCGCGCACGGCCTTGGGGATCGTGACCTGACCCTTCGAAGTCAGCGTCGCTTCGGGCATCCGTGTCTCCTTACCTGAATCATCATACCTTACATCGGTGTAAGGAGCATCCATGCAATGACAAGAACTGAGTTGATCTGGCGGCCCTTGCTGCGGAACATCGCGGCCATCCCAGCCCGAACGGCCGGCGGAGCTCATCAAAGGGTTCGCCTGACGAGACGCGTCTCCGCCTGTTGTATCTGACCCTCACACGGTCGCCTGCGGGAGGCACATCGGCCCGCTTGCGGAGTGTCATTCATTGCGGCGGCATCGCGCATGCGAAATTCCCCGCGTCGTTTGTGTCGCCGCTTCCCTTGTACTGCGCCTGTTGCGGATACGGGCAGAGCGGGCGAGTGATCGTCTTGGTCGTATCCACCGGCGAGGGGCCGGAGCCGATCAGCCGGTCGGGCGTGCTGCCTTGCTCGACCCAACGCTCGAGTGCCGCAAAGATGTCGCGTTCGGGATCCTTGTTGCCAGGCGCGGTCCCGAAATCGGCCGCGTCGTTTCCGAAATGCACGGGTCCGACGCCCTGGCTGCAGTGTGCCATGCCAGGCACCATGAATAAACGATAGAAGTCATCGACGGATTTCGACGTGCTTCGCGGATCCGGAACCGCGGAGAGGAACGACTTCACCGCTTCGTAGTATTCGATCGAACTGTGACCGGCGATCGCCGAGTCAGCCCACCCGTGATATTGAAGCAACTTGCCGCCGCGCGCGCGGAAGGAACGGAGATCCGGGTTGGTAGCGTTGAATATTGGCGCAACCTTTTCGTCGCTGACGCGCACGTCACGATCGAAGTCCATCGAGCGCAGTTCCCAGTTTGGTCGCTCGAACACCACGTCGCGGTAATACGAGATCCCAAAGCCGGCCTGAGCGCTACGGCCCGGACCGGTCCCAAGTACCCATAAGGGCCAGTTCATCGGCATGGCTTCTGTCCCCGACGCGACGAGTCCGGCAAAGATCTGTTCGCCCGTCCGAGGATTCTTCGGACCCTAATAGAGCGCCCTCAGGGTATCTACCTGCGCCGAGGTCAAACAGTCGTTTCCATCGCCGCTCTTGCATGCGACCACGGCCGGATCGAAACGGCACGCGAGCGGATTCGACACGAGACCATCCTTCAGTCCATCGGACGCGTCACAGGCAGCCACGACCGCTCGCTGCACGACCGCTAGTTTCTCGACTGGAGGACGATGCGCATCATCGTTGCTCAGCGCCAGTTCATTCCACAAGAAGCTCGTGAAGAGATGCGACCAGTCGCTGGCCGGCGCGCCGGCAAGAATGCCGTCGAAGTCTTCAGGAAAGCGCTGCGCTTCCATCAGCGCTTCGCGCCCGCCGTCGGAGCATCCGACGAAGTAGCTGCGGGTCGGCGCCATCCCGTAAAACGCAGTCGCGATCGCTTTCGCCTGCTCGGACGTGTCGTGAACGGCGCGGTATCCGAAGTCGATGACCTTCTCGGGATGGCCCACCGCAAATGTCCCCTGAGGCGTCCTCATGGCGTCGTGCCCGTCATCCGTTGCTGCGACGACGTACCCGCGCCGAAGGGGATCGACGAGCGCGGCGCGGTTGATCGTTCCGGCGAAGCCGCCGTTGCCCTTCTGCTGATACTTGCCATTCCATCCATTCACCGGAAGCCAGACTTCGAATCCGATTTCGGAATCGGCTGATGGCCGGCTGATGCCGCGCACCTCGCAGCGGGCTGGCACATCTAGCATGACCGGCCCTTGAATCGTGGCCATGGCCATCGGCCCTGCGGCGATCGCTTTCGCAGACACGATCGTGGCATGGGGCAACTTGAGCATCGTGAGGCTTTCGCAGCTCCGCGTCGCCGCTGTCGTCTGCGCGTGCAGCGAGGGTGCCACAAGGATCCCTGCGAGCAAGAACGGAGCGGCAACCAAGCCTTTAGCGCGCATGTACCCTCCTGGAGAAAGATGCCCGTCATCACTGATCGGCGTTTGCGCCAACGCGGCCGCGCCATTATCAGCGATGCGCCGTGCCCCGGAGCCATTAAAGCTGCTTATCACGCGCACGCGCGCTGCCGAATCGATCCACGCGGTCGATAAATTTCGATAATCGACATGAAAAGGGCGTTGAGGTTCGCGACGCAGCAGGGAAGCAGCGCGGTACCGCGGTTCTCCGGATGGTCGAGCACACTGATTGGCGATTCGGCGGACGACTTCAAATCCGCGCAGCGGTACGTCGCACATTTGTGGCCACTCCGAAAGCCACGGTTGGTGGCTGGCCTCGACGAACGACGTCGATGAAACATGCGACGATTCCCGACAGGCACTCGTTGCGTCGACAGACCATGGTCACGGCAGTCAGGAACGACGTACATGCAAGAGGCACGGCGACCAGGGTGCCGGCTGATGATGCGACGCTGCTCGGAACGATGCCGACGCCAAGACCCATGTCGACGGCGCGTTTCAGGCTGTCGATCCCGGGCATGCCAATTTCGGATGCCGGCTGCGCTGACGCAGCTGCGAGCGCAGCAGCAAGACGGTCCGACAGCTCCCGATCGATCAGCACGATGATGCGTTCCTGGCCCAACTCGCTGATGGCCACGCTTTGACGTGATGCCAGCCGATGACTGCGAGGGACGATCGCGCTGAACCCGCTCGCCTGCACTGGCACACGAACCTGCTGGAGTTGCCCTGGTACTCGCTCCTGCATCACCACACCGATCTCGAACGTTCCGCCCGTCACTTCTGCAACCACGTCCGTCTCCGCAACCGCATGGAACTCCACACCGATTCCTTCTCGCTGCCGCAGAAATTCAGAAATCGCCGGTAGCACCACGTGCGCGGCAACTTCGCTCCCGGCGATACGAAGAATCGACCGGCCGCGCTCCGATTGGCGCCTCACCGCGGCTGTGGTTTCCTCGGCGAGGCGCAGGAGTCGTGTACCCTCCCGCAACAGAACCGCGCCCGCGTCGGTGAGCGTGGCGTGTTTCGTCGTCCGGTCGAAGAGGCGCTCCCCGAGCTGATCTTCCAGCCGACGCACGGCCTGGCTGACGGCTGGTTGCGTCCGATAGAGCTTCGCGGCGGCGCGTGAGAAGCTTCGCTCCGCAGCAACCATCATGAACACCTTCAACTCACCGAGTTCCATGGCAGCGACCCCAAAAAGCAAAGGGGCCATCACCCCGCTGGATGATGGCCCCTTCGGTAACCGTGAGTTTCGAGAGCGCCTTACATCATCCAGCAGTGAGGTTGTCGAGAAGGAGCAGACCCCGCAGGTTTAGCAGGAGGACGCTAAGGAGCAGGCAGAGACTGAGTGTCAGCCGGCGCAGCGAAGACACCGCGGCCGCGACTGGCCGTGCCACGC
>Ga0111538_10010712_pt1 | contig 12181 bp, 9 predicted proteins | sample SoiMethybrSBSTD1_FD_79669 | JGI IMG/M metagenome (GOLD analysis project Ga0111538, IMG submission 79669) | Bulk soil microbial communities from a Populus tree surrounding site in Tennessee, USA - Soil MetaG P. TD hybrid SBSTD1 (version 2)... | ecosystem: Environmental > Terrestrial > Soil > Tree...
CGGGTACGTGTCGGTGCCGCCGCTGATCACGTTGCGCTCGAGGCGCACGTCGAGCGCGCCGACGATCGAGACGACGTTCCGTCGGCCTGCGGTGAAGCGCGAGTCGGTGACGGTGACGCGCGCGGCGAAGCCGTCGTTCGCGCGCCCGCCGATGTAGAGCGCGTCGATCGGCGTGCCCGTGACCTCGACGTTCTGCACGTCGACGAGGTGGCCGAGGATCGAGATGCCGTACAGCTCGACGCCGCCGGGCACCTCGATCCGGAGGCCGCTGATCGAGATGCGCGCCGGCGCGGGATCGAGCACGCTCGTCCGCGAGACGTAGAAGACGGCCTCGGCGGCGATCGGGTCGCCGTCGGTCGAGCGCATGCGCACCTCGCCCGGCCCGAGGCCGCGGATGCACGCGCCGTTCGACGCGATCTGCGTGTCGTCGCGGCTGACCCACAGGCCGCGCGTCGCGTAGCACTGCCCGTCGGGAAGCCTCGGCAGGTAGATCGGTTGCCCGGCGTCGAGCCGCGCCTGCAGCCACGCCGTGTCGTCGCGCACGTCGCTTCCAGAGCGCGGTGCAGCGATCAGCGCGACGCACACGGCGAGCAGCACTGCCCCTAACCGCATGGTCAGCATTGTGATGCCTCCCTCGATCGAGGTACGCTTGCGCGCGCTACCGCCGCCGATCGATGGTTGGGATGGGGCGGCTCGTCGCAGCGGTGGCACTCGTTTCGGCGGTTTCCTGCGCCGGCGGGATCTCTGCGGCTCCGGCAGGCGCCGGAGCGGCCGGATGCGGCTCGGCGTCGTACTCGTACGCGGGACTTCAGGCCGCCGAGCGCGGCCACGGCGTGCGCGCGACGATCACCGTCCTCGACGCGCCGCGGGTCCAGAAGGGACACGTCGCCGCGTGGGTTGGCGTCGCGGGGCGCGACCATTGGATCCAGGTCGGCGTCAGCGGCTTCGAGGGCTCGACGACGAGCAACCTCTACTACGAGATCTCGCGCGCCGGTCGCGCACCGCAGTACTTCGAGGTCGAGCCGGACATCGCGCCGGTCGCGACGCGCACGGTCGCGGTGCTCGAGGTGCGCGGGCATCCGAGCTGGTGGCGCGTGTGGGTGAACGGCAAGCCCGTCTCGAAGCCGGTGCACCTCGCGGGGAGCCACAAGCAGTGGCGCGGGCTGGCGACGGCGGAGAGCTGGAACGCAGGGTCGCGCGCGTGCAACACGTTCGCGTACCGCTTCGACCAACTGGCGGTCGCCGCAGCGCCCGGCGGCTCGTGGCACCAGTTCCGCGCGAACCACCGCTTCCAGTCGCCCGGCTACGCGGTCGTGGCGCGCCGGACGACGAGCTTCGTCGCCCAGACGATCTCGCGCTAGCGCAGGATCGTGATCGGCGTGCCCGCCGGCGCGAGCCGCTTCAGCTCGAGCGCGGCCGCGTTCGAGACGCGGATGCACCCGTGCGAGACCGCCTGCCCAAGCAGGTCCGGCCGCGAGGTCCCGTGGATGCCCACGACCCCGCCGCCCGGCCACTCGCTCAACTTCGAGTAGGCGCTCGTCTCCAGCGCGTACGAGCCGAGGAAGCTGTTTCGCGGCGTGAAGCGCGACGTGACGTAGAAGTGCCCGAGCGGCGTCTCCGCCCCGCGCTTCCCGACGGCGACGCGCGTTCGCAGCTGCACCTTGCCGTCGCGGACGAGCTCGAGCGTGCGCGCGCCGCGGTGGACGACGATCGACGCGAGCGTCGGCTTCAACGATGCAGACGCCGCAGGGATCCAGCCGATGCGTCCGTTCGGCCGCCCCGGCAGCGAGATCTTGAACCAGAGCCGCCCGTTCTGCTCCGCCCGCAGCTCGAGCGCGAGCACGATCTGCGGCTTGAAGTCCGTGCGGCGGAAGTCGCGCAGCACGGCGAGCTTCTTCGCGCGCGCCGTCGGCGCGGTCCGCACCGTCACCCTCGGGACGACGAGCTGACCTGCCGCCGGATACGAGCTGGGCAGGGCCGGCGCCGCTGCCCGGCCCTCGGCCCCGAAGGCCGAGAGCGCGAGCAGCAAGGCGACGAAGACGCTAGCCCGTGAGCGGAGGCTGGAACGCACCGAGGACTCCGAAGCGGGCGCTGCAGGACTGGCCTGCGACCGTCACGGTCGCGACGCCGGGCCGGCGGCCCATCACACGGACGTTGGCGATTCCCTGCGCGTTCGTCCGCGCCGAGGCGGAGATCCCGGCGCCGCGCACCCGGACCTGAAGCCCCGAGACGGTGCCGCCGATGGCGACGACCCGCAGCGAGGCGCGCTGGCCGACCGCGAGCGAGCGCGGGGTGACGCGAAGCGCCGTGCAGCCGACCGTCGGCGGGGTGAACGCACCGTTCACCGTCGTCGTCGCGACCGCCGTGTTGTTCGACGGGGCCGGGTCGGGCTGGTTGCCGTTCACCGTCGCGGTGTTCGTGATCGTCCCGGGCGACTGCGGCTGGACGACGACCGTGATCGTCACCGTTGCGCCGGCCGCGAGACTACCGAGCGAGCAGGTGATCGTCGACTGGCCGGAGCAGCTGCCCTGGCTGGTGCTGACGGAGACGAGGGTCACGCCGGCCGGAAGCAGATCGGTGACGGTGACACCCGTCGCGGTCTGCGAGCTCCCGTTCGTGGCCCGGATCGTGTAGACGAGTGATCCGCCGACGCTCACCGGGTCCGGCGTGTCGATCTTCGTGATCGACAGGTCGACCGACGGCGTCCCCGGCGTCGTCGGCGTGTTCGGAGTCGTGGGCGTGGTCGGCGTCGTCGGAGTCGTCGGCGTCGTCGGAGTCGTCGGCGTCGTCGGCGTCGTCGGAGTCGTCGGAGTCGTGGGCGTGGTCGGAGTCGTCGGCGTCGTCGGCGTTCCCGGCACGTTGCAGCCGTTCGCGAAGATCGCCTGGCCCGTCGGGCCCCAGTTCTTGCCGGGGTACTGCTTCGTGACCCCGCCGTCCTCGTACGTGAACGGCGGGATGATGTCGTCGCCGTGGCCGTCGTGGCCCGAGACGTCACCGTCCGCAGCGGGATGGTTCATCACGTACGGGTTCGAGTTACTGCCTGTGGCGTGACAGATCGTCACGCGATCTTTCGGGCCCCCCGAGGCGCTCGCGGTTCCGCCGAGCGAGCCCATGGCGAGCATGAGCCCAGCGACGAACGCCACCGCTGTCCCGGCCGCACGGATCAGCGTCTTCCTGCCCATTCGGTTTCCACCCTTCCCCGGCGATGGCTGCGCCAGGGGAGGGCTTCCTCAGGAAGCGCTCGCTTGCCGCAGACGACGCCTTTTCATGAGGAGCCCCACGCTCCTCGAACCACGGGGAGCATGGCTCCCCCCTCGGACGGAACCATACGGGGCTACGCCGTTTCCGATACCGCCGAAAGGCGAGGTTCGTTCGCGGAAGGTCGAGGGTGCGGCGTGAGCTACGCCGCACCCTCGAAGAGGAGGTCCTTCGTCCGCCGGCCGCCGACGAGCCCGATCTTCTGCTCGAGGAGCTCGCGCGGGCTCCGGCGCTCGGCGCGCGCGGTCCGGAGCATCTCGCGGACCGCCGGCTTCGTCTGGCCCGCCGAGTCGAACTGCCACGACGGGTAGTGCCATTCGCCGCGGCTCTCGTCCCGGACGGCGTAGAGCTCGCCGGCCTTGCGCATCGACTCGATGCGGGCCGGGTCGACGCCGAGCCGGAACGCGAGCCACGATCCCGTGAGGTTCGCCATCGCGCCTCCTACGCCGTTGCGGGCGCCAGGCGCCGGGACGGCTTGGCCACGGACCGGAATCCGTCGACGATCCATCCGCCCACGGCGAGCAGCAGGAGCGCGACGCCGAGGACGATCAGGTAGAGCCACTTCTTCATTGGTGTCGCCTCCTTCTCAGGTGGTCGCCTGCGCGGGCTCGCCCGCCGGCGTGTAGTGGGGCTGGAAGCCGAGCGCGCGGCCCATCGGAGCGCCCATCGCGAGCGCCGCCTTCTGCATCCACCTCGGCACGACCGGGAGGTGCACGTCGCCGAAGTGGTGGTTCGCGATGACCGCGAGCCGCAGCGGGTTGGGCATGCCCTTCTTGTTCGTCTTGCCGTCGGCCGCGAGGGAGAACATCGTCTCGATCATCCGCTCGAACTGGAGCGCCGGGCGAACCTCGCAGCGGAAGACGAGCTCGTCCTCGCCGGCGTTCCACCACTTGTGCGAGACGCGGGGCTCGACCACGAGGACGTCGCCCACCTTCGCCTCGAGCTGCTTCCCGCCGACCTTCGCGCCGAGCGTCCCGCGGATCACCTCGAACGTCTCGGTCTGGTTCGGGTGGACGTGGGCCGCCGCCACGACGGCGCCGGGGGCCGCGCTGAGCTCGATCAGGACGTACTCGCCGTTCGTGTCGGCTGCCGTCTTCAGGAACGTCATCCGCTCCTTCGTGACCGGGTTGTAGAGAGTGTCGCCTGCCTGGATCAACGCTGCCTCCTGTTTCGGTGGGGGTGGAGAACTGCGTTGATCCTGCGACGGAAGGGGGTCGCGGCGCATCGGGGCGACCCCCAAAGATCGCCACCGAGGTTTTGTGGACGCGCGCCCCTAGGGGTGCGGCTAGCCGTACCAGGGGTCGGGTTAGCCGTACTAGGAGAGCGCGGGCTCGGGGGCTTCGGCCCCGAGGGCGCCCGCAAGCTGCGCGCGTGAGGAGATCCCGAGCTTGCGGTAGACGCTCGACAGGTGCACCTCGACCGTCTTCGGCGTGACGAAGAGGGCCTGCGCGATGTCCCGGTTCGTCATCTCCTTGGCGGCCATCCCGGCCACGCGGCGCTCGCTGGGCGTGAGGGCGTCCAGCCCGCTCAGGGCCACGCGGCGCGGGCGGGCGCCCGTGGCCATCAGCTCCTCCTGCGCCTTCGTGATCAGCGGGACCGCCTCGCCCTGGTGGGCGAGCTCGAGCGCCTGCCGGAGCTCCTCCCGCGCCTCGGCGCGCCGGTTCGCCCGGCGGAGCGCCGAGCCGAGCTCCAGGAGGCCCCGGGCGCGCTCGAGCACGGCCTCGGAGCCCTCCAGCATGGCCACCGCCTCGCGGAGCAGCTCGATCCCGGGTTCGCCTCCCTCGACCATGCCGGCCACGCGGAGCGACTTGGCGATCGCCCGCGGCGCGCCCCATTGCCGGGAGAGCTCGACCTCCTCGGCGGCGAGCCGCTTCGCCTCGTCGATCTCGCCGAGCTGGTGGTGCGCGAGCGCCATCTGGGACCGCCACGAGATGACGGCGGGGTTCACGCCGCCGAGCTCCTCGAAGACCTCGCGGGCACGCGTGAACTCGGCGAGCGCGTCGCGGTGGCGGCCCTGGAGGAAGCGCATGCGGCCGCGGGCGTCGTAGACGAACGCCTGGCCGCGTGAGGCCTCGGGCAGCGCGTCGACGCGCGCGAGCGTCTCGATGGCCGCCTCGAGGTCGCCGCGCTGCATCTGGGCGTCGGCGAGGAACGCGAGCGCGTACGGCATGCCGCTGATGAGCCCGTGCTGCTCGAGCGCCTCGACGGCGTTCCGGAGGTCGGCTTCGGCCTCGGAGAGGTCGCCGGTGAAGACGTGGAGGTAGCCGCGGAAGATCGAGGCCACGGCGTAGGCGGAGACCGAGCCGCGGACCCTCGCGTCGGCGAAGGCGTCGTCGAAGATCGCCGCGGCCGTCTCCCACTCGTCCGCAACGGTCAAGGTGACCGTCGTGAACGCGAACGCGGGGTTGTCCTCGGCGAAGATCGCACCGCCGGCGACCGCGCGCTCGGCGTACTCGATGCACGTCTGCCGGTCGCCCATCGCCCGCGCCTCGGCGAAGGCGATGAGCCCGAGGAGCATCCGCGACCCGACGTCGTCCCCGAGCGGCAGCTTCTTCACGCGCTCCATCTGCACGCGGGCGAGCGGGAAGAGCTGCGGAAAGATCAGCGTGACGGTGAGCAGCCCGGCCTCGAGGCGCCTGCAAAGGTCGAGATCGCTCTGCGACACCGACTCGATCGCGCCCTCGAAGAGCTGGACGGACTCCTGCACCTGGAGGCCGTAGAGGAGCGTGCGGCCGAGGTCGAGCGCGATCCGGGCTCGCTTGATCGTGTCGGTCTCGAGCGCGTGCGCCTCGCGGAGGTGCTTGACCGCGCCGGGGTTGTCCACGAGGCGCTCGGCCAGGCCGAGGCGGTAGAGCAGGTCGGCGTGCACGGCGTCGTCGAGCGGCTCCTCGGTCGCGCGGCGCAGGTACGCCGACGCCGCATCGGGATCGCCCTTCGAGAGCGCACGGTCGGCTGCCCGCCGCAGCACCGGCACGGCGAGCTCGACCGCTCCCGGCCGTGTGAGGAGCAGGTGCGCCGCGATCTGCTCCTGCGGCGCGTCGGCGTCGGCGAGCAGCTCGGCGGCGTCGGCGTGCTTCTGCTCGCGCTCCGCGCCGTTCAGGTCGCTGTAGACGGCCGAGCGGAGCACGGGATGGACGAACGCGAGCCGCCGCTCGACGCGTAGGAGCCCGTTCCGCGCGAGCGTCGCCGCGGTGTGCGCCGCGAGCTCGCGGTCGATCCCGGCGAGCGTGGCGGCGTCGGCGAGCCGCACGTCGTCGCCGAGCACCGCGACGGCCTGCGCGAGCGCCGTCGCCTCGGTGGGAAGCCGCGCAAGCCGCAGGTGGACCGAGCGCGTCACCGCTTCCGGCCCGAGCTCGTACACGCGCGGCGCGTTCCGCGCCTTCGGCGCGATCCCCTCGCTCGCGAGCGCGTCGAGCAGGGCGCGGAGCAGCAGCGGGTTGCCTCCGGTCGCCTCGTGGCACGCGTCGGCGAACTCCACGTCCACGTCGCGCGCGAGCGTCTCTCGGATCAGGGACTGCGCCGCGTGCAGCGTCAGCGCCTGCGGCCGGATCACCACCGCCCCGGGGTCAGCGACGAGCTCGGCGACCAGCGCCTCCTCGTTGCTCTGCGCCGGCGGCCGCGTCCCCGCCACGAGCAGGATCGGCATCCCCTCGAGGCGTCGCGCCGTGTAGTTCAGCCAGCGGAGCGAGGCGGCGTCGCCCCAGTGCAGGTCGTCGACCGCGAGGATGAGCGGCTGCCGCGTCGCGAGGTTGCCCGCAAGCCAGAACAGGCCGTGCAGCGTCGAGAAGGAGTTGTCGGCGAGGACGGTCGGGTCGCTCAGCCCGCGCTCGTCGAAGAGCGGCGCCGCAAGCGCCGCTGCACCTGCAAGCAGCTCCTCGCGCTCCTCGGCGGGTGCGAGGGCGAGCATCGGTTCGAAGAGCTGCCGGACGATGCCGAACGAGAACTCGTGCTCCCGTTCGCCGCCGCGTGCGGTCAGGACGCGCAGGCCTGCGGCGGACCCGAGCGAGCGCGCCTCCGCGACGAGCCGACTCTTGCCCATGCCGGCGTTCCCTTCGATCGCGACGAAGCGCCCGTTGCCGCTCCGCGCGACCTCGATCATCGCGCGGATCGCAGCCAGCTCGGCCTCGCGCTCGAGGAGCACCGAGGCGCCGGGCGCCGTCGGCATCCCCGAGCGCGTCGCGAGCGGCGGGAAGACGTCCGGAAGCCCCGGCACGACGAGCTGGTAGAGCCGCTCGGGCCGGTCGAGGCCGTCCAGCCGGTTCTCGCCGAGGTCTCGCAGCGAGACCTCGCGCGGCAGGTCGTGCTCGACGAGGCGCGCGGTCGTACTGGAGAGCAGGATCTGGCCGCCGTGGCCGGCGTCGCCGATCCGCGAGGCCTGGTGGACGGCGAACCCGACGTATCCGTCCTGGCCGACCGTCGCCTCGCCCGTGTGGACGCCCATCCGGATCCGGACGACCGCCCGCTCCGGCCATGCCTGACCGAGGACGGCCCGCTGGGCCGCGATCGCGGCCTGGACGGCGGTCCCGGCGCTCCGGAAGACCGCGAAGAACGAGTCGCCCTGCCGGTCGATCTCGACGCCGCCGGTCTCCTCGAAGGCGCTCCGGAGCAGCTCGTTGTGGAGTGAGAGCAGCTTCCCGTAGTCGTCCCGGCCGAGGTCCTTCAAGAGCTGGGTCGAGCCCTGGATGTCCGAGAACAGGAAGGTGACGGTGCCGGTTGGAAGGGCGTTCATCTGGTGGTGGGAGCCAGAGGGAGGGGCCTCGGAGCAAGACGCAGGGTACGGCAGATTCCTTCCCCCCAAAAGACTGGGGTCGGGCTTGGGGGGGTCGCCCGAGGCGGTCGGAGGGGCCTCGGACGCACGATGGGCAGGCGAACACGTCCACAGGAGGTTGAAACCCATGTCCGTCGTCGAACTCCGCGCCCCGCAGCCCGGCCCCGAGCCGCCCGCGGAGGCGATCGTCAGCATCGAGAAGGTCACCCGCCGCTACGGCGAAGGCGACACCGCCGTCGACGCGCTCCGCGGCGTCTCGCTCGAGATCGAGCGCGGCAAGCTGACCGCGGTCATGGGCCCGTCCGGCTCGGGCAAGTCGACGCTGATGCACATCCTCGCCGGCCTCGACCGCCCGACCGACGGCCGGGTCGTCCTCGACGGCGTCGACATCACGTCGATGAGCGACAAGAAGCTCACGATCTTCCGGCGGCAGAAGATCGGCTTCGTCTTCCAGTTCTTCAACCTCCTGCCGATGCTCACGGCGGAGGAGAACGTCGTCCTCCCGCTCGACATCGCCGGCGAGAAGATCGACCGGGAGTGGCTCGACGAGCTGCTCGTCACTGTCGGCATCGACAAGCGCCGCAAGCACCGCCCGTCGGAGCTGTCCGGCGGCCAGCAGCAGCGCGTGGCGATCGCGCGCGGACTCGTCTCGAATCCCGCCGTGCTCTTCGCCGACGAGCCGACCGGCAACCTCGACTCGACGACCTCGAAGGACGTGCTCCGCGTCCTGCGAAACGCCGTCGACGACCTCGGGCAGACGACCGTGATGGTCACGCACGACGCGGGCGCGGCGTCGATGGCCGACCGCATCCTCTTCATCGCCGACGGCCGGATCGTCCAGGACCTGAGGGAGTCGACCGCGCGCGAGGTGCTCGCGGCGATGCAGGAGGTGACCGGGCGATGAAGCGCGTCGCGCTCAAGGGGATCTTCGGCCGGAAGCTCCGCACGGCGCTCACTGCCTTCTCGGTCATCCTCGGCGTCGCGATGGTGACCGGGAGCTTCGTGCTCACGGACACCATGTCGAAGGCGTTCGACTCGATCTTCTCGAGCTCGTACGACAAGACCGACGTCGTGGTGAGCGGACGGTCGCTCGTCGACTGGTCCGACCAGGGCAACGCGCTCGTCTCCGACGGGCTGCTCCGACAGGTGCGGGCGCTGCCGTCCGTGGATGCCGCGGCCGGCGAGATCCTCGACCTCAACTCCAGCGCGAACACCGCGCACCTGATCGACCGCGACGGCGAGATCGTCACGGGCAACGGCAACCCGACCTTCGGGCTCGGAGTCGACCCGTCGCAGCCCAAGTTCAACCCGCTCAAGCTGAAGGAGGGCCGCTTCGCGACGGCGCCCGGCGAGGTCGTCGTCGACGCGAGCAGCGCCTCACGGCTCGGCTTCCACGTCGGCGAGCTCGTTCGCGTCGCGGTCGGCGGCCCTGTCCGCTCGTTCCGACTCGTCGGGATCGCGCAGTACGGCGACGTCGACACGATCGGCAGCGCGACGATGGCGATCTTCGACGTGCGCCAGGCGCAGCGCCTGCTCTCGAAGCCGGGCTACGACGTGATCATGGTCGACGGTCGTCCGGGCGTCTCGAACGACGAGCTGATCCGCGACATCGAGTCGCTGCTGCCCGCGAACGCGCAGGTCCGCACCGCGGCGGAGCAGGCGACCGCCGACAAGAAGGGCGTCTCGGAGTTCATCGACTTCATCCGCTACGCACTCCTCGGTTTCGGCGTGATCGCGCTGTTCGTCGGTGCGTTCGTCATCTTCAACACGCTCTCGATCACGGTCGCGCAGCGCACGCGCGAGCTCGCGACGCTGCGAACGCTCGGTGCGACTCGCCCGCAGGTGCTGGGGAGCGTCGTGCTCGAGGCGCTCGCCGTCGGGCTGACGGCGTCGCTGATCGGGATCGCGGCCGGCATCGGGATCGCGAAGGGGCTGACGGCGCTGTTCGCGGCCGCCGATCTCGACCTGCCGCGCTCGGCGATGGTGTTCGAGACGCGGACGTGGGTCGTCGCGCTCCTGCTCGGGACGACCGTGACGCTTCTCGCGTCGATCGCGCCCGCGATCCGCGCGACGCGCGTGTCGGCGATCGCCGCCGTGCGCGAGGGCGCGACGCTTCCGCGCGGGCGGTTCGCGCGGCTGTCGTTCCCGATCTCGGTCGCACTGCTCGGCCTCGCTGTCGCGGTGCTCGGCTACGGGCTCTTCGTCCCCGGCGTCTCGGCGTTCGGCCGAGTGCTTTCCCTTGCGCTCGGGACGCTCGCGCTCTTCGTCAGCGTCGCAATCGTCTCAACGCGGCTCGTCACGCCGTTCGCGCGCGTGCTCGGCTGGCCGGCGGCGCGCTTCGGCGGAGCTGCGGGTCGGCTCGCGCGCGGCAACGCCGTGCGGATGCCCGGCCGCACCGCCGCGACGGCGGCAGCGCTGATGGTCGGCCTCGCGCTCGTCACGTTCGTGACGGTGATGGGCAAGGGCCTCCAGTCGTCGGAGCGTGACGCAGTCGTGCGTCAGATCGACGCGGACTACGTCGTCGTCTCGCAGAACGGCTGGACGACGCTGCCGGCGGTCGTCGGCCAGAATGCGTCGCAGGCTCCGGGCGTGCAGGTGTCGTCGAGCATCCGCCGCGAGCGCGGCCGCGTGCTCGGGCACAGCGTCGACGTCTCCGGCGTCGATCCGAAGACGATCGACCAGGTGTTCCACCTCGAGTGGTCGGAAGGCTCGCCGCTCGTGCTCCAGTCGCTCGGCCCGAAGGACGCGATCGTGCGCAAGTCGTTCGCCGACGAGTTCGGGTTCGCACGCGGCGGCCAGTTCCTCGTCCGCACCCCGACCGGGTTGATGATGAACCTCCGCGTCGCCGCGATCTACGACCCGCCGCGCTTCGACTCGATGCTCGGCAGCGTCGTCGTCCCGCAGTCGACGTTCGACCGGTTCTTCGACCGCCCGAGCGACGCGCTCACGCTGGTGTGGTCGGACGCGCCGCGCTCGACGCTCGCAGCCGCGCTCGCCGCGTACCCCGACGCACGCGTGGTCTCGGACGACACGTTCGTCGACGAGCGCGTGGCCGAGATCGACGGGATCATCAACGTCCTCTACGCGCTGCTCGCGCTGTCCGTGATCGTGAGCCTGTTCGGCATGGTGAACACGCTCGTGCTCGCGGTCTACGAGCGGACGCGGGAGATCGGGATGCTCCGCGCCGTCGGCCTCACGCGGCGTCAGACCCGCCGGATGATCCGGCACGAGAGCGTCGTCACGGCGCTGATCGGCGCGGCGCTCGGCCTGCCGATCGGCATCCTCCTCGCGGGTGCGGTCACGCACGCGCTCGCGGACTACGACGTCTCTCTCTCCATTCCGGTGGGATCGCTGGTCGTGTTCGCAGTGATCGCGGTCATCGCCGGTGTCGCGGCGGCCGTCCTCCCGGCACGCCGCGCCTCGCGCCTCAACGTGCTCGAAGCGCTGCAGTACGAGTAAGGCGAGGCGTCAGCGGCGGCGGGCCCTGCGGGGGGCTCGCCGCCGCGCGCGCGAGCGTTCTGTCGCGGCTGCCGCCTGCTCGGAGAGGGTGTCGATCGGGAGCGGGCCCTGTTCTTCGAGCTCGGGTTCGGGTTTTGCCTCGGGCTCCTCGACGACCGGCTCGGCCTCTTCGAATGCCGCCGGGCCAAGGCTGAACCTGCGGGAAGGCTCGGGTTCGGGCGGCTCGTCCTCGACGTCGGGCACGTCGGGGAGCTGCGCCTCCTGCTCCCACGGGTCGACGTGGGCCGGCTCGTCGAGCTCGATCGCCTCGTCGGTCTGCTCGTCGTCGACGGCGGCGAGCGGTGGCGGTGTGGTTGTCTCCTCCGCCACGGCCGGAGGCTCCTCGGCACGGCGGAAGAGCCGGAAGCGTCGCCGTTCGGGCTCCGGTGTGGGTTCGTGCTCCGGTTCCGGCTCATACTCGGCGACTGGCTCTGACTCTGACTCTGACTCTGACTCGGGCTCTGACTCTGACTCGGGCTCTGGCTCTGGCTCGGGCTCTGGCTCCTCGTCCGGCTCGACGACCACGGCGAGGCGATCCGGCTCGGGCTCGGGCTCGACCTCGACGATCTCCGCGACCGGCTCGGGTTCGGGCTCGAGCTCCGGCTCGACCTCGACCACCTCGGCGACATGCTCCGGCTCGCGCTCCTCCTCCGGCTC
>Ga0111538_10010713_pt1 | contig 12180 bp, 8 predicted proteins | sample SoiMethybrSBSTD1_FD_79669 | JGI IMG/M metagenome (GOLD analysis project Ga0111538, IMG submission 79669) | Bulk soil microbial communities from a Populus tree surrounding site in Tennessee, USA - Soil MetaG P. TD hybrid SBSTD1 (version 2)... | ecosystem: Environmental > Terrestrial > Soil > Tree...
CTATACCCTATACCCTATACCCCTACTTGTACCTCTTCCCTTTTTTCACAACCACATCCACCTTTTGCAGCAAATCAATGTAACGCAACACGTCTCCTTTCACCGCGATAATATCAGCATATTTTCCCTCGCTGATGGTTCCGAAGTCTTTATCAACACCCATTGCGACGGATGGCCAATACGTGGCAGCGCGAATTGTATACATCGCATCGAATCCGAACTTGTTGACCCAAACATCCAGCTCGTTCCAGGTGCTTTGACTATGAAATTTCATTGGAATACCGCTGTCTGTTCCCACAAGAAGTACAACTCCCGCATCTCGCAGCTGTTTTATTTTTCGCTCGAGTGTTGGTCGACGGATAGGATTCAACTGAAAGTATGGAAGCTGTCCCGGCTTTTGTATGGATTGTTTGATGTCCTTAATTATTGAGTCAGGTAGATCCAGGTGCCACGTTGTATTATCAAGATTTTCCGGATTGTCACGCAGATATTCGTAGTTGTAAAGACCTTCAATTGTTGGCGTCCAAAAGAAGGGGCCAAGATTCATTTGCGCTGTCCGCTCTTTGATCATGCCGATGATATCCTCCGGGTATTCCGGCGCAGATGCCAGTCCTGTGTGTTCGAAGCAATCAACACCCGCTTTAATACCTCGACGGATCTCTTCCGGTCTATGCGAATGAGCGACAACTTTCAACTTGTTTTTATGGGCCTCATCGACAACTGCAATTACTTCTTCCATCGTCATTTGATCCTGATCGATCAGCTTTATACAATTGACACCCGCTTTAGCGAGCTGTTGAACTTTTGCTCTCGCATCGGCTATACCTTTAACACCCCAGCGGAATTCTGCGGTGCCCGGATATGGCTCATGCTGAATGAAAGGTCCCGACATATACATCGTTGGTCCCGGAATTTCTCCTTTGTTTATCCGGTCACGTACTGAAATACTCGCGTCCAACGGTCCGCCTAGGTCGCGAGCGCTGGTTACTCCTGCCATCAGCAGTTGATGAGCTGACGAAGGCATAATGACATCTTTAGCCACTTTTAAATAAGTCTTGTCCCAGTGCGTGTAGTCGCTGTGGCCGTTGATCATGAGGTGAACGTGCATATCCCATAACCCAGGGAGTACACTCATTCCTTCAGTAGAAATTACTTCTGCATTTCTTGGAATCTCTACACGACCTACTTGTCCGACAGTTTTAATCCTTTCACCTTCGATAATGATCACACTGTTTTGAAGTGGTTTTCCTCCGAATCCATCGATCAACGTTCCTCCTACGAGGGCCTTGACCTGAGCGATTGAGGATACGTTGATAACTACAAGAAGGAATAACAACAGACGCTTCATGTTTAGGTTGGTTTGAGGAAATTAAAATAAAGAATATCCTGGAACTTTGCATTGCACTCTCCTTTTTTGATGTATTAATAAAAATAGTACACCGTCATGCTGAGCTGTGGTTAGCACATACCAAGGATCGGTCTGCGACTCTTAAAGGGAGGGTGGAATCAAGAGGCATGGATGTAGCGAAGCATCCTTATCAGCAAGCTTTGTTCCTCGGAAAGAAGACGCCCTCCGAATGTCGTGCGGACCCTGCGGACAAAGATCCTTCGCTACGACACAGCGTCGGTTATTCCACGAGTCTTAATTATTTGTTGAAGCTGTATTAATCGTACAAATCACAGCTCAGGATGACGGTTGTCAGGGCGAACATCTGCCTGATAGATTGACCATTATTAAAATTAGTCGTATCATAGGATATTATACTTCACAGGAACCCCAAACCTTAATGCAATGATCAGGTCCATTCAAGTATTAATTCTGATCATTTGCTGGCACGTTTCATTTTCACAGGAGTCGACAGTAGCAATAGAAATTGACGCTTCAAAACCAATAGGAGAGATGAAGCCGTTCTGGTCGTACTTCGGATATGACGAACCAAATTATACTACACGAAAAAACGGTCAAAAATTATTGACTGAGCTAACGCAGCTAAGTCCGGTTACCATCTACGTAAGAGCGCACAACCTCCTTACCTCAAGAGGGAACAGCGCTGGCGCGGATTTGAAATGGGGCTTCACCGATGCTTACAAAGAAGACAAGAAGGGAAAACCGATCTACAACTGGATCATTGTCGACAGTATAGTGGACACATACGTGCAACGCGGGATGAAACCATTGATGGAAATTGGATTTATGCCTAAAGATCTGTCGTCAAAACCAGAGCCTTATGAACATACGTGGAGTAGGGGCGGCAACCTTTGGACCGGCTGGACCTATCCGCCGAAAGACTATAATAAATGGAGAGAGTTGATCTATCAATGGGTAAAACATTCCATAGAGCGTTATGGGAAACAAGAAGTGACAACATGGCTATGGGAAGTTTGGAATGAACCGGATATTCCTTATTGGTCTGGTACGTTTGAAGAGTATTGTAAATTATACGACTACGCAGCCGATGGATTGAAGCGGGCCTGTCCGGAATGTACCATCGGTGGCCCGCATACTACCAGTCCCAGAAGTGAAAAAGCCTATAGCTATCTCACAAAATTTATCGAGCATTGCCTTCGCGGAAAAAACCTCGCTACTGGAAAGATAGGGACACCGTTGGAGTACATTGGCTTTCATGCTAAAGGTTCACCTGAATTTGTCGATGGTCACATCCGGATGAATATGGCTGTTCAGCTTAAGGACATCCAAAAAGGATTTGAGGCGGTGAATTCATTTAATGAACTTAAGAACATCCCGATAATCGTGGGCGAATGTGATCCAGAGGGCTGTGCTGCCTGCTCGGAAAAGAGAGATCCGAAATACGGTTACCGTAATGGTACCATGTATTCCAGTTACACCGCTTCATCATTTGCAAGGATATATGAATTGAGGGATCAATACAATGTAAATTTAAGAGGTGTGGTAAGCTGGTCTTTCGAGTTTGAGGATCAGGAATGGTTTGCCGGCTTCAGGGAATTGGCTACGCACGGGATAAACAAACCGGTATTAAACATTTTCCGCATGTTTGGGATGATGGGTGGTCAGCGCGTTTCCCTGAATTCTGAAAATGGACTAACCGCATCAGACATAATAGCGAACGGTGTGCGTGAAAGAAATGATATTCACGGAATTGCCAGTAAGGATCAAAATTCTATCTGCGTAATGGTATGGAGTTACCACGACGATGACATTTCGGGAATATCATCTCCCATTAGATTAACAGTAAATGGAATCAGCCAGAACCAGGTACTCCTTCACCACTACCGGGTAGACCAGAGATACAGCAACTCTTTTGAGGCATGGAAAACGATGGGTAAGCCACAGGAAGTAAGCTCTGAACAATATAAAATCTTAGAAGCGGAGGGAGAATTGCAAACAATGGAATCTCCCCGATGGATGAAAATCGAAAATGGTGTCGGAGTAATTGAATTCGTCTTACCTCGTCAGGCAGTTTCACTGCTGAGGATCACGTGGTGAACCGCTTAATATTTCGGTTTGGGCTTGAATATCTTGGACCATTGCATGGCACTCACAACGTGACGAGTTGGATGTACTTGTTCAGAGCTCGTGCGTTTGATTATGGGGCGCGCCCCGACTTTTTTACCGCAAAGACGCGAAGTTTTCGCAAAGGAGTGCCGTCCGCCTTCTGCCTTATACCCCTATACCTTATACCCTATACCCTATACCCTATACCTCTATACCTCTATACCCTATACCTGTAAGCCCCTCACCCGATAGCTCGTACTTCTTCCACCACCTTCTTCCTTTTCCAGAATTCCTTTTTCGATAAGGTCCTGGATATCTCTCAATGCAGTGTCCGGTGAGCAGTTGGTAATCTTCGCCCATTTTGAAGACGTGAGCTTGCCTTCAAGTCCATCAATAAACTTTGCAAGGATCTTTCGTTGCCTGTCGTTGAATGATACAGTCTGATGTGTTTCCCAAAATCTTGCTTTGTTGATAACACCCGAGAGATTTTCTTCTGACGATGAGATTGACCGGTCCAGACAATCAAGGAACCATCTTATCCACGTAGTGATATCAAGGTTTCCCTTTTGCGTCTTTTCCAGGATTTCATAGTAAGCGTTGCGTTCGCGTTGAATTTGTGCGGACATGCTGTAAAAACGCTGCCTGCTTTTATCCGCTCTAGATAACTGCATATCAGCTATCGCTCTAGCTATACGTCCGTTTCCGTCATCAAAAGGATGTATGGTTACAAACCATAGATGTGCGATCGCCGCTTTGAGCACGGCGTCGATGGAATCAGTTTCATTAAACCACTGCAGGAATCTTGTCATCTCGCCGGGAACCCGGGTTGCTTCCGGTGCTTCAAAATGAATTCGTTCTTTGCCAATGGGACCTGACACCACTTGCATTGGTCCTCGCTCGTCGTTCCGCCAGGTGCCGGCCTTTATCTTCTGCATTCCGCTTCTTGCCGTTGGAAACAGTGCAGCATGCCATCCGAATAAACGATCATCTGTCAACAATGCTTCAAAGTTTTGCGTGGCGTCAAGCATCATTTCCACGACTCCTTCAACGTTACGGCTAACAGAAACTTCTCCAGCTATTTCTATTCCAAGTCTCCTGGCGATGGAGGACCGAACCTGATCAGGGGGTAATTTCTCTCCCTCTATTTCGCTCGATTTAATTACGTCTTGGGTCAGGGTTTCAAGGGTTGCTTCCTCCCGGAGGTGAAAGCCCAGACTTTCGAGTTTTCCCAGCAGCCTGCCCTGTCTGTGTCGCACATTGGAGAGCGGAAGCATGATTTGATCCCGGTCCCAGCTGAAGTCTGGCCACTCCTTTATTTGATGGATATATTTCGGCATTCTCCGCAGAATATGCGGTAAATAAAGGGATTATTCTCCGCAAAAACAAGTTATTCACCGCAAAAAATGCGGTGAATATTGGGCTAAACTCCGCAGACTCAACATCCGGGATAGTCGATTAGAACCAATAAATGGAATATGAATTATCTCGTTAGCATCAATTCTTTCATTCAATGCGTCAACTGTCCTAGCAGCTATCCAGCTCACTTTGCAATTTTTAACATGCTTTTCTTGACGAGCTATTAACCGAAAAGATGAACCTCTCGGTAGCATATCACATTCGGAAGACCTAACTTATAATGCATGCCAGGAAAGTTAAAATTACGGTCAAGGTGGACGCTAATCATTGCATGGCTACTGGAAATAGCGGTCATGAATCCTGCCGTAAGTCAATCACAATACGAGCTCAACTTTCGCGAAGTCGAAGGTCTCCACGGACGGCCTTTAGGCAGGATCCGCAACATTACACAGGATCCATACGGCAACATGTGGTTTTCCGGAGAACAAGAGAAATGTATTTACCGATATGATGGAGTCAAGCTGACTCTTTACAGAAACGATAATTTTAATCCAAATTCATTGGGCGGCGTAGACGTAAACGAGGTGTACGCCGACGATACAGGTTTGATCTGGGTGTCCTTTGCCGGCGAGGGATTGGATATGTTCAATCCATCCACTAATACATTCACACATTACCGGCATAACGATGGAAATCCAAAAAGCATTGCTAGTGACAATGTGAATGTTGTCCTGAGAGATAGCAAAGGAAAAATATGGATAGGTACGGATCGCGGTTTGGATATACTGAACGCGGAGAACAGCGAGTTCACACACTATCAAAATGAACCAGGTAATACACACTCGTTGAGCCACAATTTTGTAAGTCGCATTTACGAGGACAAACAAGGTGTGATTTGGGTTGCAACAGCAGGAATGCCATGGATTATACCAGACCCAGATGACGGAGGTTTAAACCGTTTTGAGCAAGATGGGAGTTTCACTCAATTCCGACATGATGAAAATAACGAACACAGTTTAATTACTAACAAGGTGACGGCGCTATATGAAGACAGCCGTGGTGTATTTTGGGTGGGAACAAATGAAGATGGGTTACACACGCTGGACCGCGCGACAGGTCGTGTTGAGCGCTACCGTTTTGATCCTACTAATCCGGATAAGTTCAGCAGACCGCGAACCGATCCTGATTGTAAACCGTTTGACATCACCACATTTATACTTGAAGATCATTCCGGCGCCATTTGGATCGGTTCGATGTGTTCGGGAATGAATCGTTATGATCCGAAAAGTGGAATGACTGTACCTTTTAAGAATGATAATGGTTTCCCGGATAATTCAACCTTGAACGGATTTGTCTCAAGAGATGGTGTCTTGTGGATAAGCACTCAGCAGAATAAGTTGTTCAGGGTAGATCCGGTGCAGCAGCTATTTGAAAAAAGAATTCTTGGTTTTGGCGTATCCCGATTTCGTGAAAACCCGGAAGGTACAGTGTGGGTGGGGTCCGAAAAGGGTTTATTCCTTGTAGATAACAAAGGACATCTCTTGAGGAAAATCGAGATCAAAGACAAAGACGGCAATCCTTCACGAATTTTTGAAATCCACCGTGATTCAACTGACGTTCTTTGGTTAGGAACGTCAAGCGGCGCTTACGTAATCGATACACGCACAGGGAAATATCATGCACTCGATGGTATCAAAGGCCGTGGAATCCTAAAGATCATAACTGATCAATCAAATCCTGATTGGAAATGGATGACCATGATAAGTGGAGGTGCACTTGTCAAATATTCGAAAACACAAGGTGTCCTTAAAAGGTACAATCGGAACAATGCCGACTCAGCCTCTATGATAGCGGATAATACGATTGGTATACTGGACGACAATGATAACATTTGGACAACAACGCTCGACGGCATCAACCGGTTTGACAAAAAATCAGGACGCTTCACGCATTTTCTTTCGATGAAGGGCACCTTTATCTATAAAGATCGACGCGGTGCGATCTGGGCTGGATCGGAGAATGGACTTTTTGAATACAATGCCGAAACCGAAAAGTTTATGCCTTCAATGTTTCATTCTGTAGTCGCCACCGATCCGACCTATGGCATTATTGAAGACGACCGCTCGAATTTATGGGTATCCACGCCTTCTTCCATTGTTCGAATTGATTCCACTCGTCAGTCTGTTCACCAATTTGGAAATCAAAACGGTATTGAACAAGGCAATAACATTCCTGGAGCTCTTTACAAAGCAAACGATGGCTCAATATTGCTCGGTTATAACAATGGATACTATCGCATCGACCCTAAACAATTTGCTGAAATCGAAAAACCTCCAAAGATTTACTTTACGAATTTTTCCATAAATGGCGGCGAGGACTCTTTCAACCCCACCAACCTGTTGAAGGCTCCATCCGAAACAATTCCTGCTCTGACACTCACTCACGATCAAAATAATTTCTCCATTGGTTTTGTAATGTCTGATTACCGCGATCCACAAGGAAACTTTTTCCAGGCGCGGTTGCTCGGGTACGATAATTCATGGAGAGATTTGGGTTCGGAGAATTCCTCTAACTATTTCGCCGTTCCCCCCGGAAAGTACACGTATGAGCTACGTGGTTACATCTATAATGGTTCCATGACGCAAAGATCTGTCGAGATAAAAATATTGCCGCCGTGGTGGAAGACATGGTGGGCTTATTTAAGTTATATGCTGATTGGTATCGGAATCCTGGCAGCGGGCAGGAAAGCGATCGTGCACGAGGAACGCTTGAAAGCCAACTTTCAACTTGAACATCTTAACTTTGAAAAAGCAAAAGAAGTTGATCGCCTGAGGGCCGCGTTCTTCACGAACATAAGTCACGAGTTCAGGACGCCACTTACGTTGATTAAAGGTCCTGTTGACGAATTGCTTGAAAAATATGCCCAGGATCCGCGCACAACAGAAAGATTGAAACTAATTAGTGGGAATTCTGAACTGTTGCTTAAGCTGATAAATCAATTGATGGATCTCGCTCGCGTGGAAGCAGGCAGTCTAAGGCTGGAAAAAACGGAAAGCGATATCTATTCATTCACCAGGACGATCGCCAACTCATTTGATTCTTTTGCAAGACAGAAGATTGTTTCCCTTTCAGTCGAGCTGCCGGCAGAAGCTAAGGTTGTCGCATACGACAAGGGCAAATTCGAGACGATCATCATCAACCTGATAAATAATGCGATAAAGTTTACGCGTCTTGGCGGATCAGTCCACATAAAAGCTCGTGTCGATGATTCAATGTTGTGGCTATCCGTAAAGGACACGGGGATTGGCATCCCGAAAGAGCATCAGTCAAAAATTTTTGAACGTTTTCATCAGATAAGCGAAGCACATAAGGAAGTTGGCACCGGCATTGGCCTGGCGTTGGTGAAAGAGCTCGTAACGTTCCTGGGTGGCACAATTGAAGTATTTAGCGAAGAAAAGACAGGCAGCGAGTTCATAGTCGGTCTTCCAGTTGAACCGGTGTTGGAGAATGAAAATAAAACAATTGAAATTTCACACTCAGAATCAACAGAGTTGGTTGAGAATTCTGCTCGTATCGATAAACTTACTTCTGAGGATAACCAGGAAAGAAAGAACTCAGAATTAAAACCTCAAATTCTGGTAGTGGAAGACAACGCTGAAGTGCGAGCTTTCATAATCGATTGCCTTGGAACCGAGTTTGATTTTGCCGAAGCAGACAACGGCGTAACGGGACTTCATACAGCGTTCACGGATATACCCGATATGATCATCAGCGATCTGATGATGCCGGAAATGGATGGAATTCAGATGACAGAAAAGCTCAAAGCCGACATACGAACCAGTCATATTCCGTTGATCATGTTGACGGCCAAATCGGCGGAGGACAGCAAACTTCAAGGACTGCAGACCGGCGCGGATGATTATCTGACGAAACCATTCAACAGGAATGAATTGCTATTAAAAGTACGGAATGTGACAGCCAGGCAGTTAAAGCTCCGAGAAAAACTGAAAGCGGATTTAATGAGTTCTGCGCCTTTTATCGAAGTGATGTCACAGGACGAACGTTTCATCAATAATGTGAGGCAAAAAATTCTTGACCGGTTGAATGATGAACAACTTGGCGTCGAGTCGTTAAGTGAAGACGTGGGGATGAGCCGGTCGCAACTGCTACGGAAGGTTACTGCATTGACCGGCATTTCCGTTAATGAGTTAATCCGCAAATTGAGACTACAACGCGCCGCACAACTCATCACACAAAATTGGGGACCAGTAACTCAGATTGCATATCAAGTCGGTTTCACAACCCCTTCTTATTTTGCCAAAGTGTTTAAGATGGAGTTTGGCGTTCTTCCCTCCGAGTATTCAGAAAAATTCGCAAAGCCGACATTACATTCTCCAAATTCCTGACTTTCATTGCGCGATCGGTCTTGTTTTCACGTATGTAGTACTGCCTACTATTTTATCCGAATCGCTTCCTCCACGATTTTGCCTTGTTCCCTGACGATCATCTTATCATCCTTAAATTCAAACGTCAGGTCGCGATCCTTCGAAAAGAACTGTGTTTCGTTTTCAGGAAATAACTTGAAAGTATTGTCGCCAATAGTTAGTAGGAGTGAACCATCAGCGTGTGTGATCTCACAAAGTCCGGATTGTGGAGCCTTGTACTTACCATCATAGCGTTTAAGTGCCTTCTCGTTTAATACGATCTCCTTTCTATGATTGACATAAGGCGCCGGACCGTGATCATAACTAAGCACCCTCGACATCTTCCACTCGCCTTCCGTCTTCAGCCACAGATGAGTGAATCGAGCAAGCCCGTCGAGGCGCGGTTCTTTTCCGTTTTCAATAATATAAAATACATGTTGTCCTGAGAGGATTGCGCCATAAAGTTTGTCTCCGTCTTTCATGGGAAAAGCCTTTACACTCCCGGTCACAGCTTCTCTTCGCAATCGGAAGTTGTCGTTACTACACAGATTTTTTTTTGGAAACCATTAAGAAGTTGTCGAGTCCGTGGATCACACCTCCCTTGTCGTGGTAGAATTCGATATTATCTGTAAAGAAGCTGCGCATAGCGTCTATGTTGCAGCTGTTGTAATGTTTCCAGAAAACACTATCAAGTGTATAGACCTCATGTAATTCGTCATCGACAGTTTGGTTCTGAGCGTAGGGGTATTCGCAAAAGATCAGCGAAAAGAGGATGACGACCAGTGTCGTTTTTAGTGTACGCATAATTGCATTAGTTAAGATGAAAGTGGATCAACGTCTAACCTTCCTGTCGACGACAAAATTCAGAATGAGACTAAGACCCCCGAAAAGAAAGATCATGGAAAAAAAGGCCGGCGCTCTTTCGATTACCTCACTTTTATACAACATGTTGCCAGCGAGTATACCTAGGGCAATACCAACGCTAAGCATCCCGAACTTTAGCGTGTTTGAACCGAAACTAACTTTTGGATCAAACGTCGACGGGGTGATGCCCTTTTCCAGCATTGTCATGCGTTCGCGATAGCGTGTAATAACGATTATATAGATAATCCCGAAAATGGTGGCAAATGCGGCTAGTGATACCAGAAAGTCCCGTGTTATATCATGCATACAGCTAATGTTTAATTTATGACCGTAAGAGCGTGAACGCTCTTCCACGGATACACTTTTTTTAAAAAATTCTGAATAAAAGAAAGCTGGTGTTGGGTGTAACCAATTACCTCTTATTTTGCTCATACCATATTTATGGACCAACAGGAAGAGCTGGAATATATCCGCAGGGTACGGAACGGTGAGCATGCCGCTTATGCCTTCCTTGTTGATCGCTATAAAGCCATGGTATATTCCATTGCGTGGAAGGTGTTGGGAAACCAGGAGGATGCGCAGGACGTCGCGCAGGAAGGATTCATCAAGGCTTATCAGCAACTGTACCAATTTGAAGCCAAATCAAAATTCTCCACCTGGTTATATACAATAGTCTATAGAACCGCACTTGCAAAGGCGAAGGAAGTGAAAGTGAGGACATTTTCTATTACGGAGCAGTTTAAGGAAACATTCACCAATGACTACTCCTCACCTCAGCTTACGCTTATGCAGACAGATGATGAACAGCGATCGGTGAACCTGGCTATCAATAACCTTCCTAAAACGGAAGCGCTATTGGTAATCCTTTATTATATCGATGAGAATTCCATAGGCGAGATCAGGCAGATAACCGGATTGTCCATGGCTAACATCAAGATTAAGCTATTTCGTGCACGAAAGAAGCTGGAGAAGGAATTAAGATTTTTACTGGACGACAAAACCACCGAAAGGAGGACATATGGGAAACAGGGCAGATAGACTGCGATCGTTGCTCCGGAAAGTTGAGCTACAATCACCCCCCGATGATTTTACGGAAGAGGTGATCCGGGAAATCGATGCGATGGCGCGCGATAAGGTTTATACTAATCAAAAATTAAAAGCTGTGCTGAGCAAAAATTTGACGGCTGCGCCTTCCACGGGGTTTACTTATAGCGTGCTTAACCAGGTAAGGCATCAAGGTCAAAGTCAGGATCACTATCCACCAATCATAAGCAAAAAAGCGTGGGCTTCTATCATCGCCTTCGTGATGGTTTGTTTAGTCGTTTCAGTCGGCCTGAATGGAGAGGGCGGGCAAGTGACAGAATTGTTTTTAACACCTCTTGGCAATTACCTCAGCACCCTTACATCAAAGTTACTGGAACCATTGTTTTACCTGGGGATGATAACTCTTTCAGTTGGCTTGTTACTGCTAATTGATTATTTCTTCAGGAACGTCCTGCGCTCGGGAAGAGTAGATTAGAAAAAGAACCTGCTCACTTCAAATTGCAGATAGCTTGTGCACGTATACCGAATTAGTACCACGGACTTTTTTATCGCAAAAGCCGCAAAAAAATACCGCAAAAAACGCAGAAGAATGCAGTCTTACCTTTTGTGTTTTTTGCGCTCGCCCGCTCGTAGACATAGCCACAACACCAGGATCTCCTTTAGCTTGCTACATAACTTATACCCTATACCTCTATACCTCTATACCCCTCTTTTAGCCTTTTATGATGATAGATGTATGAAAGGACTCCCGGTGCATAGAACACCAACATGAACAATTGCGCCGGATGGAATCCCTCCACTGCGATACCTGACATCGTCGCCGCAGTGAGGTCGAAAAATAAACCTGCATAGGCCCATTCCTTCACCCGCGGATAACCGGGAATGAGAATACCGATCACGCCAAGGATCTTTGCAATACCCACAAACATAATTACGTATTGCGGATAGCCGAGCTTGGTATGAATAAGGTCCACTGAGTCCGGTGACATAATAACATTGGGCACTGCGGTTGATAGC
>Ga0111538_10010714_pt1 | contig 12179 bp, 8 predicted proteins | sample SoiMethybrSBSTD1_FD_79669 | JGI IMG/M metagenome (GOLD analysis project Ga0111538, IMG submission 79669) | Bulk soil microbial communities from a Populus tree surrounding site in Tennessee, USA - Soil MetaG P. TD hybrid SBSTD1 (version 2)... | ecosystem: Environmental > Terrestrial > Soil > Tree...
CGCGGCCACCTTCACGTTCACCGCGAACCAGCGAGGGGCGACCTTGCGCTGCTCGCTCGACGGCGCGGCGCCGGTGTCGTGCACGTCGCCCGCGGGGTACTTGGGGCTGGCCGACGGCGACCACCTCTTTACCGTCCAGGTGAAGGACGCGAGCGGCGCCTATGCCGACCGCGCGAGCCGGCGCTGGACGGTTCAGACGACTCCGCCCGCGCCGCCCGAGCCGAAGCCCTCGCCGCTCCTGCCCGTCGGAGGCGGCAAGGCGAAGGTGAGACTCCGCGGGCGGGTCGTGCTCGGCGCGAACCGCCTTCGCAAGCTCTCGCTGCGAAAGCCCCCGCGGCTGTATCGCCTCGACGAGGAGCGCGACGAGGGAGAGCCCCATGCGCAGCCCGCCTGCTTGCCGGCAGGAACGTGCCTCGTCACGCTCGGCGGCGAGGCCGACCCCTTCACCACGACGCCGAAGCCGACAGACACGCCCTTCGTCGTGAGCGGCGGCGGCGACCCGCAGGTCGCGGCGGGCAAGTCGTTCCTCGTGGTGACCGCCTACAACCAGATGTGGGTCTACACGAAGGACGGCAAGCTCGTCACCAAGGACAAGTACGGGAGCCCGCTCAGCTACCCGATGACGGCGGCGCAGCTGTTCACGCCGCTATGGGACCCGCCGGGCCCGAACTCCAAGGGCATCAATGGGTATCTGAAGCTGCCCTCGGGGGTGCCGTGCAACGTGGAGGACCCGTTCGCCTCCGGGACCTTCTGCCTGAACGACTGGTACGACATGCGCGTCATCTACGACGATTTCCGTGACCGGTTCTGGGTCATCGCCACCGCGCGCAACCCGAACTGGAAGAAGGAGACCGCGACGCTGAAACAGCGCATCGCGCGGCGGTCGAAGGTCGCGCTCGCGGTGTCGAGGACGGCCGATCCGCGGGACGGGTTCTACCTGTACTGGTGGAACGGCGTGATCGACGACGGCGCGTGCGCCACGCTCGGGTCGCCGCCCGGCCCGCCGGCCGCCTGCCCGAACTCGACCTACCAGCCCGGCGACGCCGCGGACTACCCGTCGATCGGGATCTCGAAGGACTTCTTCACCCAGACGATCGGGGTCGTGAACGTGAATCCGCACGACCCCGACTGGCCCGTGTCCGTCGACAAGTACGCGCTCGTCAACGTGTTCGACGCCGACAAGCTCGCGAACGGAGGGTGCAGCTCTCCGTGCGGGTGGGCGTACTGGAACTTCACCTACCCGGGCACGAACACGGTCGTCAAGGGCATCGTCCAGCCCGCCGTCGAGCACGGCGCCGTGCAGAAGGACTTCGCCACGATGGCGAACACGCAGGGGGACAAGACGCTCTGGGTGTGGGGCTTCACGAAGCAGGAGGGCGCGTTCGCGCCGCCCCTGCACGGCGCCCCGATCCAGGTCAAGAAGTGGGCCGGCCCCACGAACCCGGACCAGCCGCCGAAGGGCTCCGTCACGAGCCCCTCGCCGATCTCGTACGGCAACCTCGGCAATCTGGTGACCAAGGCGGCCACGCGGAACGGGCTGATGTACGCCACGTGGCAGGACTGCTCGGTCTGGTTTGGCGGGCAGTCGCCCTGCTCGGCGTCGATCCGGCTCGTGAAGGTCAACCCCGGATTGGCGCTCACCGTCGACGTCCCGACCGGTCCGATCATCGACCGCACCTTCGGCTTCCACACGCTCGGCGAGGGCGACCAGGAGGTGATCGGCTACGGGGTCCCGGCCGTCGAGGTGAACAAGCACTCGGACGCGGTGGTGGTCTATCAGCGCGTCGGCGGGGTCGACACCTGGCCGGAGGCGCGCTACAGCGCCTACATGAACGGAGAGGCGGACATCCGGCCGAGCGCCCTCCTGAAGGTGGGCGCGCGGCCGGTCGGCGGAAACGCCGACCCCGACGACCCGGACAAGGCGATCGGAAACGCGGATACGGGCGGAGCGTCGGTCGACCCGGTCGGCAAGGAGGCGATCTGGCTGACGCACGTCTTCGCGAACTCGTCCGGCGGGTACCAGATGGCGGTCGGCAAGGTGTTCGGCAAGCCGTTCGCCGACCTCATCACGATCGTCTCGAAGTTCGAGCTGACCGGCCTCGGGAGCGTGCGAAAGGCCAAGGCGACGGTGATCGTCGGGAACCAGGGCGACGGCAAGGCGCCGGGGTCCAAGCTGCACCTCTTCCTCGTGCCGAAGCGGGGGAAGCCGAAGCCGCTCGGGACGATGAGGGTGCCGCGCCTGCCGTCGGGCAGGTCGAAGGTGCTCCACATCGACCTGGCCCTCCCCGGGGGACTCGGATCCGGCCCCTTCCGCCTGCGGGCGGTCGTGGATCCGTCGAAGCGGATCAAGCAATACGGCCTCAGGAACGACGCGGGCCTGTCGCGCCGCGCCGATCGCTGAGCTCGGGCTACGGCGCTGTCGCTATGTAGATGTTCTGGTCGAGGCCGCCCTGCGACAGGCAGGGGTTGTCGATGGTCGGCGAGCTGTACGAGGGCGCGTTGATGTCGTTCGGCACCCACGTGCACGTCTGCCGGCCGTCGAAGCCGTCGGCATCGTCGTCAGCTCCCGTCTCGCGCGGGTCGAGGCCCGCCGGGAGGTCGCGTGTGTCCGTCCACACCGAGGCGGTCGCCGCGCCGGCCGCGGACGTGTAGTTGTAGTCGCCGAAGAACGGCGAGCGCATTCCGCTGCGCACCTCCCAGTTGGGGTTCGTGCCCAGAGCGCTCACCTGTGACTCGGTCCAGCTGGCGCCGCCGGTCGTGGAGCGGGCGACGATCGCCTGCACGACATTGCCGGAGTTGGACCCGGCCGCCGTGTCGCCGGGCGGCAGGTCGGGCGAGTAGGAGGGGTCCCCGCGTGAGTCCTGGAACACCACCGACAGCGCTCCCGCGCCGGTCGTGATGTCGGGGAAGAACTGGTGCCCCACGGCAGCCGTGTCCACAGGGACGGCCGGCGCCGTCCAGGTGAGCCCGTCAGGTGAGTTGCGGACGAAGACCTTCGACTGGCGGGCCGCGGTCCGGGCGTTCCACACAACGTGCACGCCGGAAGCGTCCGCCGCGACAGCGGAAAGGCTCGAGAAACGGGCGTACGTCAGGCCGTTGTCGCATGCGAACGGTCCGTCGCCGCACGTGTCGGGGCCGAAGTCGGTCGACTCGAACGGAACGATGTCCGCCACCGTCTGCGGGAGGCTGAAGCTCTGCCCGCCGTCGGTCGAGCGCACGATCCGGATCCGGTTCTCGGTGGACTTCTGGTGCATGATCTCGCGGTAGGTCACGTAGACCGCGCCGTTCGGCCCCACACCGATGTCGGCGAACTGCTCCTCGCCGTGACCCTGAGTCAGCCTCATCGGCGCCGAGAACGTCTGGCCGCCGTCGGTCGACCGCGCGAAGTAGATGACGTTGTTGGCCGCCTGGCCCGGATAGCGCGCCCAGGCCACGTAGAGGTTGCCCGCGGTCGCGGTCCCGACGCTCTGGTCGGCCGCGATGTTGATCTTGTCCTGGAACAGGCCCCAGACCGACGGCGTGCCGCGGTCCACGCGCACGGTGCGCACATATGTCGCACCGTCGTTGTCGTAGCGAGCGACGTACAGCGAGCCGTTCGTCGGCTTTGCGCGGTTGAAGCAGATGAAGCCGTAGTAGAGGTGCCCGGTTCCGTCGAAGGACTGGGTGGGGTCGCCGGCGGCCGCGCACGAGCCGTGCACAGGCGACGCGGTGCCGAACGTCGTGGTGTCCGCCGGATAACCGGGGACCAGGCTCAGCGACCAGCTCGCGCCGCCGCTCGTGGAGCGGTAGTACCCCGCCCAGACGTTGCCGGAGCCGTTCTGGATCTCCGCGCAGTAGTCGTTCGAGCCCGCGGTCATGATCAACGGGTTGCGCGGGTCGACCGCCACGCTCGGTTCGTTCTGAGTCCGACGGCCCGTGCTGCAGGACGTCATCGTCGCGTCCGCGCCACCGGAGGCGAGCTGGTAGTTCCCGGAGGTGTCGTTCGTCACGAGGGTGTCTGCCCTCGCCACTCCGAGCGGTCCCAGCGCCACGAAAACAAGCGCCCCGGCCAGTGCTGCGATCCTGCGCATTACGGCCTCCTGCGTCGCCCTCCCAGGTTGCCGGGCAGGCTACTCCTCGAGCGCTCAGGACGTGTGGTCGGTGAGCTCCAGCAGCACGACCTGGCCCGCCATCACGACCGCGCCGACCAGCGGCACGCCCGGGCGGTAGACCAGGTGCGTGTAGGACGGCGCCTCGAGCACCACCGCGTCGGCGCGGGCGCCGGGCCTGAGCCGGCCCACGTCGTGGCGGCGTAGCGCGCGGGCGCCGCCGGTCGTGGCGGCGAGCAGCGCCTCCTCGGGGGTCATCCTCATGTCGCGCACGGCCAGCGCGATGCAGAAGGCCATCGAGGTCGTGTAGCTCGAGCCGGGGTTGCAGTTCGTCGCGACGGCAACGCTCACGCCGGCGTCGATCGCGCGGCGCGCGTCCGGGTACGGCTGGCGAGTCGAGAAGTCCGTGGCCGGGAGGAACGTGGCGACGGTGTCGCTCCCCGCGAGCGCCGCGATGTCGTCGTCGGTCATATACGTGCAGTGGTCCACAGACGCCGCGCCCAGCTCCACAGCGAGCCGCACCCCCTGCCCGAAGCCGAGCTGGTTGCCGTGCACGCGCAGCCCGAGCCCGGCGTCGCGGCCGGCCTCGAGCACGCGACGCGACTGGTCCGGATCGAACGCCCCCTCCTCGCAGAACACGTCGATCCAGCGGGCGAGCGGCCGGCACGCCTCGAGCATCTCACCGCACACCAGCTCCACGTACTCGCCGGCGCGGCCCTCGTACTCGGGCGGCACCGCGTGCGCGCCGAGGAACGTCACGTCGTCCGTGAACTCGGCGGCCACGGCGCACAGCCGCCGCTCGGACTCCGTGTCGAGCCCGTAGCCCGACTTGATCTCGAGATGCGTGATGCCGGCGCTGACGGCCTCGGCGCGGCGGGCGGCGGCGAGCTCCCGGAGCTCGTCCTCGCCGGCCGCGCGGGTGGCCTCAGTCGTGACCGTGATGCCCGACGCGGCGTACGGCCGGCCGGCCATCCGGGCGGCGAACTCGTCCGCGCGGTCGCCGGCGAAGACGAGATGCGTGTGGCTGTCCACGAATCCCGGGATCACGCACCTGCCCTCGACGTCGAGCTGCTCGTCGGCGGCCGCGCCGGCCGGCTCGATCGCCGCCACGCGGTCGCCCTCGACGACGATCGCGGCGTCCCTGACGATCCCGAGCGGCCCCTCCCCCTGCTCCGCGTCGCACGTGACCAGGAGGCCGATGTTGTCGATGACGAGGCTCATCCGGTCACCGCTCGGATCGCCTCGTGCAGCTCACTCGGGGCGATGCCGTGCCGTCCGTCGCGCACGACCTGGACGCCATCGACCAGGACGCTGCGCACATCCGCGGCGGTGGCCCCGAACACGACCGCGTCGAGCACGGTGTCGGCGTCATAACCGGCCAGGCGGACTCCGTCCAGGGCGACCGTCACGAGGTCGGCCGGCGCGCCCGGCCCGATCCTGCCGGCCTCCGGCCAGCCGAGGCAGGCGTGGCCGCCCGCGGTGGCGGCGCGCAGCAGCTCGACCGCGCCGTGGTTCCCGCGCTCGCCGGTCGCCAGCCGCTCGTCGAGCTCAACGGCGCGGGCCTCCTCGAACGGGTCGATGACCGCGTGGGAGTCGCTGCCGAATGCCAGCCGGACGCCCGCGTCCACCAGCGGCCGCATGCGGCCGATGCCGTCCGCGAGGTCGCGCTCCGTCGTCGGGCAGACGCAGCAGCAGGAGCCGGCCTCGCCCAGCATCGCCACGTCGGCGGCGTCCAGGTGGGTGCCGTGGATCGCGGTGAAGCTCGCATCGAGCGCGCCCGCGTCGGCCAGGAGGCCGGTGGGTGTTCGGCCGTACGCGTCGCGGCACGCCTCGTTCTCCGCGGGCTGCTCCGACACGTGCGCGTGCAGCGGCCGGTCGTGCTCGCGCGCCCACGCGGCCACCGTGGCCGCCGAGTCGGGATCGACCGCGCGCATGCTGTGGATCGCCGCGCCCACTCGCACCGACCCGCTCTCGTCGAGGTCGTCCACCCGCTCGGCCCACGCCTCCGCGCTCCCGTCGGAGAAGCGTCGCTGGCCCTCCTCCAGCGGCGCGTCGATGCCGCCGTGGAGGTAGCAGGCGTCGATCAGCGTGATGCGCACACCGGCCTGCGCCGCCGCGGCCAGCAGCACGCGGCCCATCTCGTTGGGGTCGTCGTACGGAGCGCCGCTCGGCGTGTGATGCACGTAGTGGAACTCGCCCACGGTCGTGATGCCCGCCATCGCCATCTCCGCGTAGGTCGCGCGCGCGAGCGCGAGGTAGGTGTCGGGCTCGATCCGGCCGGCGGCGCGGTACATCTCCTCGCGCCAGGTCCAGAATGTGCCGCGGCCGCGCTGCGTGCGACCGCGGAGCGCGCGCTGGAACGCGTGCGAGTGGGCGTTCGCGAGACCGGGGAGCGTCAGGCCGTCCAGGATCGTCGCGTCCCGCGGCGGCGAGTCCTCGCCGGGCGTCACGGAGGTGATCGCGCTGCCCTCGACCTCGACGAGGACGCCGCTCTCGGCGCGCTCGCCGCCGAGCCACGCCAGCGCGCACCAGTACGCGGTCACGACCCCGTCCGCTCCACGATGGCGCGGGCGCGCCGCTCGAAATCCTCGCGGTGGAGGCGGTCGAACTCGTCCCAGGTCGTGAGCGTCGCCGGATCCTCCACGCGGTCCAGGAAGAGCACGCCGTCGAGATGGTCCAGCTCGTGCTGGAACGTTCCCGCCGTAAGGCCGCGGCGCACCTCCTCGTGCTCCACCCCGTCGCGATCCAGGTATCGCACGCGCACGTTCATGTGGCGCGGCACCTCACCGCGCAGGTTCGGCACCGACAGGCAGCCCTCGTTGATCCGTTCGACGTCGTCGTCCACCGGCTCGATCGCCGGGTTCACGATCACGGTGAGCGGCACCGGCGGCTTGTACGGGTACCGCGGGTTGTCCGGCCGCACCTCCACCACCGCCACGCGGACGGTCTCGGCGACCTGGTTCGCGGCGAGCCCGGCGCCGTTCGCCGCGCGCATCGTCTCGATCATGTCGTCGATCAGGCCCTGGATCTCCGGCGAGGAGAGCTCCTCTGCGCTCACCTCGCGCGCCCGCTCGCGCAGCACGGGGTGCCCGGCCTCCACGATCTCGCGGCGGCTCACCCGTCGTGCTCGCGCATCGGGATGCGGACGCCGCGCTCCTCGGCCACCTCGTTCGCCCGGTCGTAGCCCGCGTCGGCATGGCGGATCACGCCCATGCCCGGGTCGGTGGTGAGCACGCGGTCGAGCTTCTCGGCGGCGAGGTCCGTGCCGTCCGCCACCACGACCATCCCGGCGTGGATGGACCGCCCGATCCCCACGCCGCCACCGTGGTGGATGCTCACCCACGACGCGCCCGAAGCCGTATTGACCAGTGCGTTCAAAAGCGGCCAGTCGGCGATCGCGTCGCTGCCGTCCTCCATCGACTCGGTCTCGCGGTACGGCGACGCAACCGACCCCGAGTCGAGGTGGTCGCGGCCGATCACGATCGGCGCCTTCACCTCGCCGCTCCTCACCAGCTCGTTGAAGCGCATGCCCAGCCGGCGCCGCTCGCCGTAGCCGAGCCAGCAGATCCGCGCCGGCAGGCCCTGGAAGGCGATCCGCTCGCCCGCCATCCGGATCCAGCGGGCGAGGCTCTCGTCCTCCGGGAACTCCTCGAGGATCGCGCGGTCCGTGGCGGCGATGTCCTCGGGGTCGCCCGACAGCGCAACCCACCTGAACGGGCCGCGGCCCTCGCAGAACAGCGGGCGGATGTAGGCGGGCACGAAGCCCGGGTAGTCGAACGCGCGCTCGAAGCCGCCCAGCTTCGCCTCCGCGCGGAGGCTGTTGCCGTAGTCGAACACCTCGGCGCCGGCGTCCATGTAGCCGACCATGGCGAAGCAGTGAGCGGCGGCCGAGACGCGCGCGCGGTGGATGTACTCCTCGGGGTCCTCGCCCCGCAGATGGTCGGCCTCGTCCAGCGTCAATCCGGCTGGGATGTATCCCTGCAGCGGGTCGTGGGCGCTCGTCTGATCGGTCACCACGTCGGCCTCGAAGCCCTGCCTCAGCAGCTCGGGGAACACCTCCGCGGCGTTCGCGCACACCGCCACCGACAGGGCCCGGCGCTCCCGCTTCGCCTGCAGGCAGCGCTCAACGGCGTCGGCGAGGTCGTCGGCCTCCTCGTCCAGGTAGCGCGTCTCGAGCCGGCGCCGGATGCGGTCGCGGTCGACCTCCACGCACAGCGCCACGCCCTCGTTCATCGTCACGGCCAGCGGCTGGGCGCCGCCCATCCCGCCGAGGCCCGCGGTGAGCGTGATCGTCCCGGCGAGCGAGCCGTCGAAGCGTCGCCGCGCTATCTCCGCGAAGCACTCGTACGTGCCCTGGACGATGCCCTGGCTCCCTATGTAGATCCAGGAGCCGGCGGTCATCTGCCCATACATCGTCAGGCCGAGGTCCTCGAGCCGGCGGAACTCGTCCCATGTGGCCCACTCCGGCACGAGGTTCGAGTTCGCGATCAGCACCCGAGGCGCCCACTCGTGCGTGCGGAACACGCCGACCGGCTTGCCGGACTGGACGAGCATCGTCTCGTCGTCGCCGAGGCTCCGCAGGGTGCGCACCAGGGCGTCGAACGCTTCCCACGACCGCGCCGCGCGGCCGGTGCCGCCGTAGACCACCAGGTCGTCGGGGCGCTCGGCCACGTCCGGGTCGAGGTTGTTCATCAGCATCCGCATCGCGGCCTCCTGCGACCAGCCCCTGCACGAGAGGTCCGTGCCGCGCGGCGCGTGCACCTCGCGGGCGCCCTTCATTCGAGTCCTCCGATCGCGCTCTCAACCGCCTCCACCACCGCGCCCGAGGCCACCAGCCGCTCGACCTCGGCCAGCTCCGGCGCCAGGAAGCGGTCGGGGCCGGGGCCGGGAACGGCGGCGCGGACCGCGTCGCGCGCGGCCGCGGTGCCGGCGCCCGGCCCGAGCGGCGCCCTCAGATCGAGTGCCCGGGCGGCGCAGGTGAGCTCCACGGCGAGGATGCGCGTGAGGTTCGCGACCGCGGTGCGCAGCTTGCGCGCGGCACCCCAGCCCATGGACACGTGGTCCTCCTGCATGGCGCTCGTGGGCAGCGAGTCGGTGCTGGCCGGCACGGCGAGCCGGCGGTTCTCGGCCACCATCGCGGCCTGCGTGTACTGGGCGAGCATCATCCCCGAGCTCACGCCGGCGTCCTCGGTCAGGAACGGCGGCAGCCCGTAAGAGCGTGCCGGGTCGAGCATGCGGTCCGTGCGGCGCTCGGCGATCGCGCCCACCTCGGCCGCGGCGATCGCCAGGAAGTCGCAGGCCATCGCCACCGGCGCGCCGTGGAAGTTGCCGCACGACTCCACCCGTCCGTCGGGCAGCACGACCGGGTTGTCGATCGCGGAGCGCAGCTCGGCCGCGGCCACGCCCTCGACATGTGTCCACGTGTCGCGCGCCGCGCCGTTCACCTGCGGGGCGCAGCGGAGCGAGTAGGCGTCCTGCACGCGCGGGTCGTCGTGGCGGTGGCTGGCCACGATCGGCGAGGCCGCCAGCACCTTCGCCATGTTCGCCGCGCTCCGGGCCTGGCCGGGCTGCGGGCGCATGGTCACCAGGTCGTCGGCGAACGCGCGGTCGGTGCCGAGCAGCGCCTCCGTGGACATCGCCGCCGTGATGTCCGCCGCCTTCAACAGGCCCGCGAGGTCGTGCAGCGCGAGCAGGAGCATCCCGAGGATCCCGTCGGTCCCGTTGATGAGCGCGAGGCCCTCCTTCGCGGTGAGCGTGAGCGGCTCGATGGACGCGGCCTCGAGCGCCTCCGCGGCGGGCGCACGCTCGCCGGTCGCCGTGAAGACCTCGCCCTCTCCGAGCAGCGCAAGCCCGCAGTGCGCGAGCGGGGCGAGATCGCCGCTCGCGCCGAGCGAGCCGTGCTCAGGCACGACCGGGTCGAGCCCGGCGGCAAGCAGGGCGAGCATCGTGTCGGCCACGACCGGCCGCGCTCCCGACCGCCCCATCGCGAGCGAGCGAGCGCGCAGGAACATCATCGCCCGCACCACCTCGCGCTCGACGGGCGGCCCCATGCCGGCCGCGTGCGATCGGATCAGCGAACGCTGGAGCTCCTCGCGCCGCTCGGCCGGTATCCAGGTGCCGGCGAGCGAGCCGAATCCCGTGGACACGCCGTACACCGGCTCCTCCGACGCCGCCAGCCGGTCCACCACGGCCGCGCTCTCCTCCATGGCAGCGCGCGCCTCGGACGACAGGCGCGCCGGCACGCCGTGCCGCGCGACCGCGACCACATCCTCCGGCTCGACGCGGTCGCCGGTGAGCTCGATCGTGGCCGTCTGCATCGCGGCCATTCGATCACATCGGGGCCGCGGTCTTCCCGCAGCCGCCTGCGAAAATTGAGGACGTGGGAAAGGTCTGGGTCCTCGACACCGAGACGAAGGGCACGGGTGCGCAGATGGTGCCGCTCGAGAAGACCCTCAAGCAGCCGGCCGCGGAGCCGGTGCGTCGCCGTGCCCGGCCGGTGCCGAAACGGAGGCCGCGCACGCGGGAGGCCGAGCCCGCTCCGCCGCGCCGCTTCCGTGTGATCGACGCGCTCTCACGAGAGATCGTGGCCGAGGACGCCGGGCTAGCCGAGACGGTCGAGCTCCTGGGAGACGTCGGACAACCGGTTGAGGTGAGCGTCTACGTCTGGGAGCCGAAGGCGAACGACTGGCGCCTTCTGACGAGGCGCGAGCTGTCGCTCCTCTGGGACCGCAGGCCCGCGGCCTAGGCGAGCACCACGACGGGCTGCGGTGCCGGCGCCGCCTGTGACTGCGGCTCGATCGCCGGCTCGGGCGCCGTCCGCGCCCGCTGCAACTCCTCGTGCACCTGGCCGGCCGGGAGCCGGCCCGCCAGGAAGGACGTGAGGACGCGCTGCTCCGAGAGGGTGAGGCGGTGGACCACGGCCGGTGCAGGGTTCCTTCCCATGAGCAGTGGTTTCTCTTTCCCCCTGCTCGCTCCTGCAAAACGAGGGACCGCGTCTAATGTTGATCGGCGGTGAAGCTCTTCTGGCGTCTGCTCGGTTTCCTCCGCCCGTACCGGCGCGGGGTCCTCGCCTCCTTCCTGCTCGCCGCAGTCGCCATGGGCGTGAGCGTGCTGATCCCCGCCCTGGTGGGGCGCACGGTCGACGAGATCGGCCAGCACAACGCCAACCTGTGGCCGCTCGCGCTGGCGGTGGTGGCCGCGGGAGTGCTTCGGCTGGTGTTCAGCGTCCTTCGCCGGCTCGTGGCCGGGCGGGTGTCGCTGGGGGTCGAGTACGACCTGCGCAACCGGATGTACGAGCACCTCCAGTCGCTCGAGCTCGCCTTCTTCGACCAGCAGCAGACCGGCCAGCTGATGTCGCGCGCGACCGTGGACCTCCAGTCGGTGCGGTTCTTCCTCGGGTACGGCCTCGTGTTCCTCCTGCAGTCCGCGATCACGATCGTGATCGCCGCCGCGGTGATGGTGACGCTCGAGCCGGGCCTCGCGCTGGTCGCGCTGGCGCCGACGCCGTTCGTCGTGTGGATCGCCTACCGCTACGGCCGCCGCAACCGGCCCGCGTCGCAGGAGGTGCAGCAGCGAATCGCGGAGCTCACCGCGGAGGCCGAGGAGAACATCGGCGGCGTCCGCGTGGTCAAGGCGTTCGCGCAGGAGCCGCGCCAGCTGCGCCGCTTCAGCACGGCGGTGAAGCGGGTCTTCGATCAGTCGATGGTGTCCACCCGGCTGCGCGCGTTCTACGCGCCGTTCATCGGGTTCCTCCCCCAGCTCGGGCTCGCGGCGCTGCTGCTCGTGGGCGGCCGGCAGGTGATCGACGGGCGGATCACGATCGGCGAGTTCATCGCGTTCTACGGCTACGTGCTGATGCTCGTGGGGCCGATGCGCGGGCTCGGGATGGCGCTCGGGATGGCGCAGCGCGCCGTGGCGAGCGGGGCGCGCGTGTTCGAGCTGCTCGACCGGGCCCCGCGGCTGGTGGCCGCGCCCGATGCCCGGCCGCTCCCCGCCGGCGGCGGCCGCGTGGAGCTGCGCGACGTGACCTTCGGCTACGACGGCGGCGAGCCGGTGCTGCGGAACATCGACCTCGACGTGGAGGCCGGCCGC
>Ga0111538_10010715_pt1 | contig 12178 bp, 8 predicted proteins | sample SoiMethybrSBSTD1_FD_79669 | JGI IMG/M metagenome (GOLD analysis project Ga0111538, IMG submission 79669) | Bulk soil microbial communities from a Populus tree surrounding site in Tennessee, USA - Soil MetaG P. TD hybrid SBSTD1 (version 2)... | ecosystem: Environmental > Terrestrial > Soil > Tree...
CTCCGTTTTGAAATCCGTTTTCTCCCCGTTCGAGCGCGAGCGCGTTCTCTCTCCCTCTCTCTCTCTCTCTCTCTCTCTCTCCCCAGATCTCGCCGCTAGATATACTTCCCCCCCTCTGGGAGGCCCGATGAAGTCTCGTCGTTCCACTCTTCTCCTTCTGGCCCTCGTCTCGACAACTCTCGCCTGGAAGTTGTTGCCCGCGCAGGAGAAACCCGCAATCGATCCCAGCCTGTTCGCGGAGATGAAGTGGCGCTCGATCGGCCCCCACCGGGCCAGCCGCACGGTCGCGGCAGCAGGGCATCCGCGGCAGGCGTTTACGTTCTACATGGCCCAGGTGAACGGCGGCGTCTGGAAGACGACGGACGCGGGACGCACGTGGAATCCGATCTTCGACGACCAGCCGACCGGATCGATTGGCGTCATCGCTGTCGCCCCCTCGAATCCGGACATCATCTATGTCGGCAGCGGAGAAGGCCTGCACCGCCCGGATCTGTCGACCGGCAACGGTGTCTACAAATCGACAGACGCAGGCCGGACGTGGACGCATCTCGGACTCCCCGACGCCCAGCAGATTCCGAGCCTCGCTATAGATCCGCGCAACCCGGACCGCGTCTTCGTCGCGGTGTTGGGTCATCCCTACGGACCGAACGAAGAGCGGGGTGTGTTCCGGTCGCTCGACGGCGGCCGCACGTTCCAGAAAGTGCTCTACAAGGACGAGAACACTGGCGGGAACGACGTGGACATCGACCCCTCCAACCCCGACACCGTCTTTGCGACGTTGTGGGAAGAGCGGCAGGGGCCGTGGGAGAACGCGGTGTGGGCCGGAACAGGCGGCGGCATCTTCAAGTCCACCGACGGAGGGAGCACCTGGGCGCCCCTGACCAAAGGGCTGCCGGTCGTGGTGCAGGCGAACCTGGCAATCTCCCCGGCAAATCCGCGGCGAATCTATGCCGCCGTCGCTGGCACCGACAAGCCCGGTCTCCTCGATCAGACGCGCGGCACCGGCGGGATCTACCGGAGCGATGATGCCGGCGAGAGCTGGACGCTCGTCAGCAGCGATCCTCGACCCACCGGGCGGATCGGCGGTGGCGACCTGCCGATGCCGCTGCCGCATCCCAAGGATCCCGACCAGGTGGTCATGGCCAGCACGGTGTCGTGGAAGTCGACCGATGGCGGCAGGACCTGGCTGCCATTCAAGGGTGCGCCGGGCGGTGAGGATTATCAGAACGGCTGGTTCAATCCCGAGAACCCGGACATCATGCTCCTGGCGGCAGATCAGGGAGCGGTCGTCACGCTGAACGGCGGCCAGACCTGGAGCTCGTGGTACAACCAGCCCACGGCGCAGCTGTATCACGTGTCCGCCGACAACGCGTTCCCTTACCGCGTCTGCAGCGGGCAGCAGGAGAGCGGATCCGCGTGCGTGTCGAGCCGCGGCAACTACGGCGCGGTTTCGGTCCGCGACTGGCTTCCCGTCGGTGTCGACGAATATGGCTATGTCGCCCCCGATCCGCTCAACCCCGACACCGTCTTCGGCGGCCGTACGGTGAGCCGCTTCGATCGGCGCACGGGCCAGGTCTCTGCCGTGGGCCCGGTTGCAGGACGGGGCGGCGGTCCGGGCGCAACCGGCAATTTCCGGCAGGTTCGCACCATGCCGGTCGTGTTTTCAGAGGTGGACAAGCGGTCGCTCTTCTTCGCCAACAACCACCTGTGGAAGACCGTGGACGGCGGGCAGAACTGGAAGCGGATCAGTCCCGATCTGACCCGGAAGTCGTGGGACATCCCGAAGAGCGTGGGCAAGTACACGTCGCTGCCGGGATCCCAGCCGACGCAGCGTGGCGTGATCTACACGGTGGCACCGTCATATCAGGACATCCAGCGGATCTGGGTGGGAACAGACGACGGCCTGATTCATGTGACGACCGACGGCGGCGTGACATGGAAGGACGTCACGCCGCCGCAGGTCACCTCGTGGGCGAAGGTTTCGCTGATCGACGCCGGCCGTTTCAGTCCGACGACCGCCTATGCCGCGATTAACACGCTGCGGCTCGACGATCTGCATCCGCACATCCTCCGAACGCACGACGGTGGGGCGACGTGGACGGAGATCGTGGCCGGCATTCCGGCCGGCGAGACCGTCAATGCGGTCCGCGAAGACCCGAAGAAGAAGGGCCTGCTGTTTGCGGCCACCGAACGCGCCGTCTACATGTCATTCGATGACGGCCTGCGGTGGCAGGCATTGCGGCTGAACATGCCCGTTTCATCGGTGCGCGACATCATCATCAAAGATGACGACCTCGTGGCGGCGACGCATGGCAGAGGATTCTGGATCCTGGATGACATCACGCCGCTGCGGCAGATCAGTCCGCCGACGCGCGACGAAGACGCGGTGTTGTTCGCCCCGACGATCGGCTGGAGGGTTCGGTGGAACACGAGCACGGATATGCCGTGGCCGGTGGAGGAGCCGACCGGGACGAATCCGCCCGACGGCGTTCCGATCAACTACTACTTGAAGCACGCCTCCTCGTCGCCCGTGACGCTCGTCATCGAGAATTCGGATGGCCGGGTGGTCAGGCGCTATTCGAGCAGTGATGTCCCGGCGTCGATTCCCGATCCGCCAAACGCGCCGGTTCCGCTGTATTGGTATCGCCCGCCACGAGTCCTGAGCGCATCCGCGGGCGCCCACCGGTTCATCTGGGACCTGCACTATCAACCCCTGCCCGACGCGGGTGGCGGAGCCCCGGGCGGTGGACGGGGAGGGTTGCCGATTCAGGCCATTCCCTACAACACCGCGCCGGCTCCGGGGACGCCCTTCGTTTCGCCCGGCACCTATCGAGTGAAATTGACGGTCAACGGCAAGACGCTCACCCAGTCAATCACCGTCAGGCAGGATCCCCGCGTCAAGACGCCGGTGGTCACGATGCAGCAGGTCTACTCGCTGACCAACGCCCTGTATTTCGGCGCCGCGGATGCCCACGCCGCTGCCGTCACCGCCGGATCCTGGACCGCCCAGGCATCGAAGCTCCGGCCGTCTGCGAACGGAGAAGCCGGGGCTGCGCTCGAAGGCTTCGCGAAGAAAGCGGCCACCCTCGCGGGCCCGCCGCCGTCAGCAGGGGGAGGGGGACGTGGCGGAGGTGCGGCCCTGGCGGCAACGGGTCCAACCGGCCCGGACGCGGAAACCCTGTGGGGGATTCGAGGCCAGCTCAGCGGTTTGATGAACTCGATGCAGGCGGCGGATGTTGCCCCGACAGCGAACATCCTCGCGGCCGTCAACGGCGCGCGTGCGAGTGCAGCCCGAGTCATGGCGAAGTGGAATGCACTTCGCACCATTGAATTACCGGCCTTGAACGCGCGGCTCAAGGCAGCAGGATTGAGCGAGATTGAGTGATGTCTGAGCCTTCAGTGATGTCACGCCGCGCAGTACGCCGCCTGCGCGCTTCCCGCTTCGGCGAGCCAGGCTCAGGCTCAAGAAGTACAGGTTTTGCAGCGATAAGCCGAAAGCACTAGAGACACGGCGGCTCGCGCGTTGTATATTGTTGGGTGATTCAACCTACCTCAGCTGTTCTCCGGGTCCCTGGCAGCCGGCTGAGCGTCATAGTGAATACGCACCCAGCAATCTTCAAAGCCGCCGGCAAGGAGGAAGTCTTATGCGCCCCCGTGTGAACGCACGAAACAGACCGGAACCCCTGGAAGACGAGGAGCTCCAGCAGCTGATTACGGAGCGAATCGAGGAAGACCCAGTGTTCTGGACCGGTTCGGGCCGCCGCCGGACCTACGTCACCGTCGAGGTCGAGGACGGGCACGTGGTGCTGTCGGGCCTGGTGCGATCGCCATTGGATCGCCGCCGTGCGGACATCCTGGCCCGGGCCCTCGGCGCAGCGTCGGTCGACAACCGCCTCGGCGTCGCCGAGGATGGGACGTCCGGCAAGGACAAGCAAAAACGGAGCGTGGCGTAAGCGTACGCCGCCTTACGGCAGGGCCTGAAGGCCCTGCCCTACGGGTAAGTTTGAACGCCCGCCCACCCTTCGTGGGCGGGCGTTTTTGTCAATAACCGGCGCTGCACTCTCCAAACGTTCGTCTGAGCCACTCCATCGCGGGTTGACCGATCGGCGCACCCGGCGGCGCTTCCGGCGCCCCCAGCCGCTGCGCCGGCTGGGCCGGGCGATCGAGGAACCGCTTGATCTCGTCCGCGAGGTACCGCGCGTTGGCGACCTGCGCATCGGCGTCAGGCGTGTCGACGAGCCCTCCTTCGCGCTTCGCGCTACGGAGGGCAAGCTCCGTCATCATCGTTTTCAGCTTGTAGCTCGCCATCGCGCGCGCCTGCGGCATCGAGGCCGTGCTCGCCAGCGTCATGAGGTTCTCGACCAGCACGTGCTCGAGCGCCCGGACGATTTCCCGCTCGTAGGGTGAGCGCGCCTGTTTCCGCGAGGCCGCATCGCGCAACCGATCGATCACCGTGTCGAGGCCGGGCAGGGTCGGATCGAGCGCACGCTGATTGATCAGCCGCGCCGCGCGGGCGGGATTCAGCAGCTCGCCCATCACCAGGTCGGCGGCGACGACGGCTGGCGTGATCGCATCGAACGCCGACCCGGTATTGCGGGGGAAGAGCTCCCGATGCATGCCGAATCCGGCCGGGCGCGGTGGAATTGCGCTCAGGACCGCGGATGGAAGCGCGAGCTCGGATGGTTTCAGCGAGGCCATCAGCGCGTCCAGCGCCGCGCGCTGCTCGCGCGCCGGGACCGCCTTTACCGGCTCACGCCCGTCTCCGCGCATCGCGTAGATGTAGTGAATGCCCCCGAGGGCGGATGCTGCCGCCTCCACTTGATAGCGATGATGGAGATAGAGCGGCACGAGCACTTCCTCGATCAGCGCCATCGGCTGTCCACGCTTGATCGCCTGCTCACCGAACCGCTCCATCGAGGCGCGCCGCACACCGAGCATCCGTACGAGCTCGGCCGCCGGATCGGTCCCGTTCGACCACTGATCGACGCGCGGGTTGGCGCTCGTGTCCTGATTGGTCATGTAGCGCAGGTCCGACTTCCATGCCGTGTCGAGGATCTGTTGGAGCGCGCCCGCTTCGGTCGTGCCCGACGCAAAGTCGGAGTAGCCGTACGTGATGGCCACCTTGTCCCACTCGCCGATGCCCACCGCATAGACCTTCGAATAATCGAGCGTGCCGTCCGGCTTCAACGTCACGAGAGGATGCGGGTAGTCCATCACCGAGATGCGGCCGGCCTCGCTGTCGTAGTAGTTGTGCCCGAGGCCGAGAGTGTGGCCGACCTCGTGCGCCGCGAGCTGACGGATGCGCGCGATTGCCCACTCACGGAGCTCGGGCGGCGTCTCGTCGCCGGTCTTGTAGGGAACGAGCAGCCCTTCGGCGATCAGGTAGTCCTGTCGATCGCGCAGCGACCCGAGCGTCACCACGCCCTTGATGATTTCACCGGTCCGCGGGTCGGTCACACCACCGCCGGTGCTCCATCCGCGCGTCGATCGATGCACCCAGTTGATCACGTTGTAGCGGATGTCGAGCGGGCTCACGCCCTCGGGGAGCATCTTCACCTGGAAGGCGTTGCGGTAGCCGGCGGCGGTGAAGGCCTGGTTCCACCAGCCCGCTCCTTCAACCAGCGCCGATCGGATCGGCTCGGGCGCGCCGGGATCGACGTAGTAGACGATCGGCTGCACCGGATCGCTGACCGCCGCCGCGGGGTCCTTCTTCTTCAGCCGGTGCCGGGCGATGAACTGCTTCGTCATCGGCTCGCCGAGCGGCGCCGCGAAGTCGTCGTACGAGATGCCGAAGAACCCGGCGCGCGGATCGTAGGCGCGCGGCGTGTACGCCGAATCAGGCAGCTCGACGATCGAGTGATGGACGCGAATGCTGGCTGCCTCGCCGGTCGCGGCAACGCTGCCGACGCCCTCGAAGAAACCGCCAGGACCGCCGCCGCGGCCGCCGCCACCACCACGTCCGCCACCCGCGCCTCCAGGCCCGGGCTGCCGCACGAACGTCAGTTCCGCCTCCATCTCGCTGTTCTTCGGAAACCCCATCGTCATCGGCATGTAGACCGTGCTGCGCCCGGCTTCGAAGCGGTACGAGCCAGGCTGCAGCCGCCCCGCGATGTCGTTGGCGTCGCGCACCAGGAAGTCGGTGAAGTCGACGAGGACATGGCCATCGCTCGCGCCGGCGATCTGAAACGCCCACAACACCGAACGTGCGAACGCCTCGTTCACGTCCCGGACTTCCTGCGGGTTCTTGCTGGTGCCGCGGTACTGGTAGTTCGGCTGCACCATCAGCAGGCGCGGTCCGACACGTTCGAACTTGACGATTCGCGATCCGGTCAACGCCCCGCGATCGATGCCGATGTCGTTCGACCCGAGACCGGTGCCGAAGCCGGTGGAGTGCAGCACTTCGACGTCGAGTTTGGGGATCTCGACGAACAGGCGACCGCCGGCCTCATCCCAGTACATCGGGAAGAAACCGTCGATCTTCTTCATGCCATTGATGCGTTCGCCGATCGCCGGAATCGCCTCGGCACGACCGGCGCCGGGGCCGCCACCACGCTGCGGCTGCGCGGCGGCCGATCCGGCCGCGACGAACAGACAGAGACAGAGAACAGTCGGGAGAGGCTTGAGCATGGGGAAGCTTAAATCAACTCGCCGGCCGTAGACCTCTCGTTCGAGCGACAACCGCTCACACGATTACGCTTCGCGCTTTCACGACGAGGCGACGACACGACGTATCGGGGGTGAAATATCAGCGGCGTTCCTCGCTTCTGCCACCGCGCGAAGCGCGGCGCCGGTAGCGTTCGTAGTCCGTCGAATTGAGACCGTCGTGTCGTCGTTTCGTCCTGCCGTCGTAATGCGGCCGAAGGCCGCACCCGCCGAAGGCGGGCGTGGCATGGAGGGTTGGAAATATTGCGCATCGCGTTGCCCGGCTCGATCTTCTGGGGATGCGCCGACGCCTCGCGCCGGGCGCGACGAGCTTTGTACATCCACCCGGATGAGTCGTGTTGTTGGTTTATCCCGCTTCGTATGGAAACTTTTCCGGTTTGGGTCGCCTGCTGAGGACGAAGGTCGGCAGTATCGGCAATGTCGCTGCGGGGCATAGCGCTTGCGACCGTCGCTCGCGATGATGAGAGTGGGCTGTTCCGGGTGGCAATACAGGCACTGGCGTGGAAACTTCTATCCAGCCGACCTGCCCGTGAAGTCCTGGTTCGAACACTATGCCGCTGTGTTCGACACTGTCGAGATCAACAACAGCTTCTATCGGTTGCCGGAAGCCGACACGTTTGCCAGTTGGGCTGCGAGGGCCCCGCGCGGGTTCCTGTTCGCGGTCAAGGCCAGCCGCTTCCTGACACACATGAAGAAGCTGAAGGATCCGGAAGACCCGCTCGACCGCTTTTTCAACCGCGCCGTCTCCCTCGACGGGTATCTTGGTCCGGTGTTGTACCAGCTTCCGCCGGGGTGGAAGGTTGACCTCCCCCGGCTCGAGCATTTCCTGCTCGCGCTGCCGCGCGAGGTCCGGCACGTCATCGAGTTCCGCGACCCCAGCTGGTATTCGCCGGATGTCTTCGTTCTTCTCGAGCGACATCGCGTGTCGCTCTGCCTGCACGACATGCCGGGCTCGGCTACCGGCCGGCATCGGGTGGGACCCTGTGTCTACGTGAGGTTTCATGGCGCCTCGGGCCGGTACAACGGGAGTTATCCCGACGGCCGTCTCGCCGACTGGGCCGGATGGCTGGAGGATGCGGCTCTCGACGGCGTCGATGTGTACGCCTATTTCAACAACGATGTCGGTGGCCATGCGCCACGCAATGCGCTCGTGCTTCGCCGGTACTTGAATGCCGGTGAAGCGGTTGGCGCACGAGTAACTCGGGGGGGTGCCAATGACGAGTGATCAGCGGTTCATCGTGGGACTCGCGGCCGGGTTGGCGGCCGTGCTGGCCGGCGTACGGATCGCGCGCGGACGCCACGCGATCGATTTCGGCGGACGTCTGGTGGTCATCAGCGGGGGCTCCCGCGGGCTGGGGCTCGTGATGGCCCGCAAGTTCGCCGCCCGCGGCGCGCGCCTCGTGCTTCTGGCGCGTGACGATCGCGAGCTCGATCGTGCCAGGCGGCTGCTCGAGGAGGAACATCGCGCCGACGTCCTGGCAATCCGCTGCGACGTTCGCCGCCGTGCGGACGTGCACGCCGCGGCTGCGCAGATCCTGCAGCAGTACGGCGGCGTGGACATCCTGGTCAACAACGCCGGAGTGATTCAGGTCGGTCCGCTCGAGCACATGCAGCACGACGACTTCGAGAACGCGATGGCCACCCATTACTGGGGGCCGCTGAACCTGATGCTCGAGCTGATCCCGTCGATGCGGCGGCGAGGCTTCGGCCGGATCGTCAACATCGCATCGATCGGCGGACGTATCGCGGTGCCGCACCTCGCGCCTTACTGCGCCAGCAAGTTCGCGCTCGCCGGCCTCTCCGACGCCATGCGATGCGAGCTCGCCGCTGACGGGATCCGCGTCACGACCGTATCGCCCGGACTGATGCGAACGGGGTCACCGATCAATGCCGAAGTGAAGGGGCAACACGAGGCCGAATATGCCTGGTTCTCGATCGCCGATGCGGTGCCCGGATTCTCGATCGCTGCCGAGCGCGCGGCGGACCAGATCCTGTCGGCCTGTGCCTACGGAGATCCCGAGCTGACGATTACGCTGATAGCCCGGACCGCGGTCCTGCTCAACGCCCTGGCGCCGGATGCCATGGCGCGCGTGATGATGCTGACGAGCCAGCTGTTGCCCGGTCCCAATGGCTCGGAAGGCAATCGCGGAAGACTCGGCCGGGAGAGCGAATCGAAGTGGGCCCCATCGATCGCGACGACGCTCAGCGACAGGGCCGCGATAGTCAATAACGAAACCTAGGGGGGCTTCGCTTCACATTGCCAACATTGCCAGGATTGCCAACATTAAAATGCTCGGGGCAGATCCGAGCGTCGGATAGCGCCCTAATGTTGGCAATCTTGGCAATCTTGGCAATGTTGGCAATGCCTGGGGCCTCATCACCCTCGTGGTTGCCCGTGTGTCGTCGGAACTTCTCCGGTCTCGACCAGCTGCTTGAAGCGCCGGAGATCCTCGCGGATCTCGGTGGCGGCATCGCGTCCCAGCAGTCGCGCCGCCGCCGCGCCGACCTTACCTCCCGGCGGGCTGTACTGCATGCGGACCCGCACGTGTGTTCCGCGGCCCGGCCCGGCGTCCTCGAAGTTCACGGAGCCGGCGCTGACGACGTCGGATCCCTCGATGGAGCGCCAGCCGATCACCTTGTTGGGAACTTCGTTGATGATCTCCGCGTTCCACTCGACCACTCTTCCGCCGGGGCCGCGCGCGCGCCAGCGCGAGAGCGTGTCGGTCACGCGCTCCACCGATACGAGGTGAGGCATGAACTGCGGCAGGTTCTCCAGGTTGCGCCAGAAGCGGTAGAGCTCCTCGATCGGCCGGTTGATCGTGACGCTCTCCTCGACTTGCGTGCCGGCCTGGCCGCGGAGCGCGCGCCGCGTGTCCTCGCCGGTGCCGGCGGTATTGATGCCGAACGCTTCGTAGGTGTGACAGTGACCGGTGGCGCCACGCTGGACCAGCATCGCGCCGAGCGCGGTGAGCGCCCATCCCGACGATCGCCGCCGGCTCAGGCCGTAGGCGGTGAGCGCCGTTCCCGCTATCGCGGACAGCCAACGCTCGACGTCGCTGATGTTGCGCCGGCTTCGCACCCGCGCGTCTTCCGGATCGGCTGGAAATTCCAGCTCCATGTAAGCCATCGAATGCTCCATCAGAGGTCTAGCGAAATCTACTTGGTCGCTTTCGCGCCGGCGGTGGATGTCCACGACGGCGAGTCGCTGGCCGGGAATGAGTCGTCTGAGCTTTCGGACACGATGTCCTTGGCACGCCAGCCGCGATCCCGCAGGCTGCGATCGACGCAGTCACGCGCCATGCTGAAATCGCGCCGGCCCATCGCGGCTCGAACGGTCAGGACCAGACCTGTCATGGCCAGCAGTCCGCCGATGAATCCGCCGCGGCGTGCGCCGACCATCGCCAGCAGAGAGGCCCACGTTGCGGTGACCCATCGCTCCTGGTCGTAAGTCGACAGCGTCGCGCCGAAGCTCGGCTTGTCCCAGACGCTCTTTTCGCCCCGCGCGACCATGAGGTTCATGGTGCCCTCAGTCATGGTGCTCCTTTGCAGGTCCCGGCAGCTGTATGCCGCCGCAGGCAGGCCGCTCCCAAGCACACCTGCGCTCAGGGTAGTCGTGCACAAGACGTACCTGTCAGGAGTGGTTGAGGTGAAACTGAACCTTTACGAGCTGTACTTCTTCAAGTACGCGGTCATACGGAGTTTTCGCCTGGCGCTCTCCGAAGACATGTATCTGACCGTTCCGAAGACAGGGCGTTCAGGCCAGGGGCGGTCGTAGCGGCCGAGAACCCAGGCGAAGCTGGCGTATGACACCGGGTCACGACCATCCAGCGAATACCGGTTCATCAGTATTTCCATCCAGGCGAGTGCAGTAGGCGGGTCAGGTGCCCACTCGAGAATCTTCTTCCCCCACAGCATCCTCAGGTACCCATGGAACCAGCCTTCGGTGACGAGCTGGCGCTGTGTCGCATTCCAAATCGGGTCATGAGTGGCGGCTGACTCGAGCGTTTCAAATGCGTATTGACGCCGGGGGTCCGACCGGTGCGCCTCGAGCGTTTCGCGCGCCCATGACGGGAACGACTGATAGTCCATGTAGCAGGGGATCCACTCGCACCCATTGAAGGACAGATCACGCCAGACCGTGAGCTGGTCGAGGAAAATGTTGGCCGAGTCGCTCACACCCCACCATCCCTCGCGCGCGCCTCCGCCGCGCGCCGACAGTCGTCGCGTCGTCCAGCGCTCCGACGTCATCACGGCAGAAAACACCTCGTGAGCGGAGATGTGTCCGAAGTGCAGGTACGGCGAGAGCCGGCTCGTGCAGTTGGCGTCGGGGTGACTGTGGTCGCGGCCGTACCGCTTCAGGTCTTCCTCGATGAACACCGTCAGCCGCCGCCGCGCGGCAGCTTCACCGCCCTGAACGGCGGCACGCGTCACAGTGTGATCGATGGGCAGCAGTTGAAGAGATGACCTGCGGTCGAGCAGGTCTGTGGCGGCGGGCCAGCGACGCGCGATCGAGGCCGGGAGTGTCGCCCGCCGGCCTGGTGGCAACCCGCGCAGGGGATGCTCATCCGGAAACTCGCGCAAGTGGCCGCGAAGCTCGCGCTGCACGAAGGCGCGAAACGAGCGCGCCGTGGTGAACGCCCGGCCGTGTTCGGAGAGCGGGATCAGGCCGTTCGAATCCACGGCTTCGACCCGCACCGCGCTCTGGCGGGCGGCTGCCTGCGTCACGCCGGGGATTAGGAATGCAGGGAAGTGATCCGTAACGACGGCGCACGCATGCCGGGAAAGCTCGGCGACGAGGCCGGCACCCGCCCTGCGTGTGCGCTCCACGAAGGGGTAGTACTCGGCGCGGGAGCGCCGGCACGACACGGCGGTGGCGGCCATGCCGTCGAGTACGAACCGGTGAAGCCGATTGTTCGCCCAGGGGTAGTCGCTGTCGAGCGCTTCGAGGATCAGCAACGGCGCCTGCAGGTCGCTGCACAGGTTGGTCGCGTGCTGCAGGGCGAAGTTCCAGCGGGTGCGCCGCGCGGCGATCATCCAATAGAGGATGAAGTCGCCGCGCGGGTTGACCGGGCAAGTGTTGAGCGCGCGGATTCTGGACGGCGGAACAGGCGACAGCGGCAACTGTCGTCGACTTTACTGCGTACTGTCCAGAATCGTCGTATCGTTCTTCAGCGAGCCGGGCGACGAGTTCAGGTAGGCGGCAGGAGAGAGCACGACCTGATCGAGCGCGAGGCCGTCCTCGCGGGTCTGCACGCGAATCGTCTGCGCTCCGTCGGCAGCGAAATAGACGACCGGCCCGAGCACGTCGATGCCCCACCCGTTGTCCTGCCACCCCCATCCGGACGAGCCGCACCCGCCGCAGTAGTTCATCGGATTGTCGAGCGCGGTCGACAACTTCGGCGCCCAGCCATTCGGGTGCCAGACCTTCGATCCATTGGCCGCCGTCGCGTCCATCTCGACCCGCCACCCCGACCCCGCTCCGAGGGCAGGGCTTCTTGCGGCATACAGGACGATC
>Ga0111538_10010716_pt1 | contig 12178 bp, 11 predicted proteins | sample SoiMethybrSBSTD1_FD_79669 | JGI IMG/M metagenome (GOLD analysis project Ga0111538, IMG submission 79669) | Bulk soil microbial communities from a Populus tree surrounding site in Tennessee, USA - Soil MetaG P. TD hybrid SBSTD1 (version 2)... | ecosystem: Environmental > Terrestrial > Soil >...
AGGCCCTCCACGTCGGTGCCTCGCAGCACCTCGGCCACGTCGCTGCGCCCCCGCACGAGCTTGCGCCCGCCGCCCCGCACCTTCGGCCGCACCCGGAACAGGAACGACGCCGCGCCCTGCGGGTCCAGGTCCCACAGCAGCGTGCGCAGGCCGTCGCCGGCCGCCAGCGCCGCCAGGTTCACCGCCGCCGATGTCTTCCCCACTCCCCCCTTGATGTTGTAGGTGGCGAGGACCTTCATCCGCTGGGGCCCCGGAAGGTCGAGGACACCAGCTTGCGCTGGTCGGGGGCGGCGAAGGCGGCGAAGCTCTCGGCGAAGTGGGCGCGGGCCTCCCGCTGCTCGACGCCGAGCCGCTCGACGAGCACGCCCAGCACCAGCAGCGCCTCGGGCCCGCCCACCACGCCGGCCAGCTCCTCGGCCAGGCCCCGGAGGTGGTCGGCCTGGACCTCGCGGTCCTGGTGGGTGCCCAGCACGTCCTGGAGCCCCTTGAGCGTCTTCACCATGCGCTTGGCCACCGACGACGGCCACAGGTCGCCGAAGAACTCCAGCAGGTAGCGCAGCTCCTTGCCGCGCTTGCGCAGCTCGTGGAGCGACTCGGCCGGGCTGTCGTCGTCGATGGCCGAGCCCATCTCCACCATGCGCTTGTACACCTTGCGGATGCGCTCCCCGGCCACGTCGCCCACCGGGCGCTTGGCGTCGGGCCGCTCGCGGGCGGGGCCGAGCTTGCCGTCGAGGAAGGCCCGGTAGCCGGCCCAGGCATCGCGGTAGGTCTTGCCCCGCAGCTCCACCTTCAGCCGGCGCAGCGCGGCGGCGCGGTGGCGGGCCAGCAGCTTGCGAGCCGGCTGCAGCTCGGCGTGGCGCTCGGCGGGCACCCCGGACACCAGCTCGTCCCACTCGAGCAGCTGGACGTCGAGGTCGCGGGTGTCGCTGGTGATGGCCTGGATCCATTTGAGCGCGTCGCGCTGGCGCTGGAGCGGCTCGTCGGCGAACGCGCCTTTGAGCTCGCGCAGCACCGAGCGGCTGCGGCGCACCGCCACGCGCAGATCGTGCAGGAACTCGGTGTCGAGGTCGGCCAGCGTGCCGGGGAGGTTGGCCTCGACGAAGGACGCGAGCTCCCGGAGCACGGCGATGGCCGCCCGGTCGGTGCGCATCTCCGGGCTGAGCTCGACGTCGACCTTGGACCGGATGCCCCGGGGATCGCCCCCCGAGGCGGCGATGGCCTCGTCCGCCATGCTGGCCGGCGCCTCCACCAGCCCGGCCTCGGCGGTCAGCGCCGCCACCACCCGGGCCAGCGGCCGGGGATAGCCGAGCACGCCGCTGACCTCGACCCGCGACGTCAGGGGCGCCGGGTCGCCGCCGGTGTCGAGCGCCGCATGGGCCGCCAGCCGCAGCCGGACGACGGTCTTGAGGTCGGCGTTGCGCACGCTGACGGCGGTGATCTCGGCCCGGACACGAGCGAGCGGCAGCAGGGCCCGCATCTCGATCACCGGCACCAGGTGGTCGCGCAGCGGTCCGGCCGCCAGGTCCTTGGCCAGCCAGCGCTCGGTCCGGGTGGCCGGGGCGGAGAGCGGTGCGGTGCCGGGGGCCAGGCGCAGGACCAGCTCGGGGGTCTCAATCCCTTGCAGGGCCAGGTCGCCCCCGGCGTCGCGCACGCGGCGGTCGGCCGTGTCGACGACCGTGAAGGTGATCGCGGTGGCGCGGGCGGCCTCGACGTCGAAGTGCTTGCGCAGGAACGCCACGAGCGCCGGAGGGTCGACCCCCTCGGGCAGGGCGTAGGAATAGGTCGGGACGTCGAGCGGCATCAGCCGACGAGTCTGCCATGCTCGCTGGCATGGCCTCGGGGTCGAAACGGCGCTGCTCGCCGGGACGCGATCACCGACTGAACCGGTCCAGTACGCCCAGCGCCGAGGCGCCGTAGCTCCCGCCGAACATGACCGTGTGGGTGAGCAGCGGCTCGAGCTGCCACAGGGACTGCCGCTCCCGCCATCCCGCCGCCCGAGGGATGACCTCGTCGTAGGCCGCCGCCACCGCCGGGGAGGGCGACCCGAACAGTCCCAGCATCGCCAGGTCGACCTCGCGGTGACCGCCGTAGGCCGCCGGGTCCACCAGCCACGGCCGGCCGTCCCGGTCGACGTGCACGTTGCCGTGCCAGAGGTCGCCGTGCACCCGGGCCGGCGGCTCGGCCGGTCCCGCCCGCTCGGGCAGCCGGTCGGCGAGCCGGTCCACCAGCGGCCGCGCCCGGGGATCGAGCGTGCCCGCGGCGACGGCCCGGGCCACCAGCGGCTCGATGCGGCGGGTGATCCAGAAGCTGCACCAGTCGCCGGACGGGGGCGTGTTGCGTTGCGGCACGATGCCGATGAACCCGTCTCGATGCCAGCCGAACGCCGCGGCCCCCGCCCCGTGCAGCGCGGCGAGATCGCGTCCCAGCACCTCGTCGGTGGTGGCGGTGCGGGCGCCCGGCTCGACCCACTCCAGCACGAGCACCTCGGGGGTGGCCGCCACCACCTCGGGCACCCGCACACCGGGCACCTCGCCCAACCAGGCGAGCCCGGCCGCCTCCACCTCCAGCAACCCGGCCGGCAAGCCGGCCGCAGCCTTGGCGAACACCGTGAGCCCGCCGGCCAGCTCGACCCGGCCGGCGTCGCTGATGCAGCCCCCGCCCACCGCGGTGACCGAGCGGACCGCCCGGCCGAGGGCGGCCGCCACCGCAGCGCCGAGCGCGGCGGAGGCCACTAGCCGATGCCGTGGTGCGTGCGGACGTGGTCGAGCAGGCCGCCGCACGCCCGCTCCACCACCTCGTACACCCGCTCGAAGCCGTCCTCGCCGCCGTAGTAGGGGTCGGGGACCTCGTCGATGGTGCCCGCGTCGGGCCCGAAGTCGGTCATGCGCCGGACCTTGGACAGGTCGGCCTCGGCTGGGGCCTGGCGCAGCAGGGCCCGCTCGACCGGGTCGTCCGCCACCAGCAGGAGGTCGAAGCGCTCCCAGTCGTCGGGCCGGATCCGGCGGGCCCGCTGCGAGCGCAGGTCGAGGCCCCGGCGGTCGGCCTCGGCCACCGCCCGTCGGTCGGGTGGGTCGCCCAGGTGCTCGGCGCTGGTCCCGGCGCTGTCGATCTCCACCAGGCCGGACAGGCCGGCGTCCTCGGCCATGCGCCGCATCACTGCCTCGGCCGTCGGTGACCGGCAGATGTTGCCCCAACACACGAACAGCAGGCGCACGGGCGGGGAGTGTACGGACCGCAGGCTCTACGCTGCGTCCCTCCCCCACCCCCACACCACAGGAGGCACGCGCGGCGTTGATCACCCTGGTGCTCGGCGGCACCCGCTCCGGCAAGTCAGACGTGGCCGAGGGCCTGGCGGCGCGCTCCGGCCCGCCGGTCACCTACGTGGCCACCGGTCGAGCCGTGGACGCGGACATGGCGGCCCGCATCGCCGCCCACCGGGCGCGGCGGCCCGCGGCCTGGACCACGGTGGAGGCCGGCGCCGACCTGCCGGACGTCCTGCGCGACGTGGCCGGTCCGGTCCTGGTCGACTCGCTGGGCACCTGGGTCGCGGGCCACGACGACCTCGACCCTGCCATCGCCCCCCTGTGCGCCGCCCTGCGGGAGCGAGCGGGCGACACCGTGGTCGTGTCGGAGGAAGTGGGCCTGGGAGTGCACGCGCCCAGCGAGGCCGGCCGGCGGTTCGCCGACGTGCTGGGCACGCTCAACCGGGCGGTGGCCGACGTCGCCGACCGGGTGCTGCTGGTGGTGGCGGGGCGGGTGCTGCCGCTGGAACGGGTGGAGGGCGACTGATGCGGTCGGCATTGGCCTTCCTCACCGTGGTGGGCGGCGCCGCGCCGCCCGACCGGCGCGCCGCGGCCTGGTTCGGCGCGGTGGGCGCCCTGGTGGGTCTGGCCGTGGGGGGCGCCTGGTGGGCCGCGGGCGAGCTGTGGCCCCCGCTGGTGGCGGCGGTGCTGGCCGTGGCGGTCGATGCGTGGCTGACGGGCATGCTCCACCTGGACGGCCTGGCCGACAGCGCCGACGGCCTGCTACCCCCGGTGCCCGCCGCGCAGCGCCTGGCCATCATGGCCGCTCCCGACGTGGGGAGCTTCGGGGTGGTCGCCCTCGTGGTGGTGCTGGCCGCGCGCCTGGCGGGCTTCGCCACGCAGGCCCCCGACGCCCTGCTGGTGGTGGGCCTCTGGGCCGCGGTCCGGGCCGGCATGGCGGTCACCATGGCCACCGTCCCCTACGCCCGCCCCGGGGGCGCCGCCGAGGGCTTCGCCCCGGGCACCCCGTCGCCCGGCGCGCTGCTCACCCTGGCGGCCGCCATCGTGGCCCTGGTGGTGGCCGCCCCCGGCCTGCCCGGCATCGTCACCGCGCTGGCCGCCACGGTCGCGTTCCTAGCGGTCGTGGGCCTGGCCTGGCGCCGCCTCGGGGGCTACACGGGCGATGTGCTCGGCGCGGCGGGCGTGGTGGCCGAGACCGTCGGCCTGCTGGTGGCGGCGGCCCGGTGGTGAGGGCCCGCGGGCATGAGCACGACCCGGCGGCAGTCCCTGTGGTGAGGTCTCGGTGGCAGGAGTTGGCTCTGGTGGGGGCGGGCCGGTGGTGAGGGTCCGCTGGCACGATCGGGCCCTGGGAGCGGCCGCGGGGCTGCTGCTCGACCAGGTGTTGGGAGAGCCGCCGGTGCCTGACCGGTGGCACCCGGTGGCGCTGTTCGGGACAGGCGTGGGGGCGCTGGAGCGGCGGCTGTACGACGACCGCCTCGGTCCCGGGGTGGTGCTGGCGGGGGTGGGGGCCGGTGCTGCCGCGCTGGCGGGGGCGGCGCTGGGCTCGCCGGTCGCGGCCGCGTACCTGACGACGGCCGGGCGGGGGCTGCACGATGCTGCGGAGGCCGTCGGCCACGCCTTGGGGGAACGTGATCTGGGCCGGGCGCGGGACCTGCTGCCTGCGCTGGTGGGGCGCGACCCGGCGGGGCTCGATGGACCGGGCATGGCGCGGGCGGTGGTCGAATCGGTGGCCGAGAACACCACGGACGCGGTCGTGGCGCCCGCGCTGTGGACGCTGGCCGGAGGGGCGGCCGGGGCGTTCGTGCACCGGGCCGGCGACACGCTCGACTCGATGGTGGGCTACCGGGACAGCACCTACCGGCGCTTCGGGGCGGCCGCGGCTCGGCTCGACGATGCGCTGGCCTGGGTGCCGGCCCGCGCCACTGCGGCGCTGGTCGCGCTGGCCCGACCCCGCCGGGCGGGCGAGGTGGTCAGGGCCGTGCGGCTGGACGCGCCCGCGCACCCCTCGCCCAACGCGGGCGTCGCCGAGGCCGCGTTCGCCGCCGCGCTGGGCGTGCAGCTCGGTGGAGGCGAGAACCGCTACGGCGATCGGGTGGAGTGCCGGCCGCCGCTGGGCCGGGGCCGGGCGCCGGAGGCCGCCGACATCGCCAAGGCGGTGGACCTGTCCCGGGACCTGACCTGGCTGCTGGCCGGGATGCTGGCGGCGGTGGGGCTGGCCGGCCGCGCCCGGACGAGGGCGAGGCGGCGGTGAGCGCGCCCCACATCCCTCCGCCCGGGGCCCACGGGGGCGACGGGGCCCGGGTGGCCGCCGCTCTGGGGATCGACCCCGCCGCCGTCCTCGACCTCTCCGCCAGCCTCAACCCGTTCGCCCCCGACGTGGCGTCGCTGGCCCGCCGCCGCCTGGATGCCCTGGGCCGCTATCCCGACGTGGGCCGCGCCGAGTCGGCGCTGGCCGCCGGCCTCGGCCTGGACCCGGATCGCCTGGTCCTGACCGCGGGCGGCTCCCAGGCCATTGCGTTGGTCGCGGCTCTCGCCGGGGCGGGCTGGGTGGACGAGCCCGACTTCGCCCTGTACCGGCGGCACCTCGGCCGGCTCGATCCGGACGCGCCGCGCTGGCGCTCCGACCCCCACAACCCGTCGGGGCGGCTGGCGAGGGCGGGCGAGCGGGCGGGGGTGTGGGACGAGGCCTTCCTGCCGCTCGCGGCCGCGGCCTGGAGCCGCCACCGGGAGGGCTGGGCGCTGGGCTCGCTCACCAAGGCCTTCGCCTGCCCCGGCCTGCGCCTCGGCTACGCCGTCGCCCCCGCTGCCGACGCCGCGGCCGCCCTGCGCCGGGCCCGGCCCGAGTGGGCGGTCGACGGCCTGGCCTGCGCCCTGGTCCCCGACCTGGTGGAGCGGGCCGACCCGCCCGCCTGGACGGCGGCGGTGGCCAAGGCCCGGGACGAGCTGGCCCGCGTGCTGGAGGCGCACGGCCGGGCCCCACTGGCGTCCGAGGCTCCGTGGGTGCTGGTGCCGGGGGCGGGCGGCCTCCGCGAGGCGCTGGCCCGCGAGGCCGTGGTGGTGCGCGATTGCGCCTCGTTCGGCCTGCCGGACCACGTGCGCATCGCGGTCCCCGATGCCGACGGGCTCGACCGGCTCGACCGCGCCCTGGGCCGGATCACGCACGCCGCGGAGTGACATCAGCACCATAAGTCAGTGACGGGCCCGCTTCGGCTGGGGCATGATGGTGGGCCCCATGACCTCGCCTCCACCGTTCCCCGCCCCCGTCGACCGCATCGTGTTCGAGCTCGCGGCCCTGGTCACGCCGGCCGATCCCACGCCGGATGACCCGCCCTGCCCCCGCTCGGGGGCTCGGCGGCTGGTCGGCGCCCTGGTCCGCCGGGGCCTCGAGGTCCGGGTGGTGGCGGGCGAAGCGCCCGGGACGGCGGAGGACATCGCCCAGGTGCTGCAGCAGGCCGGCATCCCCGGGGCGGGCGTGGCGGTCGAGGACCTGGCCACAGCCAGCGCGGGCACCGAGCGCGGCCGCACCCTCGTCGTCACCCGCCGGCAGGACCCGGCCGACACCGCGCTGGTCGGCACGACGGTGGCCGGTCACCCGGTGCTCGCCGTCGGCGATCGGCCCGTGCACCGCGCCGTGCTCGACTGGCTGACGGCCGAGGCGGGATCCTTCGTCGCCTCCGCCCTGCTGTGCGGGCCGCTGGACGAGCGGGCCGAGTCGGCCACCCGGGCCCAGCACCTGCGGCTCACCAAGCCCCCGGGCTCGCTGGGACGGCTGGAGGACGTCGCCGCCCAGCTCGCCGGCATCGCCGCCACCTCGCCGCCCCCGCTCCCCCGGCCCGCGTCCATCGCGGTGTTCGCGGGCGACCACGGCGTCCATGCCCAGCGCGTCTCGCCCTGGCCCCAGGAGGTCACCGCGCAGATGGTGGGGAACCTGCTGACCGGCGGCGCGGCCATCAACGTGCTGGCCCGCCAGGTCGGGGCCGAGGTCGTGGTCATAGACGTCGGCACCGCGGCCACGTTCGAACCTCACGCGGGCCTGACCGACGCCAAGGTGCGCCGGGGCACCGCCGACCTCACCGTCGGCCCGGCCATGACGGTGGACGAGGCGCTCCAGGCCCTCGACATCGGTGCCACCGCCGCGGCCGGGCTGGTGGAGGCGGGGGCGGCCTGCCTGGTCACGGGCGACATGGGCATCGCCAACACCACGCCCTCGGCCGCGCTCATCGCCAGCCTCACCGAGCTGCCGGCCGCGTCGGTCACCGGCCGGGGCACGGGCATCGACGACGCCTGGCTCACCCGCAAGATCGCGCTGGTCGCGGCGGCCGCGGCCCGAGCCCGCTACGCCCACGGCGAGGACCCGCTCGCGGTCCTGGCCGAGGTGGGCGGCCTCGAGCACGCCGCCCTGGCCGGCTTCCTGGTGGGGGCGGCCGCGCTGCAGGTGCCGGTGATCGTGGACGGGGTGATCGCGGCGTCGGCGCTGCTGGTGGCGAGCCGGCTGGTCCCCGGGGTCGAGCGTTGCGTGATCGCCGGACACCGCTCGGTCGAGCCCGGTTCGGGCGCGGTGCTGACCGCCCTCGACCTGGTGCCGCTCATCGACCTGGACCTGCGCCTGGGCGAGGGCACCGGGGCCGCCCTGGCCGTCCCGCTCGTCGAAGCCGCGGCCCGCGTGGTGCGGGAGATGGCCACCTTCGACGAGGCCGGGGTGAGCGACAAGACCTGATGCCACCGCCTCGGCCAAGCGCGTCGCTAGGCTTGGCCGCCTCGTGACCGACCGCTTCTCCGAGCCCGAACGGTCCTCCGCGGCCGATCCCCGGCGGGTCTTCATCCCGGCCCCCAGTGGTGGCGCGCGCTCCGGCGGCACCAGCGCGCCCCCGCGGCCCGCGCCTCCCCCGCGGCGGACCCGGCCTCGCGGCCCGGGCGACCTCCCGCCCCGAACGGCCCCACCGCCGCGGCCCCCCGACGATCGCCCGTGGTTCCGGCGGGTGCGCTGGAAGCGGGTTCTGGTGGGCGTCGCCATCCTGCTGGTCGTGGCGGTGCTCGGCAGCTTCCTGTACGCCCGCAGCATCTTCAACCGCATCGAGCGGGTCGAGGTGAGCGAGTCGCTGACATCGTCCTCCCACGGCACCAACTACCTGATCGTGGGGTCCGACTCGCGGGCCAACGTTACCGAGGAAGGTGACGCCGGGTTCACCACCGCGGACGCGCCCAGCGGCCAGCGCTCGGACACGATCATGGTGCTGCACCTGGAGGGTGGGAAGGCGCAGATGCTGTCCATCCCCCGCGACCTGTATGTGCCCATCGCCGGCACCGACGGCACGCAGAAGATCAACGCCGCCTACAACGGCGGGCCCACGAGGCTGGTCGACACGGTGACGCAGTACTTCGACATCCCCATCGACCGCTACATGGAGGTCGACTTCGTCAGCTTCGCCGGCCTGGTGGATGCGCTGGGGGGCATCACGATCAACTTCCCGTACCCGGCGCAGGACACCGAGTCGGGCCTGTACATCACCGCCGCGGGCCCCCAGGAGCTCGATGGCGACATGGCCCTGGCCTACGTGCGCTCCCGCCACTACCAGGAGCTCAAAGAGGACGGCGAGTGGCACGAGGACCCCACCGCCGACCTGGGCCGCATCCAGCGCCAGCAGGCCTTCCTGACCACGGTGTTCGGCAAGCTCAGCGACACCAAGAGCCCGTTCACGCTGGCGCGGGCGGCCGACGGCATCTCCAAGGGCCTGCGCATCGACGACAAGATGTCCTTCACCGACGCCCTGCGGCTCGGCTGGGGCATGCGGGGCATCGTGCCCGAGCCGCTGGACCCGCTGCCGGTGGACAACGCCCGCAACGAATCGGGCGCTGTGCTCATCCTGCGCGAGGACGAGGCCCAGCCCATCCTGGACAAGGTCCGTTAGGCGAACAGCACGCTGGGGTTGAGGATTCCGTCGGGGTCCAGCGCCCGCTTCACTTCGCGCATGGCCTCCACCTCGGCCGGCGACCGGTCGCGGGCCAGCCACGCCTTCTTGGCCGTGCCGATGCCGTGCTCGGCGCTGATCGACCCGCCTCGCTCGACCACGAGACCCAGCACCGTGTCGTCGATGGCGGTGTCGTCGGCGGGCGGGCCCACGACGTTGACGTGGACGTTGCCGTCACCCACGTGCCCGAACAGCACTGTGATGGCACCGGGGCGGGCCTGTTCGACCCTCTCCACCACCTCGGCGCAGAAGGACGCCAGGGCGGCGATCGGCAGGGTGACGTCGAGCTTGTGGACCACGCCGAGGGTGGCACCCACCTCGGAGTGCGCCTCCCGCCAGCGCCACAGGCGGGAGCGATCGGCGGCCTCGGTGGCCACAGCCGCGTCGAGCACGCCGGGGCGGCCCTCCAGGGCCGCGGCCAGGGCGGGGACCGGGTCGGTGGGAGCGTCGACCTCCACCAGCAGGTAGGCGCCCGCATCGGGGGCGACCGGGGGCGGCGCGCCGAGGTGGTCGGCCACCAGGCGGAGGCTCGGGCCGTCCATGAGCTCCAGGGCGGCCAGGCCCGCGACCGACCGGCGCAGGGCGGCGGCCGCCTCCACGACGGCGGCGATCGACGCCGCGCCCACCAGGGCGGTCACCAGCTCGCCGGGCGGGGCCACCAGGCGCAACCGGGCCGCAGTGACGATGCCGAGCGTCCCTTCGCTCCCGCACAGCAGCTGGGCCAGGTCGTAGCCGGTGTTGTCCTTGACCAGGCCGGCCAGCCGGCTCACCACCGCGCCGGTGCCCAGCACGGCCTCGACCCCGATCAGCTGGGCCCGCATGGCCCCGTGGCGCAGGACGTGGATGCCGCCCGCGTTGGTGGCGACCATGCCCCCCACCGTGGCCGAGTCCCGCGCGCCGAGATCGACGCCGAACGCCAGGCCCGCACCGGCTGCCCCCGCCTGCAGCGCGGCCAGAGGGACACCGGCGCCGGCGGTCGCCTGGGCCGCGGCGGGGTCGAAGTCCAGGCGGTCCAGCCGTCCCAGGCTGACCACCACCTCCCCGGCCAGGGGCACGCCGCCGCCCACCAGCCCCGTGTTCCCGCCCTGGGGGACCAGCGCCACGCGGTGGCGGCGGGCCAGGGCGACCACCTCGGCCACCTCCGCGGTGGTGCCCGGGCGCAGGACGGCGGGCGTGGAGCCCCGGAAGCGGCCGGTCCAGTCGGTGGCGTAGCCGGCGGTCATGTCCGGATCGACCACCACGTGGGCCGCGCCCAGCGCAGCGCGGCAGCCGGTCAGGAACTCACGCACGCCCGCGCAGGCTAGGACAGCGCTCTAGGCGTCGGGACGGGCAACGATGCGGCCGCGGGCCTCGCCCAACGTGAGGCGGACGCCCCCGCCGACGTCGGCGTGGCCCCGCAGCACCACCTCGTCGCCGTCCTCGAGGAACGTGCGCTCGACGCCGGCCACCGCCAGCGGCTCGGCGCCGTTGCGGGTCAGCTCGATGAAGCTGCCCTCGCTGCCCCGCTCCGGTCCCGACACCGTGCCCGACGCCAGCAGGTCGCCCACCTGCAGGTGGGCGCCGTTGACGGTGAGGTGCGCCACCTGCTGGGGCATGCGCCAGTACAGCCCGGCGAAGGACGTGCGGCTCACCGGCTCCTCCCCGGTGCCGCCCGCGGGGCGCAGCGCCACCTCCAGGTCGAGGGCCAGACCCCAGTCCTCACCCAGCTGCAGGTAGGGGAGCGGCTCGGGGGCCTGGACCGGCCCCGGCACCCGGCAGGCCGCGAGGGCGTCGAGTGGGGTGATCCAGGCCGCCAGCGTGGTGGCGAACGACTTGCCGAGGAAGGGACCGAGCGGCTGGTACTCCCAGGCCTGGATGTCCCGGGCCGACCAGTCGTTGACCAGCGCCACCCCGAACACGTGGCCCGGCGCCGCGGCGACGCTGACCGGGTGGCCCGGCGTGGAGGCCTGCCCCACCACGAACCCGACCTCCAGCTCGATGTCGAGGCGGGTGCTCGGGCCGAACACGATGGTCCCGGAGGCATCGCGGCGCTGCCCCGACGGCCGCGGCACCGGGGTGCCCGACACCACGATCGTCCCGGCCCGGCCGTGGTAGGCGACGGGCAGGTGGCGCCAGTTCGGCAGCAGCGGCTCGGCGTCGGGCCGGAACAGCCGGCCCAGGTTGGTGGCGTGCTCGAGCGAGCTGTAGAAGTCGACGTAGTCGGGCACCGCCACCGGCAGGTGCAGCGTGATGTCGGCGACCGGCACCAGCGCGCGCTCCGCCACCGCCCGCCCCGCGGACGAGCACACCAGCTCGGTCAGCGCCTCGCGCACCTGGCGCCAGGCGTCGGGCCCGGCGGCCAGGAACGGGTTCAGGCGGTCGGCGGCCAGCGCTGCGGCCCACGGCTCCAGCCCCGCCACTCCCGCCGCCGCCAGCCGGCCCAGGTCGAGGACGTGATCGCCGATGCGGGCCGCCACGTGGCGCTCGCCCCCGCCGGTCGAGAACACGCCGTAGGGCAAGTGCTCGGCCGGGAAGCCCGACCCGTCGGCCCCCGGCACCCAGGAGCTCAGCATGGGCTCACAACAGGTCCCGGGCCGCCAGCTGGCCCAGCACCCGGTCGAGGGACGAGACGCTGACCGCCGCCACCAGCTCGCGGGACCCGCTGACCAGACCCAGCAGGTCGGCGGCGCGGTCCTCGCCCGCCGCCAGCGCGGCGGCCACATCGCCCACCGAGCCCCGCGAGTGGGCCACGCCCGCCCCGGCGAGCAGGTTGACCAGCCCGTGGCGCACCCCGCGGTCGCCACGCGAGCGGTAGGGGTCGTCGAACCCACCCCCGACCTTCACCACCAGGTGGCGCGCCTCGCAGCCCACCAGGACCCGGGCCAGCCAGTCGACGCTGGGGACCGAGGACGAGACCGGCCCGACGCCGCGCACCTTGACCCCGTCGCCCGGGGCCACCATGTCCAG
>Ga0111538_10010720_pt1 | contig 12175 bp, 8 predicted proteins | sample SoiMethybrSBSTD1_FD_79669 | JGI IMG/M metagenome (GOLD analysis project Ga0111538, IMG submission 79669) | Bulk soil microbial communities from a Populus tree surrounding site in Tennessee, USA - Soil MetaG P. TD hybrid SBSTD1 (version 2)... | ecosystem: Environmental > Terrestrial > Soil > Tree...
CAGGCGATCCCAGGTCTCTTTTTCGAGCGCGAGCTGTTTCTCGCCGGCGCGCGTCAGCGAGTAGAACTTCGCCTCGCGGCCGGTTTCGGAGGGCCGCCATTCCGCTTTCAGCCAGCGCTTTTGCTCCAGGCGATGCAGGGCCGGATAGAGAGAGCCCTGATTGAGCTGCACGACATCACGCGAGACCTGCTGCACGCGCTGGGCGATGCCGTAACCGTGCGCCGGCTCCAGCGACAGGACCTTGAGAATCAGCATGTCGAGCGTGCCTTGCGGGATCGGAAATCGCGGTGTGCCCACCTGTCCTCCGTAGCCCTGGCGAAGCAGGATTGCCTCAACCTTCGTTGCCTCAACCTTCTACACATTACGGTATGGCGAAGGCGGGTGTTCCGTCAATCTCAGCCGTTCCAATCGGGGCATTCGGGGGCCGCGTGACCGTGTTATCTTCGCCACGCGATGCGAATCCTGCTGCTGTCGATGCCGGACTCCTTCGAGCACACCCCGACCATTGCGATTCGGATCCCGAATGGTGCGCTCGTGTCGCTCGCGGGCAACCTCGATCCGCATCACCAGGTTGCCATTGCCGATCTCGTGCTGGCCCAGTCGTCGGTCCGGCGGACCATCGAGCACCTGATCGATCAGCACCGGCCGGATCTGGTCGGCCTGTCGGTGATGACGTTTCAACGCGCCACGGCGCGGCGCGTGATTGCGCTGATTCGCTCCCTCAAACCCGATGTCCGCTTCGTCATCGGCGGCTACGATCCGAGCCTGGCGCCGGAAGCGTGGACCCACCCGGATCTGGGAGTGGACTTCATCGTGAGGGGCGAGGGCGACGTGACGTTCCGCGAGCTGGTCCGCGCCCTGGAGAGTGGCCGGCCGTTCGGCGAGATTGCCGGCTCGCTGTATCGCGATGGCGAGGAGTTTCGCAAGACGCCGCATCGCGAAGCGGCGCGGCTCGATCGCGACGACATCCGGCCGCCGAATCGCGCCGCTCGTGCCCTGTCCGGCTACACGATGATGGGGCGGCCGATCGACGTGGTCGAGACGTCACGCGGCTGCACGTTCGATTGCAGCTTCTGCTCGATCATCGAGATGCGCGGCCGCAACTTCTTCCGCTTTCCGATCGCGCGCGTGATCGACGACATCCGCGATGCGCGCGATCGCGGCGCCCGCAGCATTTTCCTGGTCGACGACAACATCACGCTCGACGTCGACCGGTTCGAGTCGCTCTGCCACGCGATCATCGACGCGGGGCTGCATCGCATCGACTATCTGGTCCAGGGCATGACCGCGCCGATCGCCTCGCGCGGGGACGCGCTGGCGGCGCTGATGCGACGCGCCGGTTTTCGCTACGTCTTCCTCGGGATCGAAAACGTCCTCGATGACGATCTCGTGTTCCTGAAGGCGCGCGCGAAGAACAGCCGGCTCAACTCCGCCGGCCGGACCAACACGTCGCTGGCCGCGGTCAATGTGCTGCGCCGCCACGGCATGCTGGTCGTCGGTGGCTTGATTGTCGGCAACCCCGGCGATCGACGCGAGTCCGTTGTCGCGAATCTGGAGTTCGCCAAGCGGCATGTCGACTGGCCGTACATCCAGCATCCGACACCCTACCCAGGGACGCCGATGACGCGCGACTTCGAGCAGCGCGGCCTGGTCGTGAATTCGCAGCCGGATGAATACGACGGCACCACCGCCGTGACGCGCGGCGAGCATCTCGATCCCGAAGAGGTCGAGTTCATGCGATGGAAGGCGGAGCGGTGGATGAAGGTGCGCCACATGCCGGCCGCCTTCCGCCACGATCCCTGGTTCGTGTTGCGGAACGGATCGCGGATGCTTGCGCACACCTTCAGAGGCACGAGCTGGCGATCGATCGTCGGCCTTGAAGAGGATCGCGACGTGTTCCGGCGGTATCGCGCGATTCGCCGCCGCGAGCGCCAGTACCTCGACTGGCCGGATCCGCTGGCAGAGCCGGTCCCGGCTTCTCAGCAACGCAGATCTATTGCTGCCGCTCGCTGACGTGCTCCGCGGCTTCTTTGCGAACGCGGGCATCCGGATGGCGCGCGATCACGTCGCGCAGCGCGCGGAGCGCACGCTCGTCCGGCAGCTTGTCGAGCGCATCGAGCGCCTCGATCTGAACGGCACGATCGGGATCGTCGAAGATCGCGCGCTCGATGACCTGTTGTGCCCGGTCGAGCACCGTCGCGTCGCCGATCTTTTCCACGCTGTCGCCGATCGACTCGAGGGCCTCACGCCGGATCCGCGCGCTCCTGCCGGTGGCGGCCAGCTCCAGGATCACCGGGTGCAGCGACGGCTCCGCATGGTCGGCAATCGTCTCGATCGCTTCGGCCTGGACCTCATCACGTTCGTGCTGCTGCGCAATCCGCTCGAGCGCCGCCATCGCGCCCGCATCTTCATGGCGATCGCCGAGTGTTTCAACGGCCTCTTTCTGGACGTTCACGTCGTGGTGTTCCCACGCGATGCGCGTCAACGCGTCCACCACTCCCGGCGCGTCGATCTCGCCGATCGTTTCAACCGCTTCTTCCTGAGCCTGCGGGTTCGGATGCGTATTCGCGATCTTCAGCAGCACGGGCAACGCGGCCGGATCGTTGAGCTCGCCAAGCGCTTCGACGGCTTCGGTCACCACGTCCTCGTATTCGTTTGACGCGATGACGGCCTCGAGGGCTGGAAGCGCGCGGGCCGCGGGCTGCTCGGCAAACGCTTCGGCGGCTTCGTGGCGCACCGCCGGATCAGTAGACTCGCTCACGAGAGCGGTCAGGGCCGGAATCGATTGCGGCACCTGGACTTCGCCAATCGTTTCCGCGGCCTCGGCCCTCACGCTCGAATCGGGATCGGTACGCGCGACTCGCAGCAGGACCTCGACCGAGCGCGGATCGTGGTGATGATCGAAGCCCTCGGCGGCCTCCTCGCGGATCGCCGGCGGCCAGGGCGGAGCGACGAGGCCGGTCAGAAACGGTATGACGACGTCGCTGTTGGAGTGCAGCGAGGCCAGCTCGATCAGGAACACCTGCATCTTCTCGACGCGCGCTTGGCCGAACAGGTTCTTGACGCGGTCGAAGCTTTGCGACTGCGGCGCATCGCCGAGCCAGAACACCGGTGTGCGGCCGAAGTCGAAGCCGAGTTGCACGCTGCGATAGCTCGCTCGATCGATCGCGCCCGCGCCCGTGCCTCGATAGTGGAGCAGGACGGCGAGGTTCCCGCCCTCGAGCAGGACCGCCGATGAGTTCATGAGCTCCGTCAGCGGCGGCCCTTCGGTGAAGAGGTGCCCGTTCGACGACACGAAGGAGCCCTGGCGTGTATCGCTCATCATCACATCATCGGCGTGCGTCGGCGTGTTGAAGGTGTAGACGATCCAGAAATCGCCGAAGCGCTGACGTGCCGCCTCCGCCAGCGCATCGCGCCATCGCTCCTCGAGAGAAGCGCCGGGGCGGGCGGATCGAATCACGCGAAGTTGCGCGCGCGCGGCGGCGATCTCCGCGGCGGTCGACTGGCGTGGAGCGTCGCGCTGCTCGGAAACGCTCTCGGCGTTGACGGCGCCGAGCACGGCCGCGACCGCCGCAGTTGCGGGCAGCTGCGTGGCGGTGACGCGCGGTGCGGCAACGGCGACGAGCGTCACGGGAATCGCGAGCCAGAACAGGCGAGGGCGGCGGCCAACACGCGCCGGCTCGCTGAGGATGCGGGTTACTCGTTGAACCATTGCGGAATCACTCCTTGCCATGGCGCTGACGCCGGACGGCAGCCTGTCGGCGGGCGACCACCACGAGGCGACGATGGAAAGACAACGGGCGAGCGCGAGCGGCGACGCGGTCTGCTGCACCGCCCACTCGTCGCAGAGAAATTCAGCCGAGTCGCGCAGGCGCGCGCGCGCCAGGCGATTGAGCGGCTGGAAGAACAGCGCGCGCTCGAGGATCTCGATCGCGATGCACCATTCGGGATCGCGCCGCGTCACGTGCGCGACTTCGTGCGCCAGCCCGGCGCGCTGCTGCTCCGGATCCAGCTCCTCGAAAAAACGCTCCGGCACGACGATGTGCCGGCCGCCGAGCGCGAGGGGCACCGGGCATATGGAATTCGTCGTCAGCCGCAGCGAGCGTTGATTCGTGCCGCTGCGCAAACTGTCGATGATGTCGAGCAGATCGGTTGACGTCACGGGCACGCCGGAGCCGAGGGCGCGATACACGCGTCGCAATCGCACCGCGTACCGCACCACGGCGGCGCCGGCGATGATCAGCCACGTCACCGCGATGATCGAGGGCCACGAGCGAACCATCGTCTGCCCCGCAGGGAATCGATCCGCGGCACGAGTGGCCTTCTCGCTCTTGGTGTTGCGATCGACAACTGGCGCTGGGGTGTCGCGCTCCGCGGTTATCGCGCTCTGAACCGGCGTTGGATCGGGTGCGGGTGCGGGCGAGGCTACCGGCGTGTCGGCGACCCTCGTCGCGCTCGGCATGACCCATCGCCCGCCGAGCGGGAGTGCGATCGGATCCAGGTTCACGCTCGCCGTTACCAGCGGAGCGATCAAGGCGGCCTTCCAGATCAGATCCAGCCACGCGTGGTGATCGGCAAACCGCCACGCTGCGACGGCCGCGATCGCCAGCAAGATCGTGCTGTGAATGGCGTAGGTCAGCAGCCACGAAAGAACCACGGCTGCGGCGGCATCGAGGTTGGCCGGCGTCATGCGCGTTTCCTCTTCTGCAGTTCCTTCTCCTTCGCCTCGATCAACTCTCTGACTCGCACAAGATCGCCGGGGCGCAGCTCGTGCGACGACAACAACTGGCTCACCATCGTCGGCACGTCGCCGGCAAACAGCCCGTGCGTCACTTCCGCCAACGCATGCTGCCGCGCATCCTTTTCCTGAAGGACGGCGCGATACACGTACTGTCTTCCCTCAGTTCGATATGCGACGAGTCCGCGCTTCTCCAGCCTCGACAACAGCGTCGCGATGGTCGTGGTTGCCAGGGGCCGCTCGGCTTGGAGCGCCCGATGGATCTCGACCACGGTGGCTTCGGACCGTTCCCACAACACTCTCAGGATCTCCAGTTGGGGAGCAGTCAGTCGTGGCGGGGCTGCGGTCTTCGGCATCTCGGACAGCAGTAGTACTACAAGTGTAGTAGTGGCGTCAACTGCTTCAGGGAATCAGCGCCGGCAGTGCGATGTTGATCGCTGTGGCGGCGCCGCGGCGCAGCCACCAAAGGCGAGGCTTCGCCGGCACGCACACGAGCGGCTCGTCCTTCACCTGTCCCTCGAATGTGATCGGCACGGCCAGCGGATCGTCCACTTCATAATCGAGGAGCGCCCCCACGCCGTGCGCAACGTGCGTGCGGCCGTAGTGCATCGCCATCTCCTTCGCTGAGAGGGCGGGTGAGATCGAGAAGCCGGAGAGCAGCTCTTGTCCTGGAACAAGCGGCCGCTCGAGCGCGAGGAACGGCTTCGCGAATCCGAACACGTTGAGCGACACGGCGTAGGTCGTCGCTTCGAAGATGCCGCGTCCCCATGGCGGAAGGCGCGTCGCCACCGACGCCTGCAGCGAGCCGATGCCGGGAAAGATCGGTCCTGACACCGACCACCAGCGCCGCTTCCGCCCGCGCAGCGGAATTGTCAAATCGACAGTCGCGCCATCGCTGCGACGCACCACGCCAACATCCGCAAGCGCGAGCGGCTCGAAGACGCCGATGCCGTTGATGCGGGTCAGGCTGCGCCGCAGCTGCCGCACGTCCAGGCGATCGCGCTCGTAGATCGTCATCGCGCGGCGAAGCGTGGCGTCGTTGATGGTCGAGTGGCCGTCGAAGTTGATGCGTCCGATCGAGTACGCCGATCCCATCCAGATGCGCGCGGTCGCGTCCGTCGATCCGCCGGCGCCAAATTCAACCTCGGCATTGAAATCGAGGCGGCCTTGCGCTTCGGCGCTCTTGCCCTCATCGAGCAGGCACGCGCACAGCGCTTTCACCGCTGACGGGCCGCTGAAACGAATCTCGCGCGGACGATCTGCCGGTTGTCCAGCCACCGCGGCCGGACAGAGCAGCGCCACGCACAGCGCGAAAGCTGCGGGCCTCATGTGCCATTGATTAGATGTTCCGGGCGGGCGTTCGGCCGGTTACGACACCTTGATGCGGACGCGGAGTCGTGATGGACCAACGCGGTGTGCGTCCGTGATCCAGCTGCGCTCTTCGGTATCGTGCGCCGGCTCGGGCGTGCTTGCCGCCGCGAGGCTTTGGAACACGCGCGCGATCGCGTCGCGCCTGGAGATGGCCCACTTCGCCGGATTTTCACCGAAGATCGCGGTGGCGAGTGAGAAGTACGCCAGCGCGACGATGGCCGTGACGGCGGGTTGATCGAAGCCGCCCACCCACGCGAGCGCGGCCGCGATGAGGATCACGACCGCGGCGTCGATCGAGGCGGCCAGCAGCTTCAACAGAATCGACGCACGCGGTCCATGCCATTCCGGATCCAGCGCCAGGCGAAGATCCGATTCCGGGTCGGCCTCGCCGGCCGATGGTGGAGGCTTGGTGAGCTCGGCGCCCGCATCATCAGGAAACAGACGGACGAATTCGGCGCACGACTCGGCCAGCGGCACGCCGATCATCCGGGCGTAGTCACGGAAGAAGGAGCGCCGGAACAGGCCCTTCGGCCAGCGGCGCAGATCGTTCCGCTCGAGACCGGCAAACAGGTACGCCGGAATCTTCGTCGCGTTGGCGATCTCGGCGAGTGTGATCCCTTTTCGTTCTCGCGCGCGTTTCATCGCGAGACAAAAATCTTCTGGTGAACAAGTAGGCAGACTTTCGGTGTGCAACGGCATTCGCGCGAGGCCCTCAGGGTAACGCTGTCGCGCGTAGCAATTGTGCTGCCAATCGCACGGCAATTCATTGTCAGGCGATTCGTGCTGCAACACCGATCGCCGATGAGCGAGGTAACAATTTCTACACGGTCAGTGTTTGTTTCCGATACGCGCGCCGCGTCTGAGTATTTCTTGTCCACCTGAGTTGGAGCTTGGCACCCGGCCGGTGCACACTGACGGAATGGCGACCGTCACCGTTGGCAAAGAGAACTCGACACCAATCGAGTTGTATTACGAAGATCATGGCTCCGGATCGCCGGTCGTGCTGATTCACGGCTGGCCGCTCAGTGGCGCGTCGTGGGAAAAGCAGACCGCGGCACTGCTCGACGCCGGCCATCGCGTGATTACGTATGACCGGCGCGGCTTCGGCCGCTCGAGCAAGCCCGCGATCGGCTACGACTACGACACGTTCGCATCCGATCTCGACAAGCTGCTCAAGAAGCTCGATCTCAAGAAGGTCGCGCTGGTTGGTTTCTCGATGGGCTCGGGCGAGGTCACCCGATACCTCGCGAAATATGGGGCTAAGCGCGTCCGCAAGGCGGTCCTGATTGGGACGCTCGGACCGTATCTGGTCAAGGCGCCGGACAATCCGGAAGGTGTCGACGCGAAAGTGTTCGCCGACATCAAGGCGGCGATTCGCAAAGATCGTCCTGCCTTCCTGATGGAGTTCCTCAAGAACTTTTACAACTACGACGTCACCGGCGGAAAGCTGGTCAGTGAACGCGTGCTCGAAGACAACTGGAACGTGGCGGTCGGCGCCTCGTCTATCGGCACCGTGGCCTGCGTCGACTGCTGGATTGAAGACTTCCGCAAGAACCTGCCGAAGAACACCGTGCCGACGCTGATCCTGCACGGCGACGCGGATCGCATTCTGCCGCCGGATGCGACCTCCAGGCGGCAGGCCAGGATGATCAAGAACGTCACGTTGGTGGAACTGCCCGGCGGCCCGCACGGCGTGCTGTGGACGCACGCCGATCGGATCAATGCGGAGCTGGTGAAGTTCCTGGCCTGACGCGCGCGGATCACATTACTGGTTCTTGACAGCTCCTTGGCCGAGCGCAGAAACTCGCGCGACCCCCAATCCGGACAAGGACGCCGCATGCTCAGCCGTAGCCGCATCATCAATCCATTCACGCTCGCACTCGCGATTCTGCTGGCATCGGTCATCGCCGCCGACGCGCAAGACGATGGCAAGCTGGCCACTAAGGAGTTCGGCGATCACGGCAAGACGATCACGGACCTTGGCGCGCGCGAGGTCGCGAGAGCGATCGCGATTCAGGTGGACGGATCGGTTCTCGTCGCAGGCTTCACGGAGTCCAGCGGCAACGCCGATCTATTCCTCGCGCGGTATCGCCGGATCGGGGAGCTGGATGCCACGTTCGGATCCGGCGGCGTCACCATACTCGATCTGGGCGATCTTGAATCAGCAGAGGCGATCGCGATCCAGGCTGACGGGAAGATCGTAGTGGCCGGCCATTCCGGCGCGAAGGGCATGGCCGCTCGATTCCTCACCAACGGCACGCTGGACCTTACCTTCAACGGGACCGGCGTCGTGATCGAAACCTTTACGACCCTCGATGGCGTGAATCACAGCGTCGCGATTCAGGCCGACGGCAGGATCGTGACCGGCGGCGACGGCGGAGCGAACGCGCCAAGCTGGCGGCTGAACCGCTACCTCCCGGACGGCACGCGTGACCCGTCGTTCGGCACACGCGGCGACGGCCGTGTGTTCACGAACCAAACCGCATTCGAAGGCTTTTTCCCAACCGCGGCCGCGCTCGGCATCCAGAACGACGGAAAAATTGTCATGGCCGGCACGATCAGCAAGACGGTCATAGGGATCGGAGCTGTCGAGGCGGGATTCGGTGTGGCGCGTTATCTCCCGGACGGCACGCTCGATCCATCGTTCGGTGGTGACGGCGCGGTGGCGACCGAAATTTCCCTCGGGCATTCGCACGCCAACGCCATGGCCATCCGCAAGGACGGCAAGATTGTCGTCGGCGGTGAGGAGTTCCTCGGTTTCGCCGTCGCCCGTTATGAGACGGATGGCTCGCTCGACGCCAGTTTCGACGACGATGGAATCGCGCGCACGCTGATGGGCGACATCCTGGACTTCTCGGCCGAGGTCCAGCACCTCGCGGTGCAGGACGATGGCCGGATCGTGGCGGTGGGAGGACGACTGCCGACGTGCACCGGGCAGCCGTGCGACGTCAACGTGGCGATGGCCCGATATCTCGAAGACGGATCGCTCGACCACACATTCGACGGCGACGGCAAAGTCATCACCGATTTCGGACCGCGCAGCGATGCCTTCGCTATCGCGTATCGAAACGATCGGCTGTATGTCACCGGCTTCATCGGCAACGCCCAGGACATTCTCGTGGCGGAGTACGTCGCCGATGGCGAAGACGGCTTCGGAACGATCCGCCAGCCGATCACCACCGTCTCGTGTCCGGGCGACGTGAGCACGAATACCGCGCCCGGCGTGTGCGGCGCGACGATCAACTACTCGCCGGCTACCAGCAGCGATCCCGGAACCATCAGCTGCGAGCCGCCGCCAGGATCGTTCTTCCCGAACGGCGCCACGACCGCGACGTGCACCACCGTCTACGGAGATGGCGTCCAGAATCAGCAGTTGACGGCGAGCTGCACCTTCCAGGTGACGATCGCCGACAACGAACCGCCGGTGCTGACGACGTCAGTTGGCGTGCGTCAGCTGTGGCCGGTGGATTCGACGCTTGTCGATGTTGGCTTCGCCGCCACCGCCAGCGACAACTGTGCGACGGCGGCGCCTGCGTCCGTGCAGATCTATAGCAACGAGCCGAACGACGATGGTGTGCGCAGCGCGTTCTCGCCCGACGCCATCGACATCGCCCCTGGAACGCTGCAGCTGCGCGCGGAGCGTCGCGGCGGCGGCACCGGCCGTGTGTATCTGATCGTCAGCCGCATCGCCGATACGGCAGCGCACACGACGCTGGCGGTCACGTCCGTGGTGGTGCCGAAGAACCTCTCGGCCGCGGATGTCAGTGCGATCTCGGCGCAAGCTGCCGTCGCAGAAGCGTTCGCGCTCGCGAACGATGGCGCTCCGCCCGCAGGCTACGTGTTGATTGGGGCGAAGTAGTGATTACTTGCCCATCGCCTTGTTGATGGCGTCGACAGTGAGCTTCGCGCGCAGCTCCACGATCTTCCTGCCCATCTCGAGCGTCTTGCTCATCGGCAAGAGGCTGACACCGTTGATCGTGGCGCGGTTGGCTTTCGTGCGCTCGTCGATGCGGATGCTCTTCGGGTCGTAGAGCGCCATCAGCGCGTCGATGCCGTATTCCTCGTGGATGCGATCCGAGCCCTGGCTCGCGCCGATTTCGATCTGCTCGGGGATGCCGCTCTCCTTGATCAGCTTCTGGACCGAGGAGTAGTCGTAGTACTCGGGAATGAAATAAAAGCGCGTGCCCGAGCCCTTGAATTTTTCGTCAAGCGTCGATGCGACCTCTTTCATCGCGCCCTGGTTGCCGCCGCTGTCGCCCATCAGGATCACGTTCGTGAAGCCCATGCCCTTGAGGCTCATCGCCATGTCGGTCAGCACCGCGCGATAGGTGGCCGCTGACAGGACGACGCTGCCGGGAGCGACGCGATCGCCATCGGGACGGCCCGGTTCGAGCGTGAGGATCGGCGCGACCAGCGCGTTGCCGAGCTTTCGCGCGATCGCTTCGCCCATCACCTTGAGGACGAAGTTGTGCTTGCCGGTGGCGAGATGCGGGCCGTTCGATTCAACGCCGCCGGTGAGGATCAATCCCGTCGTCTTGCCGCCCTTGATGGCATCGCGCACTTCCATCCACGTGAGGTCTTCGGTCCACACGCTGTCGACGGCGGCGATCGGCCGCGGCGCGTTCATCTCGGCTTCGCGCCGCTTGGCGGCTTCGGCCTGTTGTTCGGGAGTCAGTTGCGGGCGTTGCGGGCGCGCGTCGGGCGCTTGCGCGGAAAGTCCAACCGTGAGCGACATGCCGACAACCACCAGCCGAATCAATGACTTCATCGTGATTTCTCCCCGCGCGATCTTACTCAATCCCGTGCTCGCGGCACCATTCGTCCCAGCCGATTCGTCTTGTCGGTTGTCTACAGGACTCCGCTCAGCTAGGATGCCGCCATGCTCAACGACCTTCGCATTGCCGTGCGCAATCTGTCGAAGCTGCCGTGGTTTGCGATCGCCTTCATTTTGACCCTCGGGTTGGGCATCGGCGCCAACACCGCGATCTTCAGCGTCATCAACGGCGTGCTGCTCAGGCCGCTGCCGTATCCGGAAGCCGATCGCATCATGCACCTGCGCCAGGTGCAGTCGCTGGCCGGCATCGACGATTCGAGCTTCTCGTTCGCGGAGGTCGCCGACTATCGTGCGCAGTCGAAGACCATCGATCAATTCGTGGAGTTCGGCGACTGGACCTTCAACGTGCTCGGACGCGGCGAGCCGCATCGCGCCACCGGCGGACTGGTCACGGCGAATTTCTTCCAGATGCTCGGCGCGCATCCGCTCTACGGCCGCATGCTGGTGCAGGCGGACGAAGCGAAAGGCGCGCCGCCGGTAGTGGTGCTGACGACGGCGTACTGGCAGCGCATCTTCGGCGGCGATGCCAGCGTCATCGGACAGACGCTCGATCTGACCGTGAAGAAAGCGCAGATCGTCGGCGTGCTCGCACCCGGTGCGCACTACGCCACCCAGCGCAAGCAGGATTTCTACGTCAACTACGAAGCCAACGATCACTACATGAGCGCGTCGATGCAGGGGCAGCGCGAGCATCGCATGACCGATGTCTACGCGCGGCTGGCCCCGGGTCAGACTCCAGAAGCGGCGCAGGCCGAGCTCCGGCAAATCGCCAGCGGCCTGCATCAGGCGTATCCAGAGTCGTATCCGCCCGCCCGCGGCTTCGACGTGATCGTCACGCCGTGGAAGAACGAGCTCACCGCGAGGGCGCGGCCGATGCTCCTCATCCTGCTGGTCACGACGACGTTCGTGTTGATCATTGCGTGCGCGAACGTCGGCAACCTGACGCTGACGCGGCTGGTGAGCCGCGAAACCGAAATGTCGATCCGCGCGGCGCTGGGCGCGCCGACGGCGGCCTTGCGCCGCCAGTTGCTCGCTGAGAATCTCGTCCTCTCCGTCCTCGGCGGCATCGTCGGCCTGGTATTCGCCGTGGGCGGCCTCAACCTCCTGATCGCATACGCAGGCCGCTTCACGAATCGCACCGGCGAAATTGCAGTCGATGGATGGGTGCTGGGCTTCACGATGGTCGTGGCGATCACGATCGCGATGTTGTTCGCGTGGGCGCCGCGACTGAC
>Ga0111538_10010727_pt1 | contig 12172 bp, 12 predicted proteins | sample SoiMethybrSBSTD1_FD_79669 | JGI IMG/M metagenome (GOLD analysis project Ga0111538, IMG submission 79669) | Bulk soil microbial communities from a Populus tree surrounding site in Tennessee, USA - Soil MetaG P. TD hybrid SBSTD1 (version 2)... | ecosystem: Environmental > Terrestrial > Soil >...
GGAGCTGCAGCTGGGTCGAGAGCGGGTTGTTCCGAACCGCCTCGGCCGTCGCCATCATCGTCGCGAAGGGCGTGTCCGGCGCCTTGTCGCCGTTCGTGTCGACCAGCTCGGTCAGGCCGAACGAGCCGTTCGCGAAGTTGAGCCACGCGGCCATGAGCTCCCGGTCGAGCTTCTGGGACGCGTCGCCCCCGTTGCCGCCGATGTCGAGGACCTCGAAGGCGAGGGCCACGGACGAGGCGTTCCGCGTCTCGTCGAACACCGTGCTCATGAAGCGGGCGATCGCGAGGTAGCACGTACGCCGCGCCTCGCTGAACGCCGAGGGCCGCGGCCGGTACTGGGTGAGCCAGTAGCCCGCTCCGCGCTCGAGCGAGGCGTTCCCGGCGATGATCACGCTCGCCGTGTCGTCGACCGCGTTCCCGCCGTCGTCGTCGGTCGCATCGAGGGCGATGGTGTAGAAGCACGCCTCGCCGAACGCGTGGGACTTTGTGTCCGTCACGTTCCTCGGGTTGATCGACGGGCTCGGGTCCGGATCGGCGCCCGGCCCGGCGTTCAGATAGACGGTCGAGACGTCCGGTGTCGGCGGACCGTCCCCCCAACTCCAGCTGACGGTCAGGTCGTCGGACCCCGGATCGACGACACCGCCGTTGAACGTGACCGGCACCCCTTCGTTGGCGATGAACGTCGGGACGCCGTTGATGCTCGTCGTTCCGGTCTCGTCGATCGTCACCGTCGGGGCGACGTTCGTCACGGTGACCGAGGCCGGCACGCAGGTCTGCGTGTCGTCGTCGGTGCCGCAGACGCTCAGGGTGAACGTCCCGTCGTCGCCGTAGGTGTGCGTCGCGGAGAACGTGTAGGTCGCAGTCGGCCTGGTGTTGTCGGTCGTCGCGGCGGTTCCGGCCGACACCGGAGTGCCGTCACCCCAGTTGACGGTCAGGCCGAGGGTCTCCAGCCAGCCCGGATCCGTGACGGTCGCGGTGATCGTCACGGGCGAGTTCTCCTGCGGCGAGGGCGTCGAGTCGACGACGGTCGTCGGCGCGACGTTCGTCACGTTCACCGTCGCCGTGTCGATATCGGCGGCCCCGTGGGAGTCCGTCACGCGCAGCCGCACGGTGAACGAGCCGTCCTGCCCGACGCGGTCGTAGGACACGGTCTGCGTCGAGCCGTCGTCGAAGCCGTCGTTGTCGAAGTCCCAGGCGTACGACAGAGCGTCTCCGTTGGGATCGGTGGACGCCGCGCCCGTCAGCGTGACGTTCGTGCCCTCCGGCGTCGTGTACGGGCCTCCGGGGTTCGAGTCCGGGACGAACGCCCGCAGCGCTTCGCCGAGATCCGGCAGCGGCCCGATGTTCCCGCTCGCTCCGAATTGCTGCGCACTGCCCGTGGCGACGAGCCTCGCGCGGACCTGCTGCGGCGTCCACGTCACGCCTTGCTGCTGCGCGACGCTCGAGAGGATCGCGGCCGCTCCCGTCACGATCGGGGACGCACTGGACGTCCCGCCGAACGTGTCGGTGTAGGCGTCGTTCGACATCGAGGCGCCTTGCAGGTCGCCGTACCCGGTCGTGACGACGCACTGGCCCCAGCCCTGCACGTTGACGCGAGGCCCGAACGTGGAGAAGCTCAGACGGCCTCTCGCCGGGCTGCCGCATCCGGGTGCGGCTCCGGCGCCGACGATGATCGCGCCCGAGTCCGCCCGGCCGTCCGGGAACGGGCTTCCGTAGTCGCCGGTGTCGCCGAGATCCTCGTTGCCGTTGCCGGCGGCCTCGACGACGATGATTCCCGCTGACGTCGCGCTGACGATTGCGTCGTAGTAGGCCTGCACCCACTCGACGGCGACGCAGCCGACCTGGTCCGAGCCACACCCGCCGTTCGCGCCGGCGGTCTGCTGCTCGATCAGGATCACGTCACCGGGGCCGAGGGCCGCCGCGGCGGTGTCGATCGCATCCGCGAGGTCGTAGCCGTCCCCGGTGTTGTTCGCGTTGACGAGCCCGATGCCGGCGCCGTGCGCGATGCCCGTCACGCCGAGCGAGTCGTTCGTCGAGATCAGCTCGCCGAGCACCGCCGTGCCGTGGTCGTTGTTCGAGAATGGATCGCTGGGCGTCCCGTTCGGGATCAGGACTCCCCCACCCGAGGCCGCGTCGAGATCCTCGTGGCTCTGATTCCAGCTGTACTCGACGTCGACGATGCGCACGTTGCCGCCCGTGCCGCCGGGAACCGTCCAGGCGTACTCCGCGTCGATCCCGTCCGTCGCCGCGTTCAGGTACCCCTGGTCGTCCACGAAGCTCGGGGTCACAGGCGGCGGCGACGGAAGCGGCTCGAGGTACGCGGTCTGGACGATGTCCAGCCCGCGCAGGTCCTTCACGAGCGCGGCCGCATCGCGCGCGGGTGGCAGCACCATCCGGTACCAGAGGTTCTTGTCGGGCTGCTTCTTCCCGGTCCGGCGCTCGTTCCGCGTTTTCTCGCCTGCGAGCTCCTCCTCCGAGCGCGAGAAGAGGCGCTGGATGTGCACGCCCGGGTACTTGCGCAGGACCGCGCGGAGCGCGGAGACGTCCGTCGGTCCCACGGAGACGAGCGTGTTGCCGCGAAGCCGGATGGCGCTTCCGTCCACGAACTTGACGTGGAGGCGGTCCTTTGCGTTCGCGGCGGCGGCAGAGCGTGCCTCGTCGGTGACGAGTGCGCCGACCACGGAAAGCGCCGCAGCGAGGCTGACGACTGCGGCGAGCGCCGCAGCTTTCCTGCTGAGCATGATCCCCCCTTGTGATGAGTCGCACGAGTATTGACCGGCCGTGACGGCCGGTCAATCCACCGTTCGAGGGACTACGGGCGACTGCCCGAGTGCCGCTGCCACTCGCGAACGAGCCGGATCGCAGCGAGACGGAGCCGTCGCTCGGCGTCGCGGATCGCAGCGGCCACGGCGGGCTCGCCGCGGTCGACGGCGGCCTGCCCGTCGCGGCCGAGACGCTCGAGGTGGGTGAGCACCTCGGGCGCGATGGGCGGGCAGGTCAGCTCGACGTCACCGAGATCCGGCGCGGCGTGCTCGATCCGATTCTCCCCCGAGAGCGCGCGGACGACCTCGGTGCGGATCTTCTCGGGATTGTCGAACGTCCGCAGGATGCGCACGGCAACCCCGTCGTCCGCCCGGACGAGCCCGAGCAGGACGTGCTCGGTGCCGATGTGGTGGTGTCCGAGGGCGACCGCTTCCTGGAGTGCCAGCTCGAGCGTCCGCTTGCCCCGCGGCGTGAACGGGATCTGGCCGGTGGACGGGACCTCGCCACGGGGCTTTACCCGCAGGACCTCGGCGCGGACCTCGTCGAGCGTGACATCCAGCGCGTCGAGAACGCGCGCTGCGATGCCCTCCTCCTCGCGGAGCAGGCCGAGCAGGAGGTGCTCCGTCCCGATGTGGTCGTGACCGAGGCGGCGGGACTCCTCTTGCGCGAGGACGACAGCTTGGCGCGCGCGCTCGGTGAAGCGCTCGAACACGCTTCGAGCGTAACGAACGGCTCCAGGTGTCCGACGTGACGCCGGACACGGCGAGCTCAGGCTGCCTTGATCTCCATGATCTTGAACTTGACCACGGAGCCGCGGGGGGTCGTGACCTCGACGGTCTCGCCCTTCTTGCGGCCGATGATCGCCTTGCCGACCGGAGACTCGTTCGAGAGCTTCTGCTCGGCGGGGTTGGCCTCCGCGGAGCCGACGATGTGGTATTCGAGCGTCTCCTTCGCGTCGACGTCACGCAGGCGCACGACCGACCCGACCGAGACGACGCTCGTGTCCACCTCGGACGTGTCGATCACCCGGGCGTGCGCGAGCCGCTCCTCGAGCTGCGCGATCTTGTGCTCCAGCATCGCCTGCTGGTTCTTCGCGTCGTCGTACTCCGCGTTCTCCGCGATGTCGCCGAACTCGCGAGCCGTGCGGATCCGCTCGGCGATCTCACGGCGGCGGTCGCCGCGCAGGATGTCGAGCTCCTGCTTGAGGGAGTCATACCCCTCGGGGGTGAGGATCACGTCCTTCAGCAGAGAGACCTCCGAGTAGCCTGAAACGAGAACGAGGCGCCGAGCGCGCCACGCGGACGCGCATGGTAGCGACGGGGGCCCTCGTTCCGCAACCCCTCCCGCGGGGCGGGCGCCGGGAGGCCGCCCTCTACCATTCGAGGCGATGCTCGATCTTCGCCAGCCCTGGTCGATCGGGCCCGTCGAGATCCCGACGAGGCTCGTCCTGGCGCCGATGGCGGGCGTCAGCGTGCAGGCGTTCCGCCGCCAGGGACGTCGGTTCGGAGCGGGCCTCGTGTGCTCCGAGATGGTCAGCTGTGCGGGAATCGAGCACCGGAACGAGCGCACTCTCGGCTACCTGCGTGTCGCCGCGGACGAGCATCCACTGGCGATCCAGCTCTTCGGGTCGGAGCCTGGCTCGATGGCCGAGGCGGCGCGCATGGTCGAGGCGGCCGGCGCGGATCTCGTCGACCTGAACTTCGGCTGCCCGGTACGGAAGGTGACGAAGACCGGAGCGGGCGCCACGCTGCTCGACGACCCGGATCGTGCCGCGCGAATCGTGTCCGCGATCGCCGCCGCGGTCGACATCCCGGTCAGCGTCAAGCTCCGGCGCGGCCTCCGCAACGGCTCGCGCGACTGCCTCGTCGTGGGCCCGCGGCTCGTCGTGGCCGGTGCCGCGTCGTTGACCCTCCATCCGCGCTCCGCCCAGCAGATGTACACGGGCACCGCCGACCACGCGCTGACGGCGGAGCTCGTCTCACTCGTCGACGTCCCCGTCGTGGCGTCCGGCGACATCGTGTCCCGTGCCAAGGCGCAGGCCGTGCTCGCGACGACGGGGGCGGCCGCCGTGATGGTCGGCCGCGCCGCGCAGGGCAACCCGTGGGTGCTCGAGGAGATCGTCGACGGTGCCGGGCGGGAGCCGTCACGCGAGGAGATCGTCGCCGAGCTCGTTCTCTTCGTCCGCGAGACCGTCCGCGAGCTGGGCGAGCGCCGCGCGAGCGGCTTCCTGAAGAAGTTCTACGGCTGGTATCTGGGCCGCGGCCGCTTCCCGCGGCCGTTCAAGCAGGAGCTGGTGGTCCTCGACTCGACGGAGGAGGTCGAGCGACGGCTGCTCGCCGCGGCACCCGGTGCGATTCCGCTGGTCGAGCGGCTGGAGGCCGAGATCCCCTCCGGCGACGAGGTGACCCTCGAGCTGCCTATCTCCGTCTACGGCGGCGGGTAGTGACGTGGGGGAACCCATGGTCCCCCCACGAGCCCCTCCTTCCCGGATCCGACCCGCCACGCGCCCCTGGCCTCCCGGCCGGCAAAGCCGGCCTCCGGCCTCAACGGTCTCGCATCCGGCCTGCGCTGGGGGGCACGCTCTACTCTGACCTGCCGGCGGTGGCTGCAAGGGCGCCGAGGCCGACGAAGATCGTCCCCGAGACGTAGCGCTGCACGCGAAGGAAGGTTCGGCTCTTGCGCAGCACGGCCCCCGCCGTCCCGGCCACGAGTGCCCAGACGAGGTCACTCGAGAGGGCGATCACGACGAAGATCGCGCCGAGCACGGCGAGCTGGCCACGTGTGGACTCGTGGGGGTCGACGAACTGCGGCAGGAAGGCGAGGAAGAAGAGGGCGGTCTTCGGGTTGAGCACGTTGACGACGACACCCCGGCGGTACGTCCGCGCGAGCGTCAGCTCGGGTCTCCGGCCGCCGATCCGGTCGTCCGCCGAGAGCAGCGTCCGGATTCCGAGCCAGACGAGATAGCCCGCGCCGAGCAGCTTGACCACGGTGAACGCCTCCGCGGAGGCGGCGAGGAGCGCGGACAGGCCGATCACGGCGGCGAGCACGTGCACGAGACCTCCGCTCGCGATCCCGAACGCGGACACCACACCGGCGCGCCGGCCACCGTGGACGCTCTGCGCGACGATGTACAGCACGGCCGGCCCCGGGACCACGGCGAGCAGGAAGGCCGCGAGCGCGAACACCGCGAGCGTTCCCGAATCCGGGATCACGCGTTCAGCTCCCACACGAGTCGTAGGCCTTCGAGCGTGAGGAACGGGTCGACGCGCTCGATCGTCGCGCTGTGGGGCGCGATCAGCTCCGCGAGGCCACCGGTTGCGATGACACGCGCGTCGGGCGCCTCGAGCTCGGCGCGGATGCGCGCCACGATCCCGTCGACCTGGCCCGCGAACCCGTAGACGAGCCCGCTCTGGAGGCCGCCGACCGTCGTCTTCCCGATCACGCTCGGCGGCGCGACGAAGTCGACGTTCACGAGTCTCGCCGCGCGGGCGAAGAGCGCCTCCATCGAGATCTCGATGCCCGGTGCGAGCACCCCGCCGACGTACTCGCCCTGCGGAGAGACGACGTCGAAGTTCGTCGACGTCCCGAAGTCGACCACGATGGACGGCGCGCCGTACCGCTCCCGGGCCGCGACGGCGTTCACGATCCGGTCGGGGCCTACCTCCCGCGGATCGTCGTAGCGGATCGGGATCCCGGTCTTGACCCCCGGCCCGACGACGAGCAGCGGCGCGTGCGCCCAGCGCTCCGCGAGCCCGTGCCATTCGCGGAGGATGCTCGGCACGGTGGTCGAGAGGCAGATGCCGTCGACCGAGTCCGGGTCGAGGAGCCCGCCGAGCAGCACCGCCAGCTCGTCGCCGGTCCGCGTCCGGTCGGTCGCGACCCGCCAGTCCTCCGCGAGCTCCCCGGCCTCGTAGAGCCCGAGCACGGTCTGGGTGTTGCCGACGTCGACTGCGAGCAGCACGTTCCCCGAGCGTACCGCCACCGATCGGTGCAGACCGGACTACGCGAACGGGCTCAGAACGAGTCCTCGTCGTCCGAGCGGCGGGCGTCCCCGAGCCGCTCCGCGAGCGCCTCGGCGGTGAGACGCGGCTCGTCCCCCTCGCCGCGCAGCTCCTCGACCGTCACGTCGCCGGACGTGTAGACCTCGGCGCGGGGGATGATCCGGGTCGGGCGGTTCTTGTCCCACACCCAGACGTCCTCCATCTGCGCGTGGAAGAACGGGTAGCTCGCCTGCGGAACGACCTTGAGGTCGAGCTTGTTGCAGAGGTACGTCGCGTCCTGCGTGAGCACGCAGTAGCGGAACATCGGGAAGACAGCCGTGTACTCGCGCTTCAGCTGAAGCTCCAGCTCCGCCTCGAACTCGTCCAGCTCGTCCAGGTGGCTCATCCCGTCAGTGTACGGCGTCCGCCTGCGTGCCCGTCCCCTGCGGCGGCGTGTCCAGCGCGCGAAGCAGCTCGGCGGCGGTCCCGCGTCCCGGCACGAGGGCGTCCGGCGCCAGCTCGGCGAGCGGCTCGAGTGCGAACCGGCGCTCGTGGAGGCGCGGGTGCGGCACGTCGAGACCGGGCTCGTCCAGCACGAGGTGACCGTAGAGCAGCAGGTCGAGGTCGATCGTGCGCGGGCCCCAGCGTTCCTCGTCGTCGCGGGCGCGGCCGAGCCGGCGCTCGACGTCGAGCAGGGCGTCGAGCAGCTCGCGCGGCGGGAGGTCGGTCTCGACGGCGACGGCGCCGTTCAGGTAGCAGGGCTGCTCGACCGGCCCCCACGGCTCGGTGTCGCGCAACGACGAGACCCCGACGACGGCCACGTCGGTCAGCTCGTCCACGAGCGCCACGGCCCGTCGGATCGTGGCCTCCCGGTCGCCCAGATTCGCACCGAGCCCGACGTAGGCACGCACGAGCGGACGGTAGCGCGCCCAGCCGGGTCGGGGTCGTAACATCGCCTTAATCGGATTCCCACGGTCCTCACACGGACCTCCGATTGGATGGGGGGCTCATCCCGTGTCGCTCCTCTCCCTACCGCGTCTCCTCGGACTCCTCGGACTGGCGGGCCTCGTGCTCACGCCGGCCGTCGCAGCGGCCCCTCGTGCGGCCGGCCCGGCGACGATGGTGCAGCTCACGAAGTCGGCCGCGTGCACGGAGAGCGTCGCTCTCACCCGGGCGGGCGCACGCGAGATCGATGGCCCGCTCCGGCTGTGGCGCCTCGAGCCGGCACTCGCCGCGAGCGCCGTCCCGGCGCTCCACGCCCGCCATGCGCTCGTCTTCGCGCAGACGGAGCGCACGTACCGCGTCGCCGCGACGACCGACACGCCGGATCCCTTGCAGACGGACGAATGGTGGCTCTCGCAGATCGGCATCACCGGGCTCACCGCGCCCGGGCCGGGCGTCCCTGTGACGATCGTCGACTCCGGACTCGACGTCGCCCACCCCGAGTTCGTCGGCCGCGCCGACATCCAGCCGCTGAACGCCCAGGAGCCCGCCCCGTTCGGTGGCGAGCACGGGACGATGGTGTCGTCGGTCATCGGCGCCCCGCTGAACGGCGTCGGCGTGGTCGGGATCTACCCGCGCGCGGTGCTCCGCTCGTGGGACGCCGCGAAGGGTGACGGCACGCGTCTCGAGTCGAGCGAGATCTCGGCCGGGCTCCTCGCCGCGGCGCGGGCGGGGCGCAGCGTCATCAACCTCAGCCTCGGCTCCGACGTCAGCGACCTGTCGATCGAGCTCGCCGTCGGCGAGGCGGTCGCGTCGGGATCGCTCGTCGTCGCCGCGTCAGGGAACGACGGCGACCGGGGAAGCCCGCTCGGCTATCCCGCCGCGTACCCGCACGTCACGACCGTCGCCGCGACCGGCCGGACCGGCGCGGTCGCTCCCTTCTCCAGCCGCTCGCGCTACGTGGACCTGGCCGCGCCGGGTGACGACATCATCGTGGCGAGCGCGCTCGGGCAGGACTGGCGTCCCGCATCCGGCACGAGCTTCTCCTCACCCATGGTCGCGGCCGCCGCGGCCTGGGTCTGGACGGCGCGACCCGAGCTGACCGCCGGCCAGGTGGCCGAGATCCTGCGTCGCTCTGCGACCGACATCGCGCCGGCCGGGCGCGACCAGTCGTCGGGGTTCGGGATGCTGAACGTGGCCGCGGCGCTCGCGTTGCCGGCGCCGATCCGCGACCCGTTCGAGCCGAACGACGACGTCGACCAGGTCAGCCCGAACGGCGACCGCTACGTGTCGAAGGAGCCGGCGCTCACCACGGCGACGAAGCGCTCCGCTCGCATCGCGGGCAGGTTCGACCGCTATGAGGACCCGCGGGACGTCTTCCGTGTCTGGCTCCCCGCCGCGTCCCGCCTCACCGCGACGCTCACGGCGTCGAGCGACGGCGACCTCGCGCTGTACTCGGCCGCGGCGAGGAGCGTCGTCGGGCGCTTCGCCACCGACGGCCGGCTTGGGATCGCGGCGACGAAGGGGACACGCGAGCGCCTCGTGTACACGAACAAGGGCAAGGGCCGCTGGGGGTACGTGGCCGTCCAGCCCGGACCGGGCTCCCTCGACGCCACGTACGCGCTGGCCGTGGCCTCGGCGGCGACCAAGAGTCGCTAGACCACCCGCTCGACGACCACGGCGGCGTACTCGACCGGACGCGGGAGGACGACGTCCGGCTTCCGCACGCGCACCCGTGCGCGGATGACCGGGAACCGAGCCGTGAGCTCGCCCGCCAATGCGCTCGCGAATGCCTCGAGCAGGTGGTATGCGCGACCGTCCGACACCTCGACGACCGCGGCGACCACCTCGCGATAGTCGATCGCCTCCTCGATCCGGTCGCTCGCCGCGGCCGCCTCGTCCTCGTAGTCGAGCTCGACGTCGACGAGGAACCGCTGCCCGTCGCTGCGCTCGTGCTCGAGCACGCCGTGGAAGCCGAAGAGCTCGATCGCCCGAAGCTCGATCGTCACGCACGCACCGTACCCCGCTCCACGGCGGCGGCGGCCGCGAGTGCCTCGACATGCGAGCGCACGTCGTGGACACGGAACAGTGTCGCGCCGCGATCGAATGCGGCCACCGCCGCGCCTACCGAGGCCGCATCCGTCCCGACCCGGGCCTCGGGCCTGCCGAGCACGCGGGCGAGCGTCGACTTGCGCGACAGCCCGACGAGCACCGGGCGCCCGATCGCGACGATCCGGTCGAGCCTGCGCACGAGCTCGAGGTTCTGGTCGGGCGTCTTGCCGAAGCCGATCCCGGGATCGAGGCACACGCGCTCCTCCGGGATGCCGGCGGCGACGGCGAACGCGAGGCGCTCCTCGAGGAAAGCGGCGACCTCGGAGACGACGTCCTCGTAGTGCGGCGCGGCCTGCATCGTGCGAGGCTCTCCCTGCATGTGCATCAGGCAGAGATCCGCCTCCGTCTCGGCGACGGCGGCGACGACGTCCGGGTCACGTCGCAGCGCGGTGACGTCGTTGATCATCGCCGCGCCGAGGGCCAGGGCCTCGCGCGCGACCACGGCGCGGGACGTGTCGACGGACACCGGCTCGCCGGCGAGCAGCTCGAGCACGGGTACGACCCTGCGCAGCTCCTCGTCGGGTGTCACGGGATCGGACCCCGGCCGCGTCGACTCACCCCCGACGTCCACCACTGCGGCTCCGTCGGCGAGCATCACGCGCGCGACGTCCGCCGCCTCCCGCGCGGAGCCGAGCCGTCCGCCGTCCGAGAAGCTGTCGGGCGTGACGTTCACCACGCCCATCACCGCCGGCCGCGGCCAACGTTCGATGCCCGTCGCTCGTCTCATCGGTCATGGACGCTAACGCGCGCCGACGGGGCGGGTCGGGCGGGCGGACGCTCGCAGTCGCGGCGGCCGTGGTCGTCCTGGTCGCGGTGGTCGCCGTCGCGTCCGGCGGGTCGACGCCGAGCGGGGCGGTCGGTGCTCACCGCCCGTCCGAGGGGTTCCTCGACGCCGTCGTCAGCCTGTTCGTCGTCGGGATGGCGATTGCGACCGTCGTCGTCGCAGTGATGGTGTCGTTCTTCGGCCGGTACCAGCCGGACGGAAGCCCGCGCAAGCGCAAGAGCACGGTGCAGTCCCTCGTGACGTTCATCGTCGCGATGGTGCTCCTGACGATCGTGGTGCGATCCCTGGCCGGAAGCGTCGGGCCCCGCTTGCGTCCTCCGGCCCCGCAGGGCGCCGCCGGTGGAGGAGACTCGAGCGCGGCGCCGGCGGGCTACGAGCCGGAGTTCACGATGTGGCCGGTGCTCGCGGTCGCGGCGCTCGCCGGAATCGCCGTGGTCGCGTGGTGGCTGGCGGCGCGTGGGCGCCGCCAGGCACGTGAGCCGCTCGGAACGACGCCTGCGGAGGCTCTCGCCGACGTACTCGCCGAGACGCTCGACGACCTCCGGGCCGAGCGTGACCCCCGGCGCGCGGTGATCGCCGCCTACGCCCGGATGGAACGGGCGCTCGCGGCGTCCGGCCTCCCGCGGGGCCCGTCCGAGGCGCCCGAGGAGTACCTGGGGCGGATCCTGTCCGACCTCGCCGTCACCGGCCGCGCCGCAGCGCGGCTGACGTCGCTCTTCGCGTGGGCCCGCTTCTCCGGGCACGATGTTCGACCCGAGATGAAGGACGAGGCGATCGAGACCCTCGAGCAGGTGCGGCACGAGCTCGCCGCAGCGGACGCGGCGCGTCGGGCGGAGCTCGCCGGAGCGGCCGCGTGAGCCGGTTCGACCGCTCGATCGCCGTCGCGATCACGGCGACGATCTGGGCCGGCCTGTTCCTCGTCGTCCTTCCCGACCGCGCGGCGCTCGTGGGGCACATCTGGCTCGTCGTCGTGCTCGCGCTGGCGCTCGGGGTCGCGCTCGAGCGGCTGCGCCGCGACCTGCCTCGCCGGGCGTCCTCGTTCGACGCGGCGTTCGTACCGCGCGGGACCTCGCGTGCCCGTCCGGCCTCGCTCGCCCGCGCCGAGCGCGAGGTCACGCTTGCCACGGGAACTGCGTTCGACGTCCATTTCCGCCTCCGCCCCATGCTCCAGTCCCTCACCGCCGGCCTTCTCCTGCGCCGCGGAGTCGACGTCGAGCGCGACCCCGCCCGGGCCGCCGAGCTCCTCGGCCCCGACGTCTGGGAGCTCGTCCGCCCCGACCGGCCGGCGCCGGACGACCGCACCGCCCCGGGCGTGTCGATCGAGACGGTCGAGCGCGTCGTCGCGGACATGGAGCGGATCGCGTGGACCTGACCGTCCTCGCCGAGCGCGCGGCCGCGGTCCTCGACGAGGTCGAGCGGGCAGTCGTCGGCAAGCGCGATCGACTCGCGCTCGTCCTCGCAGGGCTCCTGGCAGACGGGCACGTGCTCCTCGAGGACGTCCCCGGGCTTGCGAAGACCCTGACCGCACGCTCGTTCGCCGAGGTGACCGGGCTCCGGTTCGCACGCGTGCAGTTCACGCCCGACCTGCTCCC
>Ga0111538_10010728_pt1 | contig 12172 bp, 11 predicted proteins | sample SoiMethybrSBSTD1_FD_79669 | JGI IMG/M metagenome (GOLD analysis project Ga0111538, IMG submission 79669) | Bulk soil microbial communities from a Populus tree surrounding site in Tennessee, USA - Soil MetaG P. TD hybrid SBSTD1 (version 2)... | ecosystem: Environmental > Terrestrial > Soil >...
CAGCCGGGCCAGCCTGGGCACGTTCGCCGGCTCGGCAACGGCGCCGGTGATGCCGAGGCCGAGAACGGACGTCCAGGCACGAACCGCCGCCAGGAGCTCCGCCGCCTCCGAGAGCGTCAGGCCGTCCGGCTCGGGCATGAAGGAGGCGAACTCCGCCGGCTCCAGAACGTCGCAGTCGAAAGCGACGTAGGCGCCGCCCGTCCCCTCGAGCGCGGAGTCGAGCGCGCCGGAGCCGAGGCGGAGCCCGCTGCGCACGATGAAGTCCTCCTCCGGCGGGTCGAGGTTGCGCGCGCCGACCAGGACGACGTCGGCTACATCGACCGTCTCGGAGTCCAACAGCATCCGAAACGGCATGCCCCACTGGTTCCCGGAAGGAGAGCTCTCGGGCGTGTTGAGGTCGCCGTGGGCGTCGAACCAGATGACGGCGACGCGTCCGTGCCGGGACGCGAGGCCGGTCACGGCGCCGACGTGGGAGCAGCAGCACCCGCCGAGCACGACCGGCCGCGGCGGCAGGTCGGCCGCGAGCGCGAGCGACTGCTCCTCCAGCGACCCTTCCTCGATGACGGCGGCCTCGGGGTAGGGCAGCGGCAGGCGAGCTGCCTCGGCCATCGATTCACCGCCGTCGCCCCACGCCCTCGGGACCCGGACGAGCCCCGCGGCGAATTGACGTCCGCACACGTGGCACTCGTACTCGTCGCCGAGCGCGACGGCCGTGTACGTCGAGCAGTCCGGGCACTTCGCCCGCAGGCGGCTCATGCCGCGAGGTCCTTGCAGTAGATGGTGGTCTGTTCGACCACTCGCATCCCCGCGCGCTCGTACAGCCTGGTGGCGCCCGTGATGCTTTCCGCGTCGACCCCAAGGCCGACGCGGCGCTCGCCCCGCTCGTGGAACTGGCGGAACGCGTTCAGCAGCAGCGCCATGCCGAGCCCGTGACGACGCCAGGGTCGGCGGACGAACAGCGAGCGTACCCATCCCATCTCGTAGTACTCGGGCTCGCAGACCGTGCCGGCGGCGATCTCGTCGTCCGCCCACACCGTCGTCCAGAGCGTGGGGTCGTACCGTGACGACGCCATCATCCGCTCGCGAAAGAGCTCGAACGGGCGCGGGCTGTGGTCCCAGTGGTCCTGCCAGGCATCCTCGATCGCCTCGTGGAAGGCGAGGGCGTCCGCCTCGTCGAAGGCCTCGACGCGTAGCCGGTCCGGCCACTGCGGCTGGGGCGGCTCCTCTCCCAGCTCGACGGCCATGCGAAAGAAGTGGCGGACCGGTCGGTAACCGCGCGCCTCCAGAACGTCGCGCGCTGCATCGTCGGTCGACAGGACCGTGTTCCGGACGAGGGTCGCTCCACGCTCGCGCGCACGCTGCTCCGCGAGATCGACGAGCCTGCCTCCCACGCCGAGGCCGCGAAGCTCGGGGTGCACGTAGCCGTCCGACTGGAAGCGCCCCTCGCCGATCTCCTCGAGCACCACGTAGCCGGCGATCCGACCGTCGGGGACGAGGACGAGCCAGGCATCACGCTCGAGATCGAGCCGCCGCCACTCGTCGGCGATCTCTTCGGCCGTGAAGCTCTCGGCGTCCGTGAAGGCACGCTCGAATGCGTTCCCGAGCTCGACCACGGCGTCGACGTCGGCGAGTGTCGGGTGTCGAACCGTGAGCTCGTTCAAGCCGGCGGAACGAGCTCGTCCAGCGTGTCCGGCAGCGACGCCAGGTCGGGGATCTCCCGCGTGGGCGCCGGTTCTCCCTCCTCGCCGAGCCTGTTCACCCAGACCGACGTCAGCCCGAGCTCGTTGGCGGGGACGATGTCGTGGAAGTGGCTCTGCGCGACGTGGACGTGGCAGTTGCGATCGGCGGTCGTGACCTCGTAGAAGCGCTCCCAGTGCCCGTGCGCAGGCTTGTACGAGTGGACGTCCTCAGCCACGATCGCCAGGTCGAACGGGACGCCGAGGCGCTTCTGAGAGGCGCCGATCAGGTCGCGGTCGGAATTCGAGAGGATCGCGAGATACCAGCCGCGGTCGCGCAGCTCGGCCAGGGAGGCCGGCACCTCGGGGAACGGAGGCCACTGCGGCAGCGATCGCACCAGGGCGTTGCTCTCGCCCTCCGGCAGTGCGTCCCCGGTCTCCTGGGCGAGCCGCTCGACGGCGAGCGTCATCACCTCGGCATAGGAGCGATAGCCCTCCTCCTGGATCTCCGGCTCGATCTCGTGGTAGCGCTGCAGCAGCGCCGGAGCCTCCTCGACTCCGAACAGACGCTCCAGCTGGTTGCGGATCCCCGCGTTCCAGTCGATCAGGGTGCCGTAGCAGTCGAACGTGGCCCAGCGCTGGGCCACTAGCCCTCGAGCTTCCGGAACACGACGCAGGCGTTGTGGCCGCCGAAGCCGAACGAGTTGGAGGCGGCAATCGTCAGGTCGGACTCCCGCGCCTCGTTCGGGATGTAGTCGAGGTCGCAGGTGGGGTCGGCCTCGTCGTAGTTGATCGTCGGCGGCAGCACTCCGCGGTTCACCGCGAGGATGGTGAAGATGGCCTCGAGCGCGCCCGCCGCGCCGAGGCAATGCCCGGTCGCGCCCTTCGTGGAGGAGATCGGCGTGTTCCGCGCGTTCTCTTCGCCCAGCGCGAGCTTGATCACTCGGGTCTCGCTGGCGTCGCCGAGCGGCGTCGAGGTCCCGTGCGCGTTGATGTAGCCGATCTCGTCCTTGCCGATGCCCGCGTCGGCGATCGCCATCGTCAACGCGCGCGCCGGATTCTCGCCGGAGGGGTCGGGCTCGGTCACGTGCTGCGCGTCCGACGAGAGGCCGTAGCCGAGCAGCTCGGCGTAGATCTTCGCGCCGCGCGCCTGCGCGTGCTCGAGCGCCTCGAGCACGACCACGGCACCGGCCTCGCCCATGACGAAGCCGTCCCGGCCGGCGTCGAACGGCCGGGAAGCCGCCTTCGGGTCGTCGTTGCGGCGCGACAGTGCCCGCATCGCGCTGAAGCCGGCGATGCCGACCCGCGTGATCCCCGCCTCGGTACCGCCCGCGAGCATCGCGTCGGCGCGGCCGAGCCGGATCGCGTCGGCTGCGTCGCCGATCGCCATGTTCGAGGCGGCGCAGGCGGTGCACTGCGACGCGAGCGGCCCGCGGGTACCGAGCTCCATCGACACCCACGCGGCCCCCATGTTCGGGATGATCTGCGGGATCGAGAACGGATTGACGCGGTCGGGGCCGCGATCGATCAGCACGTCGTAGCAGTCCTGGAACGCCTTCAGGCCGCCGATCCCGGTGGCGACGGAGGCGCCGATCCGGTCGGCCTCCGGCTCGATCTCCAGGCCCGAGTCGGCCTCGGCCTGGCGGGCGGCCGCCACGATCATCTGCGCAAACCGGTCCATGCGGCGCGCCTGCTTGTGCGCGATCCAGGTGGTCGGATCGAACTCCTTCAGCTCGCACGCGAAGTTGACGGGGTACTCGCTGGCGTCGAACTGCTTGATCTCGGCCGCCCCCGACTCACCCGCGATCAGGTTCTCCCACGTCGTCTCGACGTCGTTGCCGAGCGGCGAGACCGCACCGATCCCGGTGACGACCACGCGTCTGCGCCCGTTGACCGACATCACATGCCCAGCCCGCCGTCGACCAGCAGCACCTCGCCGGTGATGAAGGACGCCTCGTCCGAGGCGAGAAAGCGCACGGCCGCGGCAACGTTCTCCGGATCACCCAGCCGGCCGAGCGGGGTATTGGCGAGCATCGTCTCGCGCGCGTCCTCGGGAATGGCATCCGTGAGCGCCGTCTTCACATAGCCCGGAGCGATCACGTTCGCCCGCACGCCCCGGCTGCCCAGCTCGCGGGCGAGCGACTTCGTGAAGCCGATGATCCCGGCCTTCGAGGCGGCGTAGTTGGTCTGGCCCCAGTTTCCGTGCACGCCCACGATCGAGGAGATGTTCACGATCGCGCCGCCGCGGCGCTTCATCATCCCCCGGGCCGCCGCGCGGCACGTGTAGAAGGTGCTCGAGAGGTTCGTCTCCAGGACGGCGCGCCAGTCGTCGTCGAGCATGCGTGCCAGCACCCCGTCGCGCGTCGTGCCGGCGTTGTTCACGAGCACGTCGATGTCCCCCGCCTCGTCGACGAGCGACTTGGCCTGCTCGGGATCCGACACGTCGGCCTGGACCGCGCGCCCGCCCACCTCCGACGCCACGGCCTCGGCTTCATCCTGCTCCGTGCGAAACCCGACGACCACGTCGGCTCCTGCTCGACCGAGCTCCAGCGCAACGGCCCGACCGATCCCGCGCGACCCTCCCGTCACCAGCGCCCGCTTGCCTTCCAGCGAGCAGAATGTCACGCAGAGGCCCGGCCGATGGCGTCCTTCACCTTCTCGATGCCGGCGACGTTGTTGACCGGGATTGCCTTCACGCCCTTGTCGATGCGCTTCAGTAAACCGGAGAGGACGTTGCCCGGGCCGACCTCGACGAACGTCTTGACACCGCCGCGGGCGAGCTCCCCGGCCGCGTGGGTGAAGCGCACCGGAGCGGTCAGTTGCTCGACCAGCAGAGTGCCGAAGCGGTGAGCCGGCTCGATCTTGGCGGTCACGGTCGACATGAACGGCGCCGCCGGCTCGTGGAACTTCACCTTGTCGAGCGCGGGCTTGAACCGGTGGGCGGCCTTGGCGACGAGCGGGCTGTGGAAGGCGCCGGAGACCTGCAGCTTGACCGTGCGCCGGGCGCCGCGCTCCTCCGCCTCCTCGCAGCACTCCTCGACCGACGGCGTCTCGCCCGACACCACGATCTGGCCGGGACAGTTGTAGTTGGCGGGCCACACGCCGATGATCTGTCGGCAGAGGGTCTCGACGACCTCGTCCTCGAGGCCGAGGATCGCCGCCATCGAGCCAGGGTGCTGCCGGGCGGCCTCGGCCATCGCGAGCCCACGCTCGCGAACGAGTGCCACCGCGTCCACGTCCTCGAAGGCCTGGGCTGCCGCGAGCGCTGCGAACTCGCCGACCGAGTGGCCGACGACGTAGTCCGGCTCGATGCCCTCCGCCTTCAGTGCAGCCAGGACGGCGAGGCTCGTCGCGACGAGCGCCGGCTGTTGCACCTCGGTCTGTACGAGGTCCTCGAACGGCGCGTTGAAGCAGAGGTCGACCAGGTCGAGCCCACACGCCTCGCTCGCCCGCTCGAACACCGCCATCGCCTCGGGGTGGGCCTCGGCGATCTCGCGCCCCATGCCCGCCTCGAGGGATCCCTGGCCGGGAAAGCAGAACGCCACCTTTCCTCCGTTGCCGTCTCCTTCACTCATGTCGCTCCGTTCGTCGCCGTCCATTCGAGCAAGCTCGAACCCCAGGTGAGGCCCGCGCCCATCCCCGTCATCAACACCAGCTCACCCGCTCGCAGCCGACCGTCCGTCAGGGCGTCGGCCAGCGCGAGCGGAATTGAACCTGAAGAAGTGTTGCCGTAGCGGTCGACGTTGACGACGACCCGTTCGGGAGCGATCCCGAGCTTCTTCGTGGCATGGTCGATGATGCGGACGTTCGCCTGGTGGGGGACGTAGACGTCCACGTCATCGACTGTTGCGTTGCATTCGGCAAGCACGGCCTCGGCTGAGGAAACCAATACCCGCGTTGCGAACTTGAACACCTCGCGCCCGTTCATGTGCACGTAGTGGGCGCCGTTTCCGAGCGTCTCGGCGGTCGTGGGCATGCGTGAGCCGCCGGCCGGCAGGTGGAGGTCGACCCCGCCCGCACCGTCGGCGCCGAGCTCGAAACCGAGGAAGCCGCCCTCGCTCACCCGCTCGAGCACGACGGCGCCTGCACCGTCGCCGAACAGCACGCAGGTCGACCGGTCGTGCCAGTTCATGATCTTCGACAGCACGTCGCCGCCGACCACGAGCGCCTTCTTGGAGAGCCCGGCGGCGACCATCCCGTGCGCCTGGACGATCGCGTACATGAAGCCGGTGCAGCCGGCGGACAAGTCGTAAGCGGCGGCATCCCTCGCACCGAGGCGGTCGGCGAGGAGGGCACCGGTGGACGGGAACGCCATGTCGGGCGTGACCGTGGCGACGATCAGCAGGTCGATCTCCTCCGCCCGCACGCCTGCTGTCTCGAGCGCCTGCTCGGCGGCCGGCATCGCCACGTCGGAGAGCGCCTCGTCCGGGCCCGCGATCCGCCGTTCGCGAATGCCCGTCCGCTCGACGATCCACTCGTCGGAGGTGTCGACGAGCTCCGAGAGCTCGTCGTTCGTCACCACGCGCTCGGGCACGTGACACCCCAGCCCGGTGATCGAGACGCGCATGCCGTTCTGGGTGGCCGAGCCGATCACTGCTCGACCGCGAACGTCAGCATTCCGCGGGCCGCGAGCGTGCCGTCCACGCGAGCCTCAGCAGCGCCGCGGCCGATCGGGCCGCGCACGCGCTCGAGCTCGCACGTCAGCTCCAGCTCGTCACCCGGCTCGACGATGCGCTTGAAGCGAACGTTGTCGATGCCGGCGAAGAGCGCGAGCTTGCCGCGGTTCTCGTCGTCGCTCAGCACGGCGACCGCACCGGTCTGCGCCATGGCCTCCACGATCAGCACGCCGGGCATCACGGGGCGGCCCGGGAAGTGGCCCGCGAGGTACCACTCGTCGGCACGGACGGTCTTCCGCGCGACGACGCGCTTGCCGGGCTCGAGCTCCAGCACTTCGTCGATGAGGAGAAAAGGCTCGCGATGAGGGAGGATGGACTCGATCTCCGTCCTCCCGAGGGGCACTGTGAGCTGCTGCGTCAAGGCGGCCTAGTGTAGACGGGGTGGGTGACTCTCTCGCGCCTGGCAGCGTGCAGCCGCGGCTGCGCGGGCGGTTCGGCCGCGACTACCGGTACGTCGAGCGCACCGCCTCGACGCAGCGGCTGCTGGACGACGCCTCCGAAGGTGCGGTCGCCGTCGCCGACGAGCAGACCGAAGGGCGCGGCCGGCTGGGCCGGAGCTGGGTGGCGCAGCCCGGCACGAGCCTGCTGCTGTCGCTGCTGCTCGAGCCCCCGGTCGCCGCGGCGCGTCTGCCCGAGCTGACACTCGTCGCCGGCGAGGCCTGTGCCGAGGCGATCGCGACGGTGACCGGCCTCGAGCCCACGATCAAGCACCCCAACGACGTCCTCGTCGGCGGGCGCAAGGTCGCGGGGATCCTGGCCGAGGCCCGCGACGGCCGGGTGGTGCTCGGCCTCGGAGTCAACGTCAACGCAGACGAGAACGAGCTGCCCACCGGAACGGAGACGCCGGCGGGCTCATTGTCGCTGGCCGCCGGGCGCGAGTTCAGCCGACTCGAGCTGCTGGTCGAGCTGCTGCTGCGGCTCGAGCGGCACTACGACGCGTGGACGGCCCGCGCACGCTGAGCGGGACAGCCGGATTCCCCGCCGCGTCGCGGGCGTAGACGCGGGCCGAGCGATATGTGATCGGGGCGGGGATGCGGAAGGCGCCGGCCTTGCGCCGCGCGAACGTTCGGCGGTTTCCGTCGACGACGGTCGTGACGGTGGCCGGCTCGGTCAGCGTCACGAGCCGCTTCCGAGCCGACACGAGCCGCAGGACCGGCGCGGCGGTGTCGACGACCAGCTTGGCGTACTGGGTCGCCCTGCCGCTCGCCGAAGCGGCCTCCACGAGCATGCGGTACTTGCCGTCCGGGATCGGCACACCCGCGACGAGCCCGTCCCAGTCGACGAAGCGGGCCCCGGCCGGGAAGCGCCCGGCGAGCAGCGTCGCGATGACCGCCGCCCCGGACCGCACCGTCACCGACACGTCGGCGTCGGCGGCGAGCGTGAACGCGACGCGCAGCCTGTCCGCGCGGCCGTCCGCGTTGGGCGAGAGGTAGCTGGGCAGCGAGGATACGAACGAGAGCGTCCGGTTGACCGACACCGGCACGGTCGCCGTCACCTCACGCCCATCCAGCGTCTTCGCCGCCAGGAGGATCGTGTACGTCCCGTCCGGGAGCGCCTCCGCGAGCCAGCGGAATGACTGCGCTCCGGCCGGCTTGGCCTCGGTGAAGAGCGTCCCGAGCGCGACGCCCTCGGCGTCGAGCAGGGTGGCCGTGACAGTCGCAGGGGCCCCGAGCGTGTACCGGATCGTGGTCGAATCGGCGAAGCCGTCCCCGTTCGGGCTGACGACGGGCGGCGAGGCCGCGACTGACGACAGCGTGAGGGCGACGCCCGCGCCCGCATTCACGACCCCGGTCGCCGGCCGCAGGGTCGGCCCTCCGCGGATCGCCCAGATGTAGCGGCCCGCGGGCGCGAGGCGCGCGTCCCACGTCCAGTCGACCCGCGTCCCGAGGCCGCCGCCTGTCGCCAATTGGGTCCCGGCCGAGTCGGCCACCGTCACGGTCCACGGCATCGAGCTGGTCAGCCGGCCGGTCACGCGCAGGCGGCCGCCCGCGAGGGTCGCGGCGGCCGCGTAGAGCTTCGGCAGGCCGGTGATCGAGACCGCGCGCGCGAGTAGGTTGAGCTGCCCGTAGACGACCGAGCCGGGGCAGCTCGTGAAGCCGACGTCCCGATGCCCGGAGATCGGCCGCAGGAAGACCGGCACGCCCGCTGGAAAGCGCGGGTTGCCCCCCGACTGCCACGTGAACGCCTCGAGCGGGTCGACGTGGGCGACGTCGAGGCGCCACGCCAGCAGCTTGACCAGCGCGCTGCGGGCCGAGGCCGTCAGCCCGATCGAGTCGTAGTTGCCGAGCAGCGCAACGCCCACCGAGCTCGTGTTGAACCCCTGTGCGTGCGCGCCGATGACATTGCGCTCGACGCCCCCGAACCGGCCTTCGAAGACCTGGCCGTACCTGTCGACGAGGAAGTTGTAGCCGATGTCGTCCCAGCCGTTTCCGCGCACGTGGTAGACCTGGATGGCCCGGACGATCGCCGCCGATTGCGCCTTCGTGTAGTTGTTCGAGCCGGCGGTGTGGTGCACGACCGCGAAGCGGAGGCTCGGTGAGTACCGTGGCGCGGCGCGGCGGATCGACTCGCTCGCCCGCCACGACGTCCGCGGGACGATCAGCGGGCTGGACGCCGACGCGAGCTCCCGTGAGGGCGGAACGCCCTCGACCGGGCTCCAGACGTAGTGGGCCCTCAATCGGGTCACCCGGCCGCGCAGACGGTACTCGAGCCGGTCGGACGGCCCGGTCCAGTACGGGTTGCCGAGCCTCCAGGTAACGCGCCGTCGCGACTCGGCGCTGCGCGGGTCGGGCAGGTCCTCGGCCTCGGGCGCGGCCGCCTGCCAGCGGCTCCAGCGACCCGTGAGCGAGCGCGTGCGGAAGACGACTCGGCCTGGCCCCTGCCAGTGGAGGCCGACGAGGTCGAAGCGGTCGGGAGCTCGTACCGCCGCCAGGGAGCGCACGCCCGCTACGGGGAGCTCGCGCGTGACGAGCGTCGTCTCCTCCGCCTGCGCCGTCGCGGGCACCACGAGGAGCGCCAACGCCGCCAATGCCAGTGATCTCAGTGCCCGCACCTGTCGCCCTCTCGCGCACCCTAGCTTCGCGCCGGGCGCGGCAACCCCTCGCTGATAGAATCCTTACACCCGTGAAAAGGCCTTGTCTGCGGGCTTTTTGGGCCACGCTCGCCGCGGCCGCGGGTCTCGTGTTTGCCGGTTCGGCCCACGCGGCCACACCGCGAGTTCTGGCGGTCGAGTTCGACAACGACGTCAACCCGGTCACCGCCGACTACGTGACGGGCGAGATCGATCGAGCGAACAAGGAGCATTACGACGCCGTCGTGATCCTGCTCGACACCCCGGGCGGGCTCTCCGACGCGATGAAGGACATCTACCAGGCCGAGCTGGCCTCGAAGACGCCGGTGATCGTCTACGTCTCCCCCGACGGCGCGCGTGCGGCGTCCGCCGGCGTCTGGATCGTCGAGGCGGCCGACGTCGCGGCGATGGCGCCGAGCACGAACCTCGGCTCATCGACCCCGATCGCGGCGGGTGGCGGTGAGATCCCCAGCGACCTCAAGCGCAAGGTCGTCAACGACGCGGCGAAATCGCTGCGCGCGCTGGCCGAGACGCATGGGCGAAACGGCGACTGGGCCGAGCAGGCGGTCCGCAAGGCCGACAACCTGACCGCGTCCGAAGCACTGCGGATGAACGTCATCGACGTGATCGCTCCGACGCTGCCACGGCTCCTCGACAAGGTCGACGGCATGCACACGAAGCCCGACGGCAAGGTGCTGCACACGAAGAACGCCCAGGTCGACCACGTCGAGATGGGGCTCTGGAAGTCCCTGCTCGACCTGCTGATCGACCCCAACCTGATCGCCTTGATGCTCTCGATCGGCGTCCTCGGAATCGTCGTCGAGCTGTGGAACCCGGGACTGATCTTCCCCGGGACGGTCGGCGCGGTCTCGCTCATCGTCGGGCTGTTCGGGCTCCAGGTCCTCCCGATCAACATCGCCGGCCTGCTGCTGATGCTGCTCGCGTTCGGCTTCTTCGCCGCCGAGGCCTTCATCGTCAGCCACGGCGCGTTGGCGCTCGCCGGCGCGGTCTGCTTCTTCATCGGCTCGCTCATGCTGTTCGACCCGGCAGGCAGCGCGTACCAGGTCTCGACCGGGGTGGCCCTTTCCTTCGCCATCGCGCTCGCGCTCCTGTTCGCGTGGGCGGCGGCGAAGGTCTGGCAGGTCCGACGCACTCCGCCCCAGACGGGCCAGGAGGAGCTGGTAGGCCAGGTCGGTATCGTCCGGACCGCACTCGACCCCGAGGGCTACGTGCACGTGCACGGCGAGCTCTGGCGCGCCCGGAGCGAGCACGGGGCGATCCCTGCCGGAACGCCCGTGGAGGTAACGCACATCCACGACGGGCTCGTGCTCGACGTCCGCCCGCTGGCGCAACCGGCGCCGGTCGGCGCGTAGGATCGAGACGTGACAACAGCTCTCATCGCCGTCGCCGCGATCGCGGTCCTCTTCATCCTCGTCGTCGCGGCCTCGGTCCGGATCGCGCGCGAGTACGAGCGCGGCGTCATCTTCCGGCTCGGCCGCCTCAAGTCGCCTCCGAAAGGGCCGGGCCTGTTCCTGCTGATCCCGATCATCGACAAGATGGTCCGGGTCGACCTGCGCACGGTGACGCTCAACGTGCCGCCGCAGGAGGTGATCACGAAGGACAACGTGCCGGTCCGCGTCAACGCGGTCGCCTACTTCCGGATCATCGACCCCGAGAAGGCGATCGTGCAGGTGGAGAACTTCATGGTCGCGACCTCGCAGATCTCGCAGACCACGCTGCGAAGCGTGCTCGGCCAGCACCAGCTCGACGAGCTCCTGTCCGAGCGGGACAAGATCAACGAGATCCTGCAGCGGATCATCGACGAGGCCACGTCGCCGTGGGGCGTCAAGGTCGCGATCGTCGAGGTCAAGGACGTCGAGATCCCGGCCGGGATGCAGCGCGCGATGGCGCGGCAGGCGGAGGCCGAGCGCGAGCGGCGCGCGAAGGTGATCGCCGCCGAGGGCGAGTTCCAGGCCTCCGAGCGGCTGAAGGACGCTGCGCAGGTGCTGTCCGAGAATCCGATGTCGCTCCAGCTGCGCTACTTGCAGACGATGCTCGAGATGAGCTCCGAGCGAACGTCGACGTTGATCTTCCCGCTGCCGCTGGAGCTCATCGGCCCGCTCATCAGCGGCGGGGGCTTCGGCAAGGACGCCAGCTGAGCGGCGAGCTCCGCCGCGACCCGCTCTCGGGCAGAACCGTCGTGATCGCGCCCGGCCGCGCCCGCCGCCCAGGCGCTTTCCTGGGCGCTATCGAGGACCCGACACCGGACGAGCTCGACACGTGCCCGTTCTGCGAAGGGCGGGAGGATCAGACGCCGCCGGAGACGGACGCCGTGACGGACGATCCCGGGCGGAAGCCCGACACGCCCGGCTGGCGCGTGCGCGTGGTGCCGAACCTGTACCCGGCCGTGGAGCGGCAGGAGGTGGTCATCCACTCGCCCGAGCACATCCGCACGTTCGCCGAGCTCGACGACGCGCAGCTCGAGCGGATCGCGGCGACCTGGCGCCGCCGTTTCGAACGCGCCGAGGGCGAGGGCTTCGGCTACGTGCACGCACTGGTCAACGAAGGTCGCTTCGCCGGCGCCAGCCTCCCCCATTCGCACTCGCAGCTGGTCTGGCTGCGCGAGCCGCCCCCTGCAGTGCTCACCGAGCGCGACGGCGACTGTGCGCTGTGCTCCCTGCTCGACCGCGACGAGCTCCGGATCGGCGGACGCGGCAAGATCGTCACCCTCGTCCACCCCTTCGGGCGGG
>Ga0111538_10010729_pt1 | contig 12170 bp, 6 predicted proteins | sample SoiMethybrSBSTD1_FD_79669 | JGI IMG/M metagenome (GOLD analysis project Ga0111538, IMG submission 79669) | Bulk soil microbial communities from a Populus tree surrounding site in Tennessee, USA - Soil MetaG P. TD hybrid SBSTD1 (version 2)... | ecosystem: Environmental > Terrestrial > Soil > Tree...
CACGCCCCGGACGTCACGCATGATGTCGCCTAACGCCCGGCCGCTCACGTCGGCCGTGAGCATGATCATCTGCTGCTGGTTCTCGCGCAGCAGCTCGGCCCGGGTCTCGACGGGTTCGAATGACGCGATGGCTCCCAGCGGCGCCGTCTCGTGCGTCTCTGTCGACAGCACGGGCAGGGCGCCAAGGGTGGCAGGTTGGAAGCGCACCGAGTCAGGCGCGCGCACACGGACGCCGATCGACCGGTCATCCAGTCGCACCTCGCCAGCGGGCACGCCGAGGAGCGCGCCGCTGACCGCGCGTCCAACATCCTCCGGCGTCAGCCCGATCCGGTTTGCCTCGGCCGTGTTCACGTGCATCATCAACTCGGCGCTCGGTTCACTCACGCCGTTGTACACATCCTCTAGGCCATCGACCTCCTCGAGGCTTTCGCCAAGCTGCGTTCCGTAGCGTTCGAGCGCCTCCAGGTCAGGTCCAAACAACTTGATCTCGACCGGGCTCGACACGCCCGACAAGTCGTAAAGCACGTCGGCGATGATCTGTATGAATTCGATGCGCAGCCGCGGCAGTGCCGCCTCGATCTGCACGCGCACGTCGTCGATGACCTCGAAGATGGACCGACTGCGATCGCCTGGCGGCTTGAGCCGCACGACCACGTCACCCGTATTCTGCTGCGTTGCAAAGAGACCCAGTTCGGCGCCCGTGCGGCGCGAGGTGCCGGAGATCTCCGGCGTGGCGCCAAGAATACGCTCGACGATGTTGAGTTCACGATTCGTTTCGGCGAGCGCGGTCCCCCCGGGGGTGAAGTAATCGAGGACGAACGCTCCCTCGTCCATGTCCGGGAGGAATCCCGTGCTCGCGGCGCGCTGCGCGAGCACGCCGGCCACGATCAGTACTGCCGCGGCGACGATCATCCACCGCGCGTGACGTAGCGAGCTGCCGAGTGAAGCCTCGTACCGCTCCGAGAGCGTGTCCACGCCGCGGCCGATCCGCTGCAGGAATGTCGGTGCGGTTCGCGCGTGCTCACTCGTTTCAGCGAACTCCGCATCCCGCACGGTCAGGTACTGGCCAGCCAGCAGCGGAATGAAGGTAAGGGCGAGGACGAGCGAAACCAGGACCGCGATCGTCAGCGTGATGGATAACGCCGCGAAGAACTGACCGACCACTCCCTGGAGCAGGCGGAGCGGAAGGAAGACGACGACCGTCGTGAGCGTGGACGTGGTGACCGGCCAGATGATCTCCTGCACGGCCTCGCGGATCGCTCGCGTGCGATCAGCGGTGACGTGGAGGTGCCTGACGATGTTCTCCGTGATCACCACGGCGTCGTCGATGACAAGACCGATCGCGATCGCCATGGCGCCCAGCGTCATCAGGTTGAACGTCTGGCCGGCCAGCGACATGACGAAGACCGAGATCGCCATCGTCAACGGGATGGCCGACGCACTGATGGCGGTGATGCGCGCGTGCCGGAGAAAGAGCAGCAGGACGGCGATGGCGAGCAAAGCGCCGACCAGCATGGCGTCGCGGACCGAGTGCACGGCGTCGCGAACGAGTACGGCCTGGTCGTACACCGGCTTGAGGCGCACACCGGCCGGCAACCCGGGCGCGAGGGCGCGAACGACACCAGCCACCGAGTCGGCAATCGCGACGGAATTGCCGCCGATCTGCCTGGTGACGCTGATTTGCGCGACGAGCTGCCCGTCACCGCTGATGATTCTCACGCGGTCTTCCTTGCCCAACGTCACGCTGGCGATGTCGCGCACGCGCAGGCCGTGCGCGACGACGATGTTCGCGATGTCGTCGATTGAATGCGCTTCGTGCGCGGCGACGATCAGGTACTGCTTGTAGTCCCGCGGCATGCGCCCGACCGCGCCGGCGGTGGTGGATTTCTGGATCGCGGCGGCGAGGTCCTCATAGGTGAGCCCCTGCTGGGCCAGGCGCGTCGGATCGGCGACGACTTCGAATTCGTGGACATCCGTGCCTTCGACATCGACTCGTCCCACGCCAGGCACGCGCGCGATGACCGGCTTGATCTGGTAGCGCGCGATGTCATAGAGCGTGGCCGGGTCCCCGCCCTCGAGGTTGTACGACAGGATGGGAAACAGCGACGGCGTCATTCGATCGACGATGATATCGAGGTCGGATGGCAGGTCCGCCCTGGCTTCGTTGACGCGCTCCTGCACCAGTTGCAGCGCATACCGCATGTCGGTGCCTGACGCAAACGTCATGTTGATCTGCGACGCACCGCGAATGGAGCGCGACGTCACCTTCACGACGCCTGGCACGATACTGACCGCCTCCTCGATCGGCCGCGTGACGCTGAAGACCACCTGACGCGCGCCCAGTGAGGACCCCTGGGCGACGATCGTTATGCGGGGAAAGTTCAGCTCGGGGTAGATGGCCGACGCGAGGCCCAGCGCCTTCCATATGCCGGCCGCGGTGAGTAACGCGACGGCGAGGTAGATGAACCGCCGCTGGTCGGCGAGCGTGTCGAAGAGCCCGCGACGCCCGTTCACGGTCTCGCCGCGCCGGTATCCGTCACCACCCTCGCGCTGTCGGCGACGCCGTAGGCGCCCGTGGTCACGATGCGCTCGCCCGCCGACAATCCGCTCGTGATTTCGACCCGGGAGCCGGCCCTGGCGCCGACCTGCACGTCCCGCGCGTGCGCGATGCCCGCGGAATCGACGACGAAGACCCTGAAGCCGTCGGCCTCGGGCACCAGCGCGTCGTTAGGTATGACGATCGCGTTCTGGTGCGTGGCCACGGTGACCTGCCCGTTCACGGTCTCCCCCAGCCGCAACGTGCGCCGCATCGCGGACGGCCGCACCCGCACGCCCACGCTACGCGTCGCTGAGTCCACGATGCCACCCACGTCGACGACGGTACCGCGACCTAACGAATCGCCGGACGCGCCCTGGTTTTCGCGCAGGAGCGTCACCGCGCCAACTCGAATCCTGGCGGCGTTTTCGGGCGTCGTCTCGAGCACGATGTCCACCGCCGACGGATCTGCGAGCTCGACCAGCACCTGGTTCACGTCCACCGACCCGCCCAACACGGCGTTCACCTTCGTCACGACGCCGTTGATGGGCGCCCGGAGGGACGCGAGCTCCCGATTGCGCCGCGCCGTGACGAGGTTCGCCCGGGCGAGTGCCAGGTCGGACGACGCCTGGTCCACGTCCTTCCGCGGCGCCACGCCCGCCTCGACGAGCCGCTGCGCGCGCTCGAAATTGCGGACGGCAGCGTCTACCGCCGCCTGGGCGCTTTGCACGCCGGCCTCGAAGATGGTTTCCTCGAGTTGCACGAGCAGCGCGCCTCGGCCGACGCGTTGGCCGGGCGTCACCAGGACCTGCGTGACCCGTGTCGGCGCGGGCGCGCTCAGCGCGGCCACATGTCCAGCGCGCGGCTCGACATCGCCGATGGCGTCGATCGTTTCAGAGAACGGCTCCGTCTTCACAACCATCGTGTGAACCGACACGACCGGCTGGACGACTTCTTCCTCGCCGGAGCCGCCGCGGCAGGCGGCGACGAGCATGAACGCCACCAGGGCACAGCGCGCAGAAACGAAGCGCTCGACGCGCGAAATCATCGCGGCGGGGATGAAGTGAGGGTGTAGAGGCGAACGGCGGCCACGGCGATCCATGCGGATGCGACGTCGTCGATGTACTGGTTGAGCACCTCGCGCGCCGTGCGTTGCGCCTCGAGGACGTTGGCGAGGGGAGCCGCGCCTTCCTGGTACGCCCGGATGGACATGCCCACGACGCGGTTCGCGCGGTCGAGCAGCACGCGGTCCCGGGCCACCCTGCCTAACGCCACCTCGCGCTCGCGAAGCGACCGTTCGATCAGGACGCGGCTTTCGAGGCGCGCCACGTCCAGCTCGGCGCGCGCGCGGTCGTACTCGGCGCTCGCCGCCAGGATCGGGCCTTCGTTGCGGCTGAGCAGGGGGAGGGGAAAGGAAAGGCCGATCGTCGGCAGCAGGGAACGGCTCACGCCGGGTTCGAGGAACTCCACCCCGCCCTCGATGGTGGGGAGCGTCCACACGCTTCGTTGCTGTGCTCGCCGGCCCAAGTCCGCGGCGCTCACCTGCGCCTCCGCCGACGCGATCAGCAACGGCGTTCCCGTGACCGGCCCTGATTCATCGTCAGGCGGCGCGGTGAGCGAGTCCGCCGGCGTAATGCTCCGCTGGTTCGCCGGCGCGCCGACTACCGCCTGGAGGTCCAGCAGTGATGCGATCAGGACGAGCGAGTCGGCGATGGCGGCATTGAGTTGCTGGCCGGCATTCACCGCCGCCAGCTCGACCTCGAGGTCACTGGCATCGCCCGCATCGCGGCGGATTTCCGCGATGCGACGAAGACTGTCCGCGTCCTGCGCGTTGCGCCGGGACAGTTGCGCGTGTGCCGCAGCCGCGAGCGCGCGCGTGTAGGTGGTGTCGGCGTCGAACGAGATCGCGGCGCGGTCGTACAGGAAACGGAGCGCCGCCGCTGTTCGTGCCGCTTCCGCGGATTGAATGCGCGCGGAACGGAACCTGCCGACGTCGAGCGGCAGGTCCGCGATTATGTGGTACTGCGGTGGATCCTTCGTGTACGTGGTGGTGAGCGACGGATTGGGAAGCGCACGCGCGGACAGGAGCAGCGCACGCGCGGCCAGGGTATCAGCACGCGCCACCGACATGCGAGGACCACGCGACAGCGCCGCTTCGATGACCTCGCGGCGTGACATCGGTTGCTGCGCAGCCAGCAGGCAGGGGAGGAGCAGGGAAGCAGCAACGATCCGGACATCCAGCGACCTCAGGACTGGTCGTGGACCTTGCGCCGTCTCCACGGTGCGAGTGCGCAACTATTGCGGCTCGATAATGAGAAGTGAGAAGGAGCCTGGAACGATCGGCGGCCGTCCGGCGCGCCCGCCTGGTGTCGCAGGTGCCGGTGCAGGACCGTACTCCACGGCCATTTGATAGATCCGGTGAGTCGTGGGATCGAGACTGATCGTGCGCGAGCCGCGCAGCGTGGGAACCGTCTGCACCACCTTGTATTCGTTCCGGCTCACCTGCTGCACCACGGTGGTGGTACCGTCACCGCCTGACGAGGCGAACGCGAGCTTCGTCTGCGGGTCGAACGCTGCACCGTCGGCGCCGGGCCCAATCGGCACGGTCGTGATCACGGCCTGCTTGTCGACGTCGATAATCGTCATGTGCCGGCTGCCACAGGCGGCAAAGAGCACCCGATTTGCCCGATCGATCGCAAGCCCGGTCGGTGCGTCACACGGAGCGATCGAAAAACGCCCCGTTTCCTTCATCGTTTTCGTGTCGATCTTCACGATCTCGTTCGTGTCTTCGATGTTCACCCACAACGTGCCTTTGCCGTCGGTCACCGCCGTCTCCGGTGTCCCCATGTTCGGGATCGTGCCGACCACTTCGCCCTTCTCGGCGTCGATGACCGTGGCATCGTGCGTGCCGTGATTCCACGTGAACACACGCCTGGTTACTTCGTCGTACGTGATGGCGTCGGGGTTGATCGCGTGGATCGGAAGGACCTTGATGATCTCGAGCGTCCGGTAATTGAAGATGGTGACGGAGGAATCTCCGCCATTCGACGTGAAGCCGCGGTTGAGATCAGGCGCGAGCGCCACACCGTGCACGCCCCTGGTGTTGGGGATGTCGCCAACGACCGTGTCTTTCGCGAGGTCGTAGACGACGACGTGTGTGGAGTGTGTGAGGAATACGCGCTTGCTCGAGGGATCAGTGGTGACGTAGTCGAACCCACCATCGCCGCCAATCTTCACCTTTCTCGCGACGTGGTAGTTTGGCGCGGCCTGTCCCGAGGCGATGGTGGCTACGACAAACGAAGCCACAACAAGCGAATAGGCCCGTGCTTTCATGGTCACCTGTAGCTCCGTCGAGAACGATTCATACACGTCGTCTGCGGGAGAACGTTCCTCCGAGGTCACGAAAGAACAAGGGCTTCGATTTCTCGGAGCCCCTTAATGAGCAGGTGTTGCCGCGCCCCACATGATCAGCCGTGAACCGACGGCCCGATCGATGACAGGACGTCCTGCAGGGAATCCAGGTCCGCCGGCTTGGCCAGGTGCCGGGCGAACCCCGCCTCTTCGGTGCGACGTCGATCCCGTTCCTGCCCCCAACCGGTCAGCGCCACCAGCATCGTGCCACGGCCGTCGGCACGTGCGCGAATGCGACGCGCGATCTCAAAGCCATCCATGCCGGGCATGCCGAGGTCGAGAAACGTGGCAGCGGGATGAAAGGCGTCGAAAAGCTCGAGGGCCCTGTTGCCGTCATGCGCAATCCGCACGTCGGCGCCGAGGACGCTCAGCAACGCCCCAAGACTGTCAGCCGCATCATGGTTGTCGTCCACGACGAGGACACGAGCCATTTCCCGGAGCTCAGGCACGCCACTGATCGTCGACCCAGCGGTCGACGGCTTCAGCGCCGTGGCTGGGAGTCGCACCACGAATTCGCTGCCCGCGCCCGGACCCTCGCTGCGCGCTTCAACCCTGCCTCCGTGCATCTCGACGAGGCTCCGGACGAGCGTCAACCCGATGCCGAGACCGGTCTGCGCACGGACGTCGCCTTCATGGACCTGCACGAACATGTCGAACACACGAGGGAGCGCCGCCATGGGAATGCCGATGCCGGTGTCCCGCACCGTAATCACAACCTCCGGGCGCTCGAGTCGCACATCGAGCGTTATGCAACCACCGTGATCGGTGTACTTCACGGCGTTGTTCAGCAGGTTCGAGATCACCTGCGCCAGGCGGATCGCGTCGCCGCTGACGACGATCGGCTCGTCAGGCATCGAAACCGCGAGCGTGTGCCGGGCGGACTCGATGAGCGGCCGGCTCGCCTCCACTGCCGCGGCCACGACCGGTGCGAGCTCCAGCGGTTCCATTCGCAGCTCGATCTTGCCCCGTGTTATGCGTGAGAGCTCCAGCAGGTCGTCCACCAGCCGCACCATGTGGTTCACCTGCCGGTCCATCATTTCCAGGAATTCCGGGCCGGATTCTCCGGTGCCGGACAGGCGAAGCACGTTCACCCAGTTCCTGATCGGCGCGAGCGGGTTCCGGAGTTCATGGGCGAGCGTTGCCAGGAACTCGTCCTTGCGGCGGTCCGCCTGGTCGCGCTCGAGCAGGTAGGCGCGCGTCTGGTACTGTCGCGCGCGTGCGCGCAGCGCACTGCGGATGGCGCTCGAGAGCGCGACCACGCGCATCGGGCGCTCGAGCAGGGTGACGTTTCCGAGGGTAGAAATCGCATTCCCGACCGAGATCGACTCCGCGCCGGGCCGTGTCAGCAGCAGGATGGGGAGATCCGACCACGAGGGCTGCCTGCTGATCACCGCTGCCAGGCGCGAATCGCCCTCGACCACGACTTCCTCGGCAAGGAGGATCGCGGCGGCGCCGCTTTCGAGCTCACGCAGCAGGCCGGACACGTCGGCGCACACGGTGCACTCTATGCCTTCGTTGCGCAGCATCGCCTCCACGAGCGCGGCGTCCTTGCCGAACGGCGTCAGGATCAGGAGGCGCCGCTCACGGCGCTCGTCAGGCAGGTTGGTCACTTCGCCGGCTTCTTCGTCGGAACGCCGGTCAGCACGCCCTGGTAGTCGCGGAGCGGCTCGCCAACCGTGACGCGTCCCGCATGCATCCTGAAGTCGCGAATGGTGCGCTCGTGCTCTCCGCCTCGCATCTTGACCACCGAGATCGCCTGTCGCACCTCACCCTCCAACTCATAGTAGCGAAGGAGGACGACGGCGTCGGCCAGGTAGCTGGCATCAACCGGCGCGCTCATGTACGCACTGATCAGGCCGTGATGCGCGGAAATGAGCAACGTGGCAACGCCCTGCAATCCAAGATACGTGAGCATCTCGTGGAGCTGCATGATCAGGAATTTCTCGTCAGGCATCGAATTGAGGTAACCGTTCAGGCTGTCGATGACGACGATCGTTGATGCGTGCTGCTCCACCGACGTGCGGATGGCATGGGCCAGCTCGCCAGGCGAGAACTCAGCCGGATCAACTTGTGTCACGGTAACGAGACCGGCCTCGACCTTCCCTTTCAGGTCGACGCCGAGGCCGGACAAACGGCTGAAGAGCGTGTTCGTGCTCTCATCGAAGATGAAGAGGGACGTGTGCAGGTTCTTTTCGGCGGCCTTGTTGCAGAAGAGGGCGGCCAGTGTCGACTTGCCGGTTCCAGCGGCACCGGCGATCAGCGTGCTCGTGCCGCGTTCGAGGCCGCCGCCGAGCAACCGATCGAGGCCATCCAATCCGCTGTCCAACCTCTCTCGCGTCGACTCGCGCCGGTGCTCCGCGGCGACCAGGCGTGGAAAGACTTGAAGGCCTCCACTTTTGATCGAGTAATCGTGGAAGCCGCCCCGGAACGAGCTGCCGCGGTACTTCGTGACACTGAGGCGCCTCCTCATGCTGCCAAACGCGGGCATCGTGTGCTCGAGCAGCAGCGCGCCGTGTGCAATGCTCAGCACCTGCAAGTCATGCTCGGAAGCTGTCAAGTCATCGAGCAGCATCACGGTGCAGCGCTTGCCCGCGAAGTACTGCTTGAGCGCCAGGATCTGCCGGCGATAGCGAAGCGGGCTTCCAGCCAGCAGCCGCAGCTCCGAAAGCGAATCGAAGACCAGGCGAGTGGGCTTGAACCTGTCGACGTCCTCGAGGATGCGTCTTGTCGTGTCAGAAAGCTCGACCTCGGAGGGATGAAAGACCGTGTACTGCTCCGAGGTCTGCAGGGTCTCGACCGCTGGCACCAGCTCGCGAATGGTCACTCCAGTCACGTCCCAGCCATGCGAATCTGCGACCGCCATGATCTCATTTTCGGTTTCGGAGAGCGTCACGTACATCACAGGCTCGCCCTGTCGAGCTCCTTCGAGCAGGAACTGGAACGCGAGCGTGGTCTTTCCGGACCCCGGCATGCCTTCGATCAGGTACAGTCGATTCTGGACGAAGCCGCCGGCCAGTATGTCGTCGAGGCCGCGAACTCCGGTGGCTGCACGACGCTCGCTTGTGGTCATCGGGCTGGGGAGGGGAAGAGATCAGGGCGAACACAGTACCGCGCTGTGCGGCAACGGTTTCGCTCGCGAAGGCCGTAACTATCCGCCTCGTGCGTCACCGAGGCAAGCTCGTGCGAGTCTCTCAGGCAATCTCGGCCATACGAGTCCTGCTTTTCGGCCGTTCGCAGGCACCGCGAGTCGTTAGGCGACCGACGGCAAACGAAAAGCCCGCGCGAATTGGCGCGGGCTCCGTTTTCATTCAAGCTCCCGAGGCAGGACTCGAACCTGCGACCCGGTGATTAACAGTCACCTGCTCTACCAACTGAGCTACTCGGGAAGGGACGAGAAAAGTAATGGGGGCATATGGCTGGGGGCAGGCCTGAAAGACGCGGCCAGAGGCCGGAGACCAGAGGCCAGAGCAGTATCGCAAGTCTCGTCCTCCGGCCTCATTTCGCCTTAAGTTCGCCTTCCTCCAAATGCACGCCTGACCCATGAAGAATGACTGATTCAGCAGCTCGGCCAGTGGCTGTCGTCACTGGTGCCTCCAGCGGAATCGGCGAAGAATTCGCCCGCCAACTTGCGTCGCGCGGTTACGACCTCGTGCTCGTGGCGCGACGTGTCGATCGCCTCACCGACCTGGCGGAGCGCATTCGAGTGACGCACGAGGTCGAGTGCGTGCCGTTCGGTTCGGACCTCGCCAGCCCGGAAGCCCGCGACCATCTCTGCCAGGCCCTCGCGCCGGAGAGGGAACGTCTCGAGGTACTGGTCAACAACGCGGGTTTTGGCACGCATGGTTTCTTCCGCGAGACGGACCTCGATCGCGAGCTGGAAATGATCGACGTGAATTGCTCGGCGCCGGTTCACCTCACCAAGCGTGTGCTGCCCTGGATGCTCGAGCGCAAACGCGGATTCATCATCAATGTCGCGTCGCTCTCGGCGTTCACGCCCGGTCCCGTAATGGCGATGTATTTCGCTACGAAAGCGTTCCTGCTCTCGTTCTCCGAAGCACTCTGGGAGGAATGCCGCGACACCGGCGTGGTCGTCACCGCGTTATGTCCCGGGCCGGTGAAGACGGAATTCCAGCGTACGGCCGGTCTCTCACCGAAAGCGCGATCGAGCGGAACGGCTCCCGTCGCGGTGGAGGAAGTAGTGCTGGACGCGATCGAGGGAACGCTCGCGAACCGGCGCGTGGTGATCCCGGGCTATCAGGCAAAAATGGCCGCGATGTTGTCGCGCTACACTCCGCGCGAACGAATGCTCAAGACGGTCCGCAAGATTCAGGAGGAGAGGCGGAGGCAGTCGCGCGAGACGGACCCCGAGGCGACACGAAAGGACAACTAAGCAACCATGGCTCGCGCGGAGCCGGGGTGACACGGAGGTCTCGTGCTGTTTCCGCACTTCTCAATCTCCGCGTCTCCGCGCCTCCGCGTGACACTATTCAGTGTTCACCAGCTGTTTCTTGAGCGGAGCTTTCAGCAAAGGCGCCAGCCACTGTCCTGTGAGCGATCCCGCGTGACGTGCGATGTCTTCCGGCCGACCCATCGCGACCACCTCTCCACCAGCATCCCCCGCTTCGGGCCCGAGATCGATCACCCAGTCCGCCAGCTTGATCACGTCGAGGTTGTGCTCGATCAGCACCAGCGTGTGACCGGCGTCGATCAACCGATCGAGCACGCCCGAAAGCTTCCGGATGTCCTCGATGTGCAGGCCGGTGGTTGGCTCGTCCATGATGTAAATCTTCCGACCGCCCTTTCGCTCACCCGACACGAGCTCGCGCGCGATCTTGATCCGCTGCGCCTCTCCGCCCGACAGCGTGGTGGCTGACTGCCCGAGCCTGAGGTAGCCGAGTCCCACCTGCTGCAGCTGCCACAGCGCCTGCCCGAGCTTTTCCTCCCAGGCGAAGAAGCGAATCGCCTGGTCGACCGTGAGCTGCAACACGTCGTAAATCGACTTTTTCTTGACGGTCACCTCGAGCACATCCGGCTTGAATCGCCGGCCGCCGCAGACCTCGCACGGCACGAACACGTCGGCCATGAAGACCATCTCGATCTGCACCACGCCGGCGCCTTCACAACCTTCACACCGTCCACCAGCGACGTTGAAGCTGAACGTTCCCGGCGTGTAACCACGCTCGCGCGCCAGCGGCTGCGACGCGAAGATCCGGCGTATCTCGTCGAACGCCTTGATGTACGTCACGGGGTTCGACCTCGGCGTGCGCCCGATCGGCTCCTGATCGATCAGGACCACAGCATCCAGCGAGTCCGCACCCGTGAGCGACGTAAATGCCCCGACCCGCTCGCCCAGATGGCGGCGGGCGCTGTGTTCACCCGCCAGCCGGGTCTCGAGCGCGCGGTAGAGGACGTCGTGCACCAGCGTGCTCTTTCCCGAGCCCGACACACCGGTGACCACGGTCATGGCGCCTAACGGAACCTCGATGTCGACGCGCTTGAGGTTGTTCTCGCGCGCGCCGCGGAGCACGATTCGTGAGCGGGAGAGCGGTCGCCGCTTCGCGGGCACGGGAATCGACGCCACGCCCGTGAGGTACTTGCCCGTTAGGGGACTGCGGTCGGCTTCGCTCACCGGGCCCTCGAACACGATGTGTCCGCCCTGCTCGCCGCTGCCTGGCCCGAGCTCGATCATGTGATCGGCCATGCGGATCGCCTCGAGGTCGTGCTCGACGACGATCACCGTATTGCCGCGGTCGCGCAGGCGCTCGAGCAATCCGAGCAGGCGATGCATGTCCCGCGGGTGAAGGCCGATCGACGGCTCGTCGAGCACGTACAGCGTGTCGACCAGCCGGGCGCCTAACGAGTTTGCCAGGGCGATGCGCTGGGCCTCGCCGCCGGACAGGGTGCGCGTGGCGCGGTCGAGCGTGATGTAAGCCAGTCCCACGTCGCAGAGGAAGTCGACGCGGTCTATCGCCTCGCGCAGGATGTGCGAGGCCACCTCGCGCTCGTACGCGGTCAGCTCGACCGATTGCAGCCAGCCCTGCAACTCGCCGATCGTAAGGGCTGCAACCTGGGCGATGTTCCTTCCGCCGATGCGCACGTTGAGTGCATCCGGCTGCAGGCGCGCGCCGCCGCACGCGGGGCACGTGTTCGCCGTCTGGTACTGCCTGAGGAAGACGCGGATGTACTGCTTGTATCGCTTTTCCTCGAGGTCGGCGAGGAAGGG
>Ga0111538_10010730_pt1 | contig 12170 bp, 6 predicted proteins | sample SoiMethybrSBSTD1_FD_79669 | JGI IMG/M metagenome (GOLD analysis project Ga0111538, IMG submission 79669) | Bulk soil microbial communities from a Populus tree surrounding site in Tennessee, USA - Soil MetaG P. TD hybrid SBSTD1 (version 2)... | ecosystem: Environmental > Terrestrial > Soil > Tree...
CCGCTTGCGCAAGCGGATACAACTTGATGCGTTTGGCGTAGGCGACGGCCTTCGCCACGCCGGGGTCGCCGCCGCTCTGGAGGATAGAACGCAGCAACGCGTAGCCCTGGAAGTTGTCCGACGGCATCGCGATGTAGCCGTCGGGAGCCTTCTCCTTGTAGGCAGGCGGGAGGATGAGGTATTTGCCGCCCTTGCCCTCGTCCACGCCCGCGGGGCCGACATCCTCCAGGGCGGCTTGCCAGCAATCCATCACCGAGCCGGTGATCGACCCGCCCTCGTCGGCGGGCGGGATTTCGAGCACGACCGGGCCGACGTCCTTCGTATCGAAGAATGGCATGAAGTAGACCGCGTCGGGGTTGGGCGTCAGGGTCTGGTTCTTCCAATCCGAGAGCTTCGACCAATAGACGATCTTGTTGCTGCCCGGGCCGGCTTTCGCGTCGCGGATCATCGCCTGGTACATGAGGTCAAAGTTGACCGCCGGCATGCCCCAGACGACGGCCTCGACGGCGCGACGGTGGAGCGCACGCCGAGCCAGTTCGTCGGCGGAGAAATCCTCCCCCAGCGCGCGGCCAAAGTGCGGAAATGTCAGCACTAAAGCCACCACCAGAAATGTAACTTTGGTTTTCATGCTCGGATTCCGTTCATTTGTGAATCGTCGTTGCTTGCTTCGTTTTCCGCAAAAAATCCCCAACGATGGATGTCGTGATCGCGCCGTAGCATACCGCTGCCGTGCATGTCTTCATCGTGCGTAAACTTATTGGCAGCGTGGCGCCACGTGCCGTCCAGGTGTGTGTAAAGATGCATCCGACTTGTGTTCGGCCAGACCAAGAACGGTGCATCCCGTCGGCCGAAGAAGGATCTGTTTTTTTCATGACTCGCCTTGTGATTTGGTTGTGCAGGCGGTGCCGGCTCGTTGCCGCGGACTCGGCGCAACGAAATCTGCCTGGTCGATGGAGTGGGCGACCCTCTGAAGTTATTTAGTTAAACATGCGTCTTCTTTACTCTGCGCTCTTAACTTTTAACGGCCTCCGCTCCCTTCAACACTTCACCCACGTCCGCAATCCCCACGCCCGGCCCGCGCGGCACTGTGATCGCGCCGTCCACAATCTTCAGCGCCGGGCTAAACCAATGGGCGTATTCCTTCACCCCTTCTTTGTACTCCTGCCATGGACCGATCTCCGGCGTGAACGCCGCGAAGTGCAGCATATAGACGAACCCAAATCCGCCTGAAATGTGCGCCGTCGTCGGCATGCCGCGCAACAACGCCATGCGCGCCACGCGCGCCGAGCGAATCAAACCGCCATAATAAAACAGGTCCGGTTGCACGATGTCTGCCACACGTTCGCGAATCACGTCGGCAAATCGCGCTTCACTGGATTCCTGCTCGCCCAGCGCAATCGGAATGCGCAACGCATCCGTCACCTGCTTCGTGGCGTGAAAATCATCGAACGGACACGGCTCCTCGTAAAATACCGCGTCGATCTCCTCCAGCATGCGCCCGACCTTGATCGCCTCGCGCGCGTCATATGAACTGTTCGAGTCCGCGTGGATCGCAATCTTGTCTCCAAGCACCTTCCTCGAAAGCGGAACCAGTTTTTCCGTTCGTCCCGGCAGTGCATCAACGTTGCGATTCATCCGCCCGCCGACGCGGTACTTCACCGCCTTCGCGCCGGTTTCGGCGATCAATTTCTGAAGATATTCCACCTCCTGTTCGGGCGTCGTGTCGCGCCGTCCGCTGGCGATATAAAACGGCACGCGCTCGCGCACCTGCCCGCCAAGCAACTCATAGATCGGTTTGTTCGCGATGCGTCCGAGCAAATCAAGAATTGCAAACTCAGCGAGCGCTACAGCGCACCACAATGCCAGTCCCTGGTACTTATAATTGTCGCGATAGCGATACACCTGAAACAAATGCTCTTCCAGATCGCGCGCGTCCTTCCCGATAAAATACGGATTCACCAGCCGGTTGATGACCGGATGAATTACCTCCCCTCGCCCATTATCCACCGAAACGCCTTCCGCCCCGCCCTCCGCCCGCACCCGCACGAAGTACTCGCGCCCCTTCTTCAACAACTCCATCGACTCGATCACTACCGACTCCTTGAACAACTGCGTGTTCAACACAGGTCGTGCCGCCGCCTCCTCCAACCTCTGCGCAAGCCCATTGCTCCGCCCCGCCGAAGCGCACCCCGAGATCAACCCAACCGTTCCCGCCGCCCCTATTCCCAAAAAGCCTCGCCTCGCTATTTTCATGGATGACTCAACCATGCTCTCGGCAGCACTAAACCCTCAAGTCCAATCATGGACGGACGCGCTCGCGCTCTAACACGTTCGCAAGATGCCTCCGGTCCCGGTGCCGATGACTGCAAGAGCTACGCCAGTTAGCAAACCAAAGAGGATAGCCATGACAACTTTCACTGCGGACCAGGGTGCTGTTTCTGCGGGCGGTTCGACGTGACGGCGTCCGCGAGCGGCGATGGATTGATTTTCGGCGCATGAATGCTGCTTCGAACAATGAGATTCCCATAACCAAACACTTCCGCTGGTTTGATGTGGCGACACTCACGCTTCAAAATTGTGTAGGTGTGAGGATCGATCCAATAATTTTCCAGGTCATGGAATCCGGCTACTTTTCTGTCAAGGGTAAGTCGATAAACAGACCGGCCATTTAACCGATCGGTAGTCGCTTGCGCGGTTTTTACTTGCTGACTTTCGCCAATGCTCATCGTTCCACCGTCGAGGCCATGGAATCCGCGAAAGGGTTCGACAACGCACAGCAAACGCGCGGTCAGCGGCATCAGGCCGTAGGATATCGCGAGACCCGATCCTGCCACAGTATCTTCGTCGGCGTCTGTTTCCGCAGCGTCCCGGTCAGAGAGCCAATTCAGAGAGTTATATTCTGACCAGTGATTCCCATTCCAATTGTAAACAACGAGATATGGACCCGCATGATGGAATCGCTGGCTCTCGATAGTCAGTTGGAAAACCTGGTCTCGAATGAATCGTACATGGAAGTTCACGAGAGAGACGTTGGTTTCACCATCGTCCACTTCGATATCGTGAATTGTCCCTCGATCCTCGAAACTTTGTACGCGCGCATGCGCGTCTGCCATGCGCCTCATCAGTTCTGAACTTTCGATTTGCGGAAGCGAAGAACATCCAACCAGCGACGCGCAAGCAAGCGCTGCAACAACAGCGAGAAGCCTCATACCAATTCCATCGGTCAAAAGTTACGCGCTGTTAAACGGAACGTGAGCCGTTCAGACTTCGCAGTTCACCTCTTTATCGGCCCGATGTATTCGCGCGCTACGACCACGTCGTCGAACCAGACTGATTGGCTCTGCTTCCAATACTGCTTTGTGGGGTCACCTTCGTCGTAGCCGTAGTGCTGAAGCCAAAAGGCGTTCACTTTCAGGTCCGGGTCGTTGCGCCAGCGGATGCCTGTGAATTCGCCGACCAATTCGCCGTCGAGCCACATCGCTTGTATGCCATCCGATTTGTCGGGCGCAGTGTTGGCTTGGACCATGAATTCCCAGCATTGCCATTGATCGAGTTTTGGAATCACGCGTTTTGCGCTCGCGGGTTGGCCTTTGTCAGGGCCGGGCGGGAAGAATCCGTTGCCCCAATATTTGTTCATCTTTCGGTCGGGCTCCATGTCGAGATAGTAAGTGTAGAGGTTCAGTTCGCCCGGCGACGGATTCTTTCCCCACGCGAACCACGGTTCCATTCCAGTCGAGTAGTACGTGCCGTTTGGCTTCAAGCCCGCTTTGCCGAAGGCTGACCATTTGTTCGTGCGCTGGTTCGCGAGCAGCGTGATGAAATGATGGTTGTATTGATAATCCGCAGAAAACTTCACGTAACACCGCGCGTAAACGCGGTCCGCGCCCGGCATGAACCATTTCACCGCGTCGCCGCCACTGTTCTTGCCGCGCTCGGCCTTCATCTCCACGCACCAGCGGCCGTTGTTCGGACCAGCCTCGCTCGTCGCCACGCCTTTTCGGTGCTGGTCCCATTTCTTCATTTCGCCGGACTCAAAATTATCCGCGAAGATCACGGCGGGATCGTCCGCGATGCCATCATCACGCGAGTACTTCGCTGCGAGACCGGCTGAGGTCCGTTTCGGAAGCTGCGCCAGGCGCTCGCCGGAGCGGCGATCAATCCACGTGTCCGGATACTCCTTTTGCAAACGCTCGAACGCCGCGCGCGCTTCGTCGGGCTTTCCCGCGCCCACGAGTTTGTTCGCATCCCTGAACTCCTCTTCGCCGACCGTCAACGCGCGCGCCATGATGCGCCCCATCTCTTCCCGCGTTTTGTCGATAGGCACTTTGTCGAGCACCGGCGGATTCGCATCCGTCAAAATTTTGAACGCCTCGGGATTGCGCTCACGAAACAGACGCGCGCGCATGTCGCGTTGCCGGTTCATGGAATCACCACCTTCGCGCCCGCCGCGCACGTCGATGTCGGCAATCGCCAAACCATCCGGCCCCTCCGCTTTGGCGACGATCGTCCCTTTCGGCGAAATGATCATGGCCCCGCTGCCGCGATGCGCCACCACCAGCCAGGTGAAATTCTCCGCCGCACGCACGCGCAACGCCTGCACGCCGATGTCGTCCTCGCCGATCGCCGCGCCGCCCATGGTCGGAAAGAAGATGATGTCGGCACCCTGCAACGCCAGCGCGCGCGCCGTTTCCGGAATGACAAGGTCGTAACAGATGAGCATGCCGACGGTGCCGACATCGCTCGTCTGGAAAACTGGAAATGAACTCCCGCGTTTCCGCGCACCGCCTTCGCCCCAGGTCGGACAAACCTTATGATAACGCCCGATCTCATATCCATCTCGCCCCAGAAAAAACGCGGTGTTATACATCGCGCCATCGCTCTCGATATGATCGCTGCACACGACGAGATACATCCGATGTTGAGCGGCAGCGCGGCCGAGTCGCTCGATCATTCGATTGACAACTTTCGGCAACACCTCCCTCGCCAGCGTTTCGTTTACGCCAACCCAGTTCAGCAATCCCGCCGTGTCCTCCGGCAACGCAAGCACATCGCATTTCTCCGCGCCCGCTTTGTGAACAATCGCTTCGAGCGCTTCGAGGTTCTTCTCGACATTGGCGAGCACGGCCGCGGAGTTCGTCAAACGGAAGTCGATAACGCGTCCCTGGGCTTGCGCTGTGGCCACGCGCACCGTGTGATTCGTCGCAGCGCTGCCAGCCAGGACGCCTGCGAGAAGAAATAGACAGACGTGTTTCATCTTCACTCCTTTGCTTTCCATTGCATGCGCGCGATGCGAATGCCTTTCAAACTCGGCAACAGCGACGCCATGTACCATTGGCCTTTGTGCTGGATCAGTTCCGGAGCGGCGACAGGCAGGCTGCCCACCAAATGCTTGTCATCGTTCACGCCAAAGTTCAGAGGATCACGAGAGTGGTAGACGCGGCTGATCGCGTTCTGCCCGTAGCGCTGCGTGCGAAAAAGGTAAAACTCTCCCGGGCTCACCTCGACCACGAACGGGCATTCCGCGGAAACCGCGTTCGTTCCCGCTTCGCCTCCAAACGCCACGACCTTCGACTCGCTCCACGTTTTCGTGTCTTTGCTCGTGCGACAATAGACCGCTCCCTGTCCCTTCGGATACGCGGTGTAATAACAGTGCCACAGATCCTTGATCGGAATCACCATCGAGTCGCGCGTGTTGTTCCCCTGCCCTTCGCTGAACATTCCGGTTTTCCCGTTTGCATTCACGCGCCGCGCAAAGGTCTTGCCATCGTTGCTCGTCGCGGCGCAAATGTTTTCCCAGTCGCCATAGAACATGTGATACACGCCGTCAATCTTCACTACGTAGGGCGCCTGCAAGCCTCCAGCGGTTTCGCCGCGTTCGGTTTTCGCTTCTTTCGCAATCCCCATCGGTCTCCAATCCCGATCCGTGAGTTGCTTGCCCTCCCAACGATAAAACAGCCGCGTCTTCCCGCCGCACTTCGTCCCGCGAATGCACGACCAAAGTTGCCACGTCCCGTCCTCCGCGGGCCACACTGCAAAATCCACCGGCTGTTGTTTTGGGTCCGTGTACGCGCCCAAATCCGGGTCACCCGCGACCGTCCACCAATCCCCTTCGATCACCGGCCTCATCACTGGCGCTGCGCGCAGAGACTGCGAGACCAGAACCGCCATTGCGGCTACGACTAAATGTTTGTGCATAACACAACGTTCTAACCGGCGCGACTAGGAAGTAGCAACTTCGTCCTGGCGCGCCAAATCTACTTACTCGCGAGACATCGATCGTCCGGCGATCCAGCCGGTGGTCCAGGCGGCCTGGAAGTTGAAGCCGCCGGTGAGGCCGTCGATGTCGAGCAACTCGCCCGCGAAAAACAGGCCGGGACAAAGTTTGCTTTGCATGGTCTTGAAGTCCACTTCGCTCAGGCGCACGCCGCCGCAGGTGACGAACTCGTCCTTGTTCAGACTTTTCCCGCTGACCTCAAACGCGGTCGCGGTGAGTTGCCGAACCAAGTCGTGCTGCGCGGCTTTGCTCAAGCCAGCCCAGCGCGTCGATTCATCGATGCCTGCGGCGAGCACGAGCGCTCGCCAGAGACGCGCTGTTAATGGCGCGATCGGCGCATTCATGACCAGCTTCGCGCGATGGTCTTCGATGCAGCGTTTGAACTCGTGGCGCAGTTGCTCAGAGGCAAGGTGCGGCAGCCAATTGATTTCGAGCCCAAATTTGTAATCGCGCGCGTGCAACTCGCGTGCGCCCCACGCGGACAGTTTCAAAATCGCCGGGCCGCTCAAACCCCAATGGGTGATCAGCAACGGCCCGCGTTCGCGGAGTTTCGATCCGGCGATGCGGGCCTCAACATCAGGCACGGAGACTCCGGCCAGTTCGCGCAGCCACGGGACATCGATGTGAAACGTGAAAAGCGACGGGACGGGCGGCTCGATGGTGTGGCCCAGCGAAGCCGCAACCGCGCCGAACGACACGGTTCTGCATCCGCCGGTCGCCAGGAGCACGCGATCGGCCTTGACGTGCTCGCCAGTCGTGAGCGCAACATCGAACGCGTTGTCACACCGGCTCACGGCCTGCACGCCGCAATTGGCGCGCAGCTCGATTTTGTTGCGTCGCGCTTCGCGCACCAGGCAATCGATCACGGTTTGCGACGAGTCGGTGATCGGAAAAACGCGCCCGTCGCTTTCGGTCTTCAGCGCGACGCCGCGTGTTTCGAACCACTTCACCGTCTCGGTCGCCGAGAATTTATGAAATGGGCTAATGAGCGCGTGCTCGCCGCGAGGATAGCGCGTGGTGAATTCGCGCACATCGTGCGGGCCGTGCGTGACATTGCAGCGGCCGCCGCCGGAGATGCGGACCTTCGCGAGAAACTGCGGTCCTTTTTCAAAGAGCAAAACGCGCGCGTGCGGGTTGACTTCGGCGCACGCGATCGCGCCAAAAAATCCAGCGGCCCCGCCGCCTGCGACCACCACGGTCGGATGCGCGGCCATGGTTTAATCGCCTGCGGCAATTGTATTGGGCGGCAAGGCGGTCAGCGGCAACTTCGGATTGCGCTGAACGAAGTAATCGCAGGACCACTGCGATTCAAAGAGTAGCACGGTCTTGTCGCCGGCGTCGGTCGCGAGGCGCGCGCCGGAGGGCAGGATGTCTTCGCTGACTTCCTGCGGCTCGCCGGCGAGCCAGCGGGCGATTTTCCATGGCGCGGATTCGAGGCGCGATTGCGCGCCGTATTCGGTTTCAAGGCGGTACTGGACGACTTCGAATTGCAATTGGCCGACGGCGCCGAGCAGGGGGACGCGTTGCCCGGTGTTTTTGACCAGGAAAGATTGCACGACGCCTTCCTGGAGGAGTTGCTCGAGGCCTTCGCGGAAGCGTTTGAACTGCGCGGTCGTCGGGCTGTGGAGCCAGGCAAAGACCTCGGGAGGAAAGCGCGGGATTTCCCCGTACTTCAAATCAGGATCCTCCGCGAGCGTGTCGCCGATGTGAAAATCGGAGTGGCCGACCAGGCCAACGACATCGCCCGGCCAGGCTTCGTCGACAGTCTCGCGCTCGCGGCCAAAGAGCTTGTGCGAACTGGAGAGGCGCAGGCGCCGGCCGGTGCGGGTGTGGATGACGTTCATGTCGCGCTCGAACTTGCCGGAGCAGACGCGGACGAAGGCCAGGCGGTCGCGATGCTTCGGGTCCATATTGGCCTGAATCTTGAAAATGAATCCGGAGAAATCGGGCGCGCCGGGTTCGATGACGCGGTCGTGAACTTTGCGCGGGCGCGGCGTGGGCGCGAGCTGGAGGAAGCCATCGAGGAGGAGTTGCACGCCGAAGTTGTTAACGGCGCTGCCGAAAAACACAGGGGTGAGCTGGCCGTGGAGGATAGCGTTTTCATCGAATTTCGCGCCCGCGCCTTCGAGCATGGCCAGTTCTTCGACGACGTGGTGATAGACATCCGGGGCCATGCGCTCGCGCACGACGGGATCGGAAAGGTCGTGCACCGAAACCGGGGCGCGATATTCGCCTCCGGGAACGCGCTCGAAGAAGTGGACCTGCTTCGTGCGGCGGTCGAAGACGCCCTGGAAGTCGGCGCCATCACCAAGGGGCCAGTTCATGGGATAGGAATGGAGGCCAAGGACGTTTTCAAGTTCATCGAGCAGAGCCAGCGGGTCGCGCGCGGGGCGGTCGAGCTTGTTCATGAAGGTGAACACGGGGATGCCGCGCATGCGGCAAACCTCGAAGAGCTTGCGAGTTTGAGCCTCGATGCCTTTGCCAGCGTCGATGACCATGACGGCGGCGTCGACCGCGGTGAGCACGCGATAGGTGTCTTCGGAAAAATCCTTGTGGCCGGGGGTGTCGAGGAGGTTGACGCAGTAGCCGCGATATTCGAATTGGAGGACGGTCGAGCTGACGGAAATGCCGCGTTGCCGTTCGAGTTCCATCCAGTCGGAGGTGCTGGCGCGCTGGTTCTTGCGAGCGGTGACGGAGCCGGCGAGCTGCACCGCGCCGCCGTAGAGGAGGAACTTCTCGGTCAGCGTCGTTTTGCCGGCGTCCGGGTGCGAGATGATGGCGAAGGTGCGGCGTCTTGAGATTTGGTCATTCATTGGGTGAGATCAGCCCCCTGCTTACGTCGGGGGTTACAAGGATACAAGAATGTTCGCAGTGAGAAAATCGGCGTACGCCGATTTTGATTTGTTGTAAGTACCTGGTACAGCGTAGTCGGGTCGGTTGGAAATCGGCGAGTACGCCGATTTTGCGCCGATTTTGTACAGTCGGAAAGTTTTGCCGGATCGTGGAACAACCACGAATAAACACTATCGGTCCCCACCCTTTTGTACCACAAATGTACCAGTTTCGGCCGCGACGGCAGGCAGACTGGAAGTCCGCGATACGGCAGGTTGGGAAACCTGCGCTACGACGCAAAATCGCTGGCACCGAACCGCGTACGCGGAGAGCGCGATGTGGCCTGCGCGGACGTAAAACGAGAAGTGCCCCCTCCTTACGTCGGGGGTTACAACTGCCAGCGGGCGCCAGGACGCTACACTTCTTGCGCATGCGTTATTATATCATGGTTTTTTGAAGTACCGGTGGGCGGCGGGCTTTGAATGTGACACGAGAGGACAGGAAGTGACACGAGAGGACACCAGAGGACATTTTTTTGCGAAGATTGGGCTTGACGGTTTTTTGGAAACTTCAAGTTCCACAATACAAGCTCCAAAGAAGGACCAAGAGGGAAAAGGATCTCAAGGACTAAAAGGACGTAAGCTTGTTTGAGCGGCTGCGGGTTCGGTAGAGTGTCGCCGGTGTTTGTACGGCCGATACAATTTGTCTGGTTGCTGGGGTTTGCCCTTTCCGCGTGGGCACAGGCGCCGACGCCGCCTCTGCCGCCTGCAGCGGCGCCAAGCCAGCCCGCGGCGCAACCGAAACCGACGAACACTCCGGCGGCCCAACCGGTCGCAGGGCCAACCAACGCAGGGGCCGCCAAAACGAACGTTGCGGGGGTCACGAATGCCGCGACGCCGGTTGCCAAACCGGCGAGTCCATTATCTCCGGCGCTGCAAGCTCTGCTTGCCGCCGCCGAGAAGGGGGACGTGGCTGCGCAATTCAAATTGGGCATGGCTTATCTCAGCGGCAAGGAAGTCCAGCGCGACGCGGCGAAAGGAATCGAGTGGCTTCGCAAAGCCGCTGAGGGCGGAAACACGGCGGCGCAGTTCAATCTCGCGGTGCTGCACTTGCAGGGCTCGGGGGTGGCGCAGGACAACGCCGAAGCCGTTAAATGGTTTACAAAAGCGGCCGAAGGCGGTGATCACGCGGCGCAGTACAATCTGGCCGTGCTTTACGCGAACGGGGAGCGCGTGCCGCAGGACAACGCCGCGGCGGCGAAATGGTTCCGGGCGGCCGCGCAGGGTGGCGACGTACGCGCGCAACTTGCCTTTGGCAAAGCCGCCGCCGCCGGGCTCGGCATACCGCAGGATTTGCCGGAAGCGTACCTTTGGCTGAGCGCTGCGGCGTCGGCAGGCGATCTCGTTGCGCACGATCTGCGCGAGGAGTTGCTGGAAAAAATGTCGGCGTTGCAACTTTTCGAAGGGCGGCTGCGCAACGCGAAGCGGGGCGATACCGAAGATCAGTATCAAACCGGCAAGGCGTTTTCTGAGGGAACACTGACAAAGCAGGACCTTGCGGAGGCCGCGAAATGGTGGCGCGAAGCCGCCGGGAAAGGCCATGCGGAAGCGCAATTGAAGCTTGGCGTCGCTTTGCTCGAAGGTCGCGGCGTGAAGAAGGAATCCAGTGAAGCGTTCAAATGGCTGAAAGCCTCTGCGGACCAGGGCCACATCATCGCACAACTGCACGCCGCCAACGCGCTCGTCGAAGGCAACGGCGTCGGGAAAAATCTTTCCGAAGCGGCGCGGTTGTATCGCAAATCCGCGCAGCAAGGAGTTGTGCAAGCGCAGATGCGACTGGGGTTGCTGCTGCTCAAGGGCGAAGGCGTCGCTCAGAACTTCGCCGAAGCGGCGCAATGGCTTCGACGCGCCGCCGAAAAAGGAGAGCCGCTCGCCGAATACAATCTGGCGGTGCTGCTGGAAACGGGCCGAGGCGTCAAAGGCGACGCGACGGAAGCCGCAAAATGGTTTCGGGCCGCCGCCGAGCATGGCAATGCCGACGCGCAGGAGCGAATCGGCCTGGCGTTTTGGCAGGGTCAGTCGGCGTTCGGAACCAACGCGACCGAGGCAGTGCAGTGGTTCCGCAAAGCCGCCGACCAGGGCCACGCGCGCGCGCAGTCCCACCTTGGTTTTGCCTACAGCGAAGGCAGAGGGATCGAGAAAAACCATAGCGAGGCCGCCAAGTGGTTTCGCAAAGCCGCCGACCAGGGAGAGCCTCGCGCGCAGTTGAATCTGGCCTTGCTGCACGAGACGGGAACTGGCGTGCCCAAAGACATGGCCCAAGCGGTGCGCTGGTACCGCCTGGCGGCCACGAACGGAGTCGCCGAGGCGCAGGTGACACTGGGCACGATGCTAGCCAGCGGCAACGGCGTGGAACAGAATCTGGCCGAATCCGTTCTGTGGTTTCGTCGCGCGGCGGAGAACGGCGACCGGACGGCGCAATTCAATTTCGCAGTAATGTACGACCAGGGCCGAGGCCTTTCGCGTAGCGAGGCGGAAGCGTTGAAGTGGTACTTGAAGGCGGCGCAGCAGGGGCATGCGAGGGCATCTTACCACGCGGCCTACATTTACTCGCAGCAGAATCCGCCGAACGACGCGGAAGCGGCGAAGTGGTTTCGCAAGGCTGCCGAGCAAGGCGAGGTGGCCGCGCAGTTCAACCTCGGGGTGATGCTCGACCTTGGCCGTGGCGTCAAACGCGACATGGCAGAGGCGGCGCACTGGTTCCGCAAGGCCGCGGAAGCGGGGGACGCGCAGGCGCAACTTAACCTGGCGACTCTTTACGATGCCGGCGAAGGCGTCGCGCCGGACGCAAAGGAAGCAGCCAAATGGTATCTGAAGGCGGCGCAGAGCGGCATCGCGTCCGCGCAATATGCGATTGGGGCGCGCTACGCCGACGGCGAGGGCGTGCAGCAGGACGTCATTGAGGCGTATAAGTGGGTGGCGCTTGCCGCCAGCAACCGCCATCCCGACGCGCAATTTTTTCTCGAGGCGCTCGACAAAAAACTGTCGCCGGAGCAAAAGACGCG
>Ga0111538_10010731_pt1 | contig 12169 bp, 9 predicted proteins | sample SoiMethybrSBSTD1_FD_79669 | JGI IMG/M metagenome (GOLD analysis project Ga0111538, IMG submission 79669) | Bulk soil microbial communities from a Populus tree surrounding site in Tennessee, USA - Soil MetaG P. TD hybrid SBSTD1 (version 2)... | ecosystem: Environmental > Terrestrial > Soil > Tree...
AGATCAGGACCAGCAGCCCATGCGGATCATGATGAAGGGCGCGCGCGTCGGTTTCCATCAGGGCGCGATAAGCCAACTCCCGGCCAACCAGATGTACTCGGCGGCAGATATCCAGGCGGCTACAGGAGTTGGCCAGGACATGATCAAACGCATCAACGCGTACTTTCACGAGATCAAGGCCGATCCCGAATTCCTGACCCTGGTGCTCTCGGCCCCGCACAGCAGCATCACATTGCTCAACGAGTTCGATGCGCTGCGGCTGGGCATCTACGTTATGGACCCAGCAACGCAAAAGGTAATCACGCCCTCCGAGTTCCGCAGGTAATCATCGCTTGCCTCCTCACGAAGCTGAGGGGATCGTGACCGTTCTGGGCTGCTTGACGGTTTGGCGCTGGCGCGTGCGTTGGATAGGTGCTGATTTCGCACCGATCGACAGGGGTGGGGAAGGAACACTCGCTTCAAGAGCAAGCGGGCTTCTTGCTGGGCAATGTTGCCTAAGATTTGCTCGACTCACGTCCGTGCCGCCTGCGTCGCGACGCCGTCGGGACTGTCCGGCACCAGAACCTGTGAGACGGATTCAGCCGGTGCGCGAATCCGCACTTCGGCGCGCGGTGCGCAGGCTGAGGAGGCGGCCGAAATCGTCGCGTGAAGATGCGATCGGGAGCATTGGCAGGGGAGCGGCCCGGCGCCGATGGCGCAGGGCCGTCTCATCCACGCGCTACTTCTTGGGCCAGATTGGCTGGGCCATCGCCGACTCCGGCGGATACACCGTTACCGGAATACCTGACTGCCATTGGATAATGGCAAGCCCCGCGCCGACGCGGCGGCCCTTTTCGTCGAACTTCATCTGACCACCCGGGAAGTACTTCGAGGGGCCATCGTCCAGCGAGCGGATCGCCTCGGCCACGGCCTGGCGGTCGGGTTTGCCGGCCTTCTCCAGCGCCGACTTCAGGATCCACATGTCGCCGTAGGTGGAGATGGCATTCTGCGTCATCCAGGGCTCGTTGTACTTGGCCTTGAGCTTGGCGACGATATCCTCGTGGCCCTTGGCGGCCCAGTTGCCGACCACCGCCATCACACCCTGCAACAACTCGGGCGTCATGGTGCGCAGCATGTCAGGCTCGGCGATGGCGATGCCGAAGGAGATGGTCGGCACTCGGCCCTGTCCCAGTCCGAACTCGTTGAGCTTCTCGAGCATCAGCTTGGCGTCGGAGATGACGGTGGGCAGGAAGAACAGCAGGTCGGGCCGCGCCGCGCGCACCTTCTGCACCAGCGGCGTGGCGTCTGCCAGCGGCGGGGTGAAGGTCTCATCCACCACCAGTTGGATGCCAAGCTCCTTCAGTAGGCGCTCCTTCATGGGCTTGACCGAGGAGATCGAAGCCGCCGTGTTGTCGGTGATGATTGCCACGGTCTTAGGCTTGGTCCCGGTGGCGCTCTCGGCGAGCTTCACCAGCACGGGCAGCGACTGCTCGGCCTGCGAGCCCGACGTCGCAGAGGTCTGGAAGATGTACTTGAAGCCTCGATCGGTCAGCATGTCCGAGTAGGACAGCGTCAGCACCGGCAGGTTGGCGCGCTCGGTCACCTCGGTGACGGCAAGCGTGAAGGAGCTGAGGTAGGCGCCCGTGGCGGCGACGAGGTCGGTCTCCTGCGCCACCATGCGCTGAGCCGCGTTCTTGGCCTTCTCGGTGGTGTCCCCCGAATCCAGCACCACCAGCTTCAGCTTGGCGCCGCCCATGGACTTGATGCCACCCTGGGCGTTGATGTCCTCGATGGCCATCTCCGCGCCCATGCGCATCACCGTGCCGGGCCGCGCGTAGATGCCCGACAGGGGCACCAGAAGGCCGACCTTGACCTCGCTTGGGTTCTGCGCCTGCGCCGGTAACGCTCCCAGGCCCAGCGCCGCGACCGTCGGCAGCGCGAGGCCGCCCAGTAGTCCCTTGACGAATGATCGTCTCGACATCGTCTCCTCCAGGTTGCTGGCATCCCGGCGCTTGTCGCCGGGATGCATCTTGCTTGTGGTCTGCCCCAGCGCTCATGGTTGGCTGGATGCCGGGGACAAGCCCCGATACGACTCCGTTCCTCACATACCCAGGTACGCCTTGCGCACACGGTCATCGGCGCGGAGGCTCTCACTGCTGCCTTCGAGCACGACGCGGCCCGCTTCCAGCACGTAGCCATGGTCGGCCGACTCCAGCGCTTCCGCAACGCGCTGCTCGACCAGCAGAATGGTCAGGCGGGTCTGGCGCCGGATCTCCATCAGCTTCTCGAATATGAAATCGGCGATTGCCGGTGCCAGCCCCATCGACGGCTCGTCCAGCATGAGGAGCTTGGGTGAGGAAGCAAGGCCGCGACCCACCGCCACCATCTGCTGCTCGCCGCCCGACAGCGTGCCGGCGAGCTGCAAGCGGCGGTCGGCCAGAACCGGTAGCCAGGTGAGGATGCGGTCGATGTTCTCCTTCCAGTTGCGGCGGCCGGCCTCCGTGAAGGCCCCCATCTCCAGGTTCTCCATCACCGTGAGCGAAGGAAACACCTGCCGGCCCTCGGGAACGTGGGCGATGCCGAGATGCGGTCGCCGCGCCGGCGGCGTGGTGGCGAGGTCGACACCCTCGAAGCGGATCGTACCCGACATCGGTTTCAAGATGCCCGAGATGGTCTTGAAGAGGGTGGTCTTCCCGGCGCCGTTCGGGCCGACGATCGACACGAACTGGCCCTCGCCTACCCGGATCGAGACACCGTTGATGACGGGCAGGTCGGAATAGCCGGCGCTGACCTTGTCAACTTCGAGCATAGGCCGTCCACTTCTTGCCGAGATAGGCCTCGATGACGCGCGGATCGCGTGTGACCGCCTCGGGGGGGCCCTCGACCAAAACCGCGCCGTGATCGAGGACCACGAAGCGATCGACCAGACGGACCATGGCCTGCATCGTGTGCTCGATGATGACGATGGTGATGCCGTCCTGGGCCAGCCTGCGCACGATCGCGATGACCTCCTCGGCCTCGGTGTGCCCGAGACCCGCCAGCGTCTCGTCGAGCAGCAGAATGCGCGGTGAGCCGGCAAGTGCCCGGGCAAGCTCCATGAGACGCAGATGCCGCGTCGTCAGCTCACCCGCGAGGCGATCGGCATAGCCGGTGAGCCCGACGCGATCGATGGCATCGGCGGCCGCGCGCCGTGCGTCACCGTCGGTGCGGGCATGCACGTAGGCGCCGACGGCGACGTTGTCGGCCACCGACATGCGCGCGAACGGCCGCATGATCTGGAAGGTGCGCCCGACGCCCGCCGCGCACAGTTGGTGCGGCTTGCGGCCGATCACGTTGCGCCCGTCGAGCAGGACCTGGCCGGCGTCGGGCTCCAGGAAGCCGTTGAGCAGATTGAAGGCAGTGGTCTTGCCGGCACCATTGGGACCGATGATGCCGAGGATCGATCCCCTCGGAACGTCGAAGCTCACATCCTGGACGGCCTTCAGCCCGCCGAAGCTCTTGGAGAGCCCGCGCACGGAGAGGATCGGCGCATCGCCCTTGGCGTGGACATCACCACTCGGGAAGGGCTGAGCGGCCGCGGGGGTGCCGGGCATGCCTTCGGTCCCCTGCGCCGGCGCGCCGGAGGCTGGTTGGGCGACCAACGCCGGCCAGCGCCGGTAAGCGAAGTCGCGTGCCTTCCAGAAGATGCCTTCCGGCGCGACCAGGATCAGCACCACGATGGCAAAACCGAAGATCACGTTCTGGATGCCGGGAATAACGTGGCCGAGCTCCGCGTGAAGAATCTCCGACGCCGGGATCAGGATCGCGGAGCCGATCACCGGCCCCCAAACCGTCCCGACGCCGCCGAACAGCGTAACGGTCAGCGCCTGTGCCGAAACCAGCATGCCGAATACGGAGACTGGCGTGACGACGAGCAGCACGACTGCATAGAAGGCGCCGACCGCACCGGCGATCGCGCCGCTCAGCGTGATGGCCAGGAGCTTCCATTTGAGCGTGTTGATGCCCGCCGCCTCGGCCGCCGCCTCGTTCTGCTTGATGGCAAGCAGCGCCATGCCGAAGCGCGACTGCTCGATCATGCGCGTCATCACGACGATCATGGCCAAGAGAGCCAGGGCCAGCAGCGTATAGATGCGATGGTCGGCAAACTGCATGTAGGCGGCCGCCGACTCGCGCTTCATCGGCAGCGTGACCTCCTGGTAGCCCAGCCATTCGAAGACGTAGAGCAGTGCCAAGGGGTAGGCCAGCATAGACAGCGCGAAGTAGACGCCGCGCAGCCGGAAGGTCGGAATGCCGATCAGGAGCCCGGCGACCCCGCCGAGTACGGCGGCGACGGGAATGAGGAGCCAAGGCGAGAGATCGAAATGGATCTGTCCGAGCGCGGTGGTGTAGGCGCCGATCCCGAAGAAGGCCGCGTGACCGAAGGAGACGAGGCCCGTGTAGCCGCTGAGCAGGTTCCAGGCGAGACCAAAGCTCGCCCAGACCAGCACCAGGGTCATCATCAGCTGGTAGTAGGAGTTGGTGATGACCAGCGCCAAGGTGGCGTAGACCGCGGCGAAGACGAAGAACGGCGCAAGCGAGCGCAAAGCAGCCGGCATCTTACGTCCTCTCCGTCACACGGCCGAAGAAGCCCTGCGGCATGAAGAAGACGATCAGGAGGAAGACGATGAAAATCGCCGTGTTCTGTAGCTGCGTCGGCAGGACGAGCGTAGAGAGCTGCTGCACCAGGCCGATGGTCATACCGCCCCAGAATGGGCCGATGATGCTGCCAAGTCCGCCGAGCACGACTCCGGCATACATGATGATGACGTACTCGAGCCCGACATAGGGGTGGAAGGGATAGTTGGTGGCGAGCAGCCCGCCGGCGACGGCCGTCACGCCGACGCCGAGGGCAAACGCGACGCTGTGCGCGCGATCAACGTCGATGCCCATGTAGGTGGCCGCCTCGGGATTGTCGGCTGCGGCGCGCAGGGACTTGCCGAGGCGCGAGCGGCCGATCATCAGCGCCAGCGCAGCGATGACGGCGATCGAGATCAGCGCGGCAATGCCCCGCGACTTGTTGATGAAGATGGAGACGAGATCGCCCCACATCGGGCCGAGCTCCCAGGCGCTGGAAGACAGCGGCGTGCGGACGGACACGAGGATGGACCCGAACGCGATAAGGCCCACGCTCTGGATGATCAGAGAAATGCCGAGCGTCAGGATCAGCTGCGCATAGTGCCCCTCGCCCTCGACCTGAGCCCGCGTACCACTAACCCGGCCGATCAGCGCCTTGTGGATGATGTACCCCACTCCGAACAACAGCGGTCCCGCCAGGATCGCGGCGACGTAGGGGCCCACCGTCGGGCCGAGCGCCGCCTGCACGCCGAATGCCGTGAAGAAATAGAAGGCAGCGTACATGCCGAGCATCATGAATTCGCCCTGGGCGAAATTGATCACCCGCATCACGCCGAAGATCAGGGCGAGGCCGACGCACATCAGCCCGTAGATCGAGCCGACCGTCAGGCCAGCGAACAGCGCCTGCAGGAAGTTTTCCAGCAACTGGGGAGTCATAGCCGGGCAGGCTCGAGCGCGGGAGCGCGCGGAGACGCACAGGCGAAAGCAGCAGCCGAACCGGGAGGATGCGCGGCAACAGGATGAACCCCGTGTCTTGAAGACGCGGTCCGTGGCGCGGCCGAGCCGCCGCGATTGGCAGCCCCCAAATGGATGGGCATGGTGCGTTTCCTCGATCCAGGTGCTGCTTTCGGCACCTTGGTTGTAGTTGGTGGCGTGGGCAGACAAACGCCGGATATCCCGAAGGTATTGCTAGCGACCGCACCAGGAATAGCAAGCCTGTCGCAAAGTCAGCGAACTTGCTCGGATGCAAGGGGAGAGTTGTGGGCGGCGCCCCACCGGTGACGTGCTTGCGCCGCGCGGGCGGAGTGATTGGGGCAGCCGCCAGATCCGCGGCGTCGGCTCTTTTGGCGAAGCGGTCGAGCAGCGGAATCGACCGCTCTCTCCCTCCAAAAGAATGCGAGCAGCATACCTGGCAGTCGTGGGCCTGACTGATTGGAGGTGCCGGCCGTCGGAGCAGACCGGGTAGGGGCGCTGGCGGCCGGTAGGGACGATGCGACCGCAAACGAGTGGAGCGCGTGATGGTGACTTGCGATCAGCCAACCGATTGCCCCAGCGCGGGCTCGCCGCAGTCCTCAGGGGCCGCTGCGTGTCGACAGATCACGATCCCATATCCCGGGATGCCGTGCGTGACCTAGTGATGCCAAAAAGGTAGCTACGATCAGCAACGCACACTACGCCGCGCCGGCGATTGGCAATGGGAAGGGAGCATGCAGGCGCCACGCCTCATACGCTACCTGCAGAGCAGTCTTTGGGCACTTGGCGCCATTGTCGCCGTCGCGCTCGGGTGCAACGATCCGAGCTTTGCCGCGCCGCGCCAGCGCATTGATGCTCAGGCGATCCATGCCCGCCAGCCCCAGCTGCTCAAGGAAACACTGGCGAAAATCAAGCCGACGGCGCGCGATCGTCCTCAACTCTATTTCGTGGGCGTTGCCGGCTTCGGCAGCCAAGCCGTCTTTATGCGCGAGGTGCGGGCGGTTCGTGAGCTTTTCGACCGACGCTTCGGCACTCTGGGCAGATCCATCGCCCTTATCAATCACGAGAGCACGCTCCATGACGTCCCATTGGCGACCATCGTCAATCTGGAGCACGTCCTTCTGCACCTCGGCCAACGGGTGATGGATGCCGATCGGGACACCCTTTTTCTCTTCATGACATCACACGGCGAGGCGGGCGAGCTTGCTATCCAAATGCCGCGCATCGCCTTGGCGCAGCTAACGCCAGTGCGTCTCAAACTCATGCTCGACCGCTCGGGTATCCGCAATCGCGTCATCGTCATTTCCGCATGTCACTCCGGCAGCTTCATCTCAGCGCTGGCCGATGCGCACACGCTCGTCATGACCGCGGCGCGCGCCGACCGCAGCTCCTTCGGTTGTGAGGATCAGCGGCGCTGGACCTATTTCGGAGATGCCTACTTCAACCGCGCCTTGCGGGAAGAGTCATCGTTCACCCGCGCGTTCGCGAACGCCAAGCGCACCATCAGGCTGTGGGAGGCTGCGGAGAGATTGAAGCCCTCATTGCCACAAATCGCCGGTGGCGAAGCGCTCGGTCCAGCTCTTGCCGCCGTTGGGCACGATTGATCCAAGGCTGGTCGTGCACAGGCGCTGGGCTTGCCGTGCATTGCGATGATCAGCGCGATCTGGAAAATCGGACGCAGGAAGGAGGGCCCGGCTGGCCCTTGGCGCGGCACCTCTGGCGGCGCAGCATCGACATCCGATGCGGCACACCGGCCTCGCTGATGCGATCGCGGTAGCCTGCTGCTTCAGGGACGTGCCAACGCCCTGTGGATTGTTGACCAGGCAGTGACCAATCAGACACGACTCGATTCAATCGACAGCCCAGCCAAGCATTTGGCCGACGGTTGGGACATTCTGTAGCCGACATCCAAAAGCCGGCAGGAGGTTACCATGGCCGACGAGGGGGAACGGCTTTCGGCGCGCTGGGGACGGATTGCCGACTACCTGTTTGGTCGCAACGCGCTCATCGGCATGGCGTCGTTCATGCTGCTGATCCTGTCCGGCTACGCCACCTGGCATGGCATGCGCGATTTCATCATTGGTGTCTCGTCCACGCCCACCAGCCAGGGGCAGACGCTGCCTGGCGGCATGTCGATCTCCAACGACGTCCTCGTCATTGCGGTCGTTGTCGCGCTGACCTTTCTGATGTGGCTTATGCTCCGCGAGACATTCGGTGCAAAGCGGACGCTGCGCGAACGTCTCATAACCTTTCCGCTGTATCTGTTCCTGGCCGTCTGGTCGATCGGATTTGGATACGGCTTTTGGTGGAGCCTCATATCCGGCGAAGAGGCGACGCGCTCAGGGCTCTCCGGTCTGCAGGAGGATGCTCGCGACGCGAGCGCCGTCGTTGCCGCGCGGCTCGACGCTGTGCGCGCTCAGCTCGACAGCGTTGTGAGCTGGTCCGACAGCCAGATGGCACGCGAAGAATCCAGCGGTGGCAGTTGCGGTACGGCTTCGGGCGCGGGTCGAGGTCCGCTTTACAATGCACGCCGGAGTGTGCGGGACCAGATCGGCACCCTGCGGGACGGAATGATGCGTTCCTGGCTCACACCTCTGCAAGCCGATGTGGACGAACTCAAGCAAAGTGTTGCGACCTTGGGGGGAGCCACGGTTGAGGAGCGTCAGAGAACCTTCGAGGCCAAAGCTTCCGACATCCGCGGGCGGGCGCGCAACATAGCTGCGCGCAGCAACCAGCTCGGCCGTTCGACAGCCGCCGAAATGCGCGCCATTGCCTCGACAGTGGCGGTCCCTCCCGGCTCGTCTGGGTTCTCTTGCTACGATCCCACGCTGGCCGAACGGCTGCGATCCGCGGCGGCACAAGCCGAGCAGCCGGCTGAACTGAAGCTGCGCGAGGCAGTATTCAGCGAGGGGCCCGCCGGTGTTGCCAATGCGGTCAAGAATCTCTGGCGCAACATTGGGGCATACTCGACCAGTCTCGCTGCTTACCTGTTCTCAGGGGGCAAGTTGACGAGCGGCCGCACAGACACCGGCGAGCCGATCACCGGCCGCGACCTGATCGCACTTCTCGCCACGATCGGGATCGATCTGGGCTTGCTCGTCCTTGCCATCCTCAATCCGCCACGCGAGCCGCCGTCGATACGGCCGACACGCGCCCTGATCCGCCAGATCAACGATGCCATTGACACCGTAATTGCGCGAGCCGGCGTCGATCGAGAGTGGGTGCGCCGCCATTTCATTCATCACAACATGGCCGCCTATTTCGTCATTCCCAATCTCTACGCATGTGATCCGGACGACAAGGATGAAGCGGCAAAGGCGGTCGCAATGAACCAGCTTGCGGGCGTACTTACGGACCTGGAGCTGGTGCGATGGCCGGCCCGCGGTCGCCGCTGGCTGGGGCAGAGGAGTGAGCTTGCAAAATTGAAACGCGAGGAAGACCTTGCCAGCGACACAGACCTTTCCGAGATCAAAAAGAAGTGGCGTGAGGAGGGAGCGCGGGCAACCCCGTCCGGAGACAGAACGGATGGGCCAATGCGCAACCACGGGCTGTTTTCGAAGGCGGAACGCGCCTTGCAGATAGCCGGCTGGAGCGAGAGAGCTCGCAACGATATCGAAATCTTCCGGCTCGTCGATGCCGAGGGCCTTACTCCATTGCTGATGGTTCTCAACGAGTCGAACCCAGCCAAGAGCGCCGATCGCGTTGAGGGCGTCGAAACACGGTAGCCGTCAGATGCCCAGCTCCTTGAAGCCCAGGTACATCCTGTTCCAGGTGGGCGCCATCACGATCTGATGGATCGCGGCGGTCGGCGGCAGCTCGCACACGAACCGGATGGTCTTTGCCAGGTCCTCGGCCTGCAGCATCCTTTGCATGTCCTCCTCGGAAGGACGTGCAGCGCGCGTCTTGAGGATTTCGGTCGCCACTTCGCCCGGCGAAATCACGCAGGCGCGGATGCCGTTGCGGCACTCCTCCATATTGAGCGACTCGGTCATGGCAATCATCGCGCGCTTGCTTGCGCTGTAGGCCGGGCCGGTGAGCCGCGTGAGGTAGAACCCCGCCCATGACGACACGTTGATGATCGTCCCCTGCTGGCGGGCGCGCATGCCCGGCAAAACGGTGCTGATGCAGTTGAAGGCGCCGTTCAGGTTGATGTCGACCACATGCCGGAAATCGGACATGGTGATGCTATCCCATGCCCGCTTGGGCACGTTCGTGCCGGCGCTGTTGATCAGAATGTCGACGCGGCCATGGCGCGAGAGGATAGCCTCAGAAACACGCGCCACGGCTTCGGCATCGCTTACGTCGAGGGCGTGCGCCTCGGCACTTCCGCCGGCCGCATTGACGGCTGCTGCAGTGGCTTCAAGTTCGGCCGGCCGGCGGCCCGAAACGACGATGTGCGTCCCTTGCCGCGCCATGGCGATCGCTGTCGCTCTGCCGATGCCACTGCCGCCGCCGGTGATCCAAATGATGCTCGAGGTTTGCATGGGCAAATGATAGGCCCTGTAGGCAGTTGGGTCCAGGTCGAGGCCTGCCGTCGAAGCCACTGCGCTGAACGACCAGATGTTTCGCCACACGGCGTTCCGCCGCCAGCACTACGGTCTCTGGGGATTCTGACTCGCTCCCCACGCCGCAACTTGTGCGCACCCGCGTTTTCGGGGTCGCTGCGGAGAATCAGCGCAACCATCGCTATTTGAGGCGCTGACATGCTGCGCGGCCTGGCAGCGGCTATCGCCGATCCGCCTCTGCCTCGAGTGCCTTCTCCAGATCGGATAGCCCTGTCTTGTCCGCGACAAGGAACCAGTCGGCGATCTGACCCGATGTCACGAAGATTGTATCGGAGCGGCTCATCAGCATGTCCAGCGCCGTTTCAAGGTAGTAGATGCGGTGCGGCACGCCGGCAATATGGGGATGGAGCCCGATCGAGAGTACCCTCGGATTCTCCTCGATCTCGCGCTCGAGCACGGCCAGCGTGGCGCTGAGCCGCTTCACGAGCTCGTCCGAGGACTGGCCCTGCACTGCCCACATCGGCACATCGTTGATCTCCCACGTGTAAGGCAGGCACAGCAGCGGCCCCTCTGCCGTCGTCATCCAGCAGGGCAAGTCATCGAGCAGCCAGTCGTGCGTGAATTCCACGCCGCAGCGCTTTAGAATCTCCGGCGTTTGCGTGGTCTCACCGCCACCGGCGCCGAACCACCCGCGCACCCGCTTTCCCGTCAGCTGCTCCAAGCGCGCAAGCGACCGGCGGATTTCAGCCTCCTCGTCCTCGACCTCCTTCAATGACCGCTGGAACCAGCTGTGGCCGACAAAATCCCACCCCGCGTTGGCCGCCCGTTCGGCAGCCGACGGGTATACATCGGCGCACTGTGCGTTCATCCAGGCCGAAGCTTTGATGCCGCGTCGACCAAGCACATCGAAGATGCGTGGAAGGCCACAGCGCATCCCATACTCAACCCATGAGTAGTTTGCTACGTCCGGCGGCTCGCTCGGCCGACCATGCGGAGCCGGCAGAATGCCCCGTGGCATGGGTCGCTCGAATGGCCAATATTCGATCGCGACCACGACATTGATCATCAGCGCCTTGCCATTCAGCGGGGCAAGCCGGGCCCTGTCGCTCGACATTTGATAAGGGATGCGCGGGTTTGGCCACATGTCGACGGTCCTCCTCGGTGCCAGCAGCGGGGCTTGCGGCATAGAGCCATCCGCGGTGCGGTTGCGCAACCAGCCAGCATTTCCTGCCACCGACGCAAGGCAAAGATTCCGGACACCGCTGCCACGAGCAGACGCGCTCGCGAAAGCGCACCCGTGATGTCCGCTTGCGCGAGTCCGCGCCGCCGCAGCCCTTGGCGAGGTTTCGCACGCGCAGGACGTGGCTCGGCCGTTCCGTCACGCTGATGATGCCTCGGTCGTCGAGCGGTGCATTCTTTGGCCCGTGCAGGAATGCCACACGGACCATGAGCGTAGAAGGGATGGCCCACGGATAGCTTGTGTCGGTGCATTTGGCTCGCGTATCTCGTGTGGAGTCAGCCGACAGCTCGGGGCCCCGAGTCGTGGATATGAGAACTTCCATCGCACTGCTTCCGGCGCTGGTCGTCGGCATCGTCGTCGCGGCGGGACCTGCGTTTGCGCAGGCAGGGTGGTCCGGGTCGACCCCGGTCTTCGAGAGCGACGCCAGAAGGACGGCGGAGCAGGCGGAGGCCGAGCGCGCCGCGCGGCGCGCATCCTATGGCCCCGTCGTCTATCCCAAGCACATGGACGGCGGCGAGCGGCCCGACATCAAGCCCGCGGAACCGCCGATCGTCTACTTCGACCAGGGCGAGGACGTGGGGTCGATCATCATCGATACGCAGGGCCGTAAGCTCTACTATGTGCTGCCGGGCAAACGAGCCTACCAGTATCCGATTTCCGTCGGCCGCGACGGCTTCACGTGGTCCGGCACCGAGCGCATCAGCCGCATTGCCGCTTGGCCGTCGTGGACGCCGCCCGCAGAGATGCATAAACGACAGCCTGGCCTGCCGATGACGGTGACGGGCGGGCTCAAGAATCCGCAGGGCGCGCGCGCGCTCTACCTCGGCAACACCATCTATCGCATCCACGGCACCAACAA
>Ga0111538_10010732_pt1 | contig 12168 bp, 12 predicted proteins | sample SoiMethybrSBSTD1_FD_79669 | JGI IMG/M metagenome (GOLD analysis project Ga0111538, IMG submission 79669) | Bulk soil microbial communities from a Populus tree surrounding site in Tennessee, USA - Soil MetaG P. TD hybrid SBSTD1 (version 2)... | ecosystem: Environmental > Terrestrial > Soil >...
GACGTGGCGCGAGTACGTGGCGATCCCCTCCACGTGCTCGAACGGCGCAGAGAGGCCGTGGCCCGGCAGGTCGGCGATGAGAACGCGCCGCCTCTGAGCGAGGATCGGCGCGACCTTCGTGAAGTTGACCGCGGCACCCCCGAGCCCGTGGATCATGGTTAGCGGCGGCCCCTCGCCGCCGAGGAAGTAGCGCGTCGGGACGCCGTCGATTTCCGCAAAGTGCGGGCGGAATCCCGGAAGAAGCGTTGCCTCGTTCACGAAGGAAAAGTATCCTTCGTGCATGGACTTGGAAGGGGTGCGGAGCCTTTGAGCCGCTCCGCTCACATGGAAGGACTGACCTAGCCCGCCCGGCCGCGCGCCGTGAGCGGGCTTTTTTTGCAGGCGAGAATCGAAAGGAGACGTCGTGGCAAATCACCTAACGCCTGAGGAGCTGTCGAAGGAGCTGGGTCTCGATCGAGACGAGGTCATCCGGGTCTGCATCGAGGAGGCCATCCCGATCTACCACGGCAAGATCGACAAGAGCCTCTTCCAGGCTCAGCTCGAGGCGTCGGGTGCCAGCCGGGCGTCTGCCGCGTAGAACCTAGCTAGCAGCAGTGCATGGCGCGGGCCTGGTACGGAGTCGGGCCCGAGTCACGCGACTCCCCGACGATCCAGATCTCGCCCGCCGAGAGGGCGTCGACGTCGACCCAGGGCGGACGTTGCAATCGGCCCGCCTAGCGGGCTGCGGCACGCTTCTTGGCCGGAGCCTTCTTGGCCTTCGGCTTCGCCGCCGGCGGCTTGTCCTTCCGCGCCTGCGCGACGCTCTGCTTGAGCGCCTCCATGAGGTCGACCACGGCCGCTTCCTTCGGCGGCTCGGGAGCCACGATCTCCTTGCCCTCGAGCTTGGCCTCCAGCATGGCGCGCAGGTCGTTCCGGTACTCGTTCTCGTACTCCTCGGGATCGAAGTCCCCGACGAGGCTCTCGACGAGTTGCCTGGCCATGTCGAGCTCGGGGCCCTTGACGTCGATCTCGCCCACCGAGGCGTCGATCTCCTCGCGGGCGCGCACGTCCTCGGCGTAGTAGAGCGTCTCCAGCGCGAGCGAGTCCCCGAGCGGCCGGATGAGGCAGAGGTTCTCCTTGCCCCAGAGCACGAACTTGCCGACCGCGGCCATCTTCGCGTCCTGCATGGCCCGCAGAAGGAGGACGTACGGGCGCCGCTGTGCCTCCGCGTCGGCCGGCGCAAGGTAGTAGGCGCGGTCGAAGTAGATGGGGTCGACCTGCTCGATCGGGACGAAGCGGAGGATGTCGATCGACTGCGATCGCTGGAGCGCGACCGCCTCGAGGTCGGATTCCTCCACCATCACGAACTGGCCTTTGGCGAACTCCCAGCCCTTGACGAGCTCGTCTGCCTCGACATCACGCTCGTGGAACGGGCAATAGCGCTTCTGCTTGATCGGCGTCCCGCACTCGCGGTGGAGGGTGCGGAAGGACGTGTCCTTGCGCTGCTGGGCGACCGCCAACCCGATCGGGATGTTGACGAGGCCGAAGTTGATGGATCCGTTCCAGATAGTGCGCATAGGTGTCAAAGCCTAGCCGAGGGGCCTCCTACATTCTCCACCCCGCGCCGCAACCCTTCCCGGCGCCCCGACCGTTGAACCAGAGGCGGGCGGCAAGGAGGGGTAACACTGTTTTCAAGGACTAAAGAGAGGCACATCCGCCTCGCGGGCGCCGTGTCCCGGTCGTGCTCGCGCTCGTCGACGAGGTCGATTCGGCCTCCGGGAGGGGCCGAACCCGCGTCCGGCTGCGCCGAGTGTCTGCCTAGAGCCGGCGGGCCCCGACGTACGTCGAGGAGTACCAGGACTCGGAGAGGCTCGAGATCTTCACCACGTCGCCGGTGTGCGGCGCGTGGATGAACTGGCCGCCGCCGATGTAGAGGCCGACATGGCCGTGCCCGTTGAAGAAGACGAGGTCGCCCGGCGCCAGGTTTTCCCTCGAGACAGCGCTGCCGTAGCTGTACTGCATGGCCGCGTTGTGCGGCAGCGAGACGCCTACCTGGGCGAAGACGTACATCGTGAAGCCGGAGCAGTCGAAGCCGCTCGGCGAGGCGCCGCCCCAGACGTAAGGCACGCCGAGGTACTGCATGGCGACGCCCACGACTCCGCTGTAGTGCCCGGCGGGATTGCCGCCGAAGTCGTTGGAGACCCTGGTCTCCGCCTGGTTCGCGAGCCGCTGCTGCTGCGCCTGCTCGGCGGCCTGCATCTTCGCGATCTGGTCCTTGATGCTGCCAAGAAGCCGCTGGCGCTCGGCGAGCTGGCTGCGGATCTCATCGCGCTTGGCCGCGCGCTCGGCGACGACGCGCTCCTGCTCGGAGCGCGCCATGGCCAGCTTCGCCTCGCGCTCCTTGATCTCGGTCCGGAAGGCCCGCACCTCGTTGACGATGCGAGAGTCTTGCTCGGAGAGGCGGTTGACCGTGTCGACGCGGTCGAGCAGGTCGTCCAGGCTCGCCGAGCCGAGGAGAACCTCGAGCGTGCTCTCCTCACCGGACGTGTAGAGGGTGACAAGCCTCGCGGAGAGGGTGGCCTCGGCCTGCTTGTAGTTGGCCTTCGCGACCGTCAGCCGGTTCTCGTTGACGCGTAGCTCGGCCTCGATCGAGTCGAGCTTGATCTGCGCCGCGTTGTACGTCTCGATCACGTGCTCGAGACTCGCGTCGATTGACTGGATCTGTGCGAGGACCTGCGTGGCCTCCGCCTGCTTCGACTGGATGGAGGGGGAGGCGGCCGCCCCGGCGGCGAAAAATGAGGCCGCTGCGAGGGCGACGAGTAGCGACGCGAGTAGGAACGAGTGTTTTGGAGTCGCTCTGATAAGAACCGCCTAGGCGGGACCGACGCAAGCGCACACTGGGGGACGCGCCGCAGTCACAAGCCGGGCATGCTAACAGGGCCTCACGACGGGGCGCAAACAGACCCGTCCGGCCCTGCGTCAGCCTTCCAAAGGGCCGTGTTAGGGTGCTTGGCTCGTGCGGGCGAGATGCCATCAGCGTCCGGCTCGGCTCGCGGTTTTCTGCCTGGCCGCCATCGGTCTCCTCGTTACCGCGACGTGGGCGCGCGCCGAGGACCCCGCGGTCCGCGACCGGGTCGCCGGCCTGCGCACCGCGAACCAGAGCCTGGCCGCGCACTCCCAGAGCGCATTGCTCGAGCTCTACTCGCTGCAGACCCGCCTTGCCCAGTCCGAGCGGAGGATCGCCGCCCTCGAGGCGCGGAGCGCCGAGGTGGAGGCCCAGCGCGAGTCGGCGCGAAAGTCGCTCGACGTCGCGCGCACGAGCTTTCAGGCGGCGCAGGCACAGCTCGCAAGCCGGCTCCGCCAGCTCTACGTCGAGGGAGACGTCGACCCGCTCGCCGTGCTTCTCGGCGCCGAGTCCCTGGACGAGATCGTCTCGGCGCTCGACGGGCTCAACCGCCTGGCCACGCAGGACAAGGAGATCGTCGCCCAGCTCGCGCACGCCAAGGCCGCGCTCCGAACGGCCGCAGCGCGCCTCGCAGACCGCGAGGCCGAGCTAAAGGATCTGCTCGCCGACGCCCGCGCGACCCGCGCATCTCTGGCCGCGGCCCGCGACGCGCGCGCCACATACCTCGCCAACCTGCGCCAAGAGCAGCAGCTGAACCAGAACCAGATCGCCGCACTCACCGCCCAGGCCTCCGAAGCCTCCGATCAATCCGCCGAGCTCACGGGCGGGACGGGTGTCCCGCCGGCTCCTCCTGCTCACGGCACGAAGATGACCGTGTCGTCGACGGGCTACTGCCTGGAAGGGAACACGGCGACCGGAGTTCCGACGAGCCCCGGCGTGGTCGCCGTCGACCCGGCCGTGATCCCGCTCGGCACCCGCATGTACGTGCCCGGCTACGGCGAAGGAGTCGCCGCGGACACTGGCTCGGCGGTCAAGGGACGGACGATCGACGTCTGGTTCGAATCCTGCGCCAAGGCGATCGCGTGGGGCCGGAAAACGGTCACCATCACGCTGCACTGAGCAGCGCCCAAAACAATTACACTGCCGGTCTCAAGCGCGAGGGAGGGGTTTGGGCGCGAGGGCGATGCAGGGGGACGAAGAGGGCACGAAAGGCCTAGACGAGCTCCGCGTGCTCGTGGTGGACGACCACGATCTCTTCCGCACCGGGCTTCGAAACCTCCTCGAAGAACAGGGCGTCAATGTCGTCGGGGAGGCCGAGAACGGCGAGACCGCGATCCGCCTCGCCTCCGAACTCGCACCCGACGTCGTGATCATGGACCTCAACATGCCGGGCTTCGGCGGAGTCGAGACGACGAGGCGGCTGTCGAGCCTCGCTCCCCTCAGCCGCGTCGTTGTGCTGACCATCTCGGCCGACGACGACGACGTCATGAACGCGGTCATGGCCGGTGCGTGTGGCTATCTGCTCAAGGACTCTTCGATTCAGGAGCTGATCGCCGGAATCAGGGCCGCCTCCGAGGGCGAGTCCCTCATCTCGCCGCAGATCGCCGCCAAGGTCCTGCAACGGCTGCGCGCGCAGTCGAAGGATGCAGACGCCGCCGAGACGATTCGCGCCGAGCTTTCCGACCGCGAGCTCCAGGTCCTGAAGCTGATCGCGAACGGCAAGGACAACGCTCAGATCGCGCGCGAGCTCTTCATCAGCCCGAAGACGGTCAAGAACCACATCTCGAACATCCTCATGAAGCTGCAGATCGAGAACCGCATCCAGGCGGCCGTCTACGCCGTCCGAAGCGGAATCGTCTAGCGCTAGGCGGCGGCGCGGACGGCTGCGAGGTGCTTCTGGAGGAGGCCGAGCCGGTCGCGCAGCCCTTCGAGCTCGACATTCACGTCTCGGAGGCGGCCCGCGAGCGCCTTCAGCTCGTCCGCCTCCTCCGGGCCGTCGACGCTTCGCGCGAGCTCGCCGATCCGCCGCTCGAGCCGCAAACGCTCGGCTTCGAGCTGTAGCGCTCGCGCGTATCCGTCCGTCAACGTATCCTCCATCTCCGTGACGAGGGGCTTCCCGGGGTCGGCGGAGCGGTTCTTGAGCAGGCGACTGATGCGCTCGAGGAGAGGGGCAAGGTCTGCCATGAGCACCACCGATTATGGAACCTGGCCGCGGCCGGTTCATGGGCCGGAAGGCCTATCCTCGAGACGACTCAGACCCATCTCCTGGATGCGTGCTCTTGTTGTTCTGACGGCGGCTTTCGTCGCGCTCGCCTTTGCGGCACCGGCGACCGCCACCCTGAAGAGCCGCCTCGACCGCGCGCTCCGCGCTCAGGGGGTCTCGAGCAGCCAGACCGGGGCGATCGTCTTCGACCTCTCCAAGGACGCGTACGTCTACCGAAAGAATTCCTCCGTCGCGCTGAAGCCGGCGTCGAACGAGAAGCTCCCGGTGGCCGTTACGGCGCTCTCGATCCTCGGCCCGGGCTACACGATCCCGACGGAACTGCGCAAACAGGGCTACCAGACGGGCACTGTCTGGCACGGCAAGCTGATCCTCAAGGGCTACGGCGACCCGACGCTTTCCGGGTCGCAGATCGGCCGGTTCGCCCGCGCGGTGGACAACGCCGGGATCACACGCGTGACCGGCGCGATCGTCGGCGACGAATCCTTCTTCGACAAGGTCCGGGTCGGCCCCGGCTGGAAGGCGTCCTTCTACAAGGACGAGTGCCCGCCGCTCTCGGCGCTCATCGTGAACCGCGGCCATTTCAAGGGCCACATCACGAGCCGGCCCGCCCTCGCTGCCGCGAAGATGCTGCGATCGAAGCTCGTCGGGCTGGGCATCGGAGTCGGAGGGCACGCGAGGCTGGGCCGCGCGGATCCGAGCTCCACCCCGATCGCAACAGGGCAGTCCCCCGCTCTTCGCGGGCTCGTGCGCACGATGGACCGCCAGAGCGACAACTTCTTCGCGGAGACGCTGACCAAGCTCCTCGGCGCGGTCGAAGCCGACGAGGGCTCGACCTCGGCGGGCACGACGGTCATCAGGAAGGAGCTGCGCTCGCGCGACGTTCCTATGCGCGGGGTCGTCATCTCGGACGGCTCCGGCCTATCCGCCTACGACCGCCTGACCGCGCGGGCGGTAGCGAAGCTTCTCCGCTCGGCGCTTTCGGACTCGCAGATCTCGGACGCGTTCGTGAACTCCCTGCCCACGGCAGGCGTCAATGGCACCCTCGTCGACCGCATGAAGAGCGGGCCCGCGTACCGGAACGTGTACGCGAAGACGGGCACGACGGACTCCGCGTCCGCGCTCTCGGGCTTCGTGAGGACGCGGTACGTCTTCGCGATCCTCCAGAACGGGAACCCGATTCCCTGGTGGTACGCCCGTGAGGCGCAGGACCGCTTCGCGCAGGTGCTAGCCAGCCAATAGGGCTTCGAGCGCGGCCTCGTCCAGCTGCTCGACGCCCGACTTCTGCGCCTTCGTCAGCTTCGACGCCCCGGGGTCCTCGCCGACGATCAGCGCCGTCGTCTTCGCGGAGACCGAGTTCGTGACCTTCGCACCGGCGGCCTCGAGCGCGGCGGCTGCCTGCTCGCGCGACCAGCGCTCCAGCGTCCCCGTGATCACGTAGGTCTTGCCCGTGAGCGGGCCCTCCTTCGGCTTGTCCTCCTCGCCGAGCTCGAAGCGGAGGCCGAGGGAGCGCAGCTCCTCCACGAGCGCCCGGTTCTGCTCGTCCTCGAACCATTCGACGATGATCTCGGCGCGGTCGGGCCCGAAGCCGTCGACCTCCTCGACCTCCTCCTGGGAGGCCGCGAGGAGCCGGTCGACGTCGCCGAAGTGGCGCGCGAGGCTCTGGGCGAGCACCCAGCCGAGCTTCGGGATGTTGAGGCCGAGGAGGACGCGCGAGAAGGCGACGTTCTTCGACGCCTGGATGGCGTCGATCGCCCCGGTCGCGGAGATCTCGGCGAAGCCTTCGAGCTCGAGCAGCTGCTCCTTCGTCAGGCGGTAGAGGTCCGGAAGCGACCGGACGAGCTCCTTCTCCCAGAGGAGGCGCACGGTCTGCTCGCCGACGCCCTCGATGTCGGCCGGCCCTTCGACCCAGTTGATCAGCGTCTCGAGACCTCGGGACGGACACGCACGGTTCGGGCAGCGGTGCATGACCTCGCCCTCGGGCTTGACGATCTCCGCGCCGCAGAGCGGGCACTTCTTGGGCATGCGGAACTGTTTCGTGCCCTTCCGGTGCGGGCCGGCGGGCCCGACGATCTGCGGGATGACGTCGCCGGCGCGCTGGACGATGACATCGTCTCCCTCGCGGATCTCCTTGCGGTTGATGTCCTCCTCGTTGTGGAGGGTCGCGCGCGAGACGGTCACGCCTCCGACCTCGACCGGCTCCATCATCGCCCATGGGTTCAGCGCGCCCGTCCGGCCGACCCGGATGAGGATCTTGTTCAGCCGCGTCACCGCGGTCAGCGGCGCCCATTTGTAGGCGCGCGCCCAGCGCGGCCTCTGGTGGAGGGCGCCGAGGCGCTCCTGCTGGGCGAAGGCGTCGACCTTGATCACGAGCCCGTCGATCTCGTAGTCGAGGTCGATGCGCCGTTTTTCCCACTCGCGGCACGCCTTCGCCACGGATTCGACGGAGTCGTGCAGCTCCGCGTGCGGATTCGTGCGGAAGCCGTGCTCCCGCAGCCACTGGAGCGAGTCCCAGTGTCCTGCCGCGGGGAGGCCTTCACGCCGGCCGAGGCCGTGGATCCAGATCGAGAGCGGCCGCTCGGCGGTTATTGCAGAGTCCTTTTGCCGCAGCGAGCCGGCGGCCGCGTTTCGGGGGTTCGGCGTCGGCTTCTTTCCCTCGGCGAGCAGCCGTTCGTTGAGATCGTTGAAGCCTGAGAGCGGCAGGTAGACCTCCCCGCGCGCCTCGAGCAGCGACGGTGGCGCCTCGCCGTCCTCGAGCTGCATCCGCATCGAGATCGCCTTGATCGTCTTCAGGTTCGGCGTCACGTCCTCGCCGCGGAAGCCGTCGCCGCGCGTCGCGCCGCGTACGAAGGCGCCGTCCTCGTAGAGGAGGTTGATGGAGAGGCCGTCGATCTTCGGCTCGGTGACGTAGCGCACCTCCTCGGTGCCGAGGCGCTTGACGACATCGGCGTGCCACTTCTCGAGCTGCTCGTCGGTCGTCACCTTCTCGAGCGAGCCCATCGGCGTCGGGTGCTCGACCTTCTCGAACTTGTCCGAGGGCGGTGCGCCGACGCGCTGCGTCGGGCTGTCCGGCGTCTGCAGCTCGGGGTGCTCGCGCTCGAGAGTGAGGAGCTCGTCCCAGAGTCGATCGAATTCCGCGTCCGAGATCTCCGGCTCGTCGAGGACGTGGTAGCGGTAGAGGTGATAGTCGACCCGGTCGCGAAGTTCGGCGATCCGGGCCTCGTCCGTCTTCGTTTTCGTCTTAGAGGACATCGAGGAGCTCCTCCGGCGAGTGCACGACCGCGTCGGCGCCGGTCTCGCGCAGGCGCTCGACCGAGTGGATCTTTCCCCAGGCGACAGCGACGGTGAAGACGCCGGCCGCCTTTCCGGCGCCCATGTCGAAGGGGGAGTCGCCCACGAACGCCGCCTCCCCAGGCTCGCTGCCAAGGCGGTCGAGCGCAGTCAGGACCGGCTCGGGATGCGGCTTGTGGTGCTCCGTCTGCTCCGAGGTGACGACCACGTCGAAGTAGCGCTCGAGCGGGAGGATGTCGAAGGCGAGATCCACGGTCTTCCGCCTCTTCGCCGTGACGATGCCGAGCTGCCGGCCTTCGGCCCTTAGTCGATCGAGCACGCGCTCGATGCCCTCGAAAGCGACGAGGTCGTCGTGGAGCGGCGCGTTGTGCTCGCGGTAGACGCGGACGAGCTCGTCCGCGCGCTCCTCGTCGAAGGCCCGCATCTGCTCGTAGATGTTGGAGCCGCCGACCGCGGCCGCGAGCACCTCGTCCGGGATCTCGCGCTCGAGGACCGTCTGGGTGGCGTGCCGGAACGAGGAGATGATGATCTCCCCCGAGTCGATCAGCGTGCCGTCGAGATCGAAGAGGACGGTCGGATAGCGCATGCCTAGTAGTGAACCTGCTCCAGATAGAGGCCCCAGGGCGGGGCGGTGGTCCCGGCTTCGTCACGTGGACGCCCTTCGAGCAGACGCCTGAAGGCCGCCTGATCCACTTCGAGCATCGTACCGACCAGGGTTCTGACCATGTGTCGCAGGAAGCTGTCGGCGGTGATCCGGAACTCGAGCACGTCGCCGTCGCGGCGCCACTCCGCCTGTTCGACGACGCGGACGAACACATCGTGCTGGGTCTCTGTCGGCGTGAAAGCGCGGAAGTCGTGCTCCCCTAGGAGGGCGGCCGCGCTCTCGGCGAGCGCGTCCTCGTCGACGGGCCGCGGCCACCAGAGCGAGCGGCGCCGTTCGAATGGGGACGACGTCCCGCGGCGCCAGATCCGGTAGACGTAGGAGCGCCCGCGCGCGGAGAAGCGGGCATGAAACCCGTCCTCCGCCTCCTCGACCGCCACGACCGCGACATCGCCTGGGAGCACGCCGTTCAGGGCGACGGGCGCGCGTCCCGGCGGCGGGCCGGCGGTGCCGCTGAAGCTCGCCACCTGGGCGAGCGCGTGGACTCCCGCGTCGGTCCGGCCCGCAACGGCGAGACCCGCCCAGCCGGGAAAGACCTGGTCGAGCGCGGTTCGAAGCTCGCCCTCCACGGTTCGCTGCTCAGGCTGGGCCGCCCAGCCCGCGAAATCGGTTCCGTCGTATTCGAGCGTCAGCTTGAAGGTCGCCACGGCTCAATCTTTGCGGACGCCGCGTCGTCCTAGAAAGCGTGCGCGCCTTCCTCGTGGTGGCGGTGGCCGCATGCGCCCTCACCGTCGGTTGCTTTTCCGGGAACGACAACGAGTCCTCGACCGGTGCCGCCCCGGGGGCGGGAAACGCCGAGCGACTGGGGCAGGCAGTGACCGCCGAAGGCCTGCGCGCCCACCTCGCTGCCCTCCAGCGCATCGCCGACGAGAACGGGGAAACGCGCGCCTCAGGAACTCCCGGGTACGACGCCTCGGTCGAGTACGTCGCCGAGCAGCTACGCCGAGCGGGCTACACGCCGCATCTGCAACCAGTTCGCTACACGGACTCGCACGAGCTCTCCCCGCCCGAGCTCGCCCGCGTCTCGCCGGATCCACTCACCTACAGATACCCCGACGAGTTCGTCTCTCTTCGCTACTCAGGGAGCGGCGAGGTCGAGGCGCCCGTCGAGGCGATCGATGTCTATTCCAAGACGAGCGGCTGCGACTCTTCGGATTTCGACGACTTCGACACCGGTGGGATCGCGCTCATTCGGCGTGGCGGCTGCTTCTTCGCCGAGAAGGTGCGGAATGCGATCCTGGCGGGAGCAGCCGCAGTCATCGTCTTCAACGACGGATCGCCCGGGCACGAAGGACCGATCGAGGCGACGCTCGTCCGCCCGGTCGAGGTGCCCGCACTCTCGCTCGGGAACGAGCTCGGTCAGGCGCTTGCCCAGCAAGCGAACGCCGGGCCGGTCCGGATGCGCGTGCACACGAACCGCGAGGTGAGCCAGACCGAGGCTGCAAACGTGCTCGCCGACCTCCCCGGCGCGACCAAAGGAGCGCCGCTCCTCCTCGGCGCGCACCTCGACTCGATCGAGAGCGGGCCTGGAATCAACGACAACGGCTCAGGCGTCGCGACGCTGCTCGAGCTCGCAATCCAGGCGCGGAACCTCGGCTTCCGGCCACAGCGGCCCGTGCGCTTCGCGTTCTGGGCCGGCGAGGAGGCCGGCGAGTTCGGCTCGAGGGAGTACGTGAAGAGCCTGGAGGACCCCATCGACGACATCGCCTCGGTCGTGAACCTCGACATGGTCGGCTCGCCGAATTCCGAGCCCTTCGTCTACGAGGGCGACGGCACCATCCAGGAGACCCTGAGCGGCGCGGTGCGCGCCGAAGGACTCGATCCCGTCACGGTCGACCTCGAGGGACGGTCCGACCACGCGCCGTTCCAGGAAGCGGGCGTCCCGACCGGAGGCCTCTTCACGGGAGCCGACGAGCCCGCGCCAGACGGGCAACCGCACGACAGCTGCTACCACCGCGCCTGCGACACGGTCGGCAACGTCGACTTCGAGATCCTCGAGAAGATGGCCGACGCTCTGGCGAGCGCGGTCTTCGGCTCCTTGACAGCTTCCGGTTCGTAAGCTAATACTTACCGTAAGCAATGGCTTACGGAGAGGCAATGACAGCGTTGGCCGACCCCACACGGCGGACCGTTTTCGAGCGCCTTCGCGAAGGCCCGCGCTCCGTCGGTGAGATCGCGCTCGGCCTGCCCGTCTCCCGCCCAGCCGTTTCGCAGCACCTCCGCGTCCTCAAGCAGGCCGGCCTCGTCCGCGAGCGCCGCCAGGGGACGCGCAACTTCTACAGCGTCGACGGAGACGCGCTCGCCGAGCTGCGCGAGTACTTCGAGAGCTTCTGGGAGGACGCGCTCGCGGCCTTCAAGGAAGCCGCAGAGAAAGGAGAGCCCGATGAGTCAGCAAACGAGTGAGGCGGTAATCAGGAAGTCGGTGATCGTCCGGCGGCCGGTCGAGGAGGCTTTCGAGCTCTTCACCACCGACATCGCGACGTGGTGGCCGGTGAAGACGCACTCTGTCGCGCAGGAGAACGCCGAAACGATCGTCCTCGAGCGCCGGGAAGGGGGCAGGTTCTACGAGCGAACCCTCGACGGGAAAGAGCACCTCTGGGGCACGGTCACCGTCTGGGAGCCACCGCGCAAGCTCGCCTGCACCTGGCACCCGGGGCGGGACGAGGAGACCGGGCAGGAGATCGAGGTCGTCTTCGAGGCCCACGACGATGGAACGCGCGTCGAGCTGACTCACACCGGCTGGGAGAAGCGCGGCTCGGAGATGGCTGACGCGATGGCGAACTACGACCGAGGCTGGGAGAAGGTCCTCGGCTTCTACGTCGGGGCCGCGAGCAGCTAGGAGCTAGGACGCGGCAGCGGTGGCCGGCACGGCCGGGATCCCCGCAGCCCGCGGCACGTAGTCCACGAGCTCGAGGTAGACCATGAGGGCCGCGTCTCCCTGGCGCGGCCCGATCTTCACGATGCGCGTGTAGCCGCCGGGCCGCTCCGCGAAGCGCGGTGCGATCTCGGCGAAGAGGATGTGCGCGATCTCCTTGGAGCGGAGGAACGCGACAGCCTGCCGGTGGGCGGCGACGTCGCCGCGCTTGCCGAGCGTGATCATCTGCTCGACGA
>Ga0111538_10010733_pt1 | contig 12167 bp, 14 predicted proteins | sample SoiMethybrSBSTD1_FD_79669 | JGI IMG/M metagenome (GOLD analysis project Ga0111538, IMG submission 79669) | Bulk soil microbial communities from a Populus tree surrounding site in Tennessee, USA - Soil MetaG P. TD hybrid SBSTD1 (version 2)... | ecosystem: Environmental > Terrestrial > Soil >...
AAGCCGATCGCCACGGCCAACACCACACCGCCGAGCGTCGCGCGGTGGGGGTCGAGCTGGAAGGCGTGGCTCGCACAGAACGCCGACACGGTGGCCGGCGTGGGTGCGCAGCTCGAGGTGTTGTCGTACGAGGACAACTTCCTCGACCTCGACCCGGCCGTCCGCGATCCGCTCGGCCGGCCCGTGATCCGAATCACGAACGACTTCCACGACAACGAGCGGCGCCTGTCCGACTACGTGCAGAAGAAGATGGTCGACTGGCTGAAGGCCGCCGGTGCCACGGAGGTCTGGACCGCCGCGCCGGGTGCGCGCTCGCTCAGCACGCACGCGTACGGCGGGACGAGGATGGGTGACGACCCGAACGTCAACGTCGTCGACCGGTGGGGGATGTCCCACGAGGTGCAGAACCTCGCGGTCATGGGCGGTTCGACGTTCCCGAGCTCTGCGGGTCGGAATCCGACGCAGACCATCCAGGCGACGGCCTGGCGAACGGCGGATCACATCGTCCAGAACTTCAAGACGATCGCCGACTGAAGGGGGTCTCTCGGGACGGGCGGCGCGAACCCGCCGCCCGTCCCGCTCCGTACGATGGCGGGAATGGCAACCGAACGCGGCTTCGGCTCTGCGCTCAAGAACCTGCGGCGTGACCGGCGTCTCTCGCTCCAGGACGTGTCGGCCGGGACGGGGATCTCGGCGTCGTTCCTCTCGCTCGTCGAGAACGGGAAGAGCGACATCACGATCGGCCGGCTGATGCGGCTGGCGCAGTTCTACGACGTGCACGTCAGCGACCTGCTGCCGCCGGGCGTCGGCCGCGACCCGATCGTCGTGCGCGCGAGCGAGCGGCGGCACATCGCCTCGCCGAGCGAGGGCATCGACGTCTACCTGCTGGGGCCGGACAGCGAGCGGCGCATGCTTCCGCTCGTCGCGGAGTTCGCCCCGGGCGGGCACCTCGCGGAGTGGTCGCAGCACGAGGGGGAGGAGTACATCTACGTCCTCGAGGGGCGGGTCCTGCTCGAGGTCGAGGGCCACGAGCCGGTCGAGTTGTCGAAGGGGGACGGGGCGTACTACAGCGCCGATCGCCCGCACCACTTCACGTCCCTCGGCGACGAGCCGGCGTCCGTCTTCGGCTGCGTCTCGCCGCCGCACCTGTAGCCATGGCTGTCACGGAGGTCATGCACGACCCCGAGCGACGGCCGATCCCCGACCGGCCGCAGGAGCGCATGCTCTCCCGCGGCGGCCCGTGCCTCGTCTGCGGCGAGTGGATCGAAGCGGACGCGCAGGACGCGTACCGCGTGCTCGTCTCGAACCCGCCGCGCGAGGCGGAGTACGCGTGCCACGAGGCGTGCTTCGAGCGGGTCAAGCACGCGTCGGTGCAGGCACCCGGTTAGCGCAGCGGCTGCCAGTCGGGCTGGTGCTGGTCGATCAGCAGCTCGGCCGTCGGCGCCGGGTTGTGCGTGATCGGGGTCGTCCGCCCGCCCGTCGCGAGGAGCGTCAGGCCGAGGAAGTTGGTCGCGCCGAACTGGTCGGAGACGACGAGCGCCGTGCCGTCGGGCGACCAGGCGGGCTCGTCCCCGCCCCCCACGACGCGCGCGTCCTTGCCGTCCACCGAGATGCTGACGATCCCGAGGCGCGTGCCGGCGGCGAGCCGCTGACCGTCGGGGGACCACGCCGGCGCCGACGGCAGCAGGTCTCCGCCGATGCCGCCGGTGGCGCGGCGGGTGCCGTCCGGCGCCGATGTCCAGAGGTCGCGCTCGCGTCCGAGCGTGCAGGCGTTGGAGGCGGTGCACACGCGCACGGGCGGCGCGACGAGGAACGCGATCCGGTCCCCGCGCGGCGACCAGCTCGGCTCGAGCTCGAGCTCGCGCGTCCGCGTCAGACGGCGCTGCCCCGACCCGTTGGCGTTCATGACCCAGAGGTCGGAGTGGGGCAGGCCGCTGCCGCTCGTGTAGAGCGAGCCGCGGGCGAACATGATCCGGCGCCCGTCGGGGCTCCACGTCGGGCCGCCGTCGAACGACACGTTCCGCGTGAGCCGGCGCTTGCCCGATCCGTCGGCGTTCATGACCCAGATCTCTGTCCCGACCTGTCCCGGGCCGACCGTCGACCCGGTCGAGTGCACATAGGCGATGCGCCGCCCGTCGGGCGACCACGCCGGGTCGAAGTCGCCGGACGTCCGTGTCGGCTTCGTGAGCGCGCGGCGCCCGGTTCCGTCCGGGTGCACGGTGACGATCGTCAGCCCCCAGCCCGCGTGGGCACGGCCGCGGGCGGACTCGACGTAGGCGATTCGCCCGTTGCGGCCGGGATATGCGCCGTCCGCCGCGGCCGAGCACGTCAGCGCGGCGACGACGATCAACGCTCCGGCGCGGAGCATGGCCCAACCGTATCGCGGTTCGAAGGTGTATTCATTCCGCCGTGCCCGATCTCTGGATCCCCGGAGCGGCCGGGCCGCTCGACCAGCTCGTCGAGCGACTCCAGCGGCGCGTCGGCGAGTTCGCGCGCAAGCACGGCCTGGAGGAGGCCGCCGTCGAGGTCGAGCTCTCGGACGGTGCGCTGATCCTCGTCGCGGAGATCTCGCCGGAGCCGGGCTTCGGCTTCGTCACGCTCACGCCGCACGGCGACGAGCCGCAGGAGCTCGTCGTCCCCGTCGGCTCGATCCGCCAGTTCGTGATCGGGCCGCCCGAGCCCGCACGCGCGCGCTTCGGGTTCACCGTTCCCGAGAGGTGAGGGTGGGGCGGCCGAAGCCGCCCCAACGCTCTCAGCCCAGGGCGCCGCGGATCGCGCCGGCCGGGAAGTCCGTGGTATGGACGTTGTTGTAGAAGTTCGCGGGCGTCGCGAGGATCTCGTCGATCAGCGTCTGCGCCGTTGCGGTGCAGCCGCTCGAGACGCCGCTGGCGTCCGGCGCGTTCATCTGCACGATGATCGGGCCGGCCGACGTCCGCGTGCCGCGGTGGATGTGCGTGCCCACCGAAGGCAGGCGGATGTTCGAGACGCGGACGCGGTAGCAGACGTTCCCGGACCGGAAGCGGAACACGGTCGTGCCCGCGCCGTCGGCGTCGCCGAGGTTGCACGTTCCGGCCGCGTTGCACTCGGACGCGCCGTTCAGCGTGACCGTGATCGTCCGGCCGAGGTCCGCCTCGGTCGTCCCGGTGAGCTGTCCACGTACGGCGCCGCCCGGGAAGTCGGTCGTGTGGACGTTGACGTAGTAGTCGCTGCGGTTGGCGAGGATCTGCGAGACGAGCGCACGCGAGACCGTTGCGCAGCCGCTCGACTGCCCATTCGCGCCGGGCTGGCGGAGCGGGACGACGATCGGCCCGGACTCGCCTGCACCTCCGTGGTGGATGTGCGCGCCGACGGACGGCAGCGTGATGTTCTGCACCTCGAGCGAGTAGCAGATCTGGCCCTGGCCGCGGCGGAGCCGGATCGTGGCCTCGCCCGTTCCGACGGGATCGCCCGCCGGCACGTCGGCCTCGCCGGTCATGAAGATCCGCAGGGCGGTCCCGCCACTCGTCGGCGACAGGATCGTCCGCGGACACGCACCTCGGCCGGCCGGGATGATGTCGGCGGCGTGGCGGAGATGCGCGGTGCGCTGGCGTGCGGTGACGCGGAGCTTGACGTACGGCCGTCGCGCGGACGACGTGCGGTGGCAGATCGAGGTCAAAGCGGCGTCAGTCGCCTCGGGCGACGACGTCCGCGCCTGCGCTGTGGCGAGCGGGACCGTCACCGCCAGCGCGGGAACGAGCAGGATGAGCAAACGCTTCACGTGGAATCCCCCTTGGTCGGCTCTCGCCCGGGTCTACGGGCGGCCGACCGCGGCGGATTCAGCGCCGGAACTGGAGCTCGTGCCAGCTGGGGACTGGAGCGAGCTCGAGCAGGGCGCGCCCACCGTGCGGGTCGCGGTAGCCGAAGTCGGCGGCGTCGTCGTCCCAGGCCACCTCGAGGAGACCTTCCTTCACGCGGTGGTCGAGCCACGCGCCCCGGAAGACGAGCTTGCGGAGCCAGTAGACGAGCGACTCGCCCTCGACCAGCGCGATCCGCTCCCAGTGGCGGACGACGTAGCGGCCGAGGTTGCTGCGCGCCTCCTCGATCCCGCCGTCCGCCGCGAGCTCGACGAGGTCGTCGATCTCCTCGACGTCGAGCTCGTTGTCGCCGATCAGCCCGAGCCGGACGGCCGCCGCCGTGACCCGCTGCTCGAAGTCGTCGCTGTTGAAGCTGAACCGATATCCGAGGAACTCGACGACGTAATCGTCCCCGGACGTGTAGTTCGCTTCGGCCACCTTCGGAGGATAGCCCGCGACTACTCTGTGGCCCCGTGACCGCCCGCGCCGTCGCGATCAGTGCGCTCGTCTGCGCGATTCTCGTCGTCGTCGGGCGGTATGCGCTCGACCTCTCGTGGGACAGCGCGCTCGTGCTGGCGCCCGTCTTCGTGCTCTTCGTGGGCGCGGTCGCCTTCCTGATCGTCCTCTGGGCGAAGGTGATCCGCGACTCACTGCGCGGCCAGCGCGCCGACCAGTAGGTCGACCTCGCGCGCCACGGTGTAGGGGCCGATCGAGACGCGGAGCATCGGCTCGGTCTTGCGCGCGAAGACCGGGATCTCGATTCGGTGCTCGTCGTAGAGCCGGCGCTTGAGCGTCTCGGGGTCGCCGGTCGGAACGCGGAGGCTCGCCATCTGCGCGAGGAACTGCGGCGCCGCGACCGGCGTGACGCCGTCGAGCTGCGCGAGCCGCTCGCGCGCGTCGACGAGGAGCGCACGGCAGCGCTCCTGCACGCGGGGCCAGTCGTGCGCGGCCATCCAGTCGATCGCCGCCGGCACGGCGAGGTAGGCAGACGGGTCGCGCGTCCCCTGGCGCTCGTTCCGCGTGGTGTAGCTCGCGTCCTCGCCGTGGCCCCAGCTGACGATCAGACCGTCGACGGCGTCCTGCCATTCGGGAGACACGCAGAGGAAGCCGGCGCCCTTGGGCGCGCACATCCATTTGTGACAGTTGCCCGAGTAGAAGTCGGCGCCGAGCGCCCGCAGGTCGAGGTCGAGCTGACCGGGCGCGTGCGCGCCGTCGACGATCGTGACGAGGCCGTCGCGGCGCGCGTGCTCGACGATCGCGGCGAGGGGGAGGACGGCTGCGGTCTCCGAGGTGATGTGGCTGACGAACACCGCACGCGTGTGCTCCGTGACGTGCGCGAAGAGGGACTCGACGACGTCCTCCTCCCGCTCGAGCGGAAGCTCGGCCCGCGCACGGACGTACCGCGCGCCGGCGCGCTCGCAGACGCTCGCCCACGCGAGGTCGCACGCGCCGTACTCGAGGTCGGTCGTCAGCACCTCGTCGCCGCGCCGGAGGCCGATCGCGCGCGCCGCGAGGTTCACGCCCGACGTCGCGTTCGGGACGAAGACGAGAGCGTCCGCATCGGCGCCGACGTAGGCCGCGAGCCGCGCGCGAGCCTCGTCGAGCAGGTCGGCCAGCCGTCGCGCGATGAACTCGACCGGCTGACGCTCGAGCTCGAGCTGCCACGCCTGGTACCGCTCGAAGACGGGCCGCGGGCACGCGCCGAACGAGCCGTGGTTGAGGTAGACGACGTCGGGGTCGAGGAGGAACTCAGACCGCACGGGCCACGTGCGCGCGCGTCACGTCGTCCGGCGAGCAGCAGCCGCAGAGGCCGAGCGCGAGCTCGAGCTCGTCGCGCAGCAGCCGGAGCACGCTCTCCGCGCCCTCGGCGCCGTCGACGGCGAGGCCCCAGAGCACCGGCCGGCCCACGAGGACGGCGCGGGCGCCGAGCGCGAGCGCGACGACGACGTCCACGCCGCGCCTGATCCCGCCGTCGACGAGCACGTCGACGTTCTCGCCGACCGCCTCGACGACCTCGGGCAGCGTGTCGATCGTCGCGGCCACGCCGTCGAGCTGCCGGCCGCCGTGGTTCGAGACGACGATCCCGGCCGCGCCGTGCTCGACCGCGAGCGTCGCGTCTTCCGCGGTGTGGATGCCCTTCACGAGCACCGGCAGCTTCGTCTCGCCGGCGATCCGCTCGAGGTCGCGCCAGCTGAGGGCCGGCGAGATGAGCCTGAAATGCTCCGTCACCGAAGTCGCCTCTGCCGACCCGAGTGCGGCGACGAGCGCGGGCACGGGCGGCTCCTCGGGGATCAGCCAGCCGGTGCGGATGTCGCGCTCCCGCCGGCCGAAGTAGGGCGCGTCGACGGTGAGCACGATCGCCTGGTAGCCGCTGTCGACGGCCTCGTCGACGATCGAGCGCGTGACTCCCTGGTCGCGGAAGACGTAGAGCTGGAACCAGCGCGGAGAGTCCGGTGCGGCGGCGGCGACCTCCGCCGGTGACGCCGTCGCCATCGTCGACAGCGTCATGATCGTCCCGAACTCTGCCGCGGCGCTCGCCATCGCGACCTCGCCTTCGGGGTGTGCGTGCCGCTGGTACGCCATCGGCGCGATGATGATCGGCGCGGCGAGGTCGGCGCCGAGGACGGTGCGCTCGGTCGTCACCGTCGTGACGTCGCGCAGCAGGCGGGGCCGCAGCGTCCAGCGGCGGTACGCATTGACGTTCTCGCGCAGCGTCCACTCGTCGCCGGCGCCGGCCGCGAAGTAGGCGAGCGGTCCGGGCGGCAGGAGCTCCGCCGCGCGCCGCTCGTAGTCGAAGACGTTCAGGAACTCGGCGATTCGCGCAACCTAGCCGACTCCGTCCGACGCCCTCCGTACGGTGATCGCGCGATGCAACAGGGCACGTGGACGATCCGTCCCTGCCCGCACGGTGAGGCGAGCGCCCTTGCTCAGGCGCTCGGGATCAGCTGGATCACCGCCAGCGTCCTCGTCCGGCGCGGGTACGGCGACCCCGAAACGGCGCGGGCGTTCCTCGCGGCGGAGCCGCCGCGCCACGATCCGGCGCTCCTCGGCGACACCGCCGCGGCGTGCGACCGCATCCGCGCAGCGATTGCCTCGGGCGAGCGCATCTGCGTCCACGGCGACTACGACGTCGACGGGATCTGCGCGACGGCGCTCGCCGTGACGTGCCTGCGCGAGCTCGGCGCGAACGTCGACTGGCACCTCCCGAGCCGCTTCGACGAGGGCTACGGCGTCTCGGGCCAGACGATCGAGCGCCTCGCGGACGAGGGCTGCGCGCTCGTGCTGACGGTCGACTGTGGGATCACCGCCGTCGAAGAGGTCGCGCGGGCGAAGGCGCTCGGCCTCGACGTGATCGTGACCGACCACCACCGGCCGGGCGAGACGCTGCCCGACTGCCCGATCGTCGCCACGCGGCCGTCGCGCTACCCGTTCCCCGAGCTCTGCGGGACAGGCGTCGCGTACAAGCTGCTCGGCGCGCTCGGCGCGAACGTCGACCGGCACCTCGACCTGGTCGCGCTCGCGACGATCGCCGACGTCGTCCCGCTGCTCGACGAGAATCGCGCGCTCGCGAGCGCCGGGCTGCGCGCGCTCGCACGCACGCAGAAGCCCGGCCTGCAGGCGCTGATGCGGGCGGCGTCGGTCGACCCGGCGCGCGTCGACACCGGCGCGGTGGGCTTCCGGCTCGCGCCGCGGATCAACGCGGCCGGCCGGCTCGGCCACCCCGGCGCCGCGCTCGAGCTGCTCCTGACCGACGACCGCGACGAGGCGTTCCGGCTCGCCTCGCGCCTCGAGGAGCTGAACCGCGAACGGCAGCAGGTCGAGGACCGGATCCTCCGCGAGGCGGTCAAGAAGGTGAACGAGTGGGACGAGGGCGACCGCCTTCGCCGCGCGTACGTGCTCGCCGGCGAGGACTGGCACGAGGGCGTGATCGGGATCGTCGCGTCGCGGCTCGTCGAGCGCTTCAACCGGCCGGTCGTGATGATCGCGGGCGGCGACGAAGCGTGGAAGGGCTCGGGCCGCTCGGTCTCGGCGTTCGACCTGCACGCCGGGCTCGCCGCATCGTCCGAGCACCTCGAGCGGTTCGGCGGGCATCGCGCCGCCGCCGGTCTTTCGATTCTGCCCGAGAACGTCGGGGAGTTCGCGCGCGCGTTCGCCGCGCACGCCGACGAGCACCTCGTCGAAGAGGATCTCCGGCCGGTCACGTACGTGGACGCGGTCCTGCCGCCGCGAACGGTGCCGACGCTCGAGCTCTGCGAGGAGCTCGCGAAGCTCGCGCCGTTCGGGCTCGGCAATCCCGAGGTGACGCTGCTCGCCGAGAGCTGCGAGCTGCGCGACCTCTCCGCCGTCGGCGACGGCAAGCACCTCCGCTTCCGCGTGCGGCACGGCGGCGCGATCGCGTTCGGGCTCGGCGGTCAGCTCGACCGCTTCCGGAGCGAACGCCGCTTCGACGTCGCGTTCCGCCTCGAGGCAAACCACTGGAACGGGACCGTCGCGCCGCAGCTCGTCGTCCGCCGGATCTTCGACGCGAACGACGCCTACGAGAGCCTGCGCGCCTGGCTCGTCGACGAGTTCCGCAAGGACGAGCGTGACCCGGTCGCCGCGGAGGTCTTCGCCGAGCTCGGGCTCGACCGCGACGGCGACCCGCGCAGCCTGCTCGAGTCCGCGCGCTTCCGGGCGCTGCTCGAGGAGCCGCCGCTCGAGCGCGCTGCGTGATCGTCCGCGCCGAGCGCGAGTCGGACTTCCCCGAGATCTTCGCCGTCGTCCAGGCGGCGTTCGGCGACGAGCCGATCGGCCCGCTCGTCGACGCGCTTCGGCCGCTGCCCGGGTACCTGCCGGACTTTGCGCTCGTCGCGGAGGACGAAGGCGAGGTCGTCGGCTACGTCATGTTCTCGTACGCGGACGTCGCGGAGGGCGGCCGCGTCCTCATGCTCTCGCCGCTCGGGGTCCGGCCCGACCGCCAGCGTCAGGGGGTCGGCTCGGCGCTCGTGGAAGAGGGGCTCCGACGCGCACGGGAGCAGGGCGAGCCCGTCGTGATCGTCGAGGGCGACCCGCGCTACTACTCGCGCTTCGGGTTCCGGCGGGCTTCCGAGCTCGGCCTCGAGGACCCGCACGAGGGCATCCCTGACGGCGCGTACCAGGCGCTTGCGTACGCCCCCGACCACCCGAGGGGCCGGGTCGTGTACCCGCCGCCGTTCGACGAAGTCGGCTAGCGCGAGACGGAGACGCGGGGCCGGCGGTGCACCGGCGCCGGCCTGACCTCGGCGGCGGCCCGGTCGAGCGTCACGAGCAGGCGGGCGAGCTCGAGGCTCCGGTTCCTGCGGATTTTGCGAAAACGGCGCATGGGCGTCTCTTGTTCATCGCCCGATCCGCCGATCCTCTGTAGAGAAATCCCCCGGTCTACACTGGAGAAATGGCAGTCGTCGACGTCAGCGAGAAGCACCAGGACCTCGTCGACGAGCTGCTCGCGGCGGTGTCGGAGTACAACCCCGACCTCGACCGGGAGCTGCTGTCGAGGGCGTTCTCGTACGCCGCGACGGCCCACGACGGCCAGCTGCGCCGCTCAGGCGAGGAGTTCATCCGTCATCCCTGGTCGGTCGCGAAGATCTGCGCCGAGCTCCGGCTCGACGAGCAGACCGTCGCCGCGGCGCTCCTCCACGACGTCGTCGAGGACACCGGCGTCGAGCTCGACGACCTGAAGGCCGAGTTCGGCGAGGAGATCGCCCAGCTCGTCGAGGGCGTCACGAAGCTGACGCGGATCCAGTTCCAGACGCGCGAGCAGGTGCAGGCGGAGAACTACCGCAAGATGATCGTGGCGATGGCCGACGACCCCAGGGTCATCCCGATCAAGCTCGCGGACCGGCTCCACAACATGCGCACGATCGAGCATCTGCCGAAGCAGAAGCAGGTGCAGACGGCGAAGGAGACGCTCGAGGTCTACGCGCCGCTCGCACACCGCCTCGGCATCCACGCGCTCAAGTGGGAGCTGGAAGACCTCTCGTTCGAGACGCTCCACCCGCGCAAGTACGCCGAGATCAAGACGCTCGTCGCCGACCGCCGCGCAGACCGCGAGGAGCACGTGCGCGAGGCTGCGGGGCTGCTCGAGGCCGAGCTCGAGAAGGTCGACATCCCGGCCGAGATCTCCGCCCGCGCGAAGCACTTCTACTCGATCTACGAGAAGATGGCCAAGAAGGGCCGCGAGTTCAACGAGATCTACGACCTCACCGCGATGCGGGTGATCGTCGAGCGCGGCGCCGAGGAGGGGACGCGCGACTGCTACGGCGCGCTCGGCCTCATCCACTCGCTCTGGAAGCCGATGCCCGGCCGCTTCAAGGACTTCCTCGCGATGCCGAAGTTCAACGGCTACCGCTCGCTGCACACGACGGTGATCGGGCCCGAGGGCCGCCCGCTCGAGATCCAGATCCGGACGCGCGAGATGCACGAGACGGCAGAGCTCGGGATCGCGGCGCACTGGGCGTACAAGCACGGGCAGGCCGCCGACGAGCAGTGGCTCGCGTGGGTGAAGCAGCTGATGGACTGGCAGGCCGACGAGGCGGACCCGCGCGAGTTCATGCGGAACTTCCGCACCGACCTCTTCGACGACGAGGTGTTCGTCTTCACGCCGAAGGGCGAGGTCAAGACGCTGCCCGCCGGCGCGACGCCGATCGACTTCGCGTACGCCGTGCACACCGACGTGGGCCACCGCACCGTCGGCGCGAAGGTGAACGGCCGCATCGTCCCGCTGCACTACCGGCTCAAGAGCGGAGACTTCGTCGAGATCCTCACCGCGAAGACCGGCAGAGGCCCGTCGCGCGACTGGATGTCCCTCGCGGCGTCCTCTCGGGCGCGCAACAAGATCCGCCAGTGGTTCTCGCGCGAGACGAAGGAGGAGACCGAGGCGAAGGGCCGCGAGGCGCTCGAGGAGGCGCTCAAGCGCCAGAACCTCCCGTACCGCAAGCTCGCCGGCTCGGCGGTGCTCGCGCAGGTGATCCGCGACTCGGGCTACAAGAAGGCCGAGGACTTCTACATCGCGCTCGGCTCCGGCAAGCTCCAGCCCGCGCAGATCGTCAAGAAGGTGCTCACGCGCCTGAAGACGGACGACGTGCCGGAGGAGGAGAGCGTCCCGCGCAAGCAGACGCGGGCGAAGCCTGTTTCGGGCGACGACATGGGCGTGATCGTCAAGGGCGCGGAGGGCGTGCTCGTCCGCGTCGCCAAGTGCTGCACGCCGGTGCCCGGCGACGACATCGTCGGCTACATCTCGCTGGGCAAGGGCGTGACGATCCACCGCATCGACTGTCCGAACGTGAAGTCGCTGATGCGGAACCCGGAGCGCTTCACGGACGTCGAATGGTCGGACGGCCACAAGACGAGCTTCCGCGTCCACATCGCCGTCGACTCGTGGGACCGCCCGCGCCTGCTCGAGGACGTCGCGCGGACGTTCGCCGAGCACGGCGCGAACATCGTCTCCTACGGGGGCGTCGTCGAGGACCAGCTCGCGAAGAACTGGTACGTCGCCGAGGTGGGGGACATCAAGGCACTGCGCAGCCTGCTCTCGACGCTCCGAAACGTCGACGGCGTGTTCGACGCGTACCGCGTCACACCGTCGTAGCGTCTTCGAGCCACACTCCGTGGCTCGCAGAACCCCTCGATCGAGTCACTCATCCCCCAACCGGGTGAGGTAGCCCAAACGAGGGATGGCGCGCCGCGCCGACCTGACTACAACGAGACGGAGGGGAGGGGGCTCCGAGGAGGCTGCGGCGCCCGGTGACGAGGACGCACCGGGCGCGCGGCTCGAAGCGCGTCACGGCTCCCAGCGCTCGCCGCCGGTGTCCCAGCCGACCATCGCGTGTGCGGAGACGAGCGTCGCGACTCGCTCGAGGAACGCGCGGTCGTCCTCCGCGGCGTCGCCGACCTCGAGCTCGGCCACCTTCGCCCCCTGGAACGCGATCGGGTACCGCTCGGCGTCGGTCGCACGGCCCGCGAGCGGCCCCTGTACGAGCTGCTCTTCCTCGACGAACCAGATCGAGACGTACGGGTAGAGGCGCGAGAGCACGTCGACGACCTGTCGCAGCACGTCGTCGGCGTCGCCGCCGCGGTTCACGATCCGGTCGACGGCGTCGAGGGCGCCCGATCGCTGGTGCTCGGTCGTCACCGAGCGAGCTCCAGGTCGTCGCCCTCGAACCCGCGCACGGTCTCGACGAACGCCTCGGGAATCGGGCACGCCTTGCGCTCGTCGAGGTCGACGAGCACGAGTGTCTGCTTCGCCGTGACCATGAGAACGTCGTCGTCGGCCCGGTACGCCATGAACTCGTAGGTCGCGCTCGTCCGGCCGATCCA
>Ga0111538_10010734_pt1 | contig 12166 bp, 11 predicted proteins | sample SoiMethybrSBSTD1_FD_79669 | JGI IMG/M metagenome (GOLD analysis project Ga0111538, IMG submission 79669) | Bulk soil microbial communities from a Populus tree surrounding site in Tennessee, USA - Soil MetaG P. TD hybrid SBSTD1 (version 2)... | ecosystem: Environmental > Terrestrial > Soil >...
CGCCGCACCAGCCGGTCGGTCTCGACCGCGCCGGGCGAGAGCGTGTTGACCCGCACGTTCTGCGCCGCATGGTCGGCCGCCATCGCGCGGGCGAGCTGGATCAGCGCGCCCTTGGAGGTGCAATAGACCGCGCGCTTCTCCGCTGCGACGCTGCCGAGCTGCGACGCGATATGGATGATGCTGCCGCCGCCGGCCGCGATCATCGCGGGCAGCAGCGCGCGGCTCATCAGGAAGGCGCCGCCGACATTCACCGCCATCACCCGGTTCCAGTCGGCCAACGAAAGATCGAGCACGGTGCCGTTCGGATCGTGGCCGGCCGCGCCGTTGACCAGCACATGCACGGCCGGAAAGGCCGCGAGGATCCTTTCCGCCGCGGCCGCGACCTCGGACTCGGTGCCGACATCGCAGGTGACCGCGAGGCCGCGCCGCCCGCGCGCTTCGATCTCGCGCACGGTCGCGGCCGCTGCCTTGCCGTCGAGATCGACGCACGCGACATCGGCGCCTGCCGCCGCGAACGCCAGTGCGACGGCGCGGCCGATTCCGGTGCCGCCGCCGGTGACGACCGCGCTCTTGTCGGCAAGCGAGAAAGCGTCATTCATGGCAGACACCTGACGGCACGCGCCGGCCGCGCGCGGCGGCTCGCCGCTACTGGATCTTCGCGGTGACCTTGAGCAGCTTGGTGTTGGGCTGCGACGCGCCCGGGGCGGGCACGTATTCGACCTGGCGGACCTGCATGACCTTCAGCATGTAGCCGCCATATTGAAACTCGGCGCTGTAGGAGAACTTCGTTGCGCCGGTGATCTCCTCGAACTCGAGCACCGAGGGCTCGCGGCGCGAGAACACCGCACCCGTCGCCCAGCCGACCGGGCGACCGAACTGGTATACGTTGCCCTGCGCCACGACGGTGCGATCGTCCTGATGAGCGCGCAACATCTGCACGCCGCCGACGACAACAAAGAGCAACAGCGCGACACAGCCGGTGGCGGTCGGCCATACCGTGCGCTGGATATCTTTCCTCAGAGACCGCTTGAATCGTCTGAACATGGGCGCGTCACTTTCACCTCACCCTGCGCCATCCGCGTTAGAGCTTGGTAAAGAAAGTGAGGCGCTTGTTAGAAAGGTAACCAGATGGCGCAAGGCCGCCCTATATCCGTGTGGCGGCGCGTCCCAGATAGGCCTCGCGCACCCGCGTGTCCCGCGCGAGCTCGGCACAGGCGCCGCTCACCAGCACGCTGCCGGTCTGCAGCACGTAGCCGCGGCGCGCCGTCTCGAGCGCATACCGCGCGTTCTGCTCGACCAGCAGCACGCTGGTGCCGCCCGCATTGATCGTCCGGATGGTGCGGAAGATGTCGCGCACCACCAGCGGTGCAAGGCCGAGCGAGGGCTCGTCGAGGCAGAGCAGCTGCGGCTCCGACATCATGGCGCGGCCGAGCGCCAGCATCTGCTGCTCGCCGCCCGACAGCGTGCCGGCGTTCTGGCCGCTGCGCTCCTTCAGCCGCGGGAACATGTCGAAGATGCCGTCGATCATGCGCCGCACCCTGGGCGCGTCGCCGCGGTGCTTGAAGCCGCCGAGCTCGAGGTTCTCGCGCGCGGTGAGGAACGGAAACACGCGGCGGCCCTCCGGCACCAGCGCGATGCCGAGCCGCGCGCGGTCATGCGCGGGAAGGCGCGTGATGTCGGCGCCGCGAAACCTGATCGTGCCGGAGCGCGGCGTCAGCAGGCCGGCGATCGCGCGCAGCGTGGTCGATTTGCCGGCGCCGTTCGCGCCGATCAGCGCCACGATCTCGCCGGCGTCGATCGCGAGCGAGACGCCGCGGCAGACCGAAAGCCCGCCATAGCCGAGCTCGAGGTCCTCGGCGACGAGCAGCGCGCTCACGCGAGCTCTCCGGCGGCTTCGCCGCCCAGATACGCCTCGACCACCGCGGCGTTCCTCTGCACGTCCGCGGGCGCGCCCTCGAACAGGCACTGGCCGTAGTCCATCACCAGGACGCGGTCGGCGACGTTCATCACCAGCTCCATGTTGTGCTCGACCACCACCACGGACACGCCGCGCTCACGCGTGGTCAGGATGCGGTCGAGCAGGCTGTCGACCTCCGCGGCATTGAGGCCGGCGGCCGGCTCGTCGACCAGCAGCAGCTTCGGCTTGGCGGCGAGCGCGCGCGCGAATTCGAGCATGCGCTGTTCGCCATAGGAGAGCTGGTCGGCGGGCGCGCCATGGCGCGCTGCCAGCCCCACGAAGGCGAGCAGCTCCATCGCCTCGGCGCGGCAGCGCGCATGGTCGCGCCGGAACGCGGCGCCGTGCACCAGGTACTGCCAGGCCGGAATGTCGTGATGGATGTGGAAGCCCGCCACGACGTTCTCCAGCGCCGACAGGTGTTTGAACAGCCGGATCTTCTGGAACGTGCGCGCGATGCCGAGGCGCACGCGGCGGTGCGACGGCAGTCCGGCGAGATCGGTGCCGGCGAAATTCAGCGTGCCGGCGTCGGGCTGATAGATCCCGCTGATCAGGTTCAGCATGGTGGATTTTCCGGCGCCGTTCGGCCCGATGATGGCAAACACCGCGCCCGCCGGGATGTCGAACGACACGTCGCGCACGGCGTGCACGCCGCCGAAGCTCTTGTGCAGGTTCTTGGCGCTGAACAACGTCATGGGGCGGTGCGTCGCATCAGCCGGTCGCGCACCAGCCGCGCGGCCTGCACCAGCCCGCCCGGCATGAACAGCACGACCAGCGTCAGCGCCGCGCCATAGACCACCAGGCGCAGGTCGCCGATGCCGCGCAACAGCTCGGGCAGCAGCGTCAGCAGGATCGCGCCCATCGCCGGCCCGATCAGCGTGCCCATGCCGCCGACGATCACCATCGACAGGATGGTGAAGGACTCGGTGATGAAGAACGCGTCCGGCACCAGCGTGCCGACGAAGCTCGCGTAGAAGCAGCCCGCCGCGCCGCCGACCGCGGCGCCGACGCCGAAGGCGAACACCTTCCAGGCCGCCGCGTTGATGCCGAGCGAGGAGGCCGAGACGTCGTCCTCGCGGATCGCGATCAGCGTCTCGCCGATCGGCGAGCGCACCAGCTGGTCGAGAATGAAATAGGTCAGCAACGCGAAGCCGGCGACCAGGTAGAACAGCGCGACCGGATTGCGGAAGTCGATCTCGGGCAGGCCGGGGAGCGCGAGCGCGGGCGGCGGTGCGATGCCGTAGATGCCGAGCGGGCCCTGCGTCAGGCTGATCCAGTTGAGCAGGATCTGGTGGATGATGACCGCGAAGCCGAGCGATGCGATTGCGAGGTAATGTCCGCGCAGGCGCACCGCGAACAGCGCGAGGATCATGCCGGCAAGGCCGGCGAATGCCACGCCCGCCGCGAACGCGATCCAGAACGGCGCGCCGAGCCGGGTGACGAGCAGGGTCGAGACGTAGGCGCCGAGGCCGTAGAAGGCCGACTGCCCGAGATTGAGCTGACCGGCATAGCCGAGGATGAAGTCGAGCCCGAGCGCGAGCAGCACGTTGATGGCGCAGACCGTGAGATTGGTCTGCCAGTAGCTCCCGGTCAGCACCAGCGGCAGCAGCGCGATGACCAGCGCGCTGGCGAGGAATGCGAGGCGCCGCGGCGAGGCGCGGTAGGCTTGCACGGCCACGTCAGACATTTTCTTCGCGCCTTTCCGAAACCAGTCCGGTCGGGCGGAACGCCAGCATCGCGAGCAGCAGGCCGAACACCACGATGTCGATCAGCCCGGGATCGAGAAATTGCGTGGTGAAGCTCTCGATCAGGCCGACCAGCAGGCCTGCCAGGATCGTGCCCTCGACATTGCCGAAGCCGCCGATGATGACGATCGCGAACGCCTTCACGATCACCGAGGTGCCGGCGAACGGCGTCAGCACCAGCACCGGCGCCAGCATCGCGCCGGCCATCCCGGCGAGCGCCGACGAGATCACGATGGTGAGCATGATGAGGTGGTTCGGATTGATCCCCATCAGGGCGGCGGTCTCGCGGTCCTGCGCGACGGCGCGCAGCGCCTTGCCGAGGAAGGTGAATTTCATGAACGCGTAGAGCGCCGCGATGGTCGCGCCCGACACCGCGATGATGATCACGCTCTGCAGCGTGAAGAAGGTGCCGGCGACGCGGTAGACCTGCTGGCTGTACGGCGTCTCGAACGCGTAGGGCACCGGGCCGAACCAGGCGAGCATCGCGTTCTGCATCATGGTGGAGACGCCGATCGTGGCGATCAGCGGCAGGAGCTCGCTGCCCTTGTGGCGCAGCGGCGCGAAGATCGTCAGGTTGATCGCCCAGCCGAGCAGGGCGCCGACGCCGAGCGCGGCGCCGATGCTCGCGAGGTAGCTCGCGCCGGTGAGGTGCATCAGGAAGTAGGCGGCGAACGCGCCGAGCGTCACGAAGTCCGCATGCGCAAAATTGATCTGGACCAGCACGCCGTAGATCAGCGTGAGGCCCAGAGCCACCAGCACATACAGGCTGCCGAGGACGATGCCGTTGATCGCCTGCTGCGCGACGATCGTCGCGCTCACGCGGTCAATTCCACTTCAACGCATTCCAGGACAGGTCCGGCCTGGTCTCCATGTAGTGGATCGTGTCCATCTTGATGTTCTGGTTGTTCTTGTCGAACTCGACGCTGCCGGTGACGCCCTTGAAGTCCTTGGTGGCGGCGAGCGTGTCGCGGATCGACTGCGCATCCTTGGCGCCGCGCTTCACCACGTCGGCGATCAGCATGATCTGGTCGTAGGCATGCGCGTTGATGTGGGTCGGCTCGGCGTTGAACTTGGCCTTGAAGCCCGCGACGAAGTTCTTCACCGCGTCGCGCTGGTCGGTTGGATCGAACTGCACGATGCGCACATAGCCGAGCGCAGCCTTGCCGGCCTTCTGCTCGAAGCCGAACGGCAGCCAGATGGTGCCGAGCTGGATCGCAGCCCCGTCGCCGCCCTTCACCACGCCGGCCTGCGCCAGCGCCTGGGTGATCTTCAGGCCCTGTCCTTCCAGCGTGTAGGTCGGAATCACGTCGACCTTGCCGACGCCGGCGATGCGCGTCGCGATCGAGGTGAAGTCGTTGACGTCGCGGCCGAAGCCGATGTCGGCCACGATCTTGCCGCCGAGCTTCTCGAAGGTGTCCTTGAACACCTTGGCGTTGCCGATGCCCGCATTGGTGTTCTCGTACAGCAGCACGGCGGTGCGCGCGTTGAGCTTGTTGTAGGCCTGCGTCGCGATGTCGACGCCCTGCATCACCTCGTCCGGCATGATGCGGAACGTGTAGGGATTGCCCGGATCGGTGATCTTGATCGACGACGAGCCGGCATTGATCATCGGGGTCTTGGCCTGCGCGATGATCGGCATGATGGCCAGGGTCGCGTCGGAGCATTCCTCGCCGATGATGACGTCCGGCTTGTACTGGTCGAGCAGGCGCTTGGCCGCCTGCGAGGCGGGCAGGGGCGAGCAGGCCGAATCCTCGTACTGGATGGTGAATTTGTAGCCGTTGACCCCGACCTTGTTGAGCTCCTCGAGCGCGAGCTCGATGCCCTGCTTGTCCTGCGCGCCGAAATAGGCGCCCGGTCCCGACAGCGGGAACAGCGCGCCGATCTTGATCGTCTTCTCCTGCGCGACCGCGTCGCTGACGGCGGCGCTCGCCATCAAGCCCATTGTGCCGATGAGCAGCCAGACGCCGACTTGCCTACGCATTGAGCCCTCCGCCGTTGAATGAATGGCCCGAGCCTAGCAACGAATGGGCCAGGCCTTCAATTGCGTCACCGCGAGCGCCGCGGTTGTGCGGCGCCGGCCGAGCGCCGCCGGATGCGCGGCGACTCGCGCTGTGGAAAACGCGGAACCCACGCGCCGGCCGGTGCGTTGTCCAGGTCCTGAGGCATATCCCCGCGTCTTGCGACCGCGCCCTGCCTCGGGAGAAGGCCCCGGAGGAGTCGCAAGCCCGGGGCCTTTCAATTTGGATGCAAGCGCGCCGCTCGTGGCGCGCTGCCGGTGCCTGGCCGAGGCCCGATCCGGCAAACGCCGCCGCGCCTCACCCCTCCGGGACAGCGGGATATTGACCGCGCATTTTGCTTCCGGGCATGGTGCGCCGGCCCCACCCGAGAAAACACGATGGCAGAAGAAGACGACGCTTCGCGCGACCTGCTCGCCGCGCCTCCGCGCGTCATCAATGTCGGGCTCGAGATCTTCGCCGCGAACCTCGCGTCGCACGGCGTGCAGGTGGCGCATGTGCGCTGGAGCCCGCCGGCGGGCGGAAACGCGCAGCTTGCCGGCCTGCTCGAGAAGCTCGGCCGGAAATCCTGAACGAGGGAGGACTTTTGCAGATCATCGACCAAGCCAACCAGGAAGCGCTGCGCCGCATTCTCGCCGGCGAGCCGGTCCTGGTCGATGTCGTCCCGGCGGCCGAGGCCATTGCGGATCTCGCCGACCGGATGATCCTGCATGCCGGACCGCCGATCGGCTGGGACCGGATGTGCGGCCCGATGCGCGGGGCCGTCATGGGGATTGCGGTGTTCGAAGGCTGGGCGAGCGATCTCGACGACGCGGCGAAGAGCGCCGCGGCCGGCGCCTTCGCGTTCCACCCCAACCATCATTTCGGCGCGGTCGGGCCGATGACCGGCCTGACCACCCGCAGCCAGCCGCTGATGGTGGTCGAGAACAAGGCGTTCGGCAACCGCGCCTATTGCGCGATCAATGAGGGCCTCGGCAAGGTGATGCGGTTCGGCGGCAATGATGCCGAGGTGCTCGACCGGCTGCGCTGGATCCGCGACGTGCTGGGCCCCGCGCTCGGAGGCGCGATCCGTGAATCCGGCGGCATTGCGCTGAAGCCGCTGATCGCGCGCGGGCTCACCATGGGCGACGAGATGCATCAGCGCAACGTCGCCTGCTCGAGCCTGCTGCTGCGCCAGCTCGCGCCGCTCCTGGCGCGCACCGCCAGCAACGCTGACGCGCTTGTCGCATGCCTCGACTTCATCGGCCGCAACGACCAGTTCTTCCTCAACATCGCGATGGCGATGGGCAAGGCGCTGACCGATCCGGCGCGCGACATCAAGGCGTCGTCGGTGGTCACGGCGATGAGCCGCAACGGCACCGATTTCGGCATTCGCGTCTCCGGCACGGGCGACCGCTGGTTCACTGCGCCGGTGGAGATGCCGGTCGGTATCTACTTTCCGGGCTTCAGCGAGCGCGACGCCAATCCCGACATGGGCGACTCCGCCATCGTGGAGACCGTCGGCCTCGGCGGCTTCGCGATGGCGGCGGCTCCCGCGGTGGTCGGCTATGTCGGCGCGGGGCGCGCGTCGGAAGCTGCGGCCTTCACCCGGTCGATGGCGGAGATCGCGGTCGGCCAGAACCCCGCATGGACGATTCCTGCGATGGATTTTGCCGGCGTGCCGACCGGGATCGATATCCGTCTCGTGGTCGAGACCGGGCTCGTTCCGACCATCAATACCGGCATCGCCCACCGCGAGCCGGGTGTCGGGCAGGTCGGCGCCGGCGTCGTGAAGGCACCGCTCAAATGTTTCCAGGACGCCCTGGTGGCGTTCGCTGCCTCGATGGGCGTTGAATGAGCGTGGTCCTCAACGAGGTGCGCCGCGCAACCTATCTCGACTCGATCGTTCTCATGCGCATCGCGCGCGAGGTCGCGGCGCTGCCGGGAGTCGAGGAGGCGGGCCTGATGATCGGCACGCCCGCCAACAAGGAGATTCTGCGCGATGCCGGCATTCTGGGTCCGGAGGGCGGCAGCGCCGAGCCCGGCGACCTGATCCTGGCGCTGCGCGCCGCGGATGCGCAGGCCGGACAGGCCACGCTCGCGGCGGCGCGCCGGCTGCTCGACCAGCCGGGCGGGCTCGGCGCCACGGCGGCGATCGAATCCTCCCGCACCATTCGCGCCGCCGTGCAGCGGCTGCCCGCCGCCAACCTGGCGCTGATCTCGGTGCCGGGCGATTTCGCCGTCACCGAGGCGCGCAAGGCGCTGGAGTTCGGGCTGCACGTGATGATCTTTTCCGACAACGTGCCGATCGCCGACGAGGCGGCGCTCAAGCGCGATGCGCGCGCGCGCGGCCGCCTGGTGATGGGGCCGGATTGCGGAACCGCGATCATCGGCGGCGTGCCGTTGGGCTTCGCCAATACGGTTCCGCGCGGCGACATCGGCATCATCGGCGCATCGGGCACCGGCATCCAGGAGGTATCGTGCCTGGTCGCGCGGGCCGGCCGCGGCGTCAGCCACGCGATCGGGACCGGCGGGCGGGACCTCAAGGCCGAGGTCGGCGCGATCACGACCCTGATGGCGATCGACGCGCTCGATGCCGATGCCGGCACGCAACATGTCGTGCTGATCTCCAAGCCGCCGGCAGCGTCGGTCGCAAGCGCCGTGCTCGATCGCGTGGCGAAAAGCCCGAAACCCTTCACGATCTGCTTCCTCGGCGCCTCGAAGGTCGCGTTGCCGGCAAATGCGCGCGCCGCCGCGACGCTCACGGCCGCGGCCGAGCTCGTCGGGGCATCGGCGGTCGGCCGGGTGCGCCCGTCATTGCGGCGCCTCGAGCCGGGCGCCCTGGTGCGCGGGCTGTTCGCGGGCGGAACGCTGTGCAGCGAGGCACAGATCATCTTCGACAAGGCCGGGCTCGCGGTTGCGTCCAACGTGCCGGTGCCGGGCGCGTCAGCGGTGCCGGCCGGTCATGAACACGCGATGATCGACCTCGGGGACGATGCGTTCACCCGCGGACGTCCGCATCCGATGTTCGAGCCGGCTGTGCGCGACGGCCCGCTGGCCGAAGCGCTGGCCGATCCGCGGGTCGGTCTCATCCTGCTCGACGTCGTGCTCGGTCATGGCGGCCATCCCGACCCGGCCGGCCACCTGGCGGCGTTCCTCTCGGGGCGAAAACTCCGCCCGGTCATCGTCGCATCGGTGGTGGGTACCGATGCCGATCCGCAGCCGCGCGATGAGCAGGTGCGCAAGCTCACCGAGGTCGGCGTGATCGTTGCGGCGTCGAATGCGGATGCCGCCGAAGCGGCGATTGCGGCACTCGGCCGATGATGTTCGACGAGAATTGGCGCGCCGACCGGGCCACAGTACCTCCCCCCTTGTGGGGGAGGTCGCCCGCCGAAGCCCGAAGGGCGAAGGCGCGGCGGGAGGGGGACTCTCCATTCACGCAGCGTCTTCATGTTGGCACCCCCTCCCCAACCCTCCCCCACAAGGGGGGAGGGAGCCCACCGCCCGCGTGGCACTGTTTCGACGCAAAACAATCCCGCTTCATCATCCTCATCGCGCGATCCGGCGTCCTGGCGCAGCAGTTCTGCCGCAGCGTTGCGCGCGCGCAGGTCGAGGCCGTGTTCGAACGCAGTCTTTATCTGCGCCACGGCGACGATTTCATCTGTATCGGTGGACCCGATATCGGCAATGGTCCTCTGACGCTGATCGCCCACATCGGCCCGCTGTCGCGCTTCGCGCTGCAGTCCGGGCAACCGGCCGCGGTCTGCGGGCGGCAGATCACGATCGGCCATTCGGTCCGGTTCACGCTCGATGCGAGTGAAGCGTGGCGCGCTCCGCCCTGGCCGGCTTGTCCGCCTGCGGTCCGGCTGATCGAGGCCTGCACCGCCCTGGCGCAACGCGCCGCAAGCGAAGCGCCGCCGGAAGGCTTCGCGCATCTCGTCTTTGGCCGGCCCGGCCCATCCGGGCTGCTGGCGCGCGTCGCCGGCGCGCGGATTGCGGCGTTCGAAAGCTGGTTGTCCGGCGTGCTCGACGCCGGGCATGCGGCGGTCGGCGCGCCGGTTCAAGGCCTGATCGGACTCGGGCCCGGACTGACGCCTTCGGGCGATGATTTTCTCTCCGGCGCGCTCACGCTGCTCGGCGCGATCGGGGAACGCGATGCGCATGCGGCCCTGGCGCGTGCCGTCACCGATGCGGCGCCGGGGTCGACGTCGGCGTTGAGCGCCTGTTTCCTGCGGGCAGCAGCAGCCGGGCAGGTCGGCGAGAATCTTCACCGCGCGGTTTCATCGACTCTGGCCGGCGACGTCGATGCGACCGTCGCAGCCGTGGCGAACATCGGTCACAGCTCCGGCTGGGACATGCTGGCCGGCGTCGCGAGCGCGCTGCGGATTGCGGCGGCGCGGCGAGTGGCGAGTAGCGCGTAGTAAAGAGAGTTGCAGCGCCGGGCGTGCAGCCATTCGCTATTCGCTATTCGCCTCTTACCTCATCATAGGCCTGATAAGCGGCGTCGACCGCAGCCCCGGCCGGCAGCTTGAAGGCGTTGCGGCGGAGCACCGCCTCGAGCGCGGTCAGGCAGCGCAGCACATTGGCCTTGCGGCAGACATAGCCCATGGTGCCGATGCGCCAGATCTTGCCGGCGAGCGGTCCGAACGAGGTGCCGATCTCGATGCCGAAATCCTGCAGCAGCTGGCCGCGCACCGCTTCGCCATTGGTGATTTCCTTTGGAATGATCACGCCGGTGACGTTGGCCATGCGGTGCGCGGGGTCGCCGAACAGCTCCAGTCCCATCGCGGCGAGGCCCGCGCGCAGCGCGCGGCTCGCAAGCTGGTGGCGCGCGATGCCGCGATCCAGCCCTTCCTCCAGCACCACGCGCGCACATTCGCGCGCCGCGTACAGCATCGTGGCCGCCTCGGTGTGGTGGTTGAGCCGCCGCGCCGACCAGTATTCCATCAGCATCGCGAGGTCGAAATAGTTCGAGCGGATGACCGGACCGACACCTTCCGCAATGTCCGCGTTCCTGATCCCTTGCTCGATGTGCTTGCGCGCCATGATCACCGCGGCGGCGCGGTCGTTGAAGCTGATCGGCGCCGAGCCGGGTGGACCCGACAGGCATTTCTGCAGGCCGGCCGACGCGAGGTCGATCTGCCAAGCATCCATCTCGAACGCGTTGCCGCCGAGCGAGGCCGTGGCATCGACGTAGAGCAGCACGTCGTGCCGGCGGCAGAGCGCGCCGATCGCGGCGAGCGGCTGCAGCATGGTGGTGGACGTATCGCCGTGACTGATCGCGACCAGTTTGGGCCGATGCTGCCGGATCGCGGCCTCGATCGCGTCGGGCTCGAACACTTTGCCCCATTCGGTGTCGACCCCGACGACCTCCGCGCCGAGGCGCCGTCCGATCTCCATCTTGAGGTGGCCGAAGCGTCCGAACACCGGCACCAGCATCTTGTCGCCCGGCGCGAGCACGGAGGCGAGGCACGCCTCGATGCCGGCGCGCGCGGTGCCGTCGACCAGCAGGGTCCAGTGGTTCTCGGTGCGGAACACGCGGCGATACAGCGCCATGACCTGATTCATGTAGCCGGTGAACTGCGGATCGAACTGCCCCTGCAGCGGCACCGACATCGCCCGCAGCACGCGCGGATAAACGTCGACCGGGCCCGGACCCATCAGCAGCCGGGGCTCGGGATCGAGCTCGCCGAAGAGCTCGGGGGCAGACTCGGTGCCGCGGTTCGTGCTGTCGGGAGATTGGCTCAAGCGCTCGCTCCGATGAGAGGCGTATTCGACCGGAGCACTACCGCATGCGGCGCGGATCGCCAATATCGGGCGCACCCACGCAACCCGGGTTGGAGCCTGAAGCGCGTTTACGCGCGTCTTCGACGCGCCATGGCAAAAACCCCAGTCGCTCTTGCGGAGAGCTCTGCCCCGGCTTGCTGGCGCAAACCGGGAACCGTGCTGATGTCATCCCGGCCAGGCCGGCCTTCGGCCGGCGCGAGCCGGGATCCATGCTTCGCCACGCACCGAAAGATGGATCCCGGATGGCTGCTGTGCGGCTTCCGGGAAGCTTGATCGCCGCGCAGCCTCAAGATTTACACCCCGCCGCAAACTCCATAGCTTCGGCGAACCGCCATCGGGGACCGCCACCATGTTCTGCAATTGCGGGCTTCATCGCCGTGCCGTGCTCGCCGGCGGCCTCGCGGCGCTCGCCGTGACCGCCGCGCGAGGCGCCCGCGCGCAAACCGCGCCGCCAACCGCCTTGCCGGCGCGCGGGGAGTTCATCGTGCGCGGCGGCCATGTCCTCACCATGGATGCGGGCCTCGGCGATCTGCCGGACGGCGACGTGCATGTGCGCGACGGCGCGATCGTCGCGGTCGGCCGCAACCTCGATGCGCCGGCCGCGCAGGCGATCGACGGGCGCGACATGATCGTGCTGCCGGGCTTCGTCGACACGCACTGGCACCTGTGGTGCACGGCGCTGCGGC
>Ga0111538_10010736_pt1 | contig 12165 bp, 9 predicted proteins | sample SoiMethybrSBSTD1_FD_79669 | JGI IMG/M metagenome (GOLD analysis project Ga0111538, IMG submission 79669) | Bulk soil microbial communities from a Populus tree surrounding site in Tennessee, USA - Soil MetaG P. TD hybrid SBSTD1 (version 2)... | ecosystem: Environmental > Terrestrial > Soil > Tree...
CCACGGCCGCTTGTCCATGATGGGAATCGAGAGCTCGCCGTAGACCTCGTGGACGGAGTACTTGCCCTCGGTGATGAGGCTCTTGTTGCCGCTGGTCTCACCGGCGACGGTGATGGGATCGGGGATTTGCCCCCCCTTCACCTGCCGAATTTCGTAGCCCATGGCGAGGCCGACGGCCTGCGTCGCGGCGATGTGAAAGAGCTCGCCGCTCGTGTTGAACTGCGCGGCCATCAGCTGGTTGTAGCCATGCTGCACGCCGGTGTACGTGAGGGCCGCTACTTGATCCCGCGTGATCGAGCCCGGGCCGCCAAAGAGATTGAGCGGCACGCAGTTGGCGATCGGCGCGGCGGGGGAACCGCACGTGGGTACGCCCCCGGCGCCGACGAAGCTCGGCCCCAAGGCGTCGCGCAACTTCGGCAACCGCACGTTGCCGGTCTTGGTGTCGATCGAGTCGTTGCGGCTGAAGTTGCCGACGAGCTCCCAGAACCAGCCGTGGAGCGGGCCGGTCGACTCCGGCAACGTGCCGTCGATCCCCGCCACGACGTGCATGTTGTTGATGTCTTGGTTGAACGTGCGGCGATCGAATTCGACCAAGCGCCGGCGCACGGCCGCAAAATCGCGCCCGAAGGGGTTGTAGATGTTCTGCCCGGAAACGGTGACCCCCTCGCCGTCGGTATTGAGCGGCTCGGGCGCCAGAGTCTGCTCCGAGATGCGCTTCGAATAAGAGGCATCGAAGAACGCCCGCACGTGCGCACCGAGCTGCCGGTCGCCGCTCGCGAAGAGGTTGAAGCGGCTCTGCGGCGTGAGAAGGTAGTTGTACGGCTGGTAATTCCAGCCGTCCCCATCGGGGGGCAACGTCGTGGCGCCGAAGGGGCGCCAGGTGCCGTCGGGATTGCGAATGAAGCTCGTCGCGCCGGGGTTGGCACGCACGAGATCGTTCCACACCGCGTTGCCGTTGGGATTGCCGGCCTCGCGCGCGCCGAGCACGACGCGGCCCTGCGGAATCGTGCCGCTGCCGAGGCCTGACTCCTTGCCGGCCTTGGCATCGTATTGGAGTTGCTCGTGCGAAAAGTCGCGGTTGCCCGCCCACACGGGCCAGCCCTGGTAATAGCCGACCGAGAGCAGCACGCTCCCCTTCTCTCCGACCGAGCCGACCACGGCGTTCACGTCGATCTGTTGGCCGTCGCCGCGCGTCGACGTGCTGCCGTAGACGTTGGCGTCCATGCCGTCGAGACGCTTGCGGGTGATGATGTTGACGACGCCGGCGATGGCGTCAGAGCCGTAAACGGCGGACGAACCGTCGCGAAGGATCTCGATGCGCTCGATGACGTTGGTGGGCAGCGCGCTCAAGTCGACGGAGGTGTTGGCACCGCTGCCGCCCGGGGTGATGCGGCGCCCATTGAGGAGCACCAACGTCGACTCGACGCCTACGCCGCGCAAGTTGACGCGGATCGCGCCGTTGCCGCCGTTGTTGGTTCCGCGGTTGATGGCGTTGGCCTGCCAAGGGAGCGTCTGCAAAAACTCGCCGACGTTGGCCCGCCCCGTGGCCTGGATCTGTTCGCGCGAGTAGACGGCGAGCGGCGCAGGGCTGCTCAGATCTTTGCGCCGGATGCGCGATCCGGTCACGACGATGTCTTCGCGCATCGCCTTCTTGCCCGTCGTCACGACGGCTTCGGACTGCGGCAGTTGCTGCTGCGGAGGCGCCGGCTCTGTAACGCCCGGCGGCGCGCCGGGCGCGGGAGGAGGCGGCGGCGCGGGGGGCGCCCCTTGCGGCGGCGGGCCTCCGACCACCTCTTCTTCGACGATGCCGGGGCCGTTCGCCGGCGGCGGAGGAGGGGCGGCACCTGCGTCGGCCTGCGCACGCGCGGTCTTCGCCGCGCCCATCGTCATCCAACAACTCGCCAAGAAAATACCGAACGTCGCGCGAAAGGTTCTCATTGAGTTGTCTTCATCCCGGTTAGCGAAAGAGGTTCATCTTCACCAAGGGTCGTCGCGATCTGAGGAAGGAAACCGTTTTCGAACGAGGCACGTAGGAATAAACGAGACGACAAACGGGTTTTACCGGCGGGGCCACGAGGGGCACGCACGCGACGAGAACAAACCTCCCCTTGCGCACGCGGCCGTGAGCGCGTGCACCTGACGTACTCGAACATCACGCATCAAAGCAGCTCTTGCGCGGGCACGATCGATTCACTGCCCTTCCGTGCCGAGCGCGCTTCGTCCTGTCGTCCCTTGCCCTCCATTGGCGCTTCTAGTGCAGCATCGTCTCGGCGTGCCAGAGCATTCGCACGCTCGATCCATTTTTTTCCACTGCCTGCGCGTCGGCGGCCGACCTGCGATCGCTCGCGCGGCGCTCTCGGCGATTTCATCGGCGGTTGCGCCGTGCGTCACTACGCCGAAGCGAGAGGTGTTCGAGCCTCGGAGAGTCAATGAGCTTCGAATGGCTGTAGGGAGACGCGAACGGACGCGCGCGGACAGGTGCGCGGTCGAGCGAAATCGCCCACTCCAAAAGTCCCCTGCCTAGGTGGGCTTAGGCTCGAGCGGTCATCCCGCCCCATCCACGCGTCCAGCGAAGAATGTTACAACCTGGTCGCCAGTGCCTTGCGACGACCCTACGTCGCCGGGTCGATGCCCGCACGGCGGAAAAAGGGGCTAGTAGCAGCCGTGGCAACGACAATCATGGACCGCGCCGCGCAGATGTTTCCCGAGCTAACGCCGGCGCAGGTGGACCGCATCGCGAGCATCGGGCACCGGAGAGACGTCCGCGCGGGTGAGCTGCTCTTCGATGCCGGAGAGCAGAACACGCGCTTCTTCGTCGTTCTGGCAGGCGCGATCGAAGTCGTGCGCCCCATCGGCGACCGCGAAGAACCGGCGACGGTTCTTCATCCGGGCCAATTCACGGGCGAGATCAACCTGCTGTCGGCGCGACTCAGCCTCGTGCGGGCACGCGCCGCGTTGGATGGCGCGGTCATCGCCGTCGACCGCGAAGATCTACGCACGCTCGTGCAGCGGGACTCGGAGCTCAGCGAGATCCTGATGCGCGCGTTCATCCTGCGGCGCGTCGCTTTCATGTCGCAAGACGCGCAAGACATGGTCTTGCTCGGCTCGCGCCACTCGGGCAGCACGCAGCACATTCGGGAGTTCCTGAGCCGCAACGGACAACCTTTCGCCTACCAGGACGTCGAAAGGGACCCCAGCGTGCAGGCGCTGCTCGATCGCTTTCATATCGGGGTCGGCGATGTGCCGGTCATCGTTTGCCGCGGTGGTCACGTCCTCAAGAACCCGACCATCGAGACGCTCTCGGCGGTGCTCGGGCTCAGCGCCCAACTCGATGCCGACGAAGTGCGCGAAGTGGTGATCGTCGGCGCCGGCCCTGCCGGTCTTGCCGCCGCCGTCTATGGCGCATCGGAGGGATTGGACGTCCTCGTCCTCGAAAGCACCGCCCCCGGCGGCCAGGCGGGCACGAGCTCGCGCATCGAGAACTACCTCGGTTTTCCGACCGGCATCTCCGGTCAAGCACTGTCGGGGCGGGCGCTCACCCAAGCCGAAAAGTTCGGCGCCGAAATCGCGATCGGCCGCACCGTGGTAAGGCTCGATTGCGACAGTCGCCCATATCGCCTCGTCCTGTCCGATGGGCAAGAGCTGCGAACGCGCACCATCATCATCGCCACGGGGGCGCGTTATCGGAAGCTCGACCTCGCGTCGCTCACTCGTTTCGAAGGGGCCGGCGTTTACTATTCCGCGACCCACCTCGAGCGGCAGTTCTGCGGCGGCGAAGAGGTGGCCGTGGTGGGGGGCGCGAATTCGGCCGGACAAGCGGCGGTCTTTCTCGCGGAAACCGCCAAGCGCGTCCACATGCTCGTGCGCGGACCGAGTCTCGCCGCGAGCATGTCGCGCTATTTGATCCAGCGGATCGAGCACACACCCAACATCTTCCTGCGCGCGCGCACCCACGTCGAAGCGCTCGAGGGGGAGAAAGGCCTCGAACGCTTGCGCTGGCGGAACCTCGACACCGGCGAGCGCGAGACGCGCGACGTCCGCAATCTCTTTCTCATGATGGGCGCCGATCCCAATACGGCGTGGCTCGAGGGTTGCGTCGATCTCGACGACAAGAAGTTCATCAAGACGGGCACGGATCTGCTGCCCGAGGATCTCGCGGCGGCCCGCTGGCCGGTCGTCAGGCGCCCCTATCTCATGGAGACGAGCATCCCCGGCGTCTTCTGCATCGGAGACGCGCGCGCCGCCAGCGTCAAGCGCGTCGCCTCCGCGGTGGGCGAGGGCTCTATTTGCATTCAGCTCGTTCACCGCGTGCTGCAGGAATTGTAAGCACGCGGGCGAGCGCCCAGCGTCGAGCTCAGTTGCCCAAGAACTCGGCGAGCACCCGCTTGACGTCGTCTTCACGCACTTCGCCCGTCAGCTTGCCGGCGGGGGTCGGTGGGCACGAGACGCGGTCGGCGCGAAGCTTCTTGGTGCCGACCGTTTTCGCCGAGCGCCGATCGACGACGCGAATCTCGAGATCGTTGTAGATGATCTCGCTGTCGGCGGCGCACGCAACCTGTCGCTCCGCTTTCTTCGCCACGCCGACCAGATCGACGTCGGCAAACTTGCCCGGGCTCCCCACCGCGATGAACTTGCGCACGGGGGCACCGACCACCAAGAGCGATGCACGCTTCGCTTCGGCGGGCGCCTTTTCTCCCGAAAAGGCAAGCGGTGCGTGCTCCACCTGGGAGAACGTCCGCGCGACGAAATCGGAGAGGGCCGTTCCACCGAGCTCGAACGCATCGTCGGCCTTCGTACCGTTCGACTCGAAGGAAAAGGGGACGTTGAGCTGCGTCAGCTCCCCCACGTTGCGCGCGCCGATGAGCGATAGGAGATCGAGATCGAACGGCGCCCTTTGCCCGGGCGCGACGTTGACCTTCGTGCCGGCCATCGTCAGCGTGCCGGCGACCGCGCTCTCGATCTCGAGGGGGAGCACGCCGCTCTTGGTCGCTTTCAAGGTCGGCTGTCCGCACATGGCCCCCACGCAGCTGAGCGCCTCGGCATCCCCTTTCGACGAACCTTGAAATCGCAACAGCGTCTTTGGCTCGGCCTCCCACTCGATTTTCTTTTCGGCCTCGCGCTTGCTCAGCAGGGCCGCGATCTTGGCTCGCACGACGAACGAATTTTTGCCGAGCTTGAGCGTGCTCTTCGCAACGCGGAATTGCTCGACGGCGCGCGTCGCTTCCATGGCCTTGGTCTCGGTGCCGAATTGAATCTCCGCACCGGGCAGGGACTTGACGACCAGCTGCAGCTCGTCCCACTTGCCGCCGGCGATGGCCGCGCCGTCCTTGACCTCGACATCGAGGGGCAGCGTGGACGAGTCACACGCCGCCAGTGTTACCGACAATCCGACCCAATAGAAATATCCGCGCCCCATTGGCCGATCTTACCCGATAAGGCGGCTACTGGGGTATTCGAAAAACGATGTGCGCAATGGCAACGCGCGCGACGCCCTTGGGCACGAGAACGAACGACGTGTCGGCGACGATCGTGTCCCCTGTGCCGGCGTCAGCAAGGGTTCCGTCGATGACATGCACGATACAGACCCTGCCGGAATCAAGAAGGATCTCCACGGGCGCGTCGATGAGCGACACTTCGAGGGACGAGGACGCCGTCGCGCGGTCCACGATGAGATTGAAATCCTGTACTGGGCCGGCAACGAGCGACCCCTGCACGTCCCATTCGCCGGCGAAGGAACGCGGTTCGAACGGAGCTCGAAGATCGATGCGCCCGTGCACGCCGCACTCGAGCGTCATGCCGCCCCCCGAAAGCAGCATGATGTGCCGGTCGTAACCATCGAAGCGGGAGAAAGGTCCGTCGGCGGCGACGTCGGCGATGCTGAGCCGATAGTGAAACCGTTCCGCGGCGAGACTGGGCTCGCCGCGGTGGTCGGGTTCGACGAGGATCTCCGTAGTCGTGCCGCCGCCGTTGCGCCACGGCATGCGGCGGTAGTCGGCGGGGGTCAGGCGACGCAACGCGGTCCCCTCAGCTCTTGTCGTGCGTCTGCGTCGACTTGTGCGCCGGCACGTCGTCCTGCAGCATCGTGTACACGAGCCCCGATCCCAAGATGGGCAAGAGCCAGATGAGCTGAGCCTGCAGGATCTTCTGCCGGCGATCGTAGAGACCGCTCTTGAAGACCTTGACGGTGAGCCACGCCTGGAACACGGCCACGGCGAACACGATGACGGCGAGAAAGATTTCGAATGAATCCATGACACACGTACCTCCGTCCTCCGAGAGGACAGCCAAAGAGAGCACCCAACTGCGAACGAGGTTGGAGGCTCAGGCCCTTGGAGGATCGCCGCACTCCATGCGCGGCACGTGTTTCACGGTGGGGAGTCGTACGCCGTACGGTCGATCGTCCAACACCGACGCGCCGAGCGCGACGGCTTCGTTCGCTGCGGCGACCGCGCCGTGGTGATGGGCGGGGTGCGCCGGGGGGAGTCGATCGAGAAACTGCGCAGCGAAGCCGCGAGGCTCGCGGCGTTCGCCAACCTTGCAAGCGTCGTCGGCCGCCCTCTGATCGGCACAGCCAACGACCGGCACCGACGTGTGGTGCGCGGAGAGCTGCGGGCCGACTTGGAAGCCGACCACGATCGTGATCGCAAGTGTCAGAAACCGAAGGACGACTTGCGAAGGGGCGATGGGGTGCATGAGGTCGTCGGCGCGTCGGCAGGAACCGGTTTACGGTAGCTCCCGGTATCGGCAAGCGCAAATTAGCCGAAGGAGCGCGATTTTGCGCGACGCCAACTCGGGGCTGCCCAACGGGCTCGCGCGCGGGCGTGTGCGATGGCGGCTCCATGCGGCAATTCAGCCCGCAAGCCGCGCTCTTCCGCATGTCGATCGACACGCGTAACGTGATGGAATGGAACTTCGTTTTGTCCTTCCTCTGACCGCCGTGCTCTTCGCGTGTGGCGGCCAAAGCACCCCGCCCAACGCAGCGTGTGCCCCAGGGCAGCAAATCGAGTGCGCGTGCTCGAATGCAACGAAGGGCGCGCAAACCTGTCGCGCGGATGGATCCGGCTACGACCCGTGCGTATGCAGCGGCGGCACGGCAGGCGCGGGTGGTTCGGCAGGAAGCGGCGCTGCGGGTGGAGGCGCGGGGTCCGGTGGAAGCGCTGGAGCCGGGGCTGGGTCGGGCGGTACGGCAGGTTCGGGCAGCACGCCCGATGCTGCGCCGCCGCGCGACGATGCGAACGGGACCGCGGATAGCAGCGTTTCGACCGACGCTGCTCCGCGCGACGCCACGCTCGACATGAGCGTCGATGCGAGCGGTCCCGACGTCGCGAGCGACGTCCTTGCGCCCCCCGACGGTCCCACCGGAGACGGAGGGTGCCCGGCCGCGCTCTACCTGATGATCGACAGCAGCGGCTCGATGGCGACCTTCGACCCGGGTCAAATGATCACGCGCTGGGACAATCTCAGCCAGGCGATTCCCGCATTTGTCGATGACCCCACTCACGCGGGCTTGATGATCGGATTGGACTTCTTTCCCGAAGGGGGCAACACACCGTCCTGCGTGGTCGCCGACTACGCGATGCCGAACGTGGGCATCGATGTCATCCCCGGCGCGGGCAACGCGCAATCGAAGGCGATCAGAGATGCCGTCGTGGGCCGCATGGTCTCGGGGGGCACGCCGACGACGCAGGCGCTCGGCGGGGCACTGCAAACGGCGAAGGCTTGGCAGATCGCGCACCCCGAACGCACCCTCGGCGTCCTTTTCATGACCGACGGTCAGCCGACGGGATGCGTCGCCGAGGGCAACACGGTCGCGGCTGCCGCCATGGTCGCTCAGACGTACGCGAACGACACGCCACGCGTGAGAACCTTCGTCGTGGGCGTCGGTCCCGACACTGGTCCGCTCGACGCCATCGCCGCAGGGGGCGGCACGACGAAAGCGTATATGGTCACGAGCGGCGGCGCTGCGGATGTGCTGAAGGCGCTATCGACGATCGCTGTCGCGGTGTGTGGACCTTAAACGCAGCGCAATTCAACTTCATCGAGGCTCACGGCCAAAAGGCGTGAGATGTAAGGCGTACCATCGCAGACCTCTACGGCGAGGTCGGCAAATGTGCGTGCTGATGGCGCGGCGCTGGAGGGCTCATCGACGCTCTGCCAAGGACCCCGCGGCCAATGCATAGCCGGCCTGATTGGCCGCTAAACCTAAGAGTGACGATGCAGGCTCGGATGCTCCTCTCGCTCAACGAAGGATCGATCGTCGCTGCGCCCGCAGTGAACCGAGGTTGGCGCGCCACGCTTCAACGTCAATAGATTCCGCTCCGCCCGCGTCACCATTCCTTGCCCCTGACGGAGACCGCGCAAAGGAGCAACGACTGCGGGCTGAGGTCTTGTTCAATTTGATGAAGAGCATGGTAGACTGTGGTCACATCGTTGGCCGATGGTTGATCGCAACCGGACCAGCGGAATGACATCGCCCTCCGAGTCGTGAACGCTACAGCGATTCACGAGGTCAAGCCGGTGAAGAACCTCACTTTCCTCCACGCGCTCACACTGCGCAGTGCCGGACTGGCAAAGGGGGGCGCGCAGCCCGCCTCCGCCGATCAAGACTGGGTAGATCCCGAGCTGGACGAAGAGCTCGATGACCAGGCTCATCCAGAGCCGGTCTCGCGATCGGGCATCGTCCTAACCGATCCCAATCGCCGCGATCTCACTATGAGCGAAAGCTACACGGCAGCGGACTGCCCGTGCTGCTTTCGTCCCCTCATCGTCAGCTGGAAGGATGCGCGCCCCGCGAGCGACGTGCTCCAGGATGCATTCGGCTGCGACCCGGCTGATCTCTACCGGTTCTTCGATCGCGACGAGTGGCTCCAGCGCTGGGAGCTGCCTCTCGCGATGACGTGGGGCACCGCGACCGACTGGCGCTCCATCGCCGGCATTTGGCGGGCCACGCGGGCCCGCCGAGAAGGCGGATTTATGAGTCTGGCGGACATCGAGCGCGGCTCGAAACGCGGCGAAGAGTAGCGAACCGGCACCTCGATTCGTCGGACCGTCGAAGCGCGCTATGCTCGCGCCCTCGATGTCCGTTTCGAACCGTGGTGCCGGCAGGTTTGGTCTCATCGTTTTCCTTGCATGCGTGGCGATCAGCGCGGGGGGCGTGTGGTACATGCAAGGGGGCCGCTTTTGGGAGGAGGAAGAGGCCGAGGACGACGACGAGGAACCGGCCGCAGCCGAGCCCGACGCGGGCAAGCATCGGCGCGGTCCCAAGAAGGCCGCCCCGCGCACGAAGAAGAAGTCGACCGAAGGGCGCCAAGCCCGCGCCAAAGCTCCCCGTCGCGCGCCGGAAGAGACGGCGAATACCCCGAGCGCGCCGAGCATCCCGATGCCCACAGGCCCCAGTGGACCGAGCTACGAGTCGGCCATCGCCGGCAACAACCTCAACCTCGCCCCCGGCATCAAGGACGTGCCCGACCTCACCGACGCACAGCTCTCGGGCCCCATGCGCGAAGGCACGTTCCTCGACGCGTGCGGCGTCCCCGCGAGTACGAAGGTAACGGTGAAAGTCGCGATCAGGGACGGCCACGCCGTCGGCGTCAGCGTTTACACCACGCCGCCGAGCAAAGAGCTCGGCTGGTGCGTCGAGCACCGCGTCCGCGGGCTGCAGTGGCCATCCAACGCGAAGATGGATTCGTTCATCACGACGTATTGAGGATGTGACCGCGCTCGTTACGTTCCGCAGAACGTCTCGCGCACCCGCTCCTCGACGCGCGGAGGCTCGGCGAAGTGGGCAAAATCGGGCTGATCCTCGTAAGGCTTGGCCAGCACCTGCACGAGGGTTTCGAACGGCGCGAAATCTCGACGCTCGACCGCCGCCCGGATCATCTCTTCGACTCGATGATTGCGCGCAATGAAGGCGGGGTTCGCGAGCCGCATGGCCTCGGCGCGCGCCTCGGGCGCGACGTCCTCGCGTGCGAGCCTCCGGCGCCAACCCTCGGCCCAATCGAGGAACGCGCCGGGCTCGGCGAACAGCGTTGCCACCTCCGCGTCCTTTTTCGAATCCACGGCGGCCGCACATAGCCGTCGAAAGAAAACGGTGTAGTCGACGCCGCTCGACGCGAGGCGCCCGAGCAGGCTCGTGACGAGCTCGGGATCCCCCTCTTCTTCGCGCCCGAGCCCCACCTTGGCGCGCAGCACCTGGCCGTACGCAGTCTCGAACCGTTCCGGGAACTTCTCGAGACGCTCTTTCGCGCGTCGGACCGCTTCCTGCTCGTCTTCGGCGAAAAGCGGCAAGAGCGCCTCCGCGAGTCGCGTCAGGTTCCAGAGCGCGATGCGAGGCTGGTTGGTGAAGGCGTACCGGCCGTGATGATCGATCGAGCTGAAGCGCTTGTTGGGATCGTACTCGTCGAGAAACGCGCACGGGCCGTAGTCGATCGTCTCGCCGGAAATCGACGTGTTGTCGGTGTTCATCACGCCGTGCACGAAGCCCACTCCGAGCCAGCGGGCGACGAGGTTCGCTTGCGCATCGATCACGCGCTCGAGCAGGGATAGCGCGTCGTTCCCGCCCCCTGTCGCTTCGGGATAATGTCGCGACAGCGCGTAGCTGGCGAGCGTCGAGAGCGCTTCTTTGTCGCTGCGCGCGGCGAAGAATTCGAACGTGCCGACGCGGATGTGGCTCGCCGCAACGCGCGTGATGACAGCGCCCGGCAACGCTTGCTCGCGGTACACCGGCTCGCCCGTGGTCACCGCAGCGAGCGCCCGCGTGGTCGGGATGCCGAGCGCGGCCATGGCCTCGCTCAAGACGTATTCGCGCAGCACGGGGCCGAGCGCGGCACGGCCGTCCCCGCCGCGCGAGAACGGCGTACGCCCTGCGCCTTTCAACTGGATATCGCGACGCTTGCCGTCGGTCCCCACGACTTCCCCGAGCAAGATCGCGCGGCCGTCGCCGAGCTGCGCCACGAAATGGCCGAACTGATGCCCGGCGTACGCGAGCGCTATCGGGTCCGCCCCTACAGGGGGCGCGTTGCCGCTCAACATGTCCGCAATCTGCGGCGCCTCCAGCTGGGCGAGATCGGCCCCGAGCAGCTCGCCGAGCGCGCGGTTCACTTTCACGAGGCGCGGTTCGCGCACTTTCGCGGGGGAAACTCGGGCGAAGAAACGGTCCGGGAGACTGGCGTAGGTGTTGTCGAATTTGAACATTGCGTCGGGCGAACGCTTGCGCGGTCTCCGTCAATACTTCCACGTCGTGACGTCCGCGCCAGCGGGCGCAGTGCGCGTCCAATGCCCGGCGAGCTTTTTCAACGCGCGAGGGTTCACGGTGAGCCGTGATACACCGTTGAACGTGCTGTGATCGCCGCTCCAGCAGTGCTCGTCGCGCGCTCCGTAATCGATGATCGCTTCGGCGGGGGGCTTGGCCGTCTTCAAGAAGTCCTCCACGAGGTAGACGGCGTTGTTGAGAAAGAAATTGTCGGAAAGGCCGACGTTGATCGTCAGCTTGCCGCGCAGCTTCGGCCCGAGCTTGTCCCAGTCGCGCCGCAGGATGTGCCCGATGTCGTAGTGATCGCGCCAATACGCGGCGACGCTGGAGTCGATGACGCCGCTTTCCTTGTCCCAGATCCGGGCCGGGTAGCCGTCCCTTGCCACCGGCGAGAACACGGCTTCCCAGATGTCCCATTGTCCGCCCGAACGCGAGTGGGTGCCGAGCACCAGCTCTTTCAGGTTCTGCTGCTCGACCGTGCTGCGCACGCGACCGAGGTAGTCGCGCTCGGCGGGGCGAGCCGTGCGGCGAAAAGCACCGTCGGCATAGTAGGCATTCTTGTCTTTGTAGATATCGACCGTCATGTACGATCGGAAGTCGATGGGATCGGGGCAATTGACGATCGCGCCGTTGTACTCGTCGGGATAAAAGACCTGCGCGGCCATCGCTTCCCAGCCCCCCGTCGAGCCGCCGTACACGCCGCGCGCCCAGGCTCCGAGCCCGCGAAACGTCTTTTCGAGATACGGCACGAGGTCATACGTGATCGCGTCGCCGTAGGGTCCGAGGTTCTCCGAATTGACCGCGTACGAATCGTCGTAATAGGGATTGGCGTGCTGCACCGCGACCAGGATGACGCGAGGAAATCCAGGGCCCGTCCACTTCTTGAAGAAGTCGTACGAAAGCTCCTGTTCCAG
>Ga0111538_10010737_pt1 | contig 12163 bp, 8 predicted proteins | sample SoiMethybrSBSTD1_FD_79669 | JGI IMG/M metagenome (GOLD analysis project Ga0111538, IMG submission 79669) | Bulk soil microbial communities from a Populus tree surrounding site in Tennessee, USA - Soil MetaG P. TD hybrid SBSTD1 (version 2)... | ecosystem: Environmental > Terrestrial > Soil > Tree...
CGCGACTGGCTCTTGCGCGCGGCGGCGGGCTCGCCGAGCGAGATGCAGATCATGTACAAGATCGACGGCACGCGACGCCTGACCGAGCACGAGCTCCCGTGGCTGCCTGGTTACGAGGACTCGAAGCCGGTCCGGGCCGGGAACGCCGCCTACGATCAATTCCAGCTCGACATCTACGGCGAGCTGCTCGGCGCGACCTACCAGGCGCGCCAGCTCGGCCTGCCCCCGCACCCCGAGGCGTTCCGCACGCTCGACGAGGTGGTCCGCTTCGTCGCCAGCGCCTGGCAGCAGCCCGACGACGGCATCTGGGAGGTCCGTGGGGACCGCAAGCACTTCACCCACTCCAAGGTCATGGCCTGGGTCGCGGTCGACCGTGCCACCAGAATGCTCGAGGAGAGCGACACCCACCGGTCGGCGACGGACGAGCTCCTGCAATGGCTGCGCGCCCTGCGCGAGCGAATCCACGAGGAGGTCTTGCAGCGCGCCTTCCACCCCAAGGTCAACGCGTTCACCCAGTACTACGGCGCCGAGGTGGTCGACGCGAGCGCGCTGCTCATCCCGCATTACGGCTTCTTGCCGGCGACGGATCCACGCATGCTGGGGACGGTGGCGGCGGTCGAACGGACCCTGCTCCACGACGGCTTCGTGCTCCGCTACGGCACCGAGCACGGCGTCGACGGCCTCGCCGGCACCGAGGGCGCGTTCCTGGCCTGCAGCTTCTGGCTCTGCGACAACTACGCCTTCTCGGGGCAGATCGAGAAGGGAGTGGAGATGTTCGAGCGGCTCCTCTCGCTGCGCACGCCCCTGGGGCTCCTGGCGGAGGAGTACGACCCGGCGCGCATGCGGCTGGTCGGCAACTTCCCGCAGGGCTTCTCCCACCTGGCGCTGGTCGCCACCGCGCACACGCTCAGCGTCGCCAGGGAACAGCTGGCCCGCGGTCTCAAGCCACGGCCCGGGGGACAGCCGGGCGTCGGGGTCTGACCCGGCCTGCAGGCCGACGCCCGCGGAAACGCGGGCGCGGCGCACACTGTCTGTCGCACGTCGGCCGGCTGACCTGAGAGCCGGCTCTCCAGGCTGTCCGAGTAGCCAACGGCGCCAGAGAGATCGTCAGGAAAGTGTGATCCGGACCATGGCCCCTCAAGGTGCCGGAAGCCCGGCTCGCCAGGTTCATCGAATTCGGGCAGACATCGACACGATCATCCACGTCGTCGCTCGGTCGCTCGAGCTGGTCGGCGGAAACTTCCTGAACGGAACGCAGGGCTACACCGAGATGCGGCTCGACGGCGAGTACCACAGCAAGGACGGCCCGGTGTATCCGGTCTCGATGCGGTTCCGTCCCCACTGGGAGGACGGCAACCGGCTGGTGTGGTCGCAGTTCGGGCCGTTCCAGGTCCCGTTCTCGCCCAGTGGCGACGAGCTCGGCACCTTCCAGGGAACCGTCACCGCGATCAACGTCGCGGAGTCCGGCGCCGAGGTCGAGTCCGAGCCGGCCGAGGTCTCGCTCGAGGTCCTGCCGAGCGTCATCCTCCGCAAGCTCCAGCCGCTCACCTCGACCTGCCAGGCGCCGTCGCGCGTCATCCTGGCCGGCTTCCCCTACGAGGTGTCGGCCGAGGCGATCGGCTTCGAGCCGGTCAACTTCTCCTACGTCATCTTCGGCGAGCCGGGCGTGGCCGCGCCGCGCATCATCCGCCGCCAGGCCCGCGGCACCGCCGACGCCTACGGCGAGGAGGGCGACCTGTTCTTCCACCGGCCGCCGCCCGAGCTTCCCTTCTACGTCGGCACCTTTGCGGTCGCCGCGCTCGGCAGCGACGGCGTCGAGCGCGTCATCGCGCTCAGCTACGGCGTGCACAACGCGATCGAGTACGTCAACGCCCGCACCGTCGACATCGCCGAGATCGAGGCCGCGCTGCCGGTCTGGTCGGTCGACCTCGCCCAGGGCGAGGAGTGCCCGCCGTTCCCGGAGTCGGATCTGCCGGAGGCCCGCTGCTTCCAGGCCCCCTGCGAGGTCACCCCGTGATCTGCGGGAGCGCCAACTGATATAGTGCCCTCCTCATGCGCCACGCCTTGCTGTTCCTCGCTGTCCTCGCCCTCGCTACCAGTTGCGTCGCCTCCGCGCCGCCGCCGGAGGAGCCCGCGCCGTCCGCCGCGGAGCCGCCTCCCGCCGAGGCAACGCCCGCCGACGCGCCGCCCGCGCGCGCCATGGAGCCCGGTGTCAACCGGAACGGCAGCGACATCGAGAACATGGATCTCTCGGCGGCCGATCCCGCACTGTGCGCCGCCGAATGCGATCGCAACGAGAAGTGCCAGGCCTGGACCTACGTCAAGCCCGGCGTCCAGGGCCCGAACGCGCGCTGCTGGCTCAAGAGCCCGGTCCCCGAAGGCCACTCCGACGACTGCTGCACCTCGGGCGTGAAGTAGAGCTTCCCACGGCAGATGACTCGGCCGCGGTCGTGGTATGTGCGCGCCATGGCGACCGCGCGGGTCCTCACGCCCTTGCTCGTCGCGCTGGTTGCGGCGGGTTGCGCCGGCGCGTCCGGGCAGTCGGAGGACGAGCGCTTCCGCGGTGCGCTCGCCGGGGCGCCGGCGATGGTCAACCCGTCCCTGTCGGGCGTCGCCGACGCGGCGGTCTCCTCCAGCTGGGACAGCACCTACCGGATGCTCAGCTGGTCGGCCGACGCGGTCTGCTTCCTGGCCGAGTGGGACGTGCCCGCTCACCTCGCGCCCTCTCTCCAGTGGAAGCTCGAAGGCTGGCGGTCGCTCGACGAGGACCGGCGCACGGTGCCGAGCGCGACGTCGCGCTCGGTCGACATCATGGACCGCGAGGCGGTCGCCCGCCTCAAGGCGAACGATCCGCCGCCGAGCGACGACGTGCCTGCCGAGATCCGCGCGCTCAAGCCTCAGCTCACCCCGATGCGGGTCTGCTTTGCACCCTCGGTCATCCGCCCCCAGACCCGTTACCTCGTCATCCGGGTCGAGGTCACCGACGGGGGAGGTCGCCACCACGAGACCGGCGCCGGCTGGCGCCTCGTGCCTCCGCGCGCGGCTACTCGAAGAGGGTGCAGCTCGAGACCGAGACGTTCCACGCGAGTCTGACGCGGTGGGCGGCGCCAGCGGCGTCCGCCGCGGCTCGCCACTGGATCGCCGGCGCCGGCTGGCAATCGTACATGAACTCCCAGCGCCAGCCTGGTTCCATCGCGCGCTCGCGAGACGGGGCGAGCTGGATGGTCCGCTCCCCAGGCGGCTGGTCGTCGATCGCCACCAGCTGGGCGCGGACGTCCAACTTCCATCCGTTCTTCCCATCGGCGAGCTTCGGCAGCTGGAGATCGACCACGCCCGGGGTTCCGTCGCCGACCGGGATGTCACTCATGATCTCGCCGGCCGCCGGGTCGAGCGGCGGCTCCGTCGGTCGCGCCCTCGGCAGCGGCTCCACGTGCGGCGCCGGCGCGGCGCGTCGGGGCACGATGCTCACCGGCGCCGGCGGGCCGGCGGGCCGCGCCGCCAGGTAGGCGAAGGTGGCGGCTCCGGCCGCGAAGCCGGCCAGGGCGAGCGCGGTGCGGCGCCGCCGCGCGATCAAGGTCGTGACCATCCGGGCGACCCGACGGGCGGCGATGATCCAGAACGGCCAGGTGACGGCCGCGACGATCGGGACGACGAAGATCCGGGTCATGACCCGGCTGACCGGACCGTCGAGGGCGGCCACGTTCGAGTCGGCGACCCCCAGGAGGGCGCGCTCGCGGCGAATCCGCCGCAACGCCCAGACCGCCACGAGGGTCAGTCCGAGGAGCGAGCCGGCCAGCGGAAGGGAGAAGGCGACCGCCGCGGCGAGGGCGAGCGCGACTCCGGTGGCGGTGACACCAGCGGTGGCCAGCCCGAGGCGCGCCGTGGTCCACCGGCGAAGCCCGAAACGCAGCGCGACCCCCGAAAGGGCGCTGGCGAGGGCGAGCCAGGCGAACAGGTCGGCGCACCGCAGCAGCCCGTCGTCGAAGTCGTTGATGGTCGGGTAGCCGCCCACCTCGAGCGCCTGGCCGAGGTAGAGGCACGCGCTCGGCAGGAGCAGGGCGAGCGCGAAGATCGGCAGCGCGACGCTCCAACCCTCGATGCGAAGCGCGAGCGTCTGAGCGACCGTGACGGGAGAGACGTGCGAGAGCCGCTCGACATCGTTGTAGAGGTCGTCGGTCGGTCGGACACTCTGGTTCACGTGCCGCGCGAACGCGCGCTCGGCCAGGGCCTTCCCCAGGAGGTAGCCGAACACGCCCGCCAGCCAGGCGCCGACCGCGAGGGTGGCGAGGACCGCAGGGCGGTTGCCGAAGCTGGCAGGCAGCAGCAACTCGGCGAACCGGAGCACTGCGTCGCCGGTCTCGAAAGCCAGCTTCTGCGGCAGCGCGACTGCCAGACCGGCACAGCCGGCGATCGATGCGCCGAGGGCGCCGCCGATCCGCGCCCAGCGCGCCACGAAGACGCGCCGGATTTCCTCCGGCATCTCGACGAACTCGTCGCGTCGGGTGCGCAACAGATCCCCTCGACGTGCCAGCGCGCCGTCGCGCGGATCGCGAAACGGAGATTCGCCCTTCTGCATGGTCCTTGAACGAACGCCGCTTCGCGGCGATCCATTCCTGACCCTCGCGAAAGAACGATCCGTCGATTCGGACGTTGCCTGTCGCGAACCCTCCGACCACCCCGCACACCCCCCAACGCCGGGTTACGGGTCGAGACGGCGGGCGCGGACGCGGAGGCGGGGATCGCTCTCGAGCGTGGCGTTCCAGACGATCCAGCGGCCATCGGGGCTGAACTCGTAATTCCAGACATTGGCGCCCGCCGGGTCGGTGAAGAAGTCGCTGCGGTCAGTGCCGTCAGGCCGGATCTTGAAGAGCTCGCGGGCGCCGGGCCGGGCGCACGCACAGAGGTACACGATCCAGGCGCCGTCTTGCGACGGCAGGCCGTAGGTCACCGATCCCGTCGAGTTCTCCGCCTCGGGCGCCAGCTGGACGATGTCGCCACCGGTGTCGGCGACCCGGTAGAGGCGCGCGACGTCGTTCTCCTCGATATCGGCGGTGTAGACGACCTGGTCGGTGCCCGGGATTCCGCTGAATGGCCCGATGCCGCGCGTCTCGTCGCTGTTCGCCTGCGAGATGAGCTGCACCTCACCGCCAGTGATAGGCGCGCTGTAGAGCGCGTCCGCATAGGCGGTGTCGCGGTCGTCCATGTACACGATCCGAGTGCTATCTGCGTTGAGCTGCAGCGAGTACTCATATTCGCCGACGCCCACCACCTGGTTGCCGCCGTCGCCGGAGAGCAGCGCGATGCCAGGCGCGCCGATGGTCGCGCGATAGACGCGGCGAATGCCGTCGCCGCGGACTCCGACGAAGACGACGTCATGGCTCCCAGGCAGGTCGTGCATGTAGAGAAAGACGCCGTCGAGGGTACCGAGGACGGTGCGCGCGCCGCCCGCCGCGGGGGTGCTGTACAGGCGATTCGGCACCGGGCCATCGAGCGAGCCGGTGAACAGGACGTCGTCGCCCGAGACGTGGAAGAAGCGGCTGACGCCCGTGCCGTCGGCTGCGGTGGGCGTCAGAGGGGTGACGTCGCCGCCGGCCGTCGGCACGCTGTAGAGTCGGATGACGCCGGCGTCGTTCAGGTCGGCCGCGAAGACCACGCGATCGCCGGTCGCCGTCAGCTCGAACGTCGGGTAGATTCGACCGTCGCTACTGGACGTCTGGGCCAGGAGCTCGGGCTCGCGGGATGCGTCGGCGGGCACGCTGAACAGCCGCGTTCCGATCTCCTGGTCGGTCTGCGTGAGGTACACGACCGTGCCGTCCTGGCTGACCAGGAACGTATCTACGATGCTGTCGGGATCTCCCGCGAGCGGCGGCGTCAGCGGCGCGGTCTCACCACCGGTGATCGGGATGCTGTGCAGGAGGATCGTGAGGCCGTCTTCAGGCGTGTAGTCCCTTCGGGTGTACACCACCCGCGACGAATCAGGCGTGATCCTGGCCCGGTGGAGGCTTGCCTCGGAGTCGGCCTGCGCGAGAGGGCCGATCTCCGTCGCCATACCGCCGCAGATCGGTGTGCTGAACATCCGTGTCGGCGATACGTCTGCGGGGTCGTCGCCCGGTCCGCCCACCATCACCACCCGCCCGCTGTCGGGCGCGACGAGGTAGTACGAGAAGTGGAAGTCCGCGAGGTCGGGCGACAGCGTGATCACCCCGGTCTCGGTGGAATCGACGCAGCTCGCAGTCGGCTGAGCGTCGGGAGCGCTCGCATCCGCCGGTGAGCTTCCGGCGTCCGCCTCAGTACCAAGCCGCTCCTTCGAGGAGTTACTGCACGCCGTCAGCAGCCATGCGACGCCCACCACCCACGCCTTCTTCATCTCACCATCGTCGAGGGCGCAGGAGACGAGTGCAAGAACCATCCATCGGTCTCGCGGTTATTGCTGATCTTGCCAGGCCGTCGACGCCAGGCGGCGGTCCCTGTAGGGTGGAGAGGTGCGGTGGCTCGGGGTCGTCCTGGCAGGTGTGATCGCGCCCGGTTGTGGCGGGGACGGAGAGGGTGGTTCGTTCGACGCGGCGCCGGGGTCGACCGAGGAGGACGCCGCGACCGGATCGCGGTCCGACGGGGCTCCCTCCGACGACGCCGCGCCGCCCGACGACGGTCCAGCATCGCTCACCGTCACGACCTCGGGGGAGGGCGCCATCCTCATCTCGCCTCCCGGCACACTGTGCACCGGCACTTGCACCGAGACCTATCCGGCAGGCACCACCGTCGAGCTGACGCCGAACACCGCCGGCTGCTACCGTCTCGGTAGCTTTTCCGGCGCCTGTTCCGGGCCGCAGCTGTGCTCGCTCGAGCTGGACGCGGATGCGATGGTCGCCGCCGAGTTCGTGCCCGGGGCGTCGCTCTCGGTGGCCCCGCCGCCCATCGGCCTCCTCGAATCCCAGGACGGACGCATCGCCTGCCCGCCCGACTGCTACGAGGCCTTCGACTGCGGGGACACGGTCACGCTGCTGCCGGTCGATTACGCTTACTTCGAATGGGGCGATCCATGCGCCGGCGACTGCACGTGTGATCTCACCATGACGGAGAGCATTTTCGTGGAGCCGATCTACACAGAACCGACGGCACAGCCGGTCGTGCAGATCCGCGGAGGCAGCATCTATCCGTCGGCGGTGGCCGTCGCCAGCTCCGGTGACACCTTCGTGTACGGCTGGTACGGGGAGGCGATTCTGCTCGGTCTCGAGTGGTTCGTGCCTCCCAGCTCGCTCGATCTGTTCATCGTCAAGTACTCGCCGACGGGTGAGTACGTGTGGTCGCGGCGGATCGACGACGACGGAGACGATTCGGTGGACACGCTCGGCGCCGCGGTGGATCCAGCGGGCGATCTGGTCGTGGTCGGCGAATTCGCCGGCGAGACCGACCTCGGGGACGGCCCGCTCGACAGCTCCGGGCAGACCGCATTTGTCGCCAAGTACGACGGCGATGACGGCGCACTGGTATGGAAGACCCTTCTCACCGGCGGCGTCTACCGCGCCATCAACGACGTCGCGACCGACTCCGATGGGGACGTCATCATCACTGGCCAGATGCGAGGCCGTGGCCTCCTGGGTGACACGGCCGTCAACGGCGGGTCCGGCTCGGCGGTCCTGGTCGCCAAGCTGGCGGCAGCCGATGGCGACCCGCTGTGGGCGCGGACATTTCGTGGCAGCGGCGCCGCGGCTGGCGTCAGGGTCGCGGTCGACGGCAGCGACGGAATCGTCACCGGCGGCATCTACCGCGATCCGATCGATCTCGGCTGCGGCTCGCTGCCCGCGGCACCTGGCGGCTATCCCTACAACCCCGATGCCTTCGTCGCGAGGTTCAGTCAGTCCGGTACGTGCCGCTGGGTGAAGACCTTCAGTGGCGAAGGGTACGAAGAGATGAACGCCCTCGCGGCCTCGGGATCGACCATCGTCGTCGGGGGCGCATTCTCCGACGATGTGACCATCGAGGGGGAGACGCGCGCGAACGCCGGCGAGTCGGGCGGCTTTGCGGTCGCCTACAGCAGCGCGGGCGCACACGGGTGGACGCGCTTCTTCGCCGGCGGCTACGCGCGCGCGGTCGGCGTCCTGCCGGACGGCCGGGCGGTGGTCGCCGGAAATCACGTGGACCAGGTGGATCTCGGCGGCGTCGACGTGTGCAACGCACACAGCGGCTACTTCAACGCGTTTGCCGCGATCTACGATCAGGCCGGCGACTTCCTCTGGTCGCGCGACTACGGCCTCGACGAAGAGTCCTGCTGCCGGGGCACGTCGGCGTACGCGTACGGGGTCGCCGTCGCCGACGACGGCAGCTTCCGGCTCAGCGGCCAGTTCGTCGACGCAGTCGATGTCGGCAGCGGCCGGCTCGAGCTCGCCCCCGGGAGCCAACGCGACGGCTTTGTCGTCTCGCTCGCCCCCCCCTGAGCCCGCTCACGGGGGCAAGAGTGCGGCGAATCCGTCGCCCGTCGTCTCGGTCGCCAGGACGCCAGTTCCGAGGTCGATGTCCTCGCGGAACCCACCGCAGAAGACAATACCGCCGTCGGGGCGCGCGGTGACCGCGTTGCCGCGCGCCTGGTTGTCGCCATAGGTGGCGCCGCCGCCCGGCTCGCCGGTGGCGCCATCGAGCTCGAGGAAGATGGCCGCCTGGCCGTCGCCGCTGTCGAGGGTGTCGCCGCCGAAGGTGGCGCGACCCAGGAGGAAGCCGGCGCCGAGGACCCTTCCGTCGCCGCCCAGCGCCATGTCGGTGACGAGGGTGGCCCCCTCGTCACCGGCGAACGTTGCCCAGGTGACGCTGCGGTCGGCGCCCGCCACGCGCGCAAAGAAGCTGCCGACGTCACTGCTGGACGCATCCTGGTCGCCGATCGCGACGGCCCCCTGGAAGGTGCCGGCGACGATAGCGTCGTCGCCGTCGGCCGGAACCGCGGCCCACACGTGGAGCAATCCGGTTCCGAGTTCGCTCGCGCCGGTGGCATCGCCGTCCGCATCGAGCCAGGCGACCCGCGTGACCCCGCTCTCCGTCCAGAGGAGACCGCCCGCGAGCATCGTGCCGCCGCCGAGAACGTCGAGCGACGTTACCTCCTCGGCGCCCGGTCCCTCCAGGATCCGCGACCAGCGATGCGCACCGTCCTCGGCTCCATAGCGCGCGAGGAACACATCCCGCCCATCGCTCGACTCGAGGAAATCGCCGCCCAGCTGGACATAGCCTGCGAGATATCCGGCTACCACCACATCCCCGTCCGCGGTCACGTCGAGCGCTGTCCCGGCATCCGAGGCGGGGCCGCCAAAGTCCTTCGCCCACACGGGCGCTCCGTCGGTGGCCGCGTACTTGGCCACGAAGAAATCAAACGTATCGCCGACGGCGACTGCCGGTTCCGGCCCTCCGAGATCGATGGTTCCGCGGAACCGGCCGGTGACGTACGCGTCGCCCGCTGGGCTGACGGCCAGGTCCCCGAGGATGATGGTGTCATTGCCGCCGAAGGCTTGTGCCCACATCACGTCGCCGTCGGCGGCGACACGCGCAACGAAGAAGGCGTCGCCAAGCCCGTCTGCCATCATCGACTTCCCGCCGAGGACGGCACTCTCGTTGATTTCGCCACCGATCACGACCGAGCTGTCGTCGGCGGCGACCGCGAACTGGATCTCCTCACCCCAGGGGCCGATCAGCTGCAGCGACCACGGGTCGAGCGCATGAGTGGCATCGATACCCGCCGCGTCGGCTGCGGCGTCATCGCCCGGCGCAGCGTCGGCGCCCTCGCGCGCCGATGATCCGCCGTTGCAGGCGACCGCTAGCCACAGGGCCAGCCCGCCGATCGCCGTGCCCCCGCCTCGCGTCCTCCCCACCCGAACATGCTACGCGAGCAGGCAGCTACGAGGAAGCGGGAGGAGAGAACGCCCCGGCGATGACCTCGCAATGCCTCAAACCACGCCCATCCCTGGCCAGTCGGCCAGAGGGACAGCGGTGGACCGAAGACGGTCGAGCGCTGCGGGTGAGCTACGACAGCGCCAGGTACTCGTGGATGAGCTGGACGGCGGTGGCGCCCTCGCCGATGGCCGAGGCGACCCGCTTCACCGAGCGGTGGCGGACATCGCCCGCCGCGAAGACGCCGGGGAGATTGGTCTCCAGCGACAGTGGCTGGCGCGCGAGCGACCAGCCCGGTGGCGGGTGGCCGTCGGCCACCAGGTCCATCCCGGTGAGGAGATAGCCCTCGGGGCTTCGCGCGAGGCAATCACCCAGCCACTCGGTGTGCGGCTTGGCCCCGATGAAGACGAACAAGGCCGACGCGGCGATCTCCTCGGCGACGCCGCTGGATCGATGGCGAACGGTCACGCTGTGCAGACGACCCTCCGCCTTGCCGTCGACAAGCTCGACGCCCAGGTGGATTCCGACGTTGGGCGTGCGCTCCAGCTCGGTGGCCAGGTACTCCGACATGTTCGCGTGAAGTGAATCGCCGCGGACCAGGAGCGTGACGCGGGCCGCGTAGTGGGCCAGGTACTGGGCGGCTTGCCCGGCGGAGTTGCCGCCTCCCACCACACACACGTGCTGGCCTTCCATCGCCCGCGCCTCGGTCACGGCCGCCCCGTAGAAGACGCCGGTGCCGGTCATGCGTTCGAGCTCCGGGATCCCGAGGCGCCGCCAGCTGACTCCGGGCGCGAGCAGGACTGCGCGGCCGGCCACCTCGCGGCCATCGGCCATGCGCACCACGCGCTGGGCACCCGAGGCGTCGAGCGCGATGGCCTCCTGGGCGAAGACCAGGTTCGCGCCGAACAGCCACGCCTGCTCGCAGGCGCGATAGGCAAAATCGTGGCCGCTGATTCCCCAGGGGAAGCCGGGGAAATTGCGGATGCGCGACGTGGTTCCGGCCTGGCCGCCGGAGATCTCCCGTTCGAGGACCACGGTCTTCAGCCCCTCGGAGGCCGCATACACGGCGGCCGTGAGGCCGGCCGGGCCGGCTCCCACGATGATGAGGTCGTGCAGGCCGAAGCTGACCCGGGTGCCTCCGCCGATGGCTTCGATCAGGTCGGCGTTGGACGGGTCGATCAGCACGCGGCCGTCGTGACGCACGACCACCGGAAGCCGCCCGCCGTCCTCACCCGCTTCTCGGAGCAACCTGGCGCCTTCGGGCGAGTCGACCGCGTGATAAGCGAACGACATCGAGATGCGGGCGAGAAAATCGCGAATCTGGTGGGCGCGGGCGCTCTGCATCGGCCCGACCACCCGAAACATCTTGAAGGTCGATCCCCGGGATTGGATCCAGTCGGCGAAGAACTCGCTCACCGCCGGGTACAGCCCCAGCTCGGGCGACCAGGGCTTGACCAGGTGGTAATCGATCTGGCCGAGGATCATGGCCGGGACGATCGGATTTGCCGTCGTGTAGTCGCGCTCGACGACGAGGATCCGCTTGGCCGACGGGTGCAGCGCGTGGGCGCGGGCGAGAAAGTCCACACCGGACATCCCGCCGATGCGCTGATCGGCGAGCAGCAGGGCGACTGGTTGCGAATCGCCCGCCAGCGCCTCCAGCCTGCGCAACCCCGCCTCGGCCGACTCCTCGCACACAATGCGGCAGTCGGCGGCGAAGCGGCGCGATAGGTCGCGCTCGAGCGCGGTGCGGAGGGCTCGTTCGCTGGCGACCAGGAACAAGATCGGTCTTTCCATCGCGCGTCCCTGCCGGCCTCGTCGCCGCGCCCGCGGGCGACATACCGAAAGGCTAGCGCCCTGACTACGGCACTGCATCGACCGCATCGCCGCTCGGCGTCCACGCCCGTTTCGTCCGTGAACGAGCCGACAACACCGAACCTCGCCCGCACGGAGGAACCGCGGCGCGGATGATCGAGAGGTCCCGTTGCGGGCGGCCAGCGGCGTCCGCTTGTGGGAAAGCCGTGGCGAAGCTGTGGGCCGGGGTCAGAAAGCGGGGGGATTACCGGCCGAACCTGGTGGAGATAAGGGGAGTCGAACCCCTTCCGGCGCGCAACGAAAACCCCCGAGCGGACGCGGCCTTGCAGCCATTCCCACTCGTTGCGCGCCGAGCTCCATCCCCCTCGATCCCTCTCCATCCCGCCGAAACCGCCCTCTCCTGGCAAAACCTTGCCACGCGCAACCCCGCCTCGGCCGACTCCTCGCACACAATGCGGCAGTCGGCGGCGAAGCGGCGCGA